>Ga0183100_1000163_pt1 | contig 85615 bp, 74 predicted proteins | sample Biomet2_FD_127789 | JGI IMG/M metagenome (GOLD analysis project Ga0183100, IMG submission 127789) | Microbial communities from bioreactor (seeded with anoxic lake sediment) at LBNL, California, USA - Biofuel metagenome 2 | ecosystem: Engineered > Bioreactor > Anaerobic > Unclassified ...
AGTGCCGTCTCCCCGCAAAAAAGCGGGAAGACGCGCCGGAGGGAGCGGTATTTTGCGCCCTCCGGACCCCTGAACTACCACCCGAATTTCTTAGTCGGAGCGTCAAATGCGCAGCATTTGATGCGGATCTGGTCGCGGCACCGGCACCCTGCCGGTCGGGAGGGTTAAGGGAGGGCGAAGCGCCTCCCTTGCTCCCACGACCACGAAACTAGAGTTCAGTAGCGATGAATTTAGCGCGATTGGTAGTGATGGAGTCCACGCCGATTTCGACCATGCGCCTGGCCTCGACGGTACAGTCGACAGTCCAGACATGGAAGCCTAGATTGGCGGCGTGGAGGGCGTCGCCGTAGGATTTATCAAGAAATTCGGTGGCGCAGATGTCAACGCCGTCGACGCCGAGTTCGCGGAGTTTGGCGACCAGTTCGGCGGGGGAGAGCTTGGGGCCGCCGTGATTCTGCCAATCGCCGACCCAGTTGCAGGTGAGCCAGTAGGCTTTGTGGGCGGGGAAGAGTTGTTTGACGGCGGAGATGGTCGCTTCGTCGAAGGCGATGAAGGTGAGCTGGTCGGGGCGCCAGGGGCCGGAGGCGAAGATGGCTTTGAGGGCATCGACGATGGGGCCGACGCTTTTGAGCTCGATAAAAATTTCGCCGTACTCCGGCATGGTTTCGAGGACTTCGCGGAGGGTGGGGACGCGGGTGTAACGCCAGACGTCGCCTTTCCAGAGACCGGCGTCGAAGGTGCGGATCTCGGCGAGGGTCAGTTCTGAAATGGGTTTGTCGACGCCGCAGGTGCGGCGGCAGTTGTCGTCATGCATGCAGATGACTTCGCCGTCTTTGCTCAGGTGAAAATCGCCTTCGATGCAGGCGGCGCCGCGCGCCCAGGCGAGGGTGAAGGCTTCGACGGTGTTTTCCGGCGCAATGATCGACTCGCCGCGGTGCGCTACGATTTTGACGGACATGATTACCAAAACTCCTTGTTATTTGGGACAGTCACAGGAAAAGATAACATCGACTCCGGTGTTTTCAACATCGGAGAGAAGCACGTTGCCGCGTTTGACCGGGACGTTCACCTGAAGTTGGTACAACCGGTTGAGCAGCGCGTCGATATGACGTTTTGGGAGCGGCAGGTTGGTCCGCACGGGAAGACGCGGCAGGATCGCGGAATCGCTCGCCACGGTGGCGGTCACCACCCGGCGCGGATCGGAGAGTTCGCTTTTCGCATAGACAACGCCGCGCGGGCAGCGGTTGCCGCTGATTACCCACTCGCCGGTGTCCCCTTCCCGCTTCGCGGTGAGGTGGCAGCCGACCGGGCAGCTGATGCAGATCATTTTCTTTTCCATACGCTTACGCCTCCTCCCTGAGCCGGAATACGAGGGTTCCGGATTCGTTCAACTGTTCGGCGGAGAGTTCGATTTTGAGCATTTCCGCCGGTTTGATCCAGGTGAATTTGCGCTTCCAGATGACCCGGCCGTTCAGCTCGGCTTCGAGCGTGGCGGCATCGCTGACGATGAGCGGACGGAACGAGAAGGTGCATTTCCGGTTGCGGTTGAAACGGTTCGGGATGACGTACTTCAGGTTCGACTCGACCGAGACCGGGTTCGCGTCGGATTCGAGCGAGCCGCCGAGATAGCGGACGATCGAACAGCCCGCCTCGGTCGATTCCTCCGAAACGAAATCGGCGAGGTCGTGGACGTGAAGCACGTTGCCGCCGGCGAACACGCCCGGCACCGAGGTCTGGAGGTTGGCGTCGACCACCGCGCCGCCGGTGGCGGGGTTGAGTTCCACACCGAGCTGCGCCGAAAGTTCGTTCTCCGGAATCAGACCGACCGAGAAAAGCACTGTGTCGCAGTCGATGCGGAACTGGCGGTCGAGCTGCGGAATGCCGCCTTCGAGCGGCGCGACATCCACAGACTGAACCCGTTCGCGCCCGGCGATGTTGACCACGCCGTGCTCGAGGTAAAGCGGAATGCCGAAGTCGTTGAGACACTGGACGATATTGCGGGTCAGCCCGGAAGGGTACGGCATGATTTCGACCACGGCTTTGACTTCGACGCCGCTCCAGCGCAAACGCCGCGCCATGATGAGCCCGATGTCGCCGGAGCCGACGATCACCGCGCTTTTGCCGGGCAGCATGCCCTCGATGTTGAGCAGACGCTGGGCGGCGCCCGCGGTGAAGACTCCGGCGGGGCGTCCGCCGGGGATGGCGAGGTTGCCGCGGTTGCGCTCGCGGCAGCCCATGCCGAGAAAAATCGCCCGCGTCCGCAGATAGGCCACGCCTTCGGCGGCGGAGAGCAGCATCAGCTCAAACGTGCCGTCCGGGAGTCGGCGGATTTCGCTCACCGTGGTGCCGAGCTTGAATTCGGTGTTCGGATTCTCGGCGAGAACGGCCACCCGGTCGGCGTATTCCGGCCCGGTCAGCTCCTCCTTGAAGTAGCGGAGCCCGAAGCCGTTGTGGATGCACTGGCGCAGGATTCCGCCCCGCTGGTCCTCGCGGTCGATGACAACGGTACTGTACGGATATTTCGCAATTTCGGCGGCGGCGGCAAGTCCGGCCGCACCCGCCCCGATCACGGCGGCGTCGCAGGTTTCGTGCCGAATCATTTCGCGGCCTCCTTTTCTCCGGTGTCGACGGTGTTCTCTCCGAGCTTCCCGCCGAGCAGACGGCTGTTGCCGCCCTTCTTGGTCAGCTCCTCCATCGGGATGCCGCTTTCGCGGCTGATGATTTTCATGATCTTCGCCGAACAGAAGCCGCCCTGGCAGCGGCCCATTCCGGCGCGGGTGTAAAACTTGACGCCGTCGAGGGTGGTGTGGCCCTTGCGGACCGCCTCGATGATCTCCGCCTCGGAGATCTTCTCGCAGCGGCAAACCATGTGGGTCCAGGCCGGGTCGTCCTCATGCAAACGATCGAGCTCCTCCGGCGACTCGTGGCGGAGTCCGTGGCGGGGCGGATTGCGGTATTCGATGGTCTCCTTTTCAACCAGTTCGAGGCCGTCCTTCTTGAGCAGGTCCTTGACGTACTCGCCGATGGCGGGGGACGCGGTGAGCCCCGGCGACTGGATTCCCGCCACCTGAACGAAGTGCGGAACCTTCTGCGAGAGATCGATATAGAAGTCTTCGCCGTCGAGCACCGGACGCAATCCGGCGAACGAGGTGATCACGTCGCGGGTGGAGATTCCGTTGACCATCCGGCTGACCAAGGTTACGATCCGCTGCATATGATCGGCGCTGGTGGCGGTGTCGAGCTTGTCCTCGGCGGGGTCGGCGGTCGGGCCGATCATGGTGGTGCCCTCGGCGGTCGGAATGACCAGGATGCCCTTCGACTCCTTGCTCGGCACCGGGAAAATCACCTTCTGCGGACGCGCCTTGGAGTTGCGGTCGAGCAGGTACTCCTCCCCTTTGCGGGCGTGGATTTGATACTTTTCCGCACCGCAGTTGCGCGACACCTCGTCGGCGAAAAGCCCGGAAGCGTTGACCACATAGCGCGCCTTGATGACGCGGCCGTCGGCGGCGGTCAGCGTCCAGTGATTGCCGGAGTGTTCGCCCCTGGTCACCTCGAAGTCGCAGAGGAGATCGACGCCGTTGCGTTTCGACGCTTCGACCAGGCTGAACACATAGCGGTAGGGTTCGATGGTTCCGCCGCCGGGGGCGTGGAAGCCGCCGACCACCTCGGGATTCAGCTTCGGCTCCAGCTGGAGCAGCCGGTCGCGCCCGCACATTTCGAGGTCGCGGACGCCGTTGTCCACCCCCTGCCGGTAGAGTTTGCGGACGGTGACCATCTGCTCCTCGCTGAACGCCACGACGAGAATCCCGTTGCGGATGAAAGGGAAATCGAGCTCGTAGCGGAGCTTGTCGAACATCAAATTGCCGAGAATTTCGAGTTTCGCCTTGAGCGTCTTCTCCGCCGAGTGGTGGAAGCCGCCGTGGACGATCCCCGAATTCGCCTTGGATACTCCGAAGCCGACGTCGGCCCACCGCTCGACCAGCGCGACCTTGAGGTCGTAGCGCGACAATTGCCACGCGGTCGAAGCGCCGGAGACCCCGGCCCCTACAATGACGACGTCATACATGGTTCCAGATCCTTTCCAGTTCTCCGAGGTTGTTCACCCGGTAATCGGGACGGATGCCGTCCGGGACGACGAGGTCCGCGCCGGGGGAAAATATCTGACAGGTCAGCGCTCCGGCGTTCTCTCCGAGCGCAATGTCGGTGGCCAGCCGGTCGCCCGCCATCAGGCAGGCGGAAACCGGCACGCCGCAGCGCGCCGCCGCCTCGCGCAACATGCCGGGGTCCGGCTTGCCGAGCATCTTGAGTTTTGTGTTGGTGGATACTTCGAGACACCGGGTGATTGCGCCGCAGTCCGGCAGCCAGGTGGGCTGGTCGGTGGGGCAGAACACGTCGGGATGCGTCGCAAAGCCAGGCACCCCCTGCCGCAATAACCAAGCGGTCCGGCAGAGGTCGCGGTAGTGGAAGTCGCGGTGAAAGGCGACCACCACCGCCTGCGGCGCGTCGTCGTCGAATGCGAACCCGGCCGCCTCGAACTCGGGCCGGATGCAATCCATGCCGAAGAGGTGGATCGTCTTTACTTCCGGGTGGTTGCGTTTCAGGTAGTCGATGGTGTAGCTGGTGGACGTATAGAAATTATCCGGCGTGCTTTCGATCCCCATTCGATTCAGTTTTTCGACATATTCCCGCGTGCTGTACGACGAGTTGTTGGAGAGGAACGCGAAGCCGACGCCGCGCGATTTCAGGAAGTCGAGGAATGGAATCGTGGTCGGGAACAGCGTCCCGCCATGATAGATGGTGCCGTCCATATCGAGAAACACCTGACGGATCGATTGCAGCCGTTCGGACATCTTATTTGTTCTCCCGCTTGATGCGGAGCGCCAGCGCCGGACGGTCGGTGTAGATGCGGAACACACCCATCCCGAAGAAGTGGCGCATCTCCGACTCGTCGTTGACGGTCCACACGCCCGGCTCCAGCCCCGCCGCGGCAATCGCGGCGACACGGTCGCGGTTCAAGCTGTCGCAGTGGGCGACGATGCCGTAAAACCCAGCCGTCCTCGCCTTTTCGATGCCGGACTCCAGCTGTTCGACGCCGCAGGTGTCGTAAAAAATGACCGCCTCCGGAATCCGCGTCTTCGCCTCGTTGATCCAATCGAAATTTCCGTCGTTGAAGGCGATGCGCCCGCTCATCCCCGCCTTCTTCACCGCCTCGCAGATCGCGCCGACCGCCGGGCACTTCGGCTGGAGCGAAACTCGGATTTGCGGATGCTTCAGCGCCAGCGCCAGCAGCTCGTCGAGCGTCGGGATCGGAAGCATCAGACCGGGGGCAAAGCCGTGCGCCGCATTGAGTTTCCGCAGCTCCGCCGCTTCGGTTTCGGCGATGGCCAGATCGGTCCCGCAGGTGCGCCCGGTGGTCGCATCGTGACAGAGGAACAATACGCCGTCGGAACTCTCGCGCACATCGGTTTCCAGAAAATCGACGCCGAGCGCGATCGCGTTCTCAAACCCCGCAAGCGTGTTTTCCGGCATCGCTTCACAGTTTCCGCGGTGGCCGGTCACTCCGTTGTTCCGGAACGTCATGATGGAATTCCTCCTTCAAAATCGGCTTGTTTACTATAAAGTTTACTCAATATAAACTCAAGAGACAAACAAATCAACCGCTACTTTGGAAAAAAAAGGAAGAAATCATTCCGGGAGTTGGCAAAGGCCTGGTATCACGAGTATATTATTCAATTCTTTATCTGTTTCGAGGGGGAGTTTTTTTATGCCTGCGTTCGATCGTATTCACTCGGGGCTCGCCGGACTCGACCGGATCATCGACTCGATCCGGCTCGGAGACAATGTCGTCTGGCAGCTTTCCGACCTCGCAGACTACCGCTATTTCGTCGAGCCCTTCGTCGAACGCGCCGTCGCCGACGGCAGGACCGTCCACTATATGCGCTTCGCCAACCATCCGGCGCTGCTGGCGGAACGTCCCGGCGTTGAAATCCACACGTTCAACCCGGACGAGGGGTTTGAGCCGTTCACGGTCAAGGTGCACGAAGTCATTACCGAAAAAGGGCTTGAGGCGTTCTACGTCTTCGACAGCCTCTCCGAGCTTCAGACGGCGTGGGCGTCGGACCTGATGATGGGGAACTTCTTTCAGGTGACCTGCCCGTATCTCTTCGAGCTCGACACGGTCGCCTTTTTCGCGGTGCTGCGCAACCGCCACTCGTTCGAGGCGATCGCCCGGATTCGCGACACGACGCAGCTTCTGCTCGACGTCTTTTCCGGCGACAATCTCCGTTTCGTCCACCCGATCAAGGCGTGGAACCGCTACGGCGCGACCATGTTCATGCCGCACCGCATCCTCGAAACCGGGGAGATGAAGCCGCTCACCGACTCGGTCGAAGCGGGGAAATTCTATGCCGTGCTGAACCGGACCGGGCTCAACCCGGTGGACTGTTCGCTGGACAACTGGGACCGCGCCTTCCTGCGCGCCGGCGAAGCGCTCGAACTCGGCAAGGAGCCGGGGGAGATGCGCGACCTCTTCTGCACGATGCTGATCGGGCGCGAACCGCGCATGACCGAGCTGGTCAAACAGCACTTCACGCTCCGCGACTACCTCGACATCAAGGAGCGGATGATCGGCACCGGCGCGATCGGCGGCAAGGCGGCGGGCCTCTTGCTCTCCCGCAAAATCGTGGCGAACGGCCTCCCGGCCATGCTGCAGAGGGTCGAGCCGCACGATTCGTTCTACATCGGCGCCGACGTGTTTTACTCGTTCCTCGTCCGCAACGGCTGGTGGAAACTGAGGCTTGAGCAGCAGACCAGCGAAGGCTTCTTCTCCGCCGCGCGCGAACTGCGCCGGAAGATGCGCAAGGGAACCTTCCCCGACGGCCTCCGCGAACAGTTCCGGCGGATGCTCGACTACTTCGGCCAGAGCCCGATCATCGTGCGTTCGAGCAGCCTCCTGGAGGACAGCTTCGGCAACGCGTTCGCGGGCAAGTACCAGTCGCTCTTCTGCGTCAACGCCGGAGACCCGGAACACCGGCTGGAGGCGTTCGAGGCGGCGGTGCGCGAAGTCTACGCCAGCGCGATGGACGATTCCGCGCTGGCCTATCGCCAGCAGCGCCAGCTCGACCGGCTCGACGAGCAGATGGCGATCCTCGTCCAACGCGTGTCGGGTTCTAACTACGGCGAATTCTTCATGCCGTGCGCGGCGGGCGTCGGTTATTCGCACAACTCCTACGTCTGGAGCGACTCGATCGACCCCGACGCCGGGATGCTGCGCATCGTCGCCGGCCTCGGCACCCGCGCCGTGGACCGCACCGAGTCGGACTACCCGCGCATCGCCTCGCTCGACGCGCCGCGCATGATGCCGATCGCCGGGGAGGAAGACCGGGCGCGCTTCTCCCAGAAATACCTCGACGTGCTGGACCTCAAAAAGAACGAACTGGTTTCGGACCCGCTCGACACGCTGGCGCCGAAACTGCCGTTCTGGCTCCAGACGATGCTGTTCGAGCACGACACCGCCGCCGAAACCTATTACGCGAGTACCGGGGTCCGCCGCAACGTCCTCTTCTGCAACTGCGAGCGGATTCTCTCCAACGCCGAGTTCGTGCGCGACATGCGGCTGATTTTGCGGACGCTCCAGGAGGCGTACCGGTATCCGGTCGACATCGAATTCACGGTGAACTTCACGCCGGAGGGCGAATACGTCATCAACCTGCTCCAGTGCCGCCCGCTACAGATCTGCGGACAGGGAGCCGCGGTCGGCATCCCGGACGTTCCGGAAGAGCGGATTTTCTTCTCGCTCAAGGGGAACACCATGGGCGGCGGCGCCGATCTTCCGCTCGACTACGTGATTTCGGTGGACCCTGCGCGCTATTACGAAGCGGAGCTCCCGGTCAAGTACGCGCTCGCCCGCGTCATCGGGGAATTGAACCGTTCGCTCGGTTCGGAGGGAGCGAAAGTCCTGCTGCTCGGCCCCGGCCGCTGGGCGACCACCTCCCCCGAACTCGGCGTGCCGGTCTCGTTCGCCGAAATCGGCCGGATGGCGGCGATCTGCGAAGTCTCCTACGAGGGCGGGCACATCATGCCCGAGCTCTCTTACGGCAGCCATTTTTTCCAGGACCTGGTCGAAACCGGAATGTTCTACGCGGCGATCTTCGAGAACCGCCCGGAGAGTTTGTTCCGGCCGCAGCTTCTCGGGGAATTCCCCGCTGCGAACCTCCCCGACGGCGCGAATCTTCCGCCGGGCCTGTTGAAAGTCTGCGACGTGCGCGGCCGCGGACTGGCGCTCAAATCGGATATCCCGACGCGACGCACCGTATGCGCGCTCTTTTCGTGAGGAGGAAATGCAATTTCATTTTTTGAGGTATCCGTGGAAGGGCTCCTTCACCGGAATGCTTCTCATCGCCGGCGGGAAACGCTGCGTTCTGGTCGACACCGCGCTCCCGGAAGCGATCGACGGGTATCTGCTGCCCTATCTCAAACAGGCCGGCATCCCGCTCGAATCGATCGAACTGGTGGTAAACACCCATAATCACGGGGACCACGCGGGCGGCAACGCCCGGCTGCGCGAACTGTGCGCGGCGAAGTTCGCCATCCACCGCAACGGCGCGGAGGCGCTGGAGCGGGCGGGGTTCCACCCCGATCTGCTGCTCGACGATAATTCGCTGCTCCCGGTCGGAGAAATCCGCCTCGGCATCGTCCACCTGCCGGGCCATTCGCCCGACTCGATCGGCGTGCTCGATTCGGCCAGCGGCACAATGTTCACCGGCGATTCGCTCCAGGGGCGCGGGACGGGATACAGCGGAATCGCCCTCTACGCCGACCCCGAACCCTATTTGCAGAGCATCGACCGGATGGAAACGCTGTTCGGCATCGGCCGGGTGCGGCGGCTGATCTGCGGACACGCCTTCGCCCCCTATGACGGAACGGTTTCCGAAGCGGATGTGACCGACTACCTCGAAGCGTGCCGCGACTCGGTCTGCGCCTACGATTACGCGATCACCGACTACCTCGCTGACCATCCCGAAGCCACCGCCGCCGAACTCGGCCACGTGCTCGTCGAGCGGTACGGCATCACCCGGGAACTGCTGCTCCCCGGAATCGAAGCGAATACCGCCGCCGCCCATCTCCGGGCCCGCCGGTAGCGGATTGTCCATCTTTTCCCTGTTTTTTTGGCTCGCCCTCTTGACTTAGTCACAGAATTGTGTCATAATTATCTATAGAAGCAAGGAGAACGCATTTTGAAGGATAAATTATCACTGGCGCGGGAGTTCCTGCTGGACGGGATCGAGGAAGGACGGTTCCGATCCGGGGAAAAGCTGCCGGGAGCACGGGACCTGGCCGCCGAGGTGGGGGTTTCGTTCCTGGTCTTCCAGCACGCGGTTTCGTCGCTGGAGCAGGACGGGGTGCTCGAATGCATTCCGCGCCGGGGGGCTTATGTCCGCAGCGACTGGGAAGACCGGCTGATCCGCAACCACATGGTGGTTCTCCGGGAAGATCCCCAACACTTCTGGTTGCCCGGATTCCGCGACGCACTGGAGGAAGAACTGCCGGAGCTGCGGATCGCCCGCCGCTTCCGCAAAGGGATGTTCGAACTGCGGGTCACCCTCTATTTGCAGGAGCACCGGGGCGAATATATGGACCTCTCGCCGCTGCTGCCGGAGGGGATCAACGACGGGCTGCGCTTTCACCAGCAGCCGTTCCGGGGGTTCCGCGAGGCGGACGGGCGGCTCTTCGGCATCCCGTTCATCTTCTCGCCGCGGGTGATCTTCTACAACCGCCGGATGCTGGCCGAATGCGGCTTGCCGGAGCCCGTCGAAGGCTGGTCGTGGGAAACGTTCCTCGATTACGTCCGGACACTCCGCAAACATTACGACCCCGAACACGTGCTCAACTACAGCGACGCGCCGCATTTCTGGATGAACTTCATCTTCCGCGCCGGCGGCAAGCTGATCAACCGGCGGCCGGACGGTTCCGGAGACGTCTGCATCGATCTGCCGGAAACCATCCGCGGCATCGCCTGCGTGCAGGAGCTGCGCCGCGCGTTGTTTCCGCCGCCCGGCCCGGCCTATCTCAATGTCAATACGCCGTACTTCCGGGAGGGGAAGCAGGCGCTGGCGGTGGCCGACCGCGAATTCTACAGCTGGGTCCGCCATCGCGGATTCCGGGAGTGGGGAGCACTTCCGCTGCCGCTGATTCCGGGCGGCGTCCGCCTGACCGCTCAGGCGACCGATCTTATCTGCGTACGCAAAGAGTGCGCAGACAATGCGCTGGCCCGCAAGTTCATCCGCTTCCTGCTCGGCGAACAGATGCAGAATTTCATCGGCGGCGAGTGTTACGGCATCCCGATTCTCAAATCTGCCTCCGAAACGAGCATCGACCGCAACGATCCCCGCGACCTTCTCTTCCGGCGGGAAATGGAGGCGATGTCGGCGGAGTACAACGTCGACTCTTCGACGATCTCGACGGTGATCCACGGCGGCATCGCCCGGATCATCGCCTCGGACGAACCGCCGGAACCGGCCGCCCGCAAACTGGCCTCGGCCATTCGAACCGTATTGGAAATCCGCAATGAAATGCTGGAAAAAAATTAACATCAACCCCCAAAAGGAGAGAGAGAAAGATGAAAAAGAGTTTCACCCTGATCGAATTGCTTGTCGTGATCGCCATCATCGCCATCCTCGCCGCCATGCTGCTGCCGGCACTCAGCCAGGCGCGGGCACGCGGACAAAACATTCAATGCATCAGCAACTTGAAACAGCAGGCGACCGCATTGCGCTCCTATGCGTTTGACAACAAGGATATCCTGCCGCCGTATGACGCCGGAGATTCGACTGATACATCCTGGCGCTATGTCAAATGGCAGGATTTCATCTCTCCCTACATGGGGTTCGGCGGTCAAATCAAACAGATGATTTCCCTGACAAGCGATCATACCCGTCCATTGCCGAAATTCGCCTGCCCCTCTCAGGCGCAACCGCTCATGTTCCATTACGGACTCAATTATTACCTTGGGCAGAACGAACCCGGAAAATGTTCCAACCATGTGCTGAAAGTCAAGTTCGCTTCCGCCCGCATGATGGTGATGGACCGCGACGATTCCATGCCGAAAACCTCGTATCAGAACAAGCCTTATATCAATGAAAACATGGTCTGGTCGTCCAACATGGCATTGCCGCTGCAACGCCATACGCACGGCAGCCGGAATGCCGCCTTCCTCGACGGACACGTGAGCACCTGTACGCCCTGGAAAATCCCCTCCGTCCGCAATGATTCGTTCTGGGGCGCCAATGCCGCAACCCTGGGCTACTCCCTGTAAGGTGAAATCGTGAACTGCAGAAATTCCATGAAAAACATCATCGCCCTTCTGTTGGGATTCGGAGTCGCCGTCTCTCTGGCCGCCAGTGAGGGGAACCTGCTCAAAAACGGAAATTTTGAGAAAGGAGATCAATACTGGAAAAATGCCGGAGAAGCAGGGAACTATGTTCCTCCCGTCAACGGAGAGGTCGGGTTCAAAATCGTCGCGGTGAGAAAAGGCAGCGACGGCCAGATCATCCAGTCGGTCAAAGTCGTCCCCGGGAAAAAATACCGGTTTTCCGGCGAAATGAAGAGTTCCCGAAACGATATCGCCTACTTTCAACTCAAGGACCTCGTCGGCCGGGAACTGAAGGCCAGCCACACCGTGAAGGCCAGCACTCCGGAGTGGCAGATGTTCAGCCGGGAATTCACCGTCCAAGGCAACCGGCTCGATGTGATTTGCCGTTTCAAGCAGAATCCCGGACTGGAAGGGGCAACCGGAGCATTCCGCAACTTGAAGCTTGAGGAGACTTCCGCCCCCGATGTCGCCACTCAGATTGCGCCGGAAAAACCGGCGGCGGCCAAACTGTTGCAGATCAGTTACGTCGCGCCGTCCGGAACCGGAGAGCGTACCGGAGTCGATCCGGCAAACGCCTGTGACTCGGTCGCCCGGGCCTGGGAACTTACCGCTCCCGGCGGCACCGTATTTGTCGCGGCCGGCAGATATTCCAATGAAAGCCTGGTCATCACGGCGGAAAACGGCGGAAGCGAAGGGAAGACGAAAAAGCTGGTCGGGATGAAGGGGGAAAACGGTTATCCGGTGTTCTCCGCGGACTGGAAGCGGGAAACGCCATCGGTCGGACGCGACTTCATTCTGCTGCAGCCCGGAGCATCCCACATCGAAATCGACGGATTGCGGGTGGAGGATTATCGCAACGGCGTCATGGGACGCGGAACAAACAACAATCTGGCATTCCATAACCTGGATTTCTCCCGGGTCCGAAATGGAATCTATCTGAACGGCGGGAACCACATCGAGATCGGGAACTGTTCCATGACCGGATTCACCAAACGCGGCGTACGGCTTCAGGGCGGAGTATCGAACGCCCGGGTTCACAATGTCCTCGCCGATGCGGGCGGCAAAGAATTCGCCACCGAAAGATTCCAGATGTGCTTCGGAATCGGAGACGCCACAAAGACGGTCGATTCGGATATCCTTCTCGAAAACTGCGTCGCCCGCAACGCCTACGACGACGCGGGAGAGAAATATTGGAACGCCGACGGCTTCTGCGCGGAGGCCAATACGCAGCGAATCACCTGGAAAAACTGTCAGGCATTTGACTGCACCGACGGCGGTTGGGATTTCAAAACCCGGGACGCCGTTCTGGAAAACTGCGCGGCCTTTCGCAACAAGCGGAATTTCAGAGTGTGGGGGAATGCGGAACTGCGGAACTGCATCGGCGGCTATGCACACAAGCGCGGCGGCAGCGGGACCGAGGCCGGACTTCACGTCTGCGGAAACGGCGGCAAGGTGAAAGCGGTCAATTGCACCTTCATCGGCAATGCCATCGCGGTCGATGCGGACCAAAAAGGAGAGGCCATCCTGGAAAACTGCCTCATCGCACCGGCAACCGCATCGGCGGTCAATTCAACGGCGGAAGACGCGGCGAAAGTCACAGGGTTTGAAACCTGCCGTATCCTCTCCCCCGAGGAAACCGGAAAGGAGTTCCCGGAAGGGGTCAAATGGAATGGCGAAGGCCATGCGGTAAATGCTCCGGCCGGCGAAAAGGCAGGATATCGGAATTGATCGGGTCAACCGGCCTCGGCCATTCGAACCATACTGGAAATGCGCAATGACACGCAGGAAAGAAATTGACATCAACACCCGAAAGGAGAAAGAAAGATGAAAAAGAATTTCACCTTGATTGAATTGCTCGTCGTGATCGCCATCATCGCCATCCTCGCTTCGATGCTGCTGCCGGCGCTCAACCAGGCGCGCGACAGGGCGAAAAGCGCGCAGTGCGCCAGCAATCTCAAGCAGCAGGGACTCTGGGCTTCGCTCTACATGGACGAGTACGCCGGATTCATCCCCGCCTGCGAATTTCCTTCCGGCGATTACAACGGATTCCCGCACAGCCACCCCTGGGAAAAATTCTTCCTGGCCGGTTACATCAACCGCAAGATTTATTACGCCCGGACACGAAGCAAAGTGACCTTCTGCCCCGCCTACGACAGCGCCAAGGTCGCCGCACCCTCCGGCGTCGGCGAAATCAGCCTGCCCGACTCCAGCGACACCACAACGCCGCTTACCCTGGGAACTTACGGGTTCGCGGCCCGGGTGCTCGGGCACAGCACGGTGAAAACCAACAACTATCAGCTGCCCAAGATCGTGCGCTACCGCACCCCCGCCGCCAAGCCCGCGTTCCTCGACGCGTTCCTGGATTCCGGCAAGGTCACCGGCAATCGGGCCAGCCTCTCTTTCTGGGGCCGCAGCAGTTGGCTGAATGCGGCGAAGTACATCAACACCTGTCACGGCAAGGACCGCGCCAACGCGGTGTTCCTGGACGGTCACGTGTCGTCGTTCAACATCTATGACTCCGATGCGAAGCTGCTTCAGATGTTTCCGACCTCCGTCGATAACATGTTCCTGTGAGACACATGATGAAAAAAGTTCTATTTACCGCACTCTTCCTGGCCGCGTTGGCCGGAGTCGCCGCCGCCGAAGTGAAATTCCAGAGCGGCTTCGAAAACGGCCTCGCCGACTGGAGCGTTCCCCAGAGCCGGGCCGAGGTCGGGGTAACCGGCGTCGCCGCCGATGGCAGACAGGCGGTCGAAGTCCGCTTCGACCCGGCAGAAACTCCGGAGCGCCGTCACGGCGGGGTACTCTGCTCGAAGAAGATTCCGCTGGGCAAAGGGATCTACCGCGTCACCGCGAAAATCCAGTTCCCGGAAGGATACGGCGCAACCGTCGGGATCGAATTCTACGACGCGAAAAACCGCAAACTCGGCAACAACGGCCGCCACTTCGGCAGCGCCCCCGCGTCGAAGAGCGCCTGGCAGAGCGTCGACCTGGAGGGCGCCGCCTACTCCGAGGACACCGCTTATGCGCAGATAAAGCTGTACATTCCATTCAGCATCAAGCAGGTAGTGCGACTGGACGACATCCGGCTCGAAGCGCTGCCGACGGACCCGGTGCCTCCGCCATGGATGCCGCAGTATAAAATCCGCCCGGAGGAGACGGCGAAGCTCACCCCCGCCGACATTCCGGGTCCGGACGGCATCGTCTACCCCGATTTCACCCACGCCGGAGCCCGCGCCGAAGTGCTGGCGCAGGCGGGAACCGCCGAAATCAAGCTCGACGTGCATGACGGCGAGGACATCTACCCCGCGCTCCGCAAGGCGGTGGACAGCCTGCCCGCCGCCGGCGGCACGGTCCGGATTCCCGCCGGGAAGTTCCGGATGAGCCGGATTCTGACCATCCCCAAAGACTTTGTCTCCCTCGTCGGGGCCGGGCGCGACAAGACCCGGATCGATTTCACCTACGACACCGGCGACAACCGGGTCGACCTCTACGGAATCCAGTCCGGCGACCGGATCGCGCCGGGACAGCCGGTGCACCTCTACGCCCGGCCCGCCGGTCTCTATTCGCTGAAACTGGAAGCGGACGGGAAGGAGTTCGCCCGCTTCACCCGCAGCCTGCAATCCGGCAACCGCTCGTTTCTGGTGAAAAATCTTCCCCGCGAAATCACCGGCGGGAAGCACCTGCTGCGCGGCACGGCGGAGTATGTGGACGGGTCGAAATTCCACGTCGAAACCGAGGTGACGGTCGACCGCGCCGTCTCCCCCACCCTCCCCGACCGGGAGCCGCGCGGATTCTTCTTCTTCTACGGACGCGGTTTCTCCTCCCCGGATTTCCGGCTGGCGGCGGACGGCGTCCGCGGGGCCTCGTCGGTCACGTTGAAAACCGCCGATCATCCCTTCAAAAAGGGCGACATCGTGATTCTGCGCGCACTGGAGACGCCCGCCCGCCGCGCCGTCACCCGGAATGCCTGCAACTGGGGTAGTTTCCGCAGCACCCACCTGTTCATTGAGGCGGTGGACGGCGCGAAGCTGACCTTCAACCAGCCGCTCCGGCTCGATTATCCGGTCGCCGACGAATCATTCGTGCGGAAGTTCGACATCGTCCGGGGCGGCCGGGTCGAAGGGATGACGCTGGAGACGAAAAACGACTACTGGCTCTCCAGCGTGTTCTTCGAATATGCGTCGGACTGTCTCGCCCGCGATCTCAAAGTGATCAAGTGCGGACGCAATGCGGTCTACGCGAGCCACGCGAAATTCTGCTCGATTCTCAACTGTGAATTCGAGAACGCCTGGAACAATCTCGGCGGCGGCACCGCCTACGTCGGCTGGGAGAATGCGTCCGACTGCCTGATCGACGGCATCGTCACCACCAACATGCGCCACGCGCCGGTGGTACAATGGGGCGCGTCCGGCAACGTGATCCGCAACGGCGTCTTCTCGCATTGCGATGCCCAGTGGCACGCCGGCTGGAGCACCGAGAACCTCTTCGAAAACTGCACCGTCATCAGCGACACCAAAGAGTTCGGCGGATACGGCTACGCATTCTTCGCCTCCGCCCCGGAAGACGGCGCGCACGGGCCCAACGGTCCCCGCAACGTGATCTACAACTGCGACGCCTACTCGATCGGCACAGGGGTATGGCTGGGCGGAATGAATGAGAACTGGATCTTCGCCTACAACCGCTTCCGGGTGAAACAGGGCAGCGCGTTCTTCCTGAAGACCGCGGGGTTCGACCACATTCTCAAAGGGAACGTGGCGATTCTGGAAGACAAGACCTCTCCCTTCGTCCTCTTCACCACCCCGGATTGCAGTGGCGTGGAGCTGATCGGCAACACGCTCTCCGGCGGCAACGGCAAGCTCTTCGAAGGGATGCATAAACCGCTGGTGGAAAAAGACAACCGGGTGATCCCGCTCGACCCGGAACTTCCCCGCCCGACCCCGGCCGTGCCATCCATCTACGAGTGGCAGATGAAACACCGGAAATGACGGTAAACTCATTCCGGCGGCGGCATGAAATTATGCAGTCGCCGGAATCGATTCATGCTTCGCGTGATGGGGCCGGATTCTCGATGTATTTCGCCAACGTGGCTTTCAACCGGTCCGCAAACCGGTACAACTCAGTCGAATCGGCGATTGAAACTTTATCTTCGGAATCTCCGTCGAAGAGACCGACTGACTTTTTCTCCGGATTATTGAAATAAAGACGGCAGAGCGGCTTCCGGTTGTTGTCTTTATAAAGAATCATACAATACGTTTTGGCATCACGCATCGTCACGTCTTCCACGGGGATTTCCTGACAAAGAATCGCCCGGATGATGTTGCGGGCATCGATCTCATCCTGAGTGGTGACGATTCCTCGGTCTGAATCATCTGCCGGAGCGGCGGTGGCAGAGGCAATTTCCTCCGATTTCGCTTCCGTAGTACTGAGAGCGTTGTTGAGATGGGATTTGACTTTGTCGTTGATCACCGTCTCCAGTGCGGATTTGACAAGAGGAGTGATCTTCTCTTTCACCTTTTCGGTGAACAGATTTCCACCGCAATCCATCTTCTTGAAAACCAGCCGGACGAATTCTTCCGACGGATTGGCCAATTCCTCTTTCAGCACATTCCGAATCGACGTCGCGCATTTGAGCACGTCGGCACGATCCCGAATGCTCTCTTCGTTGAAGTTTTCCTTGGAGAATTTCGCCAACTCGTTATAATCGATTTTATCAAGTTCCCGAAGATTGATTTCCAGAAACGGCTTCCCGTCCATCTTGTTCGGTTCTTCCAGATCGGTGAAGAATTTATAAACAATTCCATTGGTCAGTACGCTGAATCGGGCCCTGGTGGTATGAAAATAGCGGAAGAGCTGACTCTCGTTATTGAGACAAAGATCGGAGCGGCAGGATTTGCATTCAATGAGAATGGCAGGTTCTCCGTCGTGGCAGATGGCATAATCGACTTTCTCGCCTTTTTTAATCCCGATATCGGCGGTAAATTCCGGAATGACCTCTTCCGGATCGAAGATGTCGTAGCCGAGAAGCTGAATGAACGGCATGATGAAAGCATTCTTGGTCGCTTCTTCCGTTTCAATACGGTCAAAGGTTTTTTCGATGCGCTCGGCGATTTTCTTGACGGACTCTTTCATTTTACAACATCCTCCGACTTGGTTAAATCACACGGTGCCAAAGAACACGTTCCATCGTAAGATACATGGCAAGATTCCTTTTGCAACACAAAAAATATAATGTCGCCATAATTATTCAGAAAAATCTGTAATTTTCATTTCCGACCTGACCGACGGCAAAACACCGTAAATTCCGTATCTCCGTGGTTGGAAAACCGCTTTGCGGGGGCTATATTATGCCATGAACGCATGGTATTACATTCTGGCCGCCGCGGGCGGTTTTTTCGCCGGGGCCGGACTGCTGGCCTGGCGCTGGCTGCTGCCGCGGGAGCGGGAACTCGCTTCGCTCCGGGAACAGTCCGCCGCGCTCGAAACCGGCGTGCGGGAGGCCGAGGCGCTGCGCGACCGCGCGGTCCGCGCCGAAACCGAGCTTGCGCTGCTCAAGAAGCAGTCCGCCGCCGCGCTCGATGAAAAACTCAACGCCATGGCCCGCATCCACGCCGGAGAAGTCGCCAATTTGGAGACCCGCCTTCAGGCGCTGGCCGAAGCGCGCCAGGCGCGGGAGCGGGAGTATCAGGAGGCGCGCTCCGAAGCCGAAAAGAAGTGGCGCACCCAGATCGACCTCCTCAAGGAAGAGTTCAAAACCATCTCCGCGAAAATCCTCGAAGAACGTTCCGGCGCGCTCCGGGACGTCAACAAGGAACAGCTCGGCGCCCTGCTCAATCCGCTCAAGGAACGGATGAACGAATTCAAGCAGGCGGTCGACGAGGCCAAGCTCAAGAGCGTCGAACTCAACACCGACCTCAAAGCACAGATCATCAAGGTGATGGAGACCACCCGCCAGATCGGCTCCGAAGCGAACAACCTCGCTTCCGCGCTGAAGGGCAACAACAAGACGCAGGGCAACTGGGGAGAGATGATCCTCGAAACGCTGCTGGAGAAATCCGGGCTGCAGCGCGGCGTCCACTACGAGATCCAGAGCACGCTCTGCGGCGGGGACGGCAAGGCGGTCCGCAACGAGGAGAGCGACCGCATCATGCGCCCCGACGTCGTCGTCCACTATCCCGACAACCGCGAAGTCGTCATCGACAGCAAAGTCAGCCTGACCGCCTACACCGACTACGTCAATGCCGAGGACGATGCGAAGCGCGAGCTCGCGCTCAACCGGCACTTCCAGAGCGTCCGGACCCACGTCGACGAGCTGGCGAAGAAGAATTACGCGGAGTACGTGCAGGGGAAATCGCTCGATTTCGTCATCATGTTCATCCCCAGCGAAGCGCCCCACCAGGCGGCGATGGCGGCCGATCCCGGGCTGTGGCGGCAGGCGTTCGAACGCAAGGTGCTGATCGTGAGCCCGGTCAATTTGATGGCGCTGCTCCAGATCATCCGCGTCGCCTGGCGGCACGACGAACAGGAACGCAACCAGGCGGAAATCCTCAAAACCGCCGGGATGCTGCTCGACCGGCTCTACGCCTTTTACGACACCTTCGATGAAATCGGCCGCAAGCTCGGCGACGCTACCAAAGCCTACGAAAGCGCCGCGGGCCGCCTCAAAGGCGGCGACGGCCGCCACGGCATCGTCGCACCGGGCGAAAAGCTGAAAAAGCTCGGGGTCAAAATGAAGAAGGAGCGCGCCCTTCCCAACGAGCTGCTCCCCCTCGACGAATCCGAAAGCGAAGGCGGTTCCGAAGAAAGCGAAACCGCCGACGCCTGATTCAGTGCTTGCCGGTACTGCCGAAGCCGCCCGCGCCGCGCCCGGTTTCGGTGAGGTCGTCGGCGAGTTCCAGTTCCACTTCCGGCAGTCTGGCAATCACCATCTGGGCGATGCGGTCGCCGCGGTGAACCGGGAACGGCTGTTTCCCGGCGTTGTACATGATGATGCCGACTTCGCCGCGGTATCCGGCGTCGATCGTCCCCGGCGAATTGGTAAGCATCAGGTCGTGTTTGAGCGCCAGCCCGCTGCGCGGACGCACCTGTGCCTCGTAACCGACGGGGAGTTCGAGGAAGAGCCCGGTCGGAACCAGCACACTCCGGCCGACGGGAAGCTCCATCTCCACGCGCGAGCGCAGATCGAACGCCGCATCGTCGTGGTGAGCCTTCGCCGGCGCGAGGTCGGCGCAGCCTTCGGCCATTTTAATCCTGATTGACAATTTTTCCATATTTTTTACGGTTCCGGGGTTGTTTTCAAGCGACATTGGACTTAAAGTAACAGATGTACCCGCGGTTTTCAAGCCAATACGGATAAATTCACATAAACAAGGAAAAACAGCTTATGGAAATCAGTGATCTTCTTCATTATGCGATGGAGTCGGCCGCGTCCGACCTCTTCGTTTCCGCCGGGAAACCGCCGGCTTTCCGGCGCGCGCGGCAAGTTGCGCCGGAAGGAGAGGAGATCATTGCGGAACAGGCGATCGACGCCTTCCGCAAACTGTGCATCCCCCCGCAGGCCGAACAGGAGTACCGCACCCGCGGCAGCTACGACTCGGCCTACACACTGCCGACCGGCGAACGGTTCCGGTTGAACTTTCTCGAATCGCTGACCGGCCCGGCCTTCGTCGCCCGCCCGGTCTACCCCGGCGAAGCGCTCTTCTTTGAAGAGCTCGGACTCCCGGCCGCGACGTTCACCGACATGTGTTCCCAGAAGAGCGGCATCATCGTCGTGGTCGGCTCGACCGGCAGCGGCAAGTCCACCACGCTCGCCGCGATGGTCAACTACATCAACCACAATTTCTCCAAGCACATCATCACCATCGAAGACCCGGTGGAGTTCCTGCACCGGGACATCAACTGCCTGGTGACCCAGCGCGAACTCAACTCCAGCATGACCAGCTTCTCGGATGCGCTGCGGGCCGCCATGCGTGAGAGTCCCGACGTGATCGTCATCGGCGAAATGCGCGATATGGAGACCGTGCAGGTGGCGCTCTCGGCCGCCATGACCGGCCACCTGGTCATCACCACCGTGCATACCGGCGACGCGGTCCAGGCGGTGGAACGCATCGTCGACCTCTACCCCGAAGAACAGCGGCTCCAGATCGCCAGCGACCTCGGCAGCGCGCTCGTCGGCATCGTCGCGCAGCGGCTGATTCCGCGCGCCGACGGCCAGGGCATGGTGCCGGCCATCGAAACGTTGCTGGGCACCCCGACGGTCAAAAAACTGGTCGGCGACCGCGACATGCGTTCGCTCTCCGAAGCGCTCAAGCGCGGCAGCAGCAGCGGCATGATGACCTTCACCCGCGCCATCTTCCGCCTCTACAAAGAGGGATATGTTTCGCTCGACGCGGCCAACGAAGCGGTCACCAACCGGGATGAATTCCAGCTGATGCTCAAGGGGATGGAATCGGGCGTCGATTCGTTCGCCAGCCAGTACGGCAGCGCCGAGGACGCCGAAGACCCCGACATCCAGTTCATCGACATGAGCCGCCTGCTCAAGACCGCGGTCAAGACCGGCGCGTCGGACCTGCTGCTTTCGGCGGGTTCGAGCCCGGTGCTGCGCATCCACGGCGAACTGCGTCCGCTCGACCTCCCGGTACTGGCCGGACAGGACACTGCCCGGCTGCTCAACAGCATCCTCTCCCCGGTGCAGCGCGTCGATTTCGAAGAGAACCGCGAAGTGGACCTCGCGCTCTCCATCTCCCTGGTGATGAACCAGGAGACCGGCGAGGTCGAAAACTGGCGTTTCCGTGTGAACGGCTTCCACCAGCGCGGCACGGTCGGCATCGTCTGCCGCGTGATCGTGAGCAAGATTCCGAGGCCGGAAGACCTCAATCTGCCGCCGCAGATTCTGCAGCTCACCTCCAAGCAACAGGGGCTGATCCTGATCACCGGTCCGACCGGCAGCGGTAAGTCGACCTCGCTCGCCAGTATGATCGACTACATCAACCGGAACCGGGCCGAGCACATCATCACCATCGAGGACCCGATCGAATACGTCCACAAGAACATCATGTCGCTTCTGGAACAGCGCGAAGTCCACGCCGACACGCACTCGTTTTCGGCGGCGCTCAAATACGCGCTGCGCGAGGACCCCGACGTCATTCTCGTCGGCGAAATGCGCGATACCGAGACCATCGCGGCGGCGCTGACCGCGGCGGAAACCGGCCACCTCGTGTTCGGCACGCTGCATACCAACAGCGCACCGCAGACGATCGACCGTATCATCGACTCGTTCCCGTCGCACCAGCAGAACCAGATCAAACTGCAGCTGGCGAGCGTGATTCTCGGAATCGTCTCGCAGCGACTGCTGCCGACCGTGGATGGCCAGGGCCGTGTGGCCGCGTTCGAAATCCTGGTGGGAACTCCGCCGGTTCAGGCGCTGGTCCGCGAGGGCAAGACCGCCATGCTCGTCTCGATGCTGGAAACCGGCGCCAAGGACGGCATGATCACCATGCAGAAGTCGCTGGAAACGCTCTACAACGCGGGCAAGATCAGCCTCGAAGAGATGCAGAGCTACCTGCTCGACTACAAGGCGGACGACGCCTACTAAGCGTTCAAAAACAAACCCGGCGAAACGGAATCAACCGTTTCGCCGGGAACGTTCCCAATGATTCCGTTGCCATATTGGAAAGGGGCCTCCCGTGGAACGGCAAACGCAATTAGCCTGTCTGAAATGGCTGTCAATTGCCTCCATCTGGCTGGGCGGATTGTTGTTTTGCGGAGTGATTGTCCTCAAGATGCTCGAGGTGCGATTTTCACCGTTTTCATTCGGAGTCGTCTCGGCGTTTCTGGTTTCCCTGTCGGTCTTGAACGCGATCTTTCTCTTTTGCCCCAAAGGAGAAACGCACGCCATCGGGCGCGGAACATTTCAACTGTTCCTCTGCACCCCTCTGATCTTGCTTTTTCCATTCCAGGAAGAAACAGGCTCGAACCGGATATTCGGAAATTCGGAGATGCTGTTTGGGATCGGGCTGTTCATCCTGCTTTATTCCGGCAACTACGCCCTGCTCAAGTACCGATCTCTGTCGGACAAACTCGGGGAAAAAACATTTCGGAATGAGGCGAACCGCAAAATCCGCGAATGGCGCGAATGGCAGATCGTGGGGCTGATATTGGCCTTCGGCGGCTTCCTGTCAATGATGGTCTTTCCCGCATTCACCATTCTCGCAGCTTTCGGAATGGCGAACCTGCTCGGGATTTACTGCCGCGTCAAGCGGCAGTTGAAATGTCCGAAATGCGGCGTTTCCCTGGGGTATCTGGTCATCGACCCGAGTTACGCCGGAACGCCGGGCGCAATCATCCTCCCCCGGCAATTGCCGGAGAAGGTGACGCATTGCCCGTATTGCAAAAACGATTTCGACGAAGTTACTGACGCTTCCGCGCCGCGCGCTTCTCTTTGAGCTCGATGTCTGCGGAAATCTTTTCCACCCAATTACCGAGGCGGCGCTTCTTCTCCGCAGTCGAGGTCTTCGGCTTGCGCGGGCCTTCGTTCTCGGGGGCGGCGCTTTTCCGCGGCTTGCGTTCCTTCGGCGGCTCTTCGCCGCGGGGCTTCCGCGCCGGACGTTCCGAACGCTCTCCCGCCGGGGAATCGCTGTAAGCTCTGCGCGCCGGACGTTCCGAACGTTCCGGGCGGTCTCCCGCCGGGGCGTCGCCGTAGGCTCTGCGCGCCGGGCGCTCCGGACGTTCCGCCGCCGGGGTTTCGCCGTCCGGCCGTTCGGTGGCGAAACGGGCCGTCGGACCGCCGCGCCGGAACGCATCAATCACCTGCTCCGCCGCTTCGGGGTCGACGTTGACGAAGCTGAAGCGGTCGAAGCAGTCGATCTTGCCGACCCGGCTTTTCCTGAGCCGCGCCCGTTCCCACAAAAGGTCGAGCATTTTCACCGCGCCGTAACCGTCGAGCTTGCCGACACCGATATAGAGCCGGGCGGCTTCGCGGTCGTCGGACGCCGATTCCCACGAATTGCGGTCGCGCTTTTTCGCTCCGAAATCATGATAATTCTCCGGCCGCAGTTCATCCTGAAAGCGGAGATGGAGGATCGCAGCCAGCACGTCGGCGGGAGAATCGGCAAGCGCCATCAGCTCCTCGGCGAACCCGAGACAACTGCGATATTTCTCCCCGGAAATAATTTCGGTAAGCAGCTCCGAAAAACACTGTTTCTTCCGTTCGACGATCTCTTTTCCGCCGGGAAGTTCCCGTTTCTCGATCCGCATCCCGGTTTCGTGCCGGATGAAGGCGAGACGGCGCGATTCGCCCGGCGTCACAAAGGTGATCGCCATTCCGGTCTTTCCGGCGCGGCCGGTACGGCCGATCCGGTGGATGTAGGTTTCACTCTCCTGCGGGATCGAGTAGTTGATCACATGCGTGAGATCGTTCACGTCGATGCCGCGGGCGGCCACATCGGTGGCGACCAGAAGACGGAACTTCTTATCTTTGAATTGGTTGATCACCTTGGTACGCTGCGCCTGGGCGATATCGCCGTGCAGCACCTCGGCACGGAAGCCGCGCTGTTTGAGCCGTTCGACCAGCTCGTCGGAATCGTTGCGGGTGCGGCAGAAGATCAGGGCGTAAATGCCGTCTTCCATATCGATGATCCGCGAAAGCGCGTCGAATTTATCCTCGCGCCGGACTTCGAACCAAATCTGCTCGGTCAAGGCGGTGCCCGGCTGCTCGGAGAGAGTCCGGACCACCTCGTAACCGCGCATGAAGCGCTCGGCGATCTTCTGGATCGCCGGCGGCATGGTGGCGGAGAACATCAGCATCCGCTTCTCCGGCGTCGTCGCCGCGAGAATCCCCTCGATCTCTTCGAGGAACCCCATGTCGAGCATCTCGTCCGCCTCGTCGAGCACGGCGAAACGGAGCTCGGAGAAGTCGAACTTGCCGCGTCGCATGAGGTCGAGCAGACGCCCCGGCGTGCCGATCACAACGTCGACGCCGTCGCGCAGTTTCTGGAGCTGGATTTCAATCGCCTGCCCGCCGTAAAACGGAGCGATGCGGAGCCTGCCGCACCCTTTGAGCGAATTCAGCTCCTCGGCGATCTGGATCGAAAGTTCCCGGGTCGGCGCCAGAATCAGCGCCTGCGGTTTGTCCCATCCGGGCTTGCAGCACTGGATGATCGGGATGCCGAACGCGGCGGTCTTGCCGGTCCCGGTCTGCGCCTGCCCGATCAGGTCGTTCTCTCCGGAAAGCAGTTTCGGGATGGTCAGTTCCTGGATCGGGGAAGGAGTTTCGAACCCTTTGGCGCGCAACGCCTCCAGGATTTCCTCGGATACGCCGAGGCTGCGGAATTGTTCAAGGTCGCTCATCAATGCCTTTCGTGCCGTCTGCTGTTGTAAAACAACCTCTATGCATACGGCGGGAAACGCCCTGTGGCGTGCGCAATCAAGCAGTCAGTTGTCATCCGGCTCCACCCGAGATCGGCAACAGGTCATGTGCGGCGGAGCGTTCCATCACGCCGGAACTCCCGGCGGAAGCGATTAATATACACCCTGTTCGTTCTGATTGCAAAGGCGGGTTTCGTATTTAACCGGTTTTCTTTCACGGATATCCCAATAACAGTCCCCTCCCGCCGAATAATCGGGCTGAAGGGCGACCTTTCCGCCGCCTTCCGGCAGGTCGATTGCGAAGGTCGGCACCGCCAGCGACGAGAGGCGCGGACGGAATTCACGGAGGATCTCGAGCCCCTTCTCGATTCCGGTGGCGAAATGCCGCACCCCGCGCACCGGGTCGACGTGGAAGAGGTAGTGCGGTTTGACCCGCAGCGCCACCAATCGCCGGAAGAGCCGCTCGAGCACCAGGGCGTCGTCGTTGACTCCCTTGAGCAGCACGGTCTGATTGACCACCGGAATTCCGGCGCTGACCAGCCGGCCGCAGGCCGCCTCGGACTCGGGGGTGAGTTCGCGCGGGTGGTTGAAGTGGGTTGCCACCCAAAGCCCCGGGACGCCGCGCAGGTAGTCGCAGAGGGCCGCGTCGATCCGCTGCGGCCAGACCGCCGGAATCCGGGTGCCGATGCGGATGATCTCGATCGACTCGACGCCGGAAATCGCATCGACGATCGTTTGAAGCCGTTCAAGGGGAAGCATCAGCGGGTCTCCGCCGGAAATCAGCACTTCGCGGACGGAAGGAGTACGCCGCAGATAGGCGACGGCGGATTGCAAGTCTGAATCGGAGAGATCGTCGAGCTCCATCCCGGTCGTCCAGGTCCGTTTGCGGAAGCAGAAGCGGCAGCGCATCGCGCACCGTCCGGTGGCCAGCAGAACCACCCGGTCGTCGAAGCGGTGAATCAGCCGCGGCGCGGCCATCTGCTCCTCTTCGGCGAGCGGGTCGAAACTCGAGGATTCGTCGGCAAGTTCGGCCGGGTCCGGCAGCGACTGACGGGCGACGGGGTCGTTCCGCCAATCAGCGGGGTCGATCAGCCCGAGGTAGTAGTCGTTGATGTAGAGGGGGAAGCGAGCTTCCACCCGAGCCAGCTCCGGAGGACACTCCAGACCGAGCGCCGCAAATGCCTCCGGGGCGGAGTTGTAAAATTTCATGACGGACCGAACCTTTCAATCGTACGGGGGTCATTAATATAACCCGCCGCACAACGAAAGTCCAGCCTTCTTATCGGGAAAACGGCCGGATCATACCGAGCAGTTCATCCACCGAGGCGGTGGCCAGGCATTCGACGGTGTCGGCGCCGCCGTAGTAGATTTTGACTTCGCCGCTGTCCTCGAGAATCATGCCCCCCGGGAAGATCACGCTGCCGCGAAATCCTTCGAGCTCATACTTTTCAGTGGCCTTGATCAGCGGTTCCGGCGCGAGGCCGATCACCTTCTGCGGATTTTCGAGATCGAGCAGCATCAACCCGGCCAGGTATTCCTTGTTCCAGGTAACCGCGGGGTTGTTGATGTTTTCCCAGCCGAACAGATTGCGGGTCTTGTCCTTATACGTGGCATGGAAGGTGCAGAGCCAGCCCTTCGAGGTCTTGATCGGAGGCGCGGCCGGACCGATTTTGGCGTTGGCGTAAGGAACATCCTCCATGCCGAGCACCAGCTCGGTGTCGCCCCAGAACCGGCAGTCCGGCGACGTCGACGACCAGATGTCGAACTTCTCCTGATAACCGCGGCTGTACTCGGGGAACGGCCGTTCGAGACGGACGAAAAGCCCGCCGATCTTTTCCGGAAAAAGCACCATGTTGCGGTTGTCCGGAGCGGACATCGAGAGCACTTCGAAATTCTCGAAATCATCGGTCACCGCAATGCCGCCGCGCACGCCGTGCTTCGTATCCACCGCGAAGCAGAGGTAGCAGCGGCCGTCGATGACCGTGAGGCGCGGGTCGTAGAACCGGCTGATCTCCGGGTTCGAGGCGACGATGTCGGCGGCGACTTTCCACGGCTCGGGGCGGACATCCCACTTGACGCCGTCGTCGCTGTAGGCGACGCCGAGATTGGTGTAGATGCGGTTTCTATCCCATCCGCCTTTGTCGGAGAAGCCGACATCGTTGCGGAACACCATGACGTATTTGCCCTGAAACTTGCAGACCCCCGCGTTGAAGATCAGCGAAGCGTCGAACGGAATATCCGACGCCGACAAAATCGGATTGGATGCGCAGCGAACCAGTGCCATTTCCCGGCCCTTCCATGAAATTAATCAATCGGTCATGAAACCGTTTCATGACTATTTTATACTATAACACGGAAAAAATAAAAATCCAGCCCGAAAAGAGAGAAAAAAAGAAATCGCGGCGGAAACCGCTTGACAAACACCGAATCGTGATGTAAGTTCAACCCAAGTGAGGGATTAGAACAAACTTACAGCAAACAGTTGGTCATGGATAAAAAAACCTTAGCTACCGTCACCCCCGACATCCGGGAAGCGTATCAACAGGCGCTCCGCCTTTCCAAGGAGTCCGAACGGCTTCTCGCGTTGAAAGATCTGGTCAACCAGGAACCCGGCTTCGTGGAAGCCCGCCGCAAACTCCGCGACCTCGAACGCCGGAAAGTGATGGCGACACCGGCGATCAGCCGCTTCTTCGCCCGCCTGGGCGCTCCGGCCGGCAAGATCAAATCACTGACGCAAACCGTGCCGCTGAAAGCGATGGCGCTCTGCGAAGACACGCTGGTCAAGACGCTGGACAATCCTCCGATTCTCGAACTGCTGGCCGACGCCGCCGAACGGGCGGGCGCTCCCTTTATTTCGGCGGAAGCGATGGAACGCGCTTCCGAACTGAGGCCGCTGGAACTCCGGTACATGCTGCTTATGGCCGCCTATCTCCAGAAGGCGGGGCGCGCCGAAGAGGCGATGAAACGTCTCCACGCCGTGGCGGTCAACCACCCCGATAACAAGGAAGTCCAGGTGGCCTACCGCAACGCGATCAATGCGGACGCCAAACAGCGCGAACTGGCCAAAACCACCGGCATGGCCAGCGTCGACCAGGGCGGCGGCTCAAACGCGATGGGCAGCCGGGCCGCGGCGATTCTCCAGCTGCTGGAAAACACCATTCACGACGCGGCACAGGCCAAGCTGGTCGTGGTCGAACTCCTGAAAGTGCTGGCGACCGGCGAGTCGCTGGACGTCCGCCGCAAACTGGCGTCCGCCTACAATATCATGGGTGAATACGACAAGGCGATCGAAGAAATCCGCAAGGTTATCGCCGCCACCGCCGCCTACGATCCGACGCTCGACAAACGGCTGGAAGAAGCCGAAATCGGCAAGATCGATAAAGAGATCGGCATGATCAAACGCCGGCCGCCGAAGGATCTTGCCGATCCCGACGCCCGCATCGCCGAACTGGAACTGGAACGCGAACAGCTCAAGCTGGACCATGCGCTGAGCCGCATCGCACACTATCCGAACGATATCGGCCTGGTTTTCGACCTGGGCAGACTGCGGCTCGAACGCGGCGAATACGACCTGGCCATCGAACAATTCATGACCTCGCGCACCTCCGCCGCGAACGAAGTGCCCTCGCGGCTGTCGCTGGCGGAATGCTATGAGAAGATGGGCAACTACCCGAAAGCGGTGGATGAACTGGAAACCGTGCTTTCCATCCTTCCGCGTCTCGACAAGGACCGTCTGAAGACGGCCTACTCCCTCGCCCGCATCATGGAAGTCACCGGCAAGCCGGACAAGGCGATCGAGCTTTACCGCGGGCTGCTTGAGATGGAGCCGCGGTTCCGCGATGCGGCGGCCCGGTTGAAAGCGCTGGAAGAGAGCGGGGCGCCCCCCGCCGCGGAAGCGCAGCCGGAACAGCCCGCCCAGCAATAGGGTCTCGAACCGTACGATCCCGCGCGGTCGATCAGTCGCGGGAGAAGACGTATGTCCGCCGCCAGGAGAGCTCTTCTCCGGGGCGGAGTTCGATGCGGATGAATATTTCCGGGCTGATATGGGAGTTCGCGGTGAAACTGACCGCGAACCGCTCCGAAGGAAAGTCTCCGGAGACGGTCACCCGACCGGGAATCCCGGAATGAGAGATTTCAAATCGGTTCTCGCTCGCTGGAATCGGTTCGAGCACGACGAAATAGCATCCTTTTTTCGTCTCCCGCAGATTCGAGTAAGTCTGGTTCCGATAGAAGAAACAATCCCCGGTCATCGATTTCGCTTTTTTGTCGAATGCGGTATGGATCAGATACTTCGAATCGTCCAGCCCGGAGGCGAACGCGAAGAAATTGTGGTTGTACTGGCTGGTGGAAATCGGTTTCGACCCGGTATTGCGGAGAAAATAGGCGATCTCCAGCGTCCCGGTTTCCGGAGCGATCGTGTAGGTTTTTCGATACTCGTAGGAATAACCCTGAAAATCGGGTACGTTCTGCTCGAAAACAAGCCGGGCCCCTTCCCTCTTCATGACCGTTTCAAACAGCCTGCTCACCGGATAGGGATGAAAGAATTTGTAGTCTCCGGGTGGTGCATTGTCGAACAGGACGCCGACCCCGATCTTCATAAACTCCCCGCCCTCCCCTTTCCCGGTATAGCCCGGAGGGGCGGCGAGAATGCCGAATTCATCGGTCAGGCCGCAGCGGGTCAGAAAGCGGCGCCCGTCGAATTGAATCTGCGTCACCGCTCCCAGCCGGTCGAACCGCGGACATTGATCCCGGTCCAGCCCGTTCGATTCTTCCGGCGTAAGGATTTCCGCCCGCAACTTATCGTTCCCGATCACCTCGCGACCGGAAACGCCGAAAGCGGAAACCAGGAAAGCGGAGAAAACAAACAGAGATTTCAACATACGGGCGGCTCCTCCCTGTTACGGATTGGTCACATAATATTCGAGATCGTCAAGATACATGCCGCTGCCCGGAGAGGTGATGATCACCAGGCCGCCGGTGGTTCCGGGCGGAATGACCCCTTCCAGCTTCAGCTGTGTGTACTCCCCGCTGATTTTCGGCGTCGAGAGATCATACTTGAACGGTTTGCTCTCCTTCCAGTTGATCTGGAGCCGTGCGCTGCCTCCGGCCGGATCGACGCTCCTGAACCAGCCGCGCAGCAGAAACTTCTGGCCGGCGACACCGGGAACGCCGACCGCGATGAGGTTGCTGTCGCCGCCGAATACATAAGCGGCGCCTTTGCCGGTGCGGGCATGTTCGCCGCCGGCGTCGACGGTGGAATTCCCGGTGAAATTGAACCCGGACTTCGTTTCGAATTCACCGCGCCCGGCAAACACATTGCCCTGCGGCGTCTCCGCAGCAACCTGGCGGTCCGCTCCCGGAAGTCCGCGCCAGCGCGGCCACGCCGGGTACTCCAGCGTGTCGGAAGAGGCAAAGCCGCCCTCCGTATCCCCGGCGTAGACATAGGCGACGAGCTGTTCCGTCTCATGATTGAAATCCGGAAGCTCGACCACCCACTCTCCCGCGGCTTGGGTCATTTCCACAATTTTCCAGGGATATTTCGCCACGCCCTTGAACTGAAACGGCAGCGGCATGACTTTATACACCAGCGAGACGCTCTTCAGCGGTTTCGCCGAAGCAATCTTCGCCGAAAAGAGGAGTTTGCCGTCCGCGATTTTCAGCGTCGGGGCGTCCGGAAGCGGCCAGCCGTCGAGGGTGCCTGAAACCGCGTCCCGGAAAAAGCGGACCGAAATCGGCTCGTCCCCGACCAGCTGGTAACAATCGTTCGGGCGTATCAGCAGCCGTTTCCAGCCGGGAATTTCCCGCCAGGTTTTCAACACGACCGGCATCCAGAAAAAGATGTCGTCGGTTCCGGAGAGAAGCAGAACCTTGCTTTTGCAATTCTTGATCAAATATTGCGGGTCGTAACAGGAGAGCCATTCATCCTGTTCCGCCTTCGAGCAGAGCGAGACCGGCCCGAAATAACCGCCGAAAAATCCGGGGAGATCGCGGATATATCCGGTGCCGTATTTCACGACGGAGGCTTTGATTCCGGGTTCCAGCCCGACCAGGAGCAGCGACAGATGCGCCCCGGCGGAGGCTCCCGCGGTGAAAATATGGTCCTTGTCGACTTCCGGGCGGCTGCGCAGGAACTCCAGGCCGCGCCGGGCAAAAATCACGCCGTACCGGATGCCGTCCCGCTTCACTCCGCGCAGCGTCCATTTTCCGGAGAGCGCATCGGCCATATTGCCGTTCGATTCGAATTCGGAATAAGGCGGCGTGCGCGGAACCTTGCGTTCTTTCGCCGGGCCCGCCCAATCGATGGAAAGACAGGCGAATCCGTTGGCGGGGTAGTTCAAATTCGGCTTCAGAACCTGAAGACCCGCGCCGTGAATATTGAGGACCGCCGGAACTTTGCCCGCTTTGTCCGGGCGGGTGTACCATGCGTAAATCCGGGTCGGCTTGCCCTCGATCACGCCGCCGTTGAACTTGAGTTCGGTGATGCGGACGCCGTTCTCCACCTTCTCCGACAGAATCTCCGTATCCGGCGGAACTTCCGCGAAGGTCGCGGCGGCAAAGAACCGCTCGAGATCCGGGGCAGCTTCCGCAAACAGCGCGGCTCCGGCAAGAAGCAGGACCGCAAGCAACATTCTCTTCATTATTTTTTTCCCTTTGGCGTTGACTGACTGGATGGAACTTCCCCGAACCACACCTCGTCGACCCATTCTCCACCGCTGTCGGTGCCGACGATCAGGTGGGCGGAGACGGCGGAGGGCGGGGCTTTCGCCGAGACTTCGATCTTCCGCCAGTCGGTGGTCAGCTTCGCTCCGGCCAGGTCGTGCTTGACCAGTTTGCCCTCGGCATTCATCCAGTTGATCTGTATCCGGGAGCCCTGCCCGTCCCGGACGCCGCGCGCATAGGCCTGAAGCAGATAGCTCTTTCCGCCGTTCACATTGGCTCCGCCGAAGTAATTGCCCATCTGCGCCGCGCCCTTCCCCAGAAAGGAATGTTCGCCGCTGCCGTCCCACACGGTGAGCTTGGTCTGGGCCACTTTCTTCTCGAAATCCTGATGATGGAGCATGACGCCGCCTTCCGGAACGACCGCGCTTCGCGGCCCCGCCTCTTCCGGCGAAGTCGAAAAACGGAGGTCGTCCAGATTGGAGATATCCATCCAGAAGCCGTTTCCGCCCGATCCGGAACCGATCTTAAGCAGGAGCTCGTTCCAGCCCGGTTTCAAATCGACGTCAAGAGACTCCTCGCCGCGCATCGGAGTACCTTCCTTCCGCCGTTTTCCGGAGGGCTTCACCGCGTTCCGGTTCAGCCAGATCTTAGCGAGATAGTCGATTCCGTACGAAAGCCGCACCCGCCGCGCGTCCGGCGAGTGAAGATAGGTGACCGCATAGCGGACCGTGCCGTTCTGAACCGGAACTCCGCAGGAGATATCCACGAAGGGCTTGAATCCGGAGAGCGCGGTCCAATTGGTGTAGTCATGGGTGCGTTCCGGTTCCAGAACCTCGTCGAACTCCCGCTTTCCAAAATCGGGACTCACCTTCCAGCGCAGCGGCGGAATCGAGGTATAGGCCGGAGTCAACAGAAGATAGCTGATTCCGACCCGTTTCGAGGCCGGGGGGACAAAATCGAGTTCCGCCGAACCGCTGCGCAGCGCCAGCGGCCGCGACAGGAGAACGTCCCGGGCGTCGACGCTCTTCCCGGTGAACGGGATTTCGCCCACTTTCTCTCCTCCCTGAAACACCGTGCAGGAGCCGAACTGCCCGCCGCAGAGCATTCCCAGTTTGAGCCGGTACGTTCCGGTGACCGGAACTTCGACTTTCACTTTCAAAGCCTCTCCGGGAGCGGCGGTCAGCACCTGCTCCGAATTCCAGTCGGGCAGGAAGGCGGAAGAGGGAGCAAGCTCCGTTTTCCCCGCCGCGGCGGACTGCAGCACCTTCGCAGACAACGCGCCTTCCGGCGTGTACGGGAATCCGTCGTGATAATAGTCGGGGAGCAGAATCCCCAGCGAATCGAGCAGCGGACCGGCGACTTCCAGCGTCGTCCGGAACCGCCAGAGCCTGCCGCTCTTCAACAGCGAATCGCACTGGCGGTACAGCGTCACGAGCTCGTCCCGCTTCGCCTCCGGAACCCGCTTCATGGCCTCGCCGAGCGCCGCCAGCTGGTTCTTCATTTTTTCCAGTTCGGCGGCGGGCGGCGTCGCCACGACCGCTTTTACCGGAGAAGCCGCCGAAAAGCCGCGAAGTTCATATGCCGCAAGTTCGAGGCGGCCGAGATCCACCTGCTCCCCGCTGCTGAGCGAGGTGGCCGGTCCCGGATTCGCCAGGGTGATCGCGCATTCCACCGGGAACGGCAGCATGTTGACCGCGTAGAACTTGTCTCCGCACTGCCGCACGCAGACAGGGTCCGAAGCGCCGGCGACGATTTTGAAATCCGCATCGGGCAAAACGCGGAATTCGCGCATGAAACCGCGCAATTCCGGCTGGCCGACGGTGTAGGCGTTGCCGCCGTCCTGAAGCGCCTTGCTGTCGACGAGGGCGAGCGCAAGCGCAAACCGTTCCAGCATCAGCCGTCCGGAGGGGTTGACCACCGCGCTCATCCAGTTCGCCTTGGTCCCCTCCGGAAACCCCAGCTGCTGAGGCGGAATCACCAGGCTGTTCGCTTCGAAATAGGCCGATCCGAAATGGATCATGCCCCAATGGGGATCGGGGTCGAGCATTTTCCGCAGGAAATCGAGACGGTTCGTTTCACCACGGCCCCGCCTGCCGTAGGCGATGCCGGAAGTAATCACCAGATTGTCGATTTTCGCCAGCTGCGCAGGATCGATTCCGCCCTCCTTGGTGAACGCATCGCATTGAAGCACCAGGTCCGGCCGGGCCTGACGCAGAATCTCCGCCAGCTCGCGGTAGAGTTCCGCGACCTTCCGGCAGCGCCAGGCGATCCACTGACCGCGATTCCGGTCCGAGGTGAGATACTCATAGCGCCTGGCGAAACGGTCCGGATCGTCCTTTCCGCGGATTCCGGGAATGGAGATGCCGGCCTCCTTCTCGAACAATTCGGCGGTGAAATCATCATACCCCCAATCGAGGCTGTCGAAATTGTCGAGGGCGGGGTTGCACCACTTCATGTGGCGGATGGAAATCCCTTTGAACGCCGGGGAATGACTGTAGCGGTTGACGAATTCACGCACCATGCCGAGCAGCCATTTCCGGTTCTCGGGATGCAGCGGGCCATAGAGGGGCGGCTGCGTGGAGGCATCGCCGGAACGGCTGCGCAACGCATTGGGCCGCGCCGGGTCGAAGCGCAGGTCGCGGGCCTCCGGATGGAAGTCGAACATGACTTTCATCCCGTATTTTTCGGCGGTGAGCAGCAGAACTTCCGCAAGGTCGGCGGTGGCCCGGGTCGCCCATACGTTGTAGTCGCTCGGGCTGAGCCCGAACTGATAGATCATCAAAGTCGGATAAAGTACGTTTCCGCCCATGTAGGCGAAGGTGTCCGCCCAGCGGTCGGCGGAGGGGATGTACTCCTCCACCCGGCGGTTCTTCCAGTCGCCGCCGTAGAGCCCGATAAACGACGTGCCTTCCTCGTACCAGTTGGCGTAATCCCGTCCTTTCACATCGGGAGCAATCAGCTGCGGAAGCGGCTTGCTGTCGATCCGGTAGAGCCGGATCTTCGCCGCTGCGCCGCGGTGTTCGTCGCAGGCATTGGCGACAACCAGCCGGGTGGGCTTGTCGGGGGCCCAGAAGAGCAGCGTCATCGTCCTCATCTGATTCGACAGCGGATACTCGTGGCCGCAGTCCACTCCGCCGGCGATCGGATAAGTGGTCTGGCCGGAATTGCGGACCGACACCGCATAAGTGCGGTAGGCGTCGTCCGGATAATCGACCTCCACCAGATACGGCTTCCCCGCCTCCGGAACATCGATCCGGTAGGCGAACCAGCTCGGTTCGTTGCTGTTCATGTGGGAGAGCCAGCTGACATTGCCGGATTCGCGATAGGAGCCGAACTGTTTTTTGATCACCCGGGTCTCTCCGCCGCCCACATAGTCGGGTTTCGCGGCCGCGCAGTCGATGGTTTGAATCAGGGTCTTTTGAATTTCGCCGCCGATGGCCGATTTGACCGGGGCGGTGTCGATCACTGCCATCGAAAATTTCGGCAGATCAAGTTTTTTTCCGTCCAGCAGAAAATCGAAATCGAAGATTCCGGACTGAGGGGCGGGGACCGCGACCTCGGTCCTCTTGAAAGCCCCGGCCGGGACCGGAACTTTCACCGTTTCGGCGACGATGCCGGTAGCCCGGTTGCGGACCTGAATCGAGATTTCCCGGTTCCGGGAAGCGCCGGAAGACAATTCCAGTACGTATTTCCCGCCCTTTGCGACGATTCCTTCATAGCAGAAATGCTTTCCGGTCAAATGGATGCGATTCTCCAGCCCTTCCGGCGCGGATTCGACGACGATTTTTTCCACCTTTTCCCAGCGGGAAAACCAGCTGCGTTTCCGGATCATCAGGGAGTGTTTTCCCGATTTCAGGAAGAAGCTGCCGAAAACGCCGCCGGCGACGCCGTAAGTCTCCCGGTCGAGCTCGTATTCCACCCCGGAACTGTTCGGTGCCGAAATTCGATACCACCCGTCCTCCGGAACACTGAACTCATAGAAAAATGTTCCGAGAACACGATAGTTGGAATCTTTCCCCCCGTAACCGCCGAGGTTGCCCGTAGCTTTTACCAATTCCCTGCATTGCGGCTCTCCTTCGAAGCGGACGAAATCGGCTGTCCGGATTTCGGTGGAGAATCCCGCCGCCGCCAGGCTGATGCCTAGGCAGGCCGCCAATACGCAACTGAACTTCATCCTTCGCATAAATTCTTCTCCCGTCTTGATTCTAATCGAGTTACAGCACCGAGATTTTCGTCACATCAAGCCAGCTTTTGTAGCCGTTGTCACCGTGATTCAGCGCTTTCGGCAGAGGGGGCGCCTTGAACCCTTTGACATGACCGTCGAGAAACACGATATTGGCAATGTATCCCACATGCCTGTCCGCAATATACCCGCCACACTCGCTGATGAGAAACGTGCTGGCCTGAAAAAATACCCCCTGGCCGCCGTCCCCGAGAAAAACTTTGCGTCCCGGCATTTTCACCTGGGAGATTTTGTACGGCAAATCCTGGGCCGTTTTGGTAGACAACCCTAAATTGATATGGAAGGAAGGATAATTCCCCGCACTGTTTCCATCCCTCGCTTCAGGACAGGTAAAAATATTGCCTTTTTGTCCAGGTTTGCTCGGTTTATAATAGTCTTCATAAGCCTTGTTGGAAGTTCCCCGTGACAGGCCGATGTAGGGAACCGCCTTATTCGCCCAGACATAGGCCGCTGTAACGACCTGGTAGGAAGAAAGTATATGCCCCTGCCAGTCCCCCTGATACTGGGTCTGGGCGAGCCCGAACTGCTTCAGATTATTGACACAGCCGGTGGTCCTGGCCCGGCCGCGCGCCAGATTGAGCGCCGGCAACAGCATCGACGCCAGAATCGCGATGATTGCGATCACTACAAGTAATTCAATCAATGTGAAAGCGGTACGGCTGCAACGATGCGGGGTAGACATGATAATTCCTCCATTCGTTTGGGTTTCCCGGTTCGATATGCGAAATGTCTTCATCGAATTGATTTTCCAGCCACGGCCATCGCCCGTTTCCTCATTCCCCCGCATTGAATTCCCCGGCATGCAGATGCCAGCTCTGCTTGGCGAACTCATTTCGCTCCTCCTTTGTTTTGGTCAGGTACTGCCTGATGATGATATGCTGGCCCTGGCAAAGCGGCTTGCCTTCGGACTTGAGCTCCACCAATTGCTTCATCATGACGGCGGCTTCGGAGCCCAGCCGTTCGAACGGGCGCTTGATGAACCGGAATTTGTGCGTCAGCCCCTCCGGCATGTCGGCGTAATGCTGATAGATGAGCAGATTTTTCTTCGCCGCATCGGTCGCCGGAGAGAGCGAGAGGCAGATGTCGATCCTGGGAAGCAGCGGCGTGGAGCTGATGACCAGCGTATCCGGCCGCAGGACTTCTTCGGTCGTTTCGCACAACTTCCGGAACGGCAGCTTCTCCGCCTCGACCATACGGTATTCCAACTGCAACTCTTCCAGGATCGGAGCGAGTACAGCATGGGTGCGGGAGGGAAGCAGATCCTCGGGCGCCGCCAGCAGCACCACCCGTTTGCAGCCCCTCCGCCGCGCTTCCGCCAGCAGCTCCCGGAACATGAACTCCTCGTCGACGGCGACGACCGGGTAGGAACTGTCGAGCATCTCCGGCAGTCCGGCGCAGAAGGTCACCACCCGGACAAACGGAATATTCGCCGACGCCAGGAACGCGCAAAGCTCCGCCGCGTCATACCGGTCGAAAATAAAGAACCCGTCCACCAGATTCTTCTCGATGATGCTGTGGACAAACGACATGGAAGACGGGAAATTGTCCGTCAGGAACGGCATGATGCTGAACCCGGCATCCCACTTCGCCAGCTCGGGGATGATGCCGTTGGCGACCGCCGGAAGGTCGTGGCGGTGCGAATCGAGCAGATAAGGCCGCCCGATCACCCCGAAGTTGTAACCCAGCCGCCGCCGGGTGACATCCTCCGAACGCTCCAGCACGACGCTGCCGTTGCCGCGCCCGTTTCCCTTGCGGATGTACCCCTCCTGCTCCAGCAGATCGACCGCCTTGCGAACCGTGATCTGGCTGACTCCGAATTGTGTGCCCAGCTGCAGCTGCGACGGAATCGCATCCCCCACCCGGTAGACCCCGGAGGAAATGTCGCATTTGAGTTTGATCGCCAGCTGCCGATATTTGTTGTCCTGCTTCATATCCGTATCCGTTCTTAAAAGTGTATACACCTTTTTGTTTATATTATACGCAAAAGGAGAGGCTTTGTCAAGAGGCGCGGCGGAAAAAAAGTTGAAATATACTTTGGCGTTTTTTGCCGGTATCCGAATCATCAGGCGGAAAAAGAGGCATATGCCGAGGATTGAATGAAATAGGTACACCCGGCAAAAACCAGGCTCCAGAGGGAATAGACCGTGAGATCCGGAACCCGGTGCCGGTTGACAATCAGCACATAGAGCGCAGTCACACACCCCAGCGCCGCGGTGAAAACGAATCCATATTCCAGCAGCAAACCGCATAACGGCGGCGAAATCCACGCCGCCTGAAGCATCCGGGCCGGAACCAGCGGCAGTGCAAACTGCAAAAGCAGCGTCGCCGCCAGATAGAAACCGAGATGATCCTTCACCTCGATCAGCAGACACCAGGCCTGAAGCAGGATGCAGACACCCGCAATCAGGCTCGGGCTGGAGCTGACCGCGATCAGCTCGAAGAGTCTCATGCAACCGGCTTGCCGGAGCCGCCCTGTTTCCGCTGCTGCGTCAGGCGGTTGACCGACTTGAGCAGGGCGTAACAGCTTTCCATATGCGGAACCGGAACGCCGCGCGCCGCCGCCAGCCGCACCGTGTTGCCGAGGATCGCTTCGACTTCGAGCTCGCGCCCGGCTTCGTAATCCTGAAGCATGCTGGTCTTGTAGGCGGGGAAATTGCGGGTGAACTCCATCTGGGAGTCGGCATTTTGCTCGGTAAGCGCCACGCCGCAGGCGTTCGCCACCCGGATCACCTCGCTCATCAGCGTGCGGCAGAGCGTCTCCAACTCGTCGCGCTGCGTCATATCCCGGGTCGTCGCCCCGCCCGCCAGCACCGAAACCGGGTTGAAGGGCAGATTCCAAACCAGCTTGTTCCAGCGGATGAAACCGATGTCCTCATAAAGCTCGCATTTGACCTTCGCCGCCCCGAACAGCGCGGCAAGCCGTTTCGCCTCGGGGGTGACGCCGGAGGGGTAATTCCCCATCTTGAGCTCTCCGCTCCCCTGATGAAGCACCTGCCCCGGGGCGGGACGCGACACGCCGATATAGGCGATGGTGCTCAGCAGCTGATTCTCCGGGAACGCTTCAGCGATTCCTTTCTCGATATCGATCCCGTTCTGAATCAGGACGATCACGGTCTTCGGCGAACGCACCGCCGGACGGAGCAATTCCACCGCGTTCACATCCGGGAGCACCTTCGAAGCCAGGATGATGTAGTCCGCCTCGCCCTCGTAGTCGGCGGCGCGCTTGAGCACCGCCGCGGGCATGAAATGAAAATCCCCGGCGACGCTGTGAATGTCGTACCCGGTGTGCGACGCGACTTCATAATCGCCGCGCGCCACCACCGAAACCTCGGCTCCGGCCTGGGCCAGCCGCCCCGAAAAATAAATCCCGACGCCGCCGGCGCCGATCACCAGTATCCTGCACATAACCTCTCTCCTGATCTTAAACGTCTTCGTTCTCAGCGAACGCCGAAAATGCGGGTGCCGACGCGGACGATGGTGGAACCGTGGCGGGCGGCAATTTCGAAGTCGCCGCTCATTCCCATCGACAGCTCCGGGAGTTTCCGGCCGAGCTTGTGCTCCAGCTCGTTTCGAAGCAGCTGGAGCATTTCGAAGATCGCCGCAATCCGGACCGGGTCGGCATCGAATGGAGCCATGGTCATGAAACCGCGAAAATCGAGGTGCTGACAGGCCGCCGCGAGCCACGCGAACGACTCCAGCTCCGCCGCAGAAACGCCGGCCTTGGTTCCCTCGCCGGAAACATTCACCTCGAGCAGGATCTGCGGTCGGACGCCCTCTTCTCCGGCAACCCGGTCGAGCCGGTCCAGCAGCTCCGGCGAATCGACCGAGTGAATCATCCTCGCCAGCCGGACCGCTTTGCGCGCCTTGTTCGACTGAAGACGGCCGATGAAGTGCCATTCAATGTCGTCCGGCAACGCGGCGGCCTTGGCCTCGAGTTCCGGAATCCGGCTTTCTCCGAAAATGCGGACCCCGGACTCGTACAGCTCGCGGATCGCTTCGGCCGGGAACGTTTTACTCACCGCGAGCAGCCGGATTTCGGCCGGATCACGGTGCGCCTCCCGCGCCGCCGCGTCGATCAGCTCCCGGACTTCCCGGTAATGTTCAACGGTCGGACCCATCCGCGGATTTCCTCTCATTCGCAAAACGCAGCTTGTTTTCAGGCGGGCGCGAGGTAATCTTGGTTCCCGGCGGCAGGCTTTCGGTCAGCCAGACGTTGCCGCCGATCACCGAATTGTCGCCGATGGTGATGTCGCCGAGCACCGAAGCGCCGGAATAGATGGTCACGTTGCTGCCGATGGTCGGATGGCGCTTGTTGCCTTTGATCAGCATGCCGCAGGCGTCCTTCGGGAAATTCCCCGCCCCGAGCGTCACGCCTTGGTAGATGCGCACATTGTCGCCGATCACCGCGGTCTCGCCGACCACCACGCCAGTGCCGTGGTCGATGAAGACGCCGCGCCCGAGATGGGCGCCGGGGTGGATATCGATCCCGGTCTGGCTGTGGGCATATTCGGTCATCATGCGCGGAATAAACGGAATTTTCTGGTGATAAAGGACATGCGCCATCCGCTGAATGGTGATCGCCTTGATGCCCGGATAACTCAGGATGATCTCGTCGTAAGAGGTCGCCGCCGGATCGCCCGCATAGGCGGCCTCGACATCGACCTTGACCGTCTCGCGGATCTCCGCCAGGGCGTCGAGCAACGCAAAGACCGCTTCGTTGGTACCGCATTCGTCGCAGGACTTCACTTTGCGCACATACCGGATCGCGCGGCACATCTGGTCGAAAAGCTCGGAATAAATCTCTTTCAGCAGCTCCGCCACATCGTGCCCGAGCATCTCGCTGCGGCCCATCCGCCTCCCGTCGAACCCCGGGAAGATCACTTCCAGGAGCTTCTCGGTGATGGCGACGATCTCGGAACGGCGCGGCAGGTTGACGCCGTCAAGATGGTTCACGCCGAATCCGTTTTGATAGCTGGCGCCGATCCGGCCGACAATCGCCTCCAGCCGGATCGAAGCCTCGCCTTCCAAATCGCTGAAATCATATTTCAAAGGCTGCATAATGTTTCCTCACTCCACATTCTGGATCTGCTCGCGCAGTTTCTCCGACTCACTCTTGAACGCGACCACCAGCGGCGAAATCGCCGGGACGCCCGCCTTGTTGCCGAGGGTGGTGATCTCCCGAAACATCTCCTGCATCAGAAAATCGAGGCTGCGCCCGACCGGCTTCGCATCCGCCAGGAAACGGCGGAACTGGCCGAAATGGCTGTGCAGCCGGGTGATTTCCTCGGTCACATCGGATTTATCGGCGTAAAACAGGATCTCTTTCAAAAGCCGCTCGTCGTCGCCGGGAGTCGGAATCTTCTCGGCTTCCAGCTTCTCGAGCAGCCGCTTTTTGATTCCGGCGTTGATTTCCGCCGCCAGCGGTTCGATTTCGGCCAGCAGCGATTCCAGCTGGGCTTCCCGCTGTTCGAGGTCGCGCCGCAACGCTTCGCCCTCGTGCCCGCGCATTTCCCGATATCGTTCCAGCGCGACAGCGACCGCCTTCTCGTAGGCTTCGGCCATGCCGGGGGAATCGGCATCGGGCAACCCCTGCGAAACCACACCGGGAATCTGCATCAAAAGCTCGACCTGAACCGCGCCATCCAGCCCGGCTTCCAGCCGTGCGGCGCGCGCCGCCGCGACCAGCGAGGCGAGGAAACCGGCATCGACCGTACTCCGCCCCGTCCCCTCCCCCGCCGAAACGCAGGAGATGCGCAGCTGAATCGAACCGCGGCTCACCGCGTCCGAGATCAGCTTGCGGGCCAGCGGCTCCAACCCGGAGAATTCCGACGGAGCGGAGACCCGGATTTCAAGCTGCTTGCGGTTGACGCTGGAAATTTCCGCCGCAATCCGGATTCCTCCGAACTCGGCTTCGCCTTTCCCGAATCCGGTCATGCTAAGCATCTTTACCGGCCTCCGCGGCTTTCGTCTTCTCCTCTTCGGCCGGCTCGATCGGCGTCTGGGCGTTGTCCGGCGTCTTCAGAATTTTGACCGTCGCCGCGTCAAGTTCATCCTTCTTCATCTTTCCGGCGAAATTGATCGTCCAGCCGGTCAGGTCGCTTTTTCCGTTCCCGCAGAACACGATGCACTCGCCGGGATCGTCAAGCGGCCACACCAGCGAAAGCTGCGGCAGTGCCGCGAGCTTCTTGCGCGCCGTCTCAACCTCCTCCGGGTCAAGCGTTCCGGAAGGATCAGCCACCAGCGGGAAGCTGGTCTCGATCACGAACGGGAAATCGAACCGCACCCGGTTGAACTCCGCCGCATTGAGCCTGTCGTAGAGATAATTCTGGGCATAGGCCCTGGCCAGCGTCATGGCGGCCTGGATCGGCAGCCCGAATTTTTCGAATTTCTTTTCGATCAGGCGATTCGGATACCAATACTCCATGCTCCCGGACGAAGCGCCGAACACCAGATAATCGACATCGCGCCCGGGAATCCGCCAGGTGACGCAGATCTGATGAATATCCGTCTGCTTTTCGCCAGGCTGGCTACCAACAGGAAGGATCTCCCCGGTCAACAGCACGGGACGGTTGAATTTGACGAAATAAAGCTGGTCGATGGTGAGATTTTTTCCATTCTCAAGCAGATAGGCGCGCGCCCGCTGCACGGCACGATCCTGATAATACGCATCGGAACGGCAACCCGCCGCCAGAAACAGAAATGCCGCCAGAAGCGGCAATCCGGACAAAAGCATCCCTCTTTTTCCATACTGCATACGCCGGTTCTCCTTGTGGTCAATCGCGTGTACGGGGCTAACTATACTCTGTTTTTTGCCTTTCGTCAATCCGATTTCAGCGATCAGCCATTGAAATTCCGGAAAAACAGAGTATTGTGTAAAAGCAGGGAAAGAAAGGGTTTTCAGAAATCTTCATTACGGCGACGGCATTTTACGGCGGCAGTTTCGATCCGCCACATTCCGGTCATCTCGGAATCGCGCTCTCGGCGCTCGCTTCGGGACGGACGGACCGGGTTCTTTTGGCTCCGGCTTTCGACCCGCCGCACAAACCCGGACACCGCCGCGCCCCCTTTGCCGACCGCCTCGCCATGGTGAAACTCCTCATCGGCGATCATCCCGGGCTGGAAGCATGCGACATCGAGGAACGTCTCGCCTTGTCACCCTCCTACACCTGCGACGTACTTGCCGCGCTCCGCAAGGAACGGCCCGGCGAACGCATCCAGCTCTTGATCGGCGGAGACAGCCTGCTCGCGCTCCACACCTGGGGACGCGCCGCCGAACTGGTCGAGACGTACGAAATCCTGACCTATCCCCGGCGCGGGGAAACGCCCGACGCCGCGACGCTCTCCCGTCACTGGCCGCCTCAAACGGTGCAGAAACTGCTCGCCGGGCTGCTGCCGGGGGAATTTTTCGAAATATCTTCCACGAACATTCGAAACGATGTGGCAAAACAGGACAAAATGAGTCATATTAATAGTGGGACAACAAAACGGGTGGGGGAGTACATCCGGCAACATCATTTATATGAAACGAGGATTTTCAATGGCAAGTGAAAAGAAACCGACTCCGGCCGAACTGGCCGATTTCTGCGTGGCATGCGCAGAGGAGAAACTGGCGGAAAATACGGTAAAGATCCACGTCGGCCCCGCGTCGTCGGTGGCGGATTACTTCGTGATCGCCACCGCCAACTCGGAACCGCAGCTCCGCGCCATCCTCGGGTTTCTCGAACGCGAAGCACGCGATAAATTCGCGCTGCGCCCGCTCTCCGAGTCGGGCGAAAGCGCGAGCGGTTGGGTACTGATCGACTACGGAACGGTGATCGTGCACGTCATGACCCCCGAAGTCCGGGATCGATATAACCTGGAGGGGCTCTGGAGAGAGAACCCCGCCGAAGAAGCGGTCCGGTCGCTGGAGGAGAACCATCCCTAGCCGCTGCCGCACAACAAGCCTCGGAGCAGATAAGGAGGCACATCATGGCTGAATTCAGAAACAACGAAGAACACTGGAACGAATTTCAGTGGGAGCAGGAAATCCGGCGCGACGAGCGGCGGATCAGTTGTTATTTCCGCGAATTGCCGGCCTGCCTCGACCTACCCGGAGAAGAGGAGATGATCTTCAATACGCTGCTCTCCTCGCCCGACCTGGTCCCCTCCGGCGGGAATCCGGATTCGCTGCGCTACTGGCACCGTTCCGAAGAAGAGGAAGAAGAGGAGTTTGAGGAAGCGGACGAGAACCGCCGCCGTCCCGGCGTCGAAATCGTCGATGAAATCGACCGCCTCGCCACGGAGTGGAACGTCAGCTGCGCATCGTCGCTGCGTTCGACCCTCGACCTGCACGGGCTCGGCATCGTCTGCGCCTTCGGCAAACTGCTGGCCCGCGCCGCCGACTTCGTCGACACCGACCAGGAGACCGCGCGCGGCCTCAAAATCAGTCTCGGCAAGCGGGCGCTCGCCGACCTCAACGAACTGGTCGGCGGCCTCGAACGGCTCCGCGAACTCCAGCGTTCGCTCAAGGCGGAAATCGCCCTGACCGTCGAACTGCTCGGCCATGTCCGCGAGCGCCTGATCGACCTCGTGGAACAGCTCCGCAAGTAACCCGGAACAACAGCGAACCCGGAAGTCCTGAACGGATCTTCCGGGTTCTTTTTTTGTCATCGCCCCATAAAAAAAACCGTTCCGGATCAACTCCGGAACGGTTTCTCTTTGACTCGTCTGGATAGACGGATTACTTCATGATCTCGCCGAGATTCTTGTAGAAGGTCATGCGGCGCTTCGCGTCGGCTTCGGCCTTCTCAAGCAGGGCGGCGGCATCGGCCGGAGCGGTCTTAAAGAGAGACTTGTAGCGGTTCTCGCTGAGGATGAACTCCTGGAAGCTCGCGGTGGCGTCCTTGGTCTCCCACTTGAACGGCTGCTCTTCGGCCGGGTTGTAACGGTAGAGCGGCCAGTAACCGGCTTCCACCGCACGCTTGGCTTCGGTCTGGCTCTTCGACATGTCGATGCCGTGAGCGATACACGGAGCGTAAGCCATGATGATCGACGGGCCCTTGTGCGCTTCGGCCTCGCGGATCGCGGTCAGCGCCTGCTGACGGTTCGCGCCCATCGAGATCGAGGCGACGTAGACGTTGCCGTAGCTCATGCACATGAAGCCGAGGTTCTTCTTGGTCTGCCGTTTCCCGCCGTTCGCAAAGAGCGCCACGGCGCCGATCGGGGTGGACTTCGAAGCCTGGCCGCCGGTGTTGGAGTACACTTCGGTGTCGAGCACGAGGATGTTGACGTTGCGGTTCTGCGCCACGACATGGTCGAGGCCGCCGAAACCGATGTCGTAGGCCCAACCGTCGCCGCCGAGAATCCAGACCGACTTATCGACGAAGTAGTCCTTGAGCTCGAGCATCTTGGCATAGATTTCCTTCTTCTCGCCCTCGGACTTCTCAACCGCGACCTGGAGCAGGTTGCCGAGCTTCGCCTGGTTGAGCATCGCCTCGTCGGAGGTGCTCTCCCAGTTTTCGACCGCGCAATCGAGCGCGGTTTTCATCTCGTCGCAGCAGACGCCGAGCGCCTGGATGCGCTTGACGCAGTCCATCAGCTGCTTGCGGTTGGTATCAACCGCGAGGCGCATGCCGAAGCCGTATTCCGCGTTGTCCTCGAAGAGCGAGTTCGCCCACGCCGGACCGCGGCCCTGCTTGTCGGTGCAGTACGGCAGCGACGGGAACGAGCCGCCGTAGATCGACGAACAGCCGGTGGCGTTCGCCACGATCATGCGGTTGCCGAAGAGCTGGCTGACCAGCTTGACGTACGGAGTTTCGCCGCAGCCCGCGCAGGCGCCGCTGAACTCGAAGTACGGCATCAGGAACTGCGACCCCTTGACGGTCTTCGCATCGGTTCCGCCCATGACGTTGTCCGGCAGCGAGAGGAAGAACTGGACGTTCTCGTCCTGTCCGGCCTTGCGTTCGTCCGGCGTATGGGTCAGATGGATCGCCTTCTCCTTGACCGGGCAGGTTTCGACGCAGACGCCGCAGCCGGTGCAGTCTTCGATGAAGACCTGGAGACGGTACTTGAGGCCGAGTTCCTTCTTGACCGGCGGCTTCGCGTCGACGGTGTTGAAGGCGGCCGGGGCTCCGGCAAGGTCGGCCGGCTCGATCAGCTTCGAACGGATCGCGGCGTGCGGGCAGGCCATCACGCACTGGTTGCACTGGATGCAGGCGGCCGAATCCCACTTCGGAACCGACGGCGCAATGCCGCGCTTCTCGAACTTCGACGTCGCGATCGGCATCGAGCCGTCGTAGGACATCGCGGAAACCGGAATATCATCGCCCTTCTGGTGGAGAATCGGCTTCATCAGCTTGTTGGCGAACTCGCCCATTTCCTTGGTGATGAGCGTCTTCGGATCGTAAGCCTTGACGCCGTCGAGCGTCGCCGGAACCGCCACGGACTTGAGCATGGCCAGCGCCTGATCGACGCAGGCCTGGTTTTCCTTGACGACGTCGTCGCCCTTCTTCTTGAACTTCTTCTCGATTCCGGACTTGATGTAGCCGATGGCTTCGTCGGCCGGAATGATGTTGGCCAGCTTGAAGAAGCAGGTCTGCATGATGGTCGAAACGTACTTCGAGCTGCCGACTTCGAGCGCCAGCTTGAGGGCGTCGATGGTGTAGACCTTGATGTGCTTCTTGACGATCGTTTCCTGCATGTCGCGGGTGAAGCTTTCGAAGACCTTGTCGGCCGGAAGCTCGCTGTTGATCAGGAACGTGCCGCCGTCAACGATGCCGGCGAGCATGTCGTAACGGCCGATGTAGGCCGGATTGTGGCAGGCGACGAAATTCGGCGCGGTGATCGTGTATTCGCTGGTGATCGGCTTGTTGCCGAAACGCAGGTGCGAAATGGTGATGCCGCCGGACTTCTTCGAGTCGTAGACGAAGTAGGCCTGCACGTACTTGTTGGTGTGGTCGCCGATGATCTTGACCGAGTTCTTGTTCGAACCGACGGTGCCGTCGCCGCCGAGACCCCAGAACATGCACGCGGTGGTGCCGGTCGGCTCGGTGACAATGACTTCGTCGATCGGCAGCGACAGGTGGGTGACGTCGTCGTCGATGCCGACGGTGAAGTTGTGCGTATTCTTGCCGTCGAGATGCTTGTAAATCGCATTGACCATCGACGGGGTGAATTCCTTGCTGGCGAGGCCGTAACGGCCGCCGATGACGGAGATGCCGCTGCCTTCGAGGGCGGCCTTGACATCGAGGTAGAGCGGTTCGCCGAGGCTGCCCGGCTCCTTGCAGCGGTCGAGGACGGCGATCTTCTTGACCGACTTCGGCAGCGCCTTGACCAGCGCTTCGGCCGAGAACGGACGGTAGAGGCGGACCTTGACCAGGCCGAGCTTCTGGCCCTTGCCGTTCAGGTAGCCGATCGCTTCTTCGATGGTTTCGCAACCGGAACCCATCGCAAAGATGACCTTGTCGGCATCCGGGGCTCCGACATAGTCGAAGAGGTGGTAGCTGCGGCCGGTGGCTTCAGCGACCTTGTCCATGTATTTCTGAACGATGCCCGGAAGAGCGTCGTACTGCTTGTTGGTGGTCTCGCGGCCCTGGAAGTAGACGTCCGGGTTCTGGGCGGCCATCTTGGCATACGGAGCATCGGGACGCAGCGCGCGGTTGCGGAAGCGCTCGACATACTTCATATCGACCATCGCCTTCATGTCCGCGAAGTCGAGCAGCTCGACCTTCTGGAACTCGTGCGAGGTGCGGAAGCCGTCGAAGAAGGCGAGGAACGGAATTTCGCTCTCCAGCGTCGCCAGGTGGGCGACGAGCGCGAGGTCGTGGGTCTCCTGGATCGACGCGGCGGAAGTCATCGCGTAACCGGTGGCGCGGCAGCTCATCACGTCGGAGTGATCGCCGAAGATCGACAGCGACTGGGCCGCGAGCGCGCGGGCAGAAACATGAAAGACCGTCGGGAGCATCTCACCGGCGATCTTGTACATATTCGGGATCATGAGGAGCAATCCCTGGCTGGCTGTGTAGGTGGTGGTCAGCGCACCGGCCGAAAGTGAACCGTGTACCGCGCCCGCCGCACCGGCCTCGGACTGCATTTCCGCTACTTCGAGTTTCTGGCCGAACATGTTCTTGAGCCCCTGGCTCGCCCAGATGTCGGCATACTCGCCCATCGTCGACGAGGGAGTGATCGGGTAGATCGCCGCCACTTCGCTGAACGCGTAAGCTACGTACGACGCCGCGTAATTCCCGTCGATGGTCTGCATTTTCTTCGCCATGATTCCTCCATATCTGAAAAATTAGGATGAGTGAAAGTTGGCTATATTTTCACCAGAGGAACCGGCTACGTCACCGGTCCCCCACAAATAATATCACAATGTACACCCGATTGCCGTTTTTTTCAAACCCGTTTTACGGGAATTTCAGCAGGAATGGGGGCCGGAAAGTATTTTTGCCGAAAAGTCCATACCGAATCGCGGAAATTCCATTTGGCGATTCGTCTTCCGGAGCTATATTGTAATGTTGACAAAAATGAATTCCAGAATCAGGAGAACACACGATGCGCGTACTCATCACCGGCGGGGCCGGATTCATCGGCAGCCACATCGCCGAGCATTTTCAGGGAAAGGCGGAGGTCCGCGTTCTCGATTCGCTCCGTTCCGGCTACCGCCGCAACCTCGACGACCTCGAGGTCGAATTCATCGAGGGAGACATCCGCAACCGCGAACTTGTCCGCGAAGCGGTGCAGGGAGTCGATTACGTGTTTCACCTCGCCGCGCTGGTCAGCGTGCCGGAGTCGATGGAGAAGATCGCCGAGTGCATCGACATCAACGATACCGGAACGGTCGTCGTGCTTGAGGAAGCCGCGCGCGCCCACGTGAAAAAATTCTGTTTCTCGACCTCGGCGGCGGTCTACGGCGACGACCCCGAACTCCCCAAACGCGAGACGATGACGCCGGAGCCGAAGAGCCCCTACGCGATCACCAAACTCGACGGGGAGTATTACTGCCGGATGTTCACCGAAACCGGGAAACTCCAGACCGCCTGCCTGCGCTATTTCAATGTGTTCGGCCTGCGCCAGGACCCGAAGGGCGCCTACGCGGCGGCGGTGCCGATCTTCATCGACAAGGCGCGGAAGAATGAGCCGCTGACCATCTTCGGCGACGGCGGCCAGACCCGCGATTTCATCTTCGTCAAGGACATCGTCGCGGCGAACGTCTTCCTCGCCCAAAGCGGCCACACCGGCGTCTACAACGTTGCGAACGGCGGAAAGATCACCATCGAGGATCTGGCGAGGGAGATCATCCGGCTGACCGGTTCAAAGTCGGAAATCGTCCACCTGCCGGAGCGTGCCGGAGACATCCGCCACTCGACCGCCTCGCCGGAGAAGCTCCGTTCGATCGGTTTCGCGCCGTCGTGGAAATTCGCCGACGGCCTCGCCGCCACCATCGGGAAATAGGCCGCCTAACCGCCGAGGCGGCGGTATTTCGCCGGGGACGCCGTGAACACCCGGTGGAACTGGCGGGTGAAGTAGCTCAGGTTGTGGAACCCGGCCATCTCGGCGATCTCTTTGACCGGCCGGTCCGTGCCGATCAGGGCGGCGGCGGCCCGGCTCAGGCGCTGCCGGATGATGTATTCCTTGAGCGGCATCCCGTGCTTCTCGACGAACAGCCGGTAGAGGTGGCGGCGGCTGATTCCGGCGTGGCGCGAGATGTCATCCACCTTGATGTCGCCGGTGAGGTTCTCTTCGATGTAATGTTCGGCCAGTTCCAGAATGTCGCCGCCGCGGATGGACGACTGGACTTCGCCGAACATGGAGCCGAACACATCGGCGAAGAATTCGAGCAGCAGCTCGATGAGCCTCAGCCGGAGGCGTTCCGCCAGAAACGGCGGGGAGTCCTCCACCAACCGCTCGATCCCGACGAGTTGCGCCTGCACGCCCGAACCGTCCAGCAACTGCATTTTTCCTTTCACGGCGCGCAGGAACGAAGGCGGCGGATTTTTGAAGTCCAGCGTGAATCCGAGCAGCAGGGAGTCGTCTTCAAGCGTCTGGCGACGGTGGATCAGCTCCGGCGCAATCATGATCCATTGCCCCAGGCCGCCCTCGAGAACAACCTCGGTCCGCGGCGCTTCTTCCAACCGATAACGCATCCGTCCGGAAAGCAGGGCGGAAAACTCGTAATGCCGGTGCCGGTGCACAAAGGTGTCGAATCCGGCCTGGTCCAGCGTGTAGTGGACCAACCCGACCCGAATCACCATCGCGCCCAGCATCAGCTCGGCCCCGCCGTGCAGTGCACGCAGCATCAAACGATTGCGTTCTATGAGATCCGTCTGCGCCGACATCTTCCCTCCTTCCGAATTCTCCCGGAGAATTTAACGCCCGGAATCGGTAATTTCAAACACAAATGGCACATTCGTGTTAAATATGTCTCAAACCGCCCCTTGTCCGGAGCCCCGTTTTTCTGTATAATAAGGGCAGAATCAAAATAAAGGATGGAGGAACCAATGATTCGAATTCTGCTGCGCCCCCTGCTCTACGGCACAATCGGCATAATCAGCACAATCGCCGCGATGGCCACCCCCGTGAATCCGGCGGAGTCGCAGGGACGGGTCGACGGAGAGCTGCTGCCGGGGTGGCGCGAAAACTCCGCCTGGGCCAAGGCGTGGATTCATTACTCCGTCCAAAAGGACGAAGCCGGAGAGTTTCAACGCGCCGAAGTGAAGAAACGGGAGAGCGGCTACTGTCAGTTCGATTTCCGGCTGCCCGCCGATTTCACGCCGGGAACCTACCGCCTCTCCTTCGGCGTCCGCATGAAAGGGCGCGGCCGGCTCAACACCGGAATCCGGATGGTTGACGCGCCGTTCCGCTGGCTCTGCCGGTCCTCCGTCTCCCCCGGCGGCGAATGGACGAAGTTCGAGAAGGTCTTCACGCTGACCGAACTCCCGAAAAAAGAGGCGATTTCCATCTTCATGCAATTCGACGGGGCGGCGACGCTCGACCTGCGGGACGTTGCGCTCACGCCGTTCCGGAGGACAGAATCCGGCCACCCGGTCAACCTGTTCCGCCAGGGGTCGCTCTCGCTCGGGCTCCCGGCTGGCTGGAGCTGGCACAACTGTTTTTCGGACGGAGACCAGGTCGTTTTTTCCGGCGATCCGAAGGAGTCCGGCCCGAGCGGAATGCCTCCGCTTGAAATCGACGTCCGCTCCGGGGTGATGACCAGTTACGACTATCGCGACGCCGTCACCGTCTACAGCGCCCCGCTGCTCCCCCCTCCCCCCGATACTCCGCTGGTTGCGGGAATGATGCTGAAGGGAGACGCCTCCGGCGAACTCCTGGTCCGCTGCGACTCCCGCGTATTGGCCAGAACGAAATTCCTTCTCCGGGAAGCCGACGGCTGGAAGCGGGTGGACGCCGCGTTCACCGCCGACCGGACCGGAACCTATACCGTCGAACTGACCTTCACCGGGGTGCTCCGCTGCGACGCGCCTTATGCCGGAATCCCGCAGGAGCGGGAGCGCCTGCCGGCTTCCGGCTGGACCGAACTGGCCCCGGGGCGCGGCGACGCGGCAGGCAGCGGCATCGTCTTCGACGACGAAACCGGCTCCGTCCTGGTGCGGGCCAAACCAGCGCCCGGTGCGGCGGCAATTGAACTTTCCGCCGTCAATCTCTACGGCGAACGGATCGGCGTCCGCCGCCGCCTCGAGTCCGGCGTATTGGAGATTCCGCTGGACTTCCTGAAGGGACGCGCTTACGGGCCGTGGCGGCTCGAAGCCGTCCAGCTCGATTCCGTCGGCAGCCCAATCGACCTCCCGGCGGCGGAACGGGTGGTCAACCGGCTGCCCCGCCCGGTCAACTGGGGGAAAGACGCCCCGGATTCGCCGTTCGGAATCCATGTCCAGCCGGTCAACCGCCACCTGACCATGGCCAAGGCGATCGGCGCGAACTGGGTGCGGCTCCACGACGCCGGAGTCCAGCTCCTCGGCTGGGCCTATCTGGAACGAGAACCCGGAAAATGGACTTTCGACGACGAAGGCGTGGAGCGTTACCGACGGCATCACCTGAAGCTCCTCGGCGAACTGACCACCGCACCGACCTTCCGCAGCAACGCGCCCGGCAGCTCAGCGCCGCCGCCGACGCTGGCCCAGTCGGTCACCGCCCCTTATTTCCTGCCGACTTCCCAGGACGAATACCGCGAATACTGCGAACGAATCCTCAAACGCTACGGCGGCAAGATCGACGCCTTCGACGTCTGGAACGAACCCTGGCTGCCCCTCTTCTTCCACACCGATTTCGTGAAGACGCTCCCGGCGGGCGCAAAACGCTGGGCGTCGTTCGGCGGCGGCTTCTATCTGAGTCCGGACGATCCGGCGGCAAAGTTCTTTGAATTGCAACGGGCGGTCGAATCCGCGGTGAAGAACACCGGCGTCAAAGCCCGGGTGCTCGGAGTCAACACTTCCGACGGACTCGGCCACGAGGGACGGGTTCCCGGCGCGGAATTCTCCCGCCGCATGAGCGAACTCGGCGCGGCGGAGCACTGCGACGCCATCGCTTACCACCAATACCTGACCGGCGTGGTCGGATTTCCCGGAGACGACGTGGAAAAGGGCTACGACCGGGCGATCGGGCCGATCGCCGCCCACCACGGCGGCCAGCCGCCCCGCCCGGTCTGGCTGACCGAGGGGTCGCCGTGGAACGATCCGTGCGACGGATTCTACCGCAGTTTCCCGGAAGGAGCCGCGCCGCAGGAAGTCTTCGACGCCGGAGACCGCATCGTCCGCTTCGTCACCGCGCTTCTCGGCCGCGGCGTGGAGAAGGTGTTCCTCTATTCGATGGGAATTCACAACGGATACGGCACGAAAAATCCGAACCGGCTGCTGGTCACCGCCGCCGGAGAGCTCCACCCCGCCGCCGGAGCGTACGCGACGCTCACTTCCCGCCTGGAGGGGCTCCGCTTCGTCCGGCGAATCACGGTCGGCAAGGCCGTCAGCGCCTATCTCTTCAGCGACGGGAAAACCAGCTGCGCCGTGCTGCTGCCCGACCCGAACGTCGCCGGCGCGGCCTGGACGCCGACGCCTTCGACGCGCTGGGAGGCCGCCGACCTCTTCGGCAATCCGTACCGGTCCGACTCTCCCTACGCCTCGTACATCCGCGGCCGCGGCGCCGTGCAGGAACTCGAAACCTATCTCATGAAAGGAGAATGATCCCATGAAGAAACATTTCACGCTCATTGAACTCCTCGTCGTCATCGCCATCATCGCCATTCTGGCCGCCATGCTTCTGCCCGCGCTGAACCAGGCGCGGGAACGCGGAAAAAGCACCCAATGCCTCTCTTCCATCCGCCAGCTCGGCGGCGGCCAGACGCTGTATCTGATGGACAACAACGATTTCTATGCGCCGTCGCGTTACGGTTATTACACCACGCCGAAAAACGTCAGGCAGAACCCGGAATTTCTCGCCTCCTATCTCGGCTACGGCGAAGGCGCAACCAAAGACGACATCATGAAACGCGGCGGTGTGGTCTGGGGATGCCCTTCCTGGAATCCCCAGCCGAAATCGCCCACCTACACCGGGTACGGCCAGAACATGCGCTACCACAGCAGCGGCGACACTGCCGCCATGGTCTCTTACGACGACACCGCGTCGACCCGGCCGTTCTACAAGGCCGGACAGATCCGGCTGCCCTCCAAGCGCGCGTTTTACGGTGACGCCTCGAACTGGCTGATCTCGTGCTACCGTGAGGGAAATCCCGCCGACCTGTTCAATTTCAGCAAGGACGGCAACGGTCTCGGCGCCGACCCGATCCGCCATCTCCGCCGCGCCAACTACGTCTTTTTCGACGGTCACGCGGGAAGCGTCGACTGCCATCTTGCCTTCCTCCACTTTTACAAACCGGAACGGTTATAACAAACAAGGATCGTCTTATGGAAGAACAACTCGATTGGCGGCTGCTCGACAACGGCAGCCGGATTCCCGCCGAACATTACGCCGACCAGCCATACATCGTCAAGACCGACGACGGCGGCTGGCTCTGCTGCGTCACCACCGGCTCCGGAGCGGAAGGCGCTTCGGGGCAGCACATCGCCACCTGCCGCAGCACCGATCAGGGAAAAACCTGGGGCGATCCGGTCTCCGTGGAGGAGCCCGGAGATGTCGAAAACTCCTACGCCGTCATGCTCAAAGCGCCCTCCGGGCGCATTTTCGTCTTTTACAACCGCAACACCGATGACATCCGCGAGATTGAAGATCACCAGCACACCTGGAAGATCACCCGCGTCGACTGCCTCGGCGACTTCGTCTTCAAATACAGCGACGACCACGGCCGGAGCTGGAGCAAGGAACGGTTCGTCATCCCCGTCCGGCTCTTCGACTGCGACCGGAACAACATCTACGGCGGAAAAATCCGCTTCTTCTGGAACGTCGGCAAGGCGTTTGCACACGGCGGCGCGGCGTTCGTGCCGCTGATCCGGGTGGGCGAAATGGGCGAAGGGTTCTATCAGCAGTCGGAAGGATCGCTCTTGAAAAGCACCGATCTTTTCCATGTGAAGAATCCCGCCGACGCGACTTGGATCACCCTCCCTGACGGCGGGATCGGGTTGCGGACCCCGCCGGGCGGCGGCAAGATCTCCGAGGAGCAGAGTTTCGTCCCGCTCAGCGACGGAAGTTTCTACGTCACCTACCGCACCATCGACGGCTACCCGGTCGAATCGTACAGCCGCGACGGCGGACACACCTGGGATATTCCCCGTTATATGCTCCGCGCCTCCGGGCGGCGGAACAAACACCCCCGCGCCGCCAACTTCGTCTGGAAGTGCGCCAACGGCAACTACCTCTACTGGTTCCACAACCACGGCGGCCCCTTCATCGCCCGCGACAAGCGCATCATCTACGAAGACCGCAACCCCTCCTGGCTGCTCGCCGGGGTCGAGGCGGATTCGCCCGCCGGGAAAATCATCCACTGGGGAGAGCCGGAACTGCTGTTCTACCACGACGACCCGATGGTCCGCTTCAGCTACCCCGACCTGGTGGAGGAGGACGGGCGCTATTTCATCTCGGAAACCGAGAAAAACATCGCGCGCATCCACGAAGTTCCGGCGGAATTCCTGAACCGGATGTGGGCGAAGGTCCGGGGAGAATCCCCCTGCCCCGACGCGGAACTCCTGTTCGAAGGAAACGGCGGCGAACGCTGCGAAACTCCGCCGGTACTGCCCGCCTTCTGCGCTCGCAACCACAATGCGCCGAATCATTGCAGCCTTCTGACCAGGAAGGGGTTTTCAATCGAAGCGGAACTCGCCGCCGCGACGCCCGGCGTCCTGCTCGAAGGGCGCGAAGCGGACGGGCGCGGCATCGCGCTCGAACTCGACGCCGAACTCCGCCCCGTGTTGACGCTGAACGACGGTTGCGGTGAATGCCGGATGGCGGGCGAACGGATTCCCGGCCTCGCGGCGGGCGACGTGCTCACCGTCAACGTCGACGGCGGCCCCGGAATCGTCAGCTTCATCCGCAACGGCGAATTCCTCGACGGCGGAGACGAGCTGCAATTCGGCTGGCGGCGCTTCAACCCCGGCATGGTGCAGCGGCCCTGCCGCGCACCGTGGACCGTCGGCGGCGCGGCGGCGAAACTGCGCGTATTCGGCAGGGTACTCATGGCGGCGGAATGCCGCTGAAGCAAAGGAATCCGATATCATGATGAAACGATCGGTCATCAACCGCAGCATTGAAATCGCCAAACGGGTGTTTGAACACAACCGCCTCCGGCTGCCCGCCTTCGCGTTGTGGACTCCGGCAGAGTGGAATTCCGCCGGGCCGGAAGCGGACGAGGTCCGTGACTGCATGCTGGGCTGGGACGTCACCGACTTCGGCTCGGGAGACTTTTCCCGGATCGGCCGCACGCTGTTCACGCTGCGCAACGGGCGGCACAGCGACCCGCGCTACCCCAAAACCTACGCGGAAAAGTTCATTCTCGACCCGGAAGGGCAACGCGCCCCGGCGCATTACCACCGCAGCAAACGCGAAGACATCATCAACCGCGGTTCGGGGTTCATCGTGCTTGAACTGACCTCGTCCGATGCGGAAGGCAACCCGTCGGCCGCGCCGCTCACGCTGGCGGTGGACGGCATTGCGCGAACCATCGAGTCGGGTTCGCGCGTCAAGCTCAAACCCGGCGAAAGCATCTGCCTGCCGCCGGGAACCATCCACCAGTTCTGGGGGGAGAGCGGCGACGTAGTGATCGACGGCGTCCGCTACTGTGTTTCAGGCGAGGTTTCGAGCGTCTGCGACGACCGCAGCGACAACGCCTTCCTGCAGCCGGCCAGCCGCTTCCCCGGCATCGACGAGGACGAACCGCCGCGCCACCTGCTCTGCTCGGAGTACCCGGGAAAGTAAAATATCCGGCACCGGCCCAACCGGAAGGAAGGGCTCTCGCTTTGGAGAAATCAAGAAGATGTCTGTTTGAAGATCGTTTCCCGAAGCAGGAGAGGCTCCGCCTTCGGCGCGAGCGGGTGAGTTGACCTCACGGTCAACTCCACCGCTGGCGCTCATTGCCGAACTCGTTCGGCTGTTGAGCTGGTTGATGGGCTCCAGCCCTTGCCTCCGGCGGCCGGGGCGCGTCGCCTCCGGACCCCAGACCGGCAGGGTGCCGGTGCCGGGTAAAGGTTTTGTCCTGTACTACAGTTTGGCGGGGTCGATGCGGAGGGTTTCAAAGCGGTCCTGCGCCATAGCGGCAAGCATCAGGGCCCCTACCGTCACCATCTGCCAGTAGAGCGAAAGGTCAAGCAGCGTCATGCCGTTGCGAAGCACCGCCACCAAAAGTACGCCGATCAACGCGCCGACCATCGTGCCGCGCCCGCCGGAAGGCGACGCCCCGCCGAGCAGCACCGCCGCGATCACGTCAAGCTCCAGCCCGATTCCGGCCGAAGAAGGATTCGCCGAACCCATCCGGCTCATGCGGACCAGCGCGGCGACTCCCGCCAGCACGCCGCAGAGGACGTAGATCAAAATCTTCAGGCGGACAACGTCGATCCCGGCGTAAAGCGCGGTCCGCGGGCTGGACCCCAGCGCGCGCGCATAACGCCCGAACGTCGTGTATTGCAGCAAAAAGCCGCCGCAGATAAGAACGAACACGAACAGCAGCACCGCCGCCGGAATCCCGAGAACGGTCCCGGCGTCCAGCCACGTGTAGTCCGACACCACCGCCGGACGCCCGTCGTTGAACAGGAGCGAAAGTCCGCGAAACAGCAGCATCGACCCGAGCGTGGCGAGAAACGGCGCGACTTTCAGCCGGGCGACCAGCTCCCCGTTCAGCAACCCGGCAAGCGCTCCGGCGAAAACGGCGAAAAAGGTTCCCGCCAGCATCGGCATGAAACTGAGCGGAACATAGATGCCGTTCCCGATTTCAACCACTCCGGCGCCGGAGAGGAACAGCATCGACATGGCCGACACCATCCCGCTCAACGCCAGCACCGCCCCGATTGAAAGGTCGATCCCGCCGATGATGACGACGAACGTCATGCCCACCGCGGCGATCCCGGTGACCGAAGCGCCGCGCAGAATGTTCATCAAATTCCGCCAGGCGAGAAAGTGCTCCGGCACCAACACGCTCCAGAGCGCAAAAACAAACACCAGCCCACAGAAAGGAAACAGTTGCCGGCTGTATCGACTCATTTTGTTCTCTCCTTTTATCGACGCGGCCTTCGACAGCGTCCCTATTCGTCCACGGCGGCGAGGCGCATCACCTCTTCCGGCGTACTTGTTCTGGTCGTCAAATCTCCGGTCACGCGACCGCCGCGCATCACCAGAATCCGGTCGGTCACCCCGAAAAGCTCGTTGAGGTCCGAGGAAATCAGCAGAATCGTGCGGCCGCGCCGCGCGAAACGAAACATCAGGTCATAAATCTGCCGCCGCGACTCAATGTCGACGCTCCGCGTCGGCTCGTCCAGAATCAGCAGCCGGACATCGGCAACCATGCGGCGGGCCACCTGCAGCTTGCGCCGCGTTCCCGCCGAAAGCTCCGAGCCGCGCGTTCGCGGCGAAGGCCAGCCGAGATGGAAAAGCCGCCCCAGCCGCCCGGCGAAACGAAGCTCCCGCCAGGGTGGGATCAGAAACCGCATCCCGAACCGGGAATAATTCGGAAGCATCAGGTTCGCCGCTCCGCTCAGCGTCGGAACGATGCCGTCCCAGGTGCGGTCGTCGGGAACAAACGCCACCTTCGACTTCCGGGCCTGGCGCGGAGAGTGAAAGCGGACCGGAACGCCGTCGATCAGCATCGTTCCGGACACGGGACGGGTGATTCCGGAAATCAGTTTGGCCGTTTCGCTCCGCCCGGAACCGACCAGGCCGGCCAGCCCGACAATCTCGCCGCGCCGCAGCGAAAACCGGACCCGGTTGACGCGCCCGATCCGGTCGCTCAGGTCTTTCGCTTCGAAAAAGACCGGCCCCGGATGGTTCTCTCCGGACGGATAAATCTCCCCGGGATCGCGCCCGACCATAAACCGGACCATCCGGTCGGAATTGATCACCGAACGCGCTCCGGAAAAAACCCGGGCTCCGTCGCGCAGCACGGTGACCTCGTCGGCGATCTCCTGCAGGTCGCCCAGCCGGTATGAGACGTAAACCACCGTCATGCCGGTGTTGCGCAGCCCGCGGATGATTGCAAACAACTCCTGCGTCTCGCGGATCGAAAGCGACGCCGTCGGCTCGTCCAGGATCAGAATATGAGCCCGGCGGTTGAGCGCTTTTAAAATTTCCACCTGCTGACGCTTCGCCGGAGTCAGCTCCGAAACCTGGGTGTCCGGTTTGAGCAGAAATCCGTAGCAGTCGATCAGTTCGTCGGTTTCATGGTTCATCGCTTCGCCGTCGAGGACGTGCGCAAACCGGGTGCCCATCAACCGCTCCGTGCCGAGAAAGATATTCTCCGCCACGGTAAGGTCGGGGGCGAGATCGGATTCCTGAAAGACCATCGACACTCCGGCCCCCACCGCCACCGCCGGAGAGGAAAATGAAAGCGGCTTCCCCGCGATGCGGATTTCTCCGGCATCCGGCCGATAGACCCCGGCCAGGATTCCGGCGAGAACCGACTTTCCGGCGCCGTTCTCTCCGCAGAGCGCATGGATGGAGGCGGGACGCGCGGCGAACGAGACATCCCGCAACGCTTCGACCGCGCCGAAACGTTTCGAAATATCCAGCATCTCAAATGCGAATGCCGATTCGACCATGCTCATAACCCCAGCGCATCCGGATAGGCGCGTTCCATTTCTTTCAAGTTGGAGGAATCCACCACAAAAACCGGGATCGGCGTAAACGCCTCGCCCGAAACGCCATTCAGCACATCCAGCGCCCGCAGCACGCCGCGGCGGCCGATTTCAAACGGATTCTGGACCACGATCGCCGCAACCGTGCCGCGCCGCACGCCATCGAGCAGCGGAGCGGAGGAATCGAAGGCGATCAGCCGGAGATGATCCTCTTTCCCCTCGTTCAGAATCGCCCGGTACGCCCCCTCCGAAGTGGAGAGATTGACGGAAAAAACCGCGTCGACATCCGGTTCGCGGGCAAGGTAATCGGTGACCATCCGCCGCACGTCGTGCAGCAGGTTTTCTTCAAACGGCATCTCGACGAGCTTGATGTCGGGATACTCTTTGCGCATCGTCGCCACGAATCCGCGGGAACGCTCGACGGTCGATTCGGAATTACGCAGGTGGTTGACGATCAAAATACGCCCGTGCCCGCCGACCACATGCGCGGCAACCCGGGCGGCCAGTTCGCCCGCCGCGTAATTGTCGGTCGCCACCAGCGGCAGCCCCCCCGATCTCGCCAGCGGGGAATCGATGATGACGCACGCCATCCGTTTCGCGGCATCCATGACCGGACGGACCAGCGCCTTGGAGTCATTGGGAGCGATGACCAGCGCCGCCGCGTTCCGCACCAGCGCGTCTTCGATGCAGGCGATCTGCCGGGCATGGTCGCTCTCCTGCTCCGGACCGGTCCAGTTCAACCGGTAACCGGAACCGGCGAGAGCCGCCTCCGCCCCGAGCCGGACCTGATTCCACCAGGGACTGTCCACCCCTTTGGGAATCACCGTGATCACATTCCGGGTCGGCGCATCGCCGGAACGCATGCTCACCAGCTTGCGCGCCAGCCCCGCCGAAAAGAGCGCCGCCGCCAGAACCAGGACCCCGATCGCTATCCAGGAACGTTTCATAATACCGGTCCTCCTCCCTGCCTGCCGTCTACTGTAACGCCGTCTCGGAAAAAAAGCAAGGGAAAACGCTACGCGGTTGCGCGTTTTTCCATTTTTCGCCGTTCCTTGCAGTAGAGCTTCACGGCGGCGTCATCGACGGCGCGCCAGAAGGCGGCGTCTTCCCGCAGCGTATCGCGCAGCCGTTTGCCGGAGTAGATTTTCATGAAGCGGAAACGGTCGCGGCGGGTGAGCCCGATGTCCATGCTGGAAAAGTGCAGCCCGGCCACGTCCTTGACCCGGTAGCGAAACGGAATCTCTTTCCGGATCTCCGCCCGGTGAAGGTCGATCACATAGAGATGCGGCAACGCTTCGCCGCACGTCGCGTTGTCCAGCAGAAAATGGCAGAGATAGCAGTCGCGGTGATTGAGCCCGGCATCGTGCATCCCCTTGGCCATCAGCGCCAACCGCCGGGTGAGCGCATGGCGGAGTCGGGACGGCGGCGGATTCGCCGGCCAGTCGCGGCAGAAGTCCTCCAGGCTGGTCATATCCCGGAGCTCCGCCGTAATCAGGAAGGAGTCGAGCTTCGCCGGGTTGCTCCCGCGGCAGCCGAACGCGCACGAGGTCATCGTGTCGACACCGACCTTGTGCAGGAGCGCCAGCGCTTCGTACTCGTTGCGCGCGCCCAGCACCGGGCGCTTGCCCATCAGGCAGTTTTTGATGATTTCGCGCCAGCCGACGCCATGGTGGATCTTCGCAAAATAGCCGTTCCCGTTCAGTTCGAACCGGAAGGTGCGGCGGCTCTTGACTTTGCGGAACACCTCGCCCTCCAGCGCGAAAGCCGCCTCGAACGGGTCGCGCCCGCGCCATGCCTCGGCAAATTCGGGCGCCAGATCAATGAGTTCCGTCATCGGCCGCCTCCTCCAATAAATCGACCGCCACCGCGGCGCGCCGGTAGAAATCGGCGGTTTCGCCATAGGCGACCGCCGCGTTTCGCATATTCTCCAACCTGCCCGGCGAAGTCAGAATCTCTTCGAGCAGGCGGAGAAACGCCGATTCGTCGAACGGTTCCGGCAGCACCGCGCCGCCCGACTCTTCAACGTAATTGGCAAATCCGCAGTTGGCGGTGCAGAGCACCGGAGTCCCCGCCGCCAGCGCCTCGACCAGCGAGGTTCCGGTCGCTTCGTTGCGCGCCGGGTGAACCAGCAAGTCGGCCGCCAGCAGGAGTTCGGCGACATCGTTGCGGCCGCCGCCGAACACCACCTTCCCGACCAGCTTCAACTGTCTGGCGAGAACCGCGAACGCCGAACTGGTTTCACGCCCGGCGACGAACAGCTTCGTCTTTGCGGCGACCGGTTTCGGCAGGGCGGCCAGCGCCCGGAGCATCCGGTCCACGCCTTTGGTGCGGAAGCCGGAGCCGACTTCGAGCAGCAGGGTATCGTCCGGAGCGATGCCGAGTTCGGCGCGCTTGCGTTCCCGGATGGCCGCCGCGTCGGCAGGGCGTTTCCGGTCGGGCGGAATCCCCGGCGGAAGCAGCGTGAAGCGTTCCTGCGGCGTCCCGTACACCTCGACGAAGTCCTGTTTCTGGGCGGGCGTGAGATAAAGGATGCGCGTCTTCGCCTCCGGCGACATCACCGCTCGTTCGAAGGCGAGGAAGGTCCGGTAACGCGGCAGGAGCGCGAGCACCATCGCCGAATGCCGGGCGGCGGTCTTGGCGAAACAGTTGTCCGCGGCGAAATAAAAATCGAGCCCCGGCATCCGGTTGAACCCGAACACCAGGTCGAACTTCCCGTTTTCGGCATAACGCTGCACCTCGTCGGCAAAATTCCTGGCACGGGCGTGGTTGGAAAATCCGCCCACCGGGAGAAGCTTCACCGTCACGCCCTCCGGCGGCGGCTCCTGGCTGCGCCACTCCATCGTACAGACGGTTACTTTGTGACCGCGACCGACCGCCTCTTCGGCGATCCGCAACATGTCGCGCTGAAGCCCGCCGTGCGGAAAATAACGGAAGATCGGGAAGAGCAGATTCATGGGATGAGCCGATCCAGCGTTTCGTCCGCCAGAATCTCCCGGTAGTGCAGCGATTCGAGCTCGCGCTCGATCCGCCGCCGCGCCGCCGGCCTGGAGGTCTTGCGGTCATTCCGGGAGGGGTTCAGAATCATCGTGGCGTGGTTGAGATGCCGGATGAACTTCATCAGTTCGGCCGAGTCGATAAAACGCATGTCGTACCCGGCCGCGACCAGCGCCAGGTGCAGCGACTTCCCGGCGGTGTCGTTGTCGCAAAACGGCTGCCCGACTTCACGCACCGCATCGGTGCGGTAGAGCGCGCAGTGGCTGCGCAGATATTGCGTCTCCGTCTTGCTCTTCCGCCCGAACAGCCGGCGGATGCCGGTTTCGACGGCTTTCCCGAACCGCTTCCATTTCGACACGGTTTCAAGCTTCCAGCTGCCGACTCCGGCGATTTTCGGAGAGGCGATCAACCGGTTGACGAGGAAATCGAGCCAGAGATCGTTGATGACGATGGTGTCGGTGTGGATCACCATCACATAAGGGGTATCCACTTCGGCAAGAGCGAGATCAAGCGCCCTGGCGTGCATCTGCGGCCCGGACTCGCCGGGCACCGGCGGACGTTCGATGAGCTTGATCCACTCGACGCCGCGCAGGTACTCGGTCGAAGCATCCTTCGAATCGTTGTCGACTGCGATCACCCGAATCCGTTCCAGATTGGTGTGGCGGCGCAGCGAACGCAGACAGAGCCGGGTCAGGTCGGCGGTCTTATAATTGGGGATAATGATGGTTACTTCCGGTTTCTGCATCTTGCCGTCCGCTCTTTCCGCTCCTCGAATCGATTGTTTCCGGGTAATATACTCTTCTTTGCTGATTTGACAAGCCTTTCCTTCCGAAAAAACCGTCTATTCAACTTCTTCGAACGCGTAGTCCGTCGTGCCGCAGCCGAGCTCTTCGAGGTAGCGGACCACCGCATAGGGGTCTTTGCCGTGAATCCGTTCGAAGAGGTGCAGCGAACCGTCGTCGGAGAGTTCCCAGTCTTCTGGGAGCGCGTTCGGAATCAGCTCCTCACGGTCGATCAAGTCGAGCGTGGCCTGCTCGATGGCGACGATGTCGTCCCCGGCGAGGATGCCGATGTCGGGGATCAGCCGCGGCGTGGTCATGCCCCAGCAGTCGCAGAAAATCGTCGTATCCATCAGCATGTTGATGAAGAGGCGGCGGCCCTTCGGGAAATGCTCGAGCAGCTTCGCGCTGGTCATCGCCATCCCCTTCTGGAAGTCGAGGTAGCCGCCCTCGGTCATGGTGATCGCCTGCGTCGGGCAGATGAGCACGCAATGCTGGCAGAATTTGCAGTTGTGGTAAAAAACGTCGAGCTTGCCGTCCTGGTCGAACTTCATCGCGTCATTGGGGCAGTTGGCCACGCAGCTGCCGCAGCGGGTGCACTTGAGCTCGTCCCAGACCAGCCCGCCTTCGAGGCTGTGGAGCATCCGGCGCATGCGGTCGGTCACCGCGCCCATCGAGAGATTCTTGGAGGCGCCGCCGAATCCGCAGACGCCGTGGCCTTTGACATGCGAAAAGTCAAGGAGCACGTCCGCCTTGAGGATCGCTCCGGAGAGCTCGATGCTGTCCATCGTCTTGAACGGCGGCTCGACCGGAAAACTCCGGAAGTCGGACTCATCCTCGCCGCAGACCGGCACGATCCGGCAGCCGAACACCTCCTCGGTGTAGCCGCGGTCGATCGCGCCTTCGACATCGCGCTTCAAATCGGTGACGAACACCTCTTTGGCCCCCGCCGCCTGGAGCGCCTGAACCAGTTTGCGCACGAAGAACGGATGGATGGTCGAAAAGCCCCCTCCCCCGCCAAGATGCATCTTCACCGCGACGGTGCGGCCTTTTACCAGGGAGGGAAGTTCGAGACAATCCAACAACCGGCGGAATTTATTGCCGATCGATTCGGCCGGGTCCAGCTTTTTCGGGGCGAAAGCGGCAAATAACAGTCGGGCACTCATTTGCGTCCTCGTTTCTCGTGTGGTATAGTATTAGAACGGATATCCATATTAAAATACAGGCAGACATTCCGCCTGTCAAGAACCATTCCGATATTTAGGAGAAAGAAAATGAGCAGTGCTCCCCGGGACCGCCTGATGCGCGCGATTCTGAAAACCCCGGCCATGCGGCTGGCGATCGGCAGTTTCCGCGAGCTGGCGGCCGAAGGAATCGTGCGCCACGACGCCGACCCGCTCGCCGGGCTGCTGCTGGCGGACGCGCTTTCGGCGGCGGCGCTGCTCACTGCCATGCAGCCGGAAGGCGAACGCGCCACCATCCGCATCGGTTACGAAGGGCCGGCCGGAAACATCGTCGCCGACGCCGTGTCGGACGGCTCGGTCCGCGGCTTCATCCGCAACCCGCATGTGATGGCGGATGCCGCCGGACTCGAAGCCGCCTGCGGTGAGGCCGGCGCCACGATTCGCTTCACCCGGTCGCGCGCCGGTAAGATCCTCGGCGCGGGAGAGTCGAAAAACGCCTTTCTCCTCCCCTCCCCCGCGCTGGCCTGCCACCTCTCGGTCAGCGAGGAGATCGAGAGCGAAATCCGCTGCGAATTCGAATTCCGGCCCGATCCCAAACAGCCGGTGGCAGTCGCAACGGGAATCCTGCTCCAGGCGCAGCCGGGATGCGATCTCGTCGAGTTCGAGCAGGTCCGCAACCGGCTGCAAACCGCGGAAGCGGGAAGCCTGTTGAGAAACTTTGCGGACGATCCCGATCCCGAATCCGCGCTCCGGAACCTTCTCGCCTTTCTCACCGGGAAACCGGAAGCCCCGGAATTCGCGCTGACCCGGCTTTCGCCCGCCCGCTTCCGCTGCGGCTGTTCGGCGGAGCATCTCCGCAACGCCGCGCTCGGCACCCTCGGACGCGAGGAGATCGACAAACTGCTGCAGGAAAATCCGAATCCGGCCCTGCGCTGCCAGTTCTGCAACGCCGAATACCGTCTCTCCGCCGAGGACTTCCGGTAGAGGAAAACGCCGATGGCCCATGCCGGAAATGGCCCGCACCCACAATTATCTGCAAATTTTAGTAAATTTTCTTGCGCACCTCTTGCTTTTTCGCATTTATTTGGGTATAATTACAATGTATCGACGATCAATACAATCATCGATCAAATTTTTTTGGACTGAATGTATCGCGTGCCGATACAATAAATACAGGAATACGGAACAATGATGACACCGAACAAAAGCGACCGGCTCTACCTTCAGTTGCGCCGCCGGATTGCGGCGATGCGGGACGGAGAAGCGTTTCCGACCGTCCGTCAGCTGATGGCGGAGTACGGGGTCAGTCAATCGACGGTCACTCCGGCGATCAACCTCTTGAAGGAGAAGGGGTTGCTGGAAGCGTACGTCGGACGCGGCAGTTTCGTCTGCAAACAGACGGAAGAGAAGCCCTGCATGCTGTTGCTCCAGAACAACTATAGTATGCGAGCCGGTTTGCGCGCGACGTTGCAGTCGGTTTGCACAGTCGATTGGTGTCGGTGCGTAAACCGATTGTGATAACGGCAAAAAAAATAATCGGCCTGCGCGGCCGTTGGACTGCGCAAACCGATTATACCGGGTGGCATTGATAAGCTCACGGCCCGGGCCATGAGAAGGAGCAGGCGGCGGGAGTACAGTTAACGGGGACCCGCCGCGCGCTACACAAGGAATCCCCGCCAATCAAACCTTAAAGACCTTCCGGTCTTTGAACTCTTCTTTCTTTCCCTTGTTCCAGTTGGACACCGGGCGGAAGTAGCCGCAGACACGGCTGTAGACTTCGCAGGGCTGCCCGCAGGCGCTCATTTGGACGCCTCGGAAGTTATTTCCGCTGCGGGGGGAAGGTCATCGACCGGCTCGATTCCGAGCTTTTTAAGCAGCGATTTCTGGAGCTCGGTCGTGTCGTTGCTGGTCCAGCGCAGGCGCTCGACCTTGGTCACATTGTCTGCATTGTACCAGGCAGGGGTCTCGGTCTTTTCGTAGTCCACGTAGTCTTTGAGCTCCTCACCCGCCTTTTGCGTGACGGGAATTGAGCTGACCTTGCCGATCACCGTGATCTTTTTCCCCGTGGGGCTGCCGTTGGCCGTGGAATCACTGGTCTCGATCTTCCAAATATCGACCAAGGCGGAGGCGTCGATCGCCTTGTCTCCGAGGTCATCGCTGACCTTTTGCGCGGTTTCGGCGAGCTGGGTGCATCCGGTAACGCAGAGGAGCGTAACCAGGGTGACGAGGAGAGCGATGGGAATGTGTCTCATGATTGGAACCTTTCATGGTTGGCTCCGGCCACAGCAGCCGGAACGTGGTAATTAAACGCCGCGCCTCCTGCGACGCGCAGGATCGCGTGGAACTTATGAATCTGTTTGCGCACATAATACCGGCGCGGGTCATACCAGCGGTACCGGTAGTCGGCCAGCTTGAGACCGTTTGCCAGCATCTCGTCGTCGGCGAGTTTGCGGTCCTCTTCCGTGCCGCCCAGGGCATAGCGAATGTCGTGGATATCGGCCGCCAGGACCAAGGTCGGGTTAAGATCGCTGATCAGCTCACGCAGTGCTGACGGCATCCAGTCCGCCCCGATGCCGTTGCAGATGCGCATCGCTTCGAGCCGGTTTTCCAGAAGCTCCGCGCCTGACAATCCGGCAGCGTGAGCGAGCGCAATTTTGCGCTCGAGTTCAGGCAGTGTGTACATAGTGTTATGCCTCCTCGGAGGTGGCGGTTTCGTTGGTCGTGGCGGACGCGGAGGACGCGGCCAGCGCGGTTCTCAGGTCGTCCACGGTCATCCCTAGCGGGGAGAGAAACGTGGAAACGGCGGGATTGAGAAGATCGAATTCATCACCCGGAGCCAGGTTGGTAGTCAGCTTGGCGATACCCCCAAGGACGCTTTTCAGCGTTTCCGATGTCTCCAGGTCGGCAGAGTCGATCATCGTGATAAGCACGGAAATTACAGCCTCTTTGCTGACAATCTCCATCGTCGGCGCAGGCTCCGGCAACTCGACCAGCGTTCCGCCACGGGTGATCCCGTCCGCGTCCATCTCGCCGCCTTCGATGTCAACGCGAGATTTCGGCAGCGTTCCGGAGTACAGCACATATCCGCGCGCGGTGTACCAGGCAATGCCTTTGTCTGGAGACACAGGGAGAAACTCGAGACGGCCATTTCTTTTTCTTATCCAAAACATATTCGCCTCCTCATCTGCTATAGTATGCGATGTTGTCGTCAGTCAGTGCAGAGTTGAACAGCGCGGCGGCATAGAACGCCCCGAACAAATTTGTGTAGTTTCCACCGCGGTTGTCATTGATCGCATAGTTAATGGCTGCTGAACTTGCTATGCCGGTAGGAAGTCCCGCAAACGAGCCGCCACCAATCAACACTCCATCCAGAAACGCAGATAATTGCGTTTTGTTTGTGGTGTAGTCTATGGCTACCCGCCCTGCAGCAACATGCCTGCCGGACAAAACGTCGCCGACAGCCGCAATAATAACATGCTTGGAACCGGCAACCTCCTGGGATACCTCAATGCGGCCAGATGGGTTTGCGATATACGCGAGTGAGCATATTGCCATATTGGTGACCGTCTGAGCGGGGCCCTGTCCGGCCAGCTCCTGTTTCTGACTAGACAGCCCTCCAAAATCAACCGCCTCGAAATCAACCGCCACAGTGTAGTCTGACACCACGCCGCGCAAATCGATCTGAGAATCAATTCGCGCCGCGACGGCCGGATTTGCCGCCTCAAAACATTGATCTCCGGCAAGCGTATTCACTTGAGAAAGGAGGCCGATTTTTTCCGATTCCGAGGGGTAGGACCACACTTTTTTATTCGCGGAGTCATTTCTTTCCCATGCCTCGTATATGGTCATGGGGGCCTCGCTGACTGGAGCAGTAAAAGAGGTTACGTATGATCTTGTTCCAGAAATAAACAATTCCTCATTATCATCGAGTTTGGCATAGAACGTGGTTCCCTCCACTCTGGCGGAAATGCGATGCCTCCCCACTGACAGCCCGGAGCCGGTGCCGACGACGGTTAAACTGACGTATGCAATAAACGGGGAACCGATGAGATTCGTAAAAACCCGAATTTGCCCACTGCTGTATGAAAAAACGCTGAACCGGCTTGACAAAGGGACGTTATACAGGACGCGTTTGTCGGAAAGTACATTTGATGTCCAGTAAAAATCGAGCAGAAAAGATGCGTCATCGTCAGCGCCGATCGCCTGCTGCTGAACTCCGAGATCGTACCACGTCACCGGTGCTGCTGCGAAGTTTCGCGGCGACTGCGGCCACAAGCCGCCCTCGCGGAAGTAGGCGTGCTCGGTTCCGCCCCGGCGGGGGGTGATCAAGGAGAGGAGCCGGGGGTCGTGGCGCGCTCTCAATAGACTGCTCATGCCGCTGCCCTCCAGGTTGAGACTGCGAAAATACGCACCGCACCGTCGAGCGTATCCAGCTCGTCGTCCGCGGCGCGGCGGATGGTCAGCATTCCCGCGGTCACCTCAAGCGGCAGCGTGATCAACTCGGCGGTCGCAGTGATGGCCACGGAAAACGTTGCGACATCGACTCCGTCAACCGCAGCGATCAGCCGCACGTCGCCGTTCGATTCCTCGTTGTCCGCCAGCGCCAGGAACGTTACCTTTTTCAGGCCGCGCTGATACTTGAAAAAAACCAGCGTCGGCGACGACATGGTCTTATCCAGCCAGGTGTAGGGTCCGAATGTGTCGCTGTACGCCTGGTAGGCGTCGAGCGGGTCGCTGTCTTCCTGTAAGCCACCGGAGACGGTGATCGTCTGTCCATCTGTCGTCAAGTCATTGCCGTTCGCATCGACGAGCCGGACAGCACCGAAAATACCGTTCAGCGTTGTCGTCGGGCGGATCGGGAGCGGCTTCGGCGCTTCTCCGGGCGGGTCGATCGCCGGGAATCCGGCAAACTGGAACTCGATGTATTCCGCGGCCTTGCCGTCCGCCCCGGTGCCCCACAGGGCAAACCAGAGCTCTCGCCCCTTTTCCGCTCCGGCGACCGCATCGCGGAATGAAGCGAAAAACACATCAAGGAGAACCAGGATATCGACCCCAGACGCGGCAATCCCCTCTGTGGTCTCGGCGATAACCGTCGTCGCGTCGATCTTCCGTGCGGTCGCAATCACCGCGCGCCAGGATGTCACCGGACGCAGGGCTCTGCCGGCGCAGGAAATCCTCCACTCCTCGGGCCGGTCGGTGTACCGAACCTGCGGCGGCGCGGAAAGCCGTCGCCCGGCGATGAGGTCGTAGCTGATCATGAGGTCTCCTCCTGAATTTGGACACAAAAAAAGCGACACGTGATATGTCGCTTGGTGCAGGGGTTATGAGAACCGGAGGAGCGCAGTTACGCTCCTGTCTTGATGGTCTCGGTCCGTTTTGTGATGGTTTCGGTTCGTGAGGTGGTCTTACTGCCGGACTTATACGTCCCCTCCGTCGGCAAAACCCCGTCGGTATAGGCGAAATCATCTCCATAATCGTCATACAGCGCCTCGTACACCGACCCGGTCGGATCGGAACTCCAGGTCTCATTGGTGACGCCGTTTGTCGTAGTCACAACGTGGGTCCAGCCGGTGTCGATCAGCCCCGGCGGGAGAGTATTTCCACTGTACGTGACACGGTAATGTGTGGCCGTCACTGCCGTCGTTTCATCAGGCAGAAACTCCGGATATCCGCCGGGCTCAAAGTAATACCGGCTTTTCTTCTCAATCGAACCGGTCAACGAGGCGGATACCGTGGTGACGGTAATCCCCGGAATCGCAATCGCCAGCGAGGTCCGGAACGCCGTCGGCGACGCTCCATTGACGCCGAGGCCGCGGGTATAATCGCCGACATGCTCGTCGTTGATGTCGCTTACCGTGGTGACTGACCCGTCGCCCCAGTTTCCGCTCAGTTGTGACGTTTCCAGATAGTCGCGCAGTTGAGTGGTCGGGACCGTTCCGGACGCACTGACGGCCGCGGCCGCGTAAGCGGATACGATGGAATCGGTTTCATTTCGACCGGATGCCAGTGCCAATGCGACGAATCCGCTTTGAGTACCGGGGCCGGAGGGTTCCTCCGTCCACGTCTCCGTCTTCTTGGTCACGGAATCGCCGGTCCACTCCGGATCGGTCGGGTCGTTATGCGTCACGGACTCCTGGTACCGGTTGCGGAGCATCTCATACTTCATCGAGCTTGAATTGCTCAACTGCATCCCGAGCGCCCCCGATACCAGGTCGACCGCCGACCGCGTCCATGCACCGACATCGACGCCGCCGGAAAAAGACTGCGTAACCTTGGTATGATCGTGATCTTTCCCGCCATCCCAGTCATCGAGATTCGGGTTGATTGTCCGACGCCACCAACACGTATCGCTCGTCGACGTCGTTTCCACCGTGATATCGACATCGACCGCGACCGAATACGCCGTCCCCATCGGCGGCGGTAACTGTCGCAACCAGGTGTAATGGCTCGGCACCCCCGCCACGTGCTTGCCCAGCCGCAACACGAGGTTGTTGTCGGTCGGCAGGTGTCCGTTGAGCGCGATCGGATTTGCGTCCTTGCGCTTGAGCAGGAACGCAACGTCACGATATGCCAGCCCGGCAATCATCGCCGCCGCGGTCGGCGGGTGGTAAGGGATCACCGCGTGCTGAATGGTCTGCGTCTTCACCTCGTCGCCGGTCACGTCGACCGGATCAGCGGAGATACGCCAGGTGCCGGTCGGGTCCGGAGCCAGGTACAGCCCCGAGTCGAAGCGTGTCGCGGGCGGATTCGTCCACCCGGCGTACTGCGCCGCGACCACCGGCTGCTGCTGGTAAATCGGACCCGTGAACGGCTCGGCCTCGCCTTCAATTTCGACCTCGCGCTCGCCCTTGTAATCGAAAAAACCGCTGCCGTCCACATAGAAGTGCGATCCGCCCGCCGCCAACACGCCGTTGGTCCAGCCGACATTGGGAAAAACGTCGCCGGAAAACGGGGGCGTCGCAGTCGCCAGGGAGGCATAGTCCGGAGCGGTTTCATCCGACAGATAATTGCGCCCGAGAAGCGACCAGACGTCGGTCGCTTCATCGCGATTCATCTGGTACTCCCAAACATCCGAGACGCCCTCGCTGATCGGTTCGGAGACCGTCCGGGACCACATATCCCCGGCACGGGTGAATTCTCCGGTCAGACGGGAGGCGGTGTACCCTTCGATTCCGTGGCGGATCACCCGCAATGCGTCGTCGTCAGGAACATAGGCGAACGGCACCTTGACTTTCGGGCTCTCGCGATCGTCGTAAATGTTGATGACGACCAGGGCGTAACCGTTGGCCCCCGGAAACGGATCGGTCGCGCCCGAACTGTCATAGCTCGAAATCTCAAACGCCCGATAATAGACGCCGGGCCGGAGCGCGACCCCCGAGAGCGACGCACCCCTCACGTAATTCTCCTCATCCAAGGTAGGGTCAAGGCTGATTCCGGACGGCTCCCCCACCCAGCGCTGCCGGGTGATGTCGCCATGCTCGCTATCGGTGTAACTTTCCAACGTGCCATACGTAGAGCTCACGATCGATGTCGGTACCTTGGCGATATTGAGCTGGCACTCCGGCGCGGCGAAAAACACCGGCAACGTCACCGCGACGTTCGCCCCCACCGGGAACTCGAAAAAACTTTTCCTCACGTGCGGGAAATCTACGCCCGGGACGAGGACGCGAAACGAAAACGTCGCGGTCACTCCCTCGATGCCGCGTTCTTCATCCCCCGCCGTGGTGGCGGTGACGGAAAACGTCGTCTGCCCGGTCGCTTTGTGCGCCTTGGCCACGGCCGTAAACGTGCTGCCGTTTGCGGCGACGCGAACATAATCGGTCTCCACACCGCCCGAAAGCGTGAGTTCGGTTTCTGCCGCGAAGTGGATATTCTGACGAACAACACCGCCTTCGCCGCCGCCGGGCACCGCGGAAAATATGATGATGCTCTGGTTGTCAGGCACCGGAATATCTTTGACCATGGTTCCCCCCAGGGCCGCCATTGCGGCGACCGTTGCGACGATCAGTATAACAATGAAACGCTTCATCTCGGCTCCCTCTTTTTATCGCATTACCATAGTATAACGACATGGTAGAAAAAAAGCAAGTATAAACTTAACTATTTAAGAGGAAGAACCACCACCGGGACGGCGGTTCCCCCCGGCGTCAGGTCGTCGGCGACCGGCTGCCAGGTGGCCGAGCCGTAGCCGCCCGACGCGCCGACGGGCAGCACGCCGACCGCGGCGTCCCCGCCGCCGCCGGAACCGGGTGGCGACTGGTTCTTTCGAACCCGCAAGGTGCCGCCTTCATCCTTATAGATCGTTTTGCCGTCGGCGCGGGGATACTCCATCGCGTATATCAGGCAATTGCTCAGAGCATGGAACCAGGAAGGATCGATTGAATCGACCGACTCTGACGGCACCCGCGGCAGCTTTGGCTTGATCATTTATCCGTCCTTTTTTTAAGTCCACAATCCGTTTCCGCCGCCACCGGTACCGGAGCCTCCGTAAAGGTCGGTATCAATCACGCGGGAGTTTCGATAACTCACCGTCTGCACCCACACGTCGCCCTCTTTGCGCATCTTGGAGCCGCCGCGCAGGAATACACCGTCCGCGCCGAAGGTTTCGGATGGTGTCTGGATGGTGAAGTCGTCCGCAATATTGGCGATCAGCGTATTTTTGCTTCTGGACCGCTTCGTCTCCGTGATGACCGCGACCCCGGTCGTAAACGACGAGGCGCGCTTGGTCGCGGCTCTTTCCGGGTGGATATGCCATCCTTCCGGGACGTCGCTATCCCGGCTCAGCCAGCGGAACTTCCCCTGGTATGCCACGGGAATACCGTCGTAACCCTTTTGCTCATTCCACCATTCCAGGGAGACCACTTCCGTTGCGCCGTCAATCCGAATCAGATGATTGTTCCACTTGGTATGGTAGTTCCAGTGCTGTTCCAATGGAGCGTCGAATTCGAGCGAGTCATATTCCCAGGTTGTGTAAACCGGGTCGGAGCCAGACCCGGTGTAGTCCGACGGCGGAGCATAAGTGAGCGTCGCCTCGAAAACCTCCCCGGAACGCCCCGGCCGAATCCGCCGGTCTTTCAGCACCAGCCAGGCGTAAGCGTTGAAGTACTCAATGTCACTCTGATATACCGCGCCGAGCCCCGGCAGGTCGCCGAGATGCTCCTTGCGGCAGTTCCATACCTCGGTGATGGTCTCGCTGCCGAGCTCGCCGGAGAGCTCCGGATAGCCCGCCGCGATCGTCGGCTGCTCCAACCCGTACATTCTTTCGCTCATGTCAGCACCTTTTTCCCCGTGGCCGTCGGGATCTTGCGAAGGATCGCCTCCAGCAGGTTATTGCGTTCCCGATCGAGGCTGCGCAGCACCCGGTCGGTGAAGTTGTACATGCCGATCTTCGTCAGTTGATCGACCGATATTGCGTCGTGTTTCGAACCGGTGCCGGAGGCATCCCGCCGGCTGCTCCCGCCGGTATCGCCGCCCAGGCCTTTTTTGAGGTCTTTCGCCTGCTTCACCACATTGGATTGCACATCGGCGTTCCACTTCATGATCGCCGCGGAAATCTTGTCCACCGTGGCGTCGACGCGGGAATCGTTGCCGGCAATGTCCTGACCGGCATTCCGGAAATCGCTGCCGGTCAGCAGCGAAACCAGGTCCTTCTTCATCTGCTCGCCGGACTGCTTGCCCCAGTCGCGCAACTGATCGACAAACGCGGGTTTCTTCACCAGCTCGATATCGACGCCGGGCAGTTTATTGAGAGCCCGGACCGCGGCGTTGACTCCGCTGAACAACAGATCGAGATTCATCCGGATCGAGTCGGCAACCACCGATTGCAGCGCATTGACGCCGTAGGAAAGCGCCGTCTGCAGTGTCAGAAACGCCGCCTTGGTATACTCGAACGCGGCATAGGCCGACTTGTAGAACTGCCCGAACACGGTCACCGCCGCGACGCCGAACTTCGCCAGCCAGGCGGCCAGCTCTCCGTTTGCAGCCATCTGCGCGATTGAGTCCGCCCACTCGACCAGGTAATTCAAAACCACTTTAAACAGGGGGGCCAATTGCTCGCCCAGGATCGACGCGGCGTATTCGAGCTGCCCGGTGAACGCACCCCACAGACCGGTCATGGTCTTGGACTGCTTCTCCATCATATTCTCAAAAACGCCGCCTTTGCCGGTCATCACGGCGAACGCCCTGGTCACGTCATCCGCCCCGATCTTGCCCTTTTGCGCCATATCGTAGATAGCATCTCCGGAGACGCCGAACTGGCGTTGCAACTGCTTCATGATGGGGATGCCGGCCTCCACCATCATATTGAGCTCTTCGGTCTGCATCTTGCCCTTGGCAAAGACCTTTCCGAAAATCGCCGCAAGTTCGTTGAAATCCTTGCCGGAGCCGGAGGCGGTGTCGCCGACTGTTTTCAGAATCCGGATCAGGCTCCCGGCTTCGACGCCGTACCCCATCAGGGTTTTTGCGGCCCGGTTGACCTCATCCCCGGAAAACGGCGTCGAGTTCGAGAACTGGTCCAGCTTCTGCAGCATGATGTTGCCGCGCTCGACGCTGCCGAGCATCGTCTGGTACACCAGGCGGGTTTGCTCCATGTTCGCGCCGAGCGTGATCACCGATTTCGCCGCGGATACCGCACCGACTCCGATGCCGGCAAACCCGAGCGTCGCTCCGGCGATCATGGCGAACCGGGCCGCCCGGCCCGCCAGGCTGGAAATGCCCGCGCCGACCCGGTTGAGCCCGGCAACCGCGCCGGTAACGTTACTGCCGAGAATGAGAGTCAGTTTGCGCGCGGTGCTGTTCATCGCCACCCCTCCTGGTCGAATTCGGGGAGCCGGCGCAAGACCGGGCTCCCCGTGTTGTCTTCTGCGATCTCATCGGCATACGCGATCGCGCGAACCATCGGCAGGTCGAAGATGTATTCCTCGGTCCAGCCATAATTGACCGCCAGCCCGTGCACCAATTGGGACCACCAGAAGGGGTTGCCTACTCCCCCGCCTCGGGCTCTCCGTCAGGTGCGTCGGACTCTTCGTTTGCGGTTATCTCGGGCATCAAATCCCGGACCGCATCCTGCATCTCTCCCGGCTCGATTTCGATGCGGTCGATCCAATCCCACGCATCATCGAGAAATGTCCCTTTCCGGGCGTCTTTGATGAGCTGGTTCCGGGTTGTGTCCTGACCATGCGAGAGGAGGTAACTCATCGCCACAGTGGCTTCGGTCGCATTTTTCAGCCGCTCCGCATAGCGCGGATCGGACTGGATATAGTTCATCGCCCATTTGTGGGCGACCTTGACCCGGTACAGGCGGACGCCGGGGCGAATTTCGACGTAATCGTGCGCGAACGAGGCCGCGGCGACGGCGTCGGAGCGGTTCAAGTCCGCTTCCGTCTCTTTCAGCCTGGCAGCCACCTCGGGCGACGGGGCCGGCTGCTTCTGCTTGGCGACTCTATTCATCGGTGTTCTCCTCTTTAGGTTGTGGTCAGCGTGATTTTGGGATAGTAGCTGACCGTCAGGCTGAACGTGGCCTTCGTGCCGCGTTCGCGTTTCTTTTCCGCATCGTCCACCAGGCAGAGCATGGCGGTTCCTTCGATATTGGGCAGCGAAATGATCGAACCGATCAGATCGGCTTTCGTCGTCGGGAGGTCCGTTCCGGACTCCACGACAAGCGGCGTATATTCCAGCGTATACTCGGTTTTCGGGCCGGAGTAGACGACGCCGATATAATCGCCGTTGCCGTCCTGGTACTCCTCTTTGGTGCGGCTCGGTTTTTCGCTGATGTTGTTGCAGGCTCCCCACACCTGATCCTGTTTCGCAGTCCCCCACCAGAGCGGGGCGCTGCCATGGGGAACGACCCCCGGAGGGGTTGCGGTCAATACGGATACTTCCGGCGTCATGTCAGGCATGATGATTCATCCTTTACAGTTGATCGATTTTACAGACTTCCACCCCGGAAAGCTCCAGGGAGACGGCGGACAAATGCCGCTTCGAATCCAGGGGCAGCATCTGCCCGACCGCCCATTCAAGGCCGCCGACCAACGGGATTTGCGGCGGATTCACGCCGTCGTATTTCACGCTGAACCGGTCGGCGACCGCTTCCGCCATCCGCCACACCGACGCCGCGCGGGCCTGTTCCCCTTTGCGGTACATATCCATGATGACCACCAAAGGCCGGATCGTCCGGTCCAGATTCTGGTCACTCGGCTGGATCGCGCCGATGCAGACGATCGCCGCGGGGGCGCTGGTCTGTGTCTCCAGAATCTCCTGGAGCTGGCCGGCGTTGGTTACCGCGACATATACGGTCTTTTTGAAAAGACCGGTCTTTTCCACCTCGGCGCGGATCGCTTCGGCTATGGTTTCCACCGGATAAAACATGCGTTCACTCCTGAAGTCTGAGCAGTTGATTGGCGCGCCGGAGACCGGATTCGGCCACCGCATTCGCCGCCGGCCACCACGGGTCGGGATCTTGTTTCCTGGTCTGCGTCACCAGCACGTAAAGACCGACGAAACGGGCGTCGTCGCCCTCGCCTTCGGAATAGCCGAGCACCGCCCGGCTCCCGTCCGCCGCGCGGATGACGAAAAGGCCGCGGGCTTCGAATTCCGACGCCCGTTTCCCTTCCGCCTCTTCCGCGATCGGAATCGTCAGGTGCGCGACGTTCTTCGCCCGGATCACACCGCCGTACTCCTTTTGAGCACCGGCGACATGGTCGCAGACGATCAGGGCTGAGACGTTCGTCACTCCGGCCAGGCGCACCGCCCTGGCAATGGAGGCCCAGAAGTGCCGGCCGCCTTTCGCGCGGGCGTTGTTCCGGGCCATGTTGACCACGTCGACGCCCCACACCTTGAAAAACTGGCGCGGATTTTTGAGCTGCAAAAGCAAACTCTCCATCGCGGCGCGAAACGCGGCCGCTTCCAAGCGCATCGTCATCATACGCCGCCGAACCTCCCCAGCTTTTGCCGCGTGAACTCGGGCGGCGGCCCGTCAACGATCACCGCCGAACCGGCACCGCCGGCGGCCGCTTCCGCAGCACCCGGCAGCACCATGTCGCCGCCGGCGATTTTGGCGAGCATTCGCCGCGTGTTGTCCACGCGCTTTTTCACATGTTCCGGAACGTCCGGCCGACCGGACCGGCTCCAGGCCAGTTCCTCCGCCAGGGTCAGGCAGCAGGTTCGCAGCATCGGGAGCGCGGACACGGCGGTGACCGGAATCTGGTACCGGACCCCGACCGTGGCGTCGATTTCCGTCGAGGCGGCTTCCAGATCCTGTTCCATCTCCCATTCCATCGTCGCGCCGTTCCGATCGACATAAATGTCGCCGAACAGGTCGGACAACTGACGCCGGAAATCATCGATCATTGCATACATGCTGTCCCTTTCTCAAATTCCTTACTCGCAGGTCTGAGTACGGCGAAGCCGCACGGAAGACCGGAGAGCGGGGCCCCCGAAAAGTACCCGCAGCCCAAAAAGGGAAGCCTGAACACAGTGAAGGCAGCCCTTTTTAGGGACCCGAGGCCCGTGGCCGAAGGGTGGCAACTTTTTGGGGCTTACCGTCCGCCGCGGTAGACCAGGTGCGGAAAGGCGGCCGCCGCGTTGCCGTAGGCGTCGCAGCCGAAAATCGCTTTCCCTTCCATGAACACATTCTGGTCGGTGGGCTGATTCAGCGACACCAGCCGCGCATCCTTGTTGCGCAGCAGCAGAACCGGCTTGATCGGGCCGCGGGCATCCATCAGATACCAGTCGTCGGCGTACGTTCCGACCAGACGCGGGTTGACGATGTAGCGAACCAGGCCTTTGGTCGGGTTGTCTTCCGGAACACCATTGACCGCGATGGTTTCGGCCTCGAGCAGCCGTTTCGCGGTCTTGCGCAGCTTCGGCCCCACCATGAGCAGCGTCGGCATGACGCCGAGCGTCTCGCCGTTGTGCCCGCAGTAAGCCAACATCGTATCATACCCGGTATTGAGACTGTCGCCGGTAAGCGCGTCGGTGGTGACGTTGTTGATCACCGCGTCGCCATACTTGCGGTCGGTCTTGAAAAACGCCTTGTTGTCGATCCAGGTCGGGGCTTTGGTCAATGCCTCCACGCTGAGACGGTCCCAGAGACGCGGAGCGTTGACCCCCATCTGCGAAACCGCGAGGCGGTACTGGCCCCAGTTGTCGGTCTCGAGATCACGCTGCGGGATGCCGACCGTGTCTTCGAAGGCATCCTCGACCACGCGCAGCTTGCGGCTGGCAAGGTTTTTGACCTGCCGGTCGCCCTGCCATTTGCGCATGAAGGTGAACGCTTCCAGGAAGGGGAGTTCAAACGCGGTGTGCGTCGGATCGCCCTCGACCATGCAGAACTCCTGGAACAGCGTATCGGTGACCCCGTTGAACGCACCCTGGAACACCAGGGAAAGCCCGGTGCGTGCGGCGTTGAGATTGTTGCGGAAGATATCCATGATTTATCTTTCTTTTTTTTGTCTGTCAGTAACCGACGACGACCCAGACGCCTTCCGCGTCAACGTCGAAGACCTTCCCGGCGACCACCGAATTCGTGCCGCCGTTGCTGCCGACCGTCTGATCGTCTTCGACGTAGCAGTCCGTTTTGACATTGGCCAGGGCGAGCGCGTGGTCGGCGGAGTTCGCGTAACGGAAGCAGCCGGCCGCGACGCGGACGCTGGTGGGAATGTGCGCCGTCGCGTCGGTCACGTCCGCGGGGGCGATCGCGTCGTGCTCCGCCCGACCGATCACGACCAGGCCGGCCGCATCGGCGGCGGGAACCGCCTTCCCGGCGGCGTTGAGCGCAACCAGCGCACCGGCATAGATCGTCGCACCCGCTTCGTATTCGCGGAGCTTGGGAGTGCGTTCACGCGTATCGCGCGAGGTGGTGAGAGCAGCCATCATTTACCTCCGTTGAAAAGTGACTTCTTCTGTTTCTTGTACGCCGCTTCGTCCAGTCCGAGCCTGGCGATCGCCTTGCGGTCCTCGGCGGTCAGCTCGATGTTGTCGCCGGGGTCGCCCGGCGGCAGCAAATTGCGCGGAATCTGGCCGACCGGAACCTCGACCGGCATCTGCTTGAGATACTCGCCGAGCGCCAGCGAATCCGGGGAAAGCGACCGCGCGTAAGCCTGCTGCTCGGGACGGGGAATCTTGCCTTCTCCGACCGCTTTCCCGATCAGGTCCTCGCACTTGGCCGTCTCGCCGGAGAGCTTGAGGCTGTCCAGCTCGGCCTTGACCGCGTCGTAACCGCCGGCCTTTTCGATCGCGCCTTTGAGCGCCGCGGCGATCGCCGCGTCGGGGACGTCGTCAGCCAGTTTGAGCTCGGTGCGGAGCGATTTGATCAGGCCCGCCTTGGATTCCACCGCGGCGGCGGCGGTCTCCTGGTCGGCCTCTCCTTCCAGCGCGAGCGAATCGCGCCCCAGCAAGGCCGCAACGGCCTGCATGAGCTTTTTGTTCATGCCTTTTCCTCCATTGTGAGGGTTGAATTTCCTGCTCTCCGCACTTGCGGCGAGCGCATCCAAGTGATTCAGACAGGGTTCATTCTCCAACGCGACGCTGGTGATGCGCAGCGGCGGAGTGACCAGCCCCCGGACCGCCGGGGAGAAGTATTTGAACTGCTTGTCGCGCATGATTTCGTAGGCGACCGGGTTCCACTTCACGCCCTCCATCCAGAGCTCTTCGCCGCGAAGGGCGAGGGAGCCGAACCCCATCGCCAGAGTCCCGTCCGGGACGAGCTTCAAAACATCCGCCTCGTCGAGGTGCTTGCGTGACGCGAATTCGTGCAGATAATGGCGGCAGTCGAGCGGGATTTGCGCGCCTTTGGTCCGGTGGTGCGTGATGATCGACGCCATGTCTTCCGCATCGAGCGTCAGCGTCCCGGCTTCCCCGTTTTTGGTCAGGGAGTTTTCGCCCTCGACAAAAATCCGCCAGGCGGAAGGAACGCCGTTTTCGTCACGCTCAACGGCGGGCGAGCCGCGCTCGGCGGCAAACGGAATGCCGTCGTGAAACATCAGGTTTTCGGCTGAGAATCCGACAAGTTTCATAGTTTCTCCTTGACTTTTTGCGCAAACCGATTATAATAAACAGTGAAGCCATCGCAGTCGTTGAAACAGGCCACGACACCCGCAAGGGAGATCCGGGAGTGCCGCCCCGGCTGCGGTGGATTTTTTTATCGCGTTTTCGGCCGGAGTTCGCTCTGCTTCCTCCGGTACTCTTCCCCGTTCGCGCCCGGCAGCTTATGGGCGGAGACAATCTCCCAACCGTCCGCGCCGCTCCGGCGCAGCGTCAGCAGCGCGCCGGTTTCCGGGGCCTCCAGCAGCAGAAAATCGCGTTTCCCCGGCTTCATCACCAGGGAGCATCCGACTCCCCGGCCGGAGAGCGCCTCGGCCACCGCCTCGGCGAACTCGCCGCCCTCCAGCGCGTCGAGGTGATCGGCAAGCATGTGCGTGACGCCGCGACGGCGACCGCCGCGCGCCATGCGGATTTCCGACGTGCCGGAAAGCCCCAGCATATCACGCAAGTCCGGCGAAAGTTCACCGATCCGGATCGAGTCCGGCGCGGCCGCCGGCTGCCGGGAGCGGATCGATTCCGTCTGCGCCGCCACGAAGGCATCCAGTTCGGAACGGGAAATCACCCCCGTCGCCGCCGGAGACGGCAGCAGTCCGCCGTTTGACGGGCGCGCCACGAATTCGACCTTGTCGGATTCGACGTGCCGCCGGATGCTGTCGAGCATTGCGCGGCGGCTTTTCACCTCTGGGATGCCGTCGAGCGGAGCTCCTGTAAACGCGGCGGACGGATCGAACGCGTAACCGCTCGGATTGTCGAACACCGCTTTCGGCGAGGGCGGCACCGCGCCGCCCATGGCGCGGGCGGTCTCTTCGTCGCACTCCTCATGGTAGCAATGGCAGTTAAAATCCCGCGCGCCCGGCCAGTGCGAGAGCAGATAAGGATCGTCCTTGCGGAACACCTTTCCGTCATCCGCGGCATGGTCGGCGCGGCTGGTGGCGAGGCCGGAGCCGCGGTAGATGAGATACGGGAAAATCGCCATGATTTCCGGGTCCATCATCTGCTGATAATCGCCGACCGCCTGCGCCTGGGCGGCATTGGTCCGCAGGATCAAATTGAGCCGCGCGGTGCTGGCCAGATTGGTCAGCTTGCGCGCCTCGCGCCACTCCTTCAGGGAAACGCCCGGCGGCGGCTCGTCGATTCCGTCGTCGGAGAGATAGCCGTCGCTGACCAGGAACTTTTTGAGCCCGGCGCGGGCGGTGGCCAGGTCGATTTCACCGCGGCTGAACGAATCGGAGATTTCACGCAGCGGAGACAGGATATGCTCCTCCGCCACTCTCGCGGAGAAAAACGCCTGGTTGCGAATCCCCGCCGGAATCGAATCGAGCCCGGTGGTGAACCGTTCGCGCCCCTCCTCATCACGCCAGGAGAAGCCCTTCGACTTCATCCGCGTCGGCATGGTCAGGCGGTTTCGCAGGTACGTTGCCGCGGCATCGTAGGTCAGCAGATCATCCATGGCGGCCACTCCTTCGGCGCGCGTCGGCAACAACCGCCCCTTCGGCGATGCCCGTCGCGGCCAGTTTTTCCAGCACCCTCTCGAATGCTCCGGACGAGCCGAACGCCGGATTGGCGAGCAGCGCAGATAGCTTGCGTTTTACCGTCTCCGGGTCTTCCTCCGCCGCCAGCGCGGCGATTTCTTCCTCCATCGGCCCGAGCCACCGGGTCAGCGCCCCCGTTTTGAAGAGCTCTTTTGTCGCCCGGTCGGCGAGAGAGCCCGGAATCCCGGTCGAATCTTCCGCAGCCAACCGGAGCGAGTCCGGAGAGACGCCGAACGCCGCCGCCAGAGCCGCGTCAACGTCCGCGGTTCGATGAATCAGGCCGTTTCCGAGCGCCGAAACGATCGCCGCGCCGCGATTCAACCGCTGCTCCGCACTCATCGGCATCGTATCGGCGTCGTTGACGTCGAGCGCCGCGTTGACGGCTTCCGCTTCGGCAGTTTTGAGCGTGATCGGCTGCCGGATTCCCCCGGTTGCCTGCCATGCTTTACGGACCGCGTCGGAAATCGCCGGCAAACGCAGCTCGCGCCGGGTCTGCTCTTCGATTTCCGGGGTGGCGGTCAGCAAACCGGCGCGGATCGCAACCCCCATTGCATCATATTTTTGCTTCAAATTGAGCGTTTCCGCGTCCGCCGCGGGAGCGCCTTGCACCGGCTGCTGCGCCGGGGCGGCGGCCGGACGGAGAAACGCGAAACCGAAGCGGTCTTTGAGCACCGCCGGGTCGGCGACCTGCCACCCCGCGCCGGAAAGCGACTGGATGGTGCGGGCGTCGATCTCCCGCACCTCGGCGGCCTGTTTCTGGTCTTCCGGCTGCTCCGATTCGATTTGCAGCAGCGGACACCCGACACCGGGGCCGAAATGAAACGACGCCCAGGGCGCGGCGAGACGGGCGCTGGTCGTCCCCTCGATCGCGCGGGCGTCGGCTTCGAGGATATCCTGCCTGACTTGACTTTGCGCGTTGTCCTTGGAAAGCCCGCCGCCGTCGGACGAGCTCGCCGTCTGCCCCAGGATGCACCTGGTGATCGCCGCGCCGGTATAGTCGAGCAACCGGAAGTAAATTTCGCCCGTATTGTTCGCCGCCTGGAGAAGCTGCACCTCCGTGGCGCGGGTAAACACCCCGCCGCCGCACGAGCCGAACGAACGGATCAGGCGCTGGATCGTGCCGCGCTCCTTGTCCCAGGTGGCGTTGTCGATCCGTGCAATCACGAAGGGCATCCCGAACCGCTCGACGAATCCGAGCAGGTCCTTGATCGGGAAATTCTGGAACACGTGCAGCCAGATCAGCGTCCGGATCAGCCCCCGACGGGTAAAATCGCCGCCGCGCCGGTAGCTGTGAAGCAAAATCTTGTGAGGCGGCAACTCGATTCCGTTCGGTTCGTTGGTCGTGATCAGGCGCGGCCGCAACGAATCGCGCAGTGTGAAGTGCCAGGGATCGATGCGGCTGAACCCAGCGACGCCGCCGCCCGGCTGCCAGATGATTTCCGATGCGGCAAACGGCGAAATCACCGCCGTCATCATATCGCTCATCAGGTCATCAAAAGTGTCGAATTCGTTGCCGACACCGGTGCCGGCGGTTTTCAGTGCGTCGGCGAACGCATCCGCCGCGGATTTTGCCGCTTCGCTGTCGTCGCCGGGGGCGATATGCCAATCGCATCCGGAAAGAGCAAGGCGGCGCGTTTCCATCGCCTGGCGAACGTCCCAGTTTTCCAGTTCGATCACCGACGCCGCCCAGCAAAGCTGTGCGATATCGCCGGAATCGGCGGCGACCAGGAGCTGCCCGGCGCGTTCCGGAGTCAGCGGAGAATTGCCGCGCTGCAGCATCCGGTCGGCGGGCTCTTCATGTACCCACTGGCCCGCGTCCGGACGCCGGAGCGGCTTATCGCCAAACAGTTTTTTGAGGAAAATCATCGTGCCAGTCGCTCCGTTTGGTTCGGTCCGAGATGAAAAAGTCACTTGCCGCCGCCGTCTCGGGTGACGGTTCCGTCGCCGGAGCCGCCATACAGAATCCGAAATCGTCGAGCGTTGCCACCGCATAATGTGCGAGGGCGCAACTGATTGCGATATCGCAATGACTTTTTTCGAGCAAGTCGTTTTTCGTTGCCAGAAATGTCAGCTTGCCGCCGGTGGTTTTCCCCGCCTTGAGTGCAAAGATGTCCAGCGGTATTTCGGGATATTCCAGCGGCAACATCTGCTTATGCTGCTCGAAAACGCCCTGCATTGTCGTGAGAATCACAAGTTTGCTGGTCGCGCCGAGGACAATGCCCTCGAAACGGTCCGCATACTTGAGCTCCAGCTTGACGCAGTCGGAGTAGCCGAGGCCGCTTTTGTCGCCGCAGCCCACCAGCCGGGGCGACGCCTCATACATCGCCTCGATCACCTGTCGCTGAGTCTCGAGCTTGCAGTGCTCAAATGTGATGACCGCCAGCAGCTTTTTCCGGTCCGGCTCCTCGCGGTTGATCCAGATCGACGCAAGGTCTCCGGTAACCGCGATATCCCAACCGAGAGAGAGGCGCGGTGAATCTTCGAAGACGTCGCGCCAGAAAGCCGGGTCGGTATACGCTGCCGCACAAGGATCGATCACATCGAGCGGACCGCCGTTCCCGGTCAACTCCAGCCGCAAAATCTTGAAATCGCTCTTGCTCGCGGCCAGGTCTTGTTTGGAGACGATCGATTCGCCCGACGCCTGGTTCGGAACGCACATAAACTGACTGTCGAACGCCGCCTGGTTGCGGCATTTGCGGCGGAGCGAGGCGCGGAACTCTTCCCGCGTCTGCGTCGGGACGCCGCGGGCGGCTTTGATCCCGTTGATCATTTCGACATAGCCGTCATCGATCGCATCGTCGAGCGTGGTGCGGTGGAAACTGGTGTCCGGGTCCTCGCCGTCGCGGCAGCGCTTGCACTTCTTGGCAAATTCGGTCTCTTCGCTGCCGTTCGGGTCGTAAGCGGAAACCAACTCCAACTGGTTCCCCATGATCGTACAGGGGAGCGCCATATCGTAGAGCATCCCCTGGTCGTCGTGGAGGTCCCATTCGTCGATCAGCACATCGCCGCCCTTGCCCGCGAAGGCCAAGGGGTTCGACGACAAGCTGTTGATCCGCGATCCGTTCTTGAAGCGGACGACGTAAGCGGTGATGCCGTGTTTTTCGTCCACCACTTCGACGTTTGAGCCGTCAAGACCGACGGCGTCGGCAAACCCTGCCGCCATTTCACGGGAGATTTTATTGGCCTCCCGCGCCCACATCGCAACGTAGTCTGTGACAAATTGTTTGGCGGTCAGGTCGTCACGCGAGCTGACCCACTGGATGAAGGTTGAGCCTTCTTTTTCTCTCAGACATTTGGTGACGCTGCGGTAGCTGGTGGCAAAGGTTATGCCGACGCGCCGGGATTTTTCGTAAAGTTTGATCAGCGAGTTATCTCGAATCCACCGTTTTTGATATTCGAGGAACTCAATCATGATCACAACCCCACACGTTTGTCCATTTCATTCGCCACTTCGGCGGAATCGACCTGGCCGGCGATCGCGCGCAGCCGGGAATTATCATCTTGCAGCCGGGTGATCCGGTCGTTAAGCCGGGCGATTTCGGCGTCGCGCTCGACGAGTTGCCGCGCCATTTTTGCCGCTTCGTCGCGGGAGACGGTCGCCAGGCTCCGGGTCAGGCGCTCGACGCGCTCGACCGGGTCCTCGCCTTCACCGGCGGAATCGCCGATCAGGTCGCGGATTTCGCGGGCCAGTTCGTAGCGGGCGACGTCTGTAATGCTGGAGAGCGCCCCGGCCTCGCCGAGTACCGCCTGGGTGATCCGGTCCGCCTCGGTGGCCGCGAATGTCTTCTCCCGGCTCGCCAGGTAACGGCGGCACTCTTCACTCCGGAACGCCGCTTTTAAGGTGTTGCCGTGCAACCGGTAGCCGGTCTTGGATACGCTGGCCGCCACCTCCGGGTCGGCGGTGATTTGCGCGGCCGAGTACCCCTCGTAGTGCAACGCATAGACGCGATAGCGCACCTCCGGCGGATGCCAAGACAAATTGTTTCTGGGACCTCCCATACAGTCACCTCATGTCAAAAGTAAAATTCCATTCTCGCAGGCACGAGCACGGCAAAGCCGCGCGGAATGCCGGAGAGCGGGGTCCCCGAAAAGTACCCGCAGCCCGCCGCAGGCGGGACCCGAGGCCCGTGGCCGAAGGGGGGCAACTTTTTGGGGGTTAGAGAACCTCGCGGCCGACAAGGACTTCCACCGGCGGCAGGCTGCCGCCCGCGTGGCCCATCCCGCCCC
>Ga0183100_1000164_pt1 | contig 85485 bp, 78 predicted proteins | sample Biomet2_FD_127789 | JGI IMG/M metagenome (GOLD analysis project Ga0183100, IMG submission 127789) | Microbial communities from bioreactor (seeded with anoxic lake sediment) at LBNL, California, USA - Biofuel metagenome 2 | ecosystem: Engineered > Bioreactor > Anaerobic > Unclassified ...
ATTACTGTTGGCTCCGTTGGTCTTGATACCAACTTCATAGAATTCTTTGCCGAGGGAAAAGGTGCAAAAGCTACTAGTATTTTACCGCTTATAGAAAGATTGGAAAAAGGCGAATTTGATTTAGTCGCTGTGGGAAGAGCGCTACTTGCAGATCCTGCTTGGGCTACTAAAATACGGCAAAATAGAATTAGTGATTTAATTCCGTTTGAACCGGGCGCAGAAAAAACCTTGTCTTAATAATATGTATTATTTACTATTGAAAAAACCTTATAAGTATATGAAGGGATAAACAATGTCTAGAAAAAAAAGTGTAGATTTGGAACAAACAAAACAGGCCTTATTGGAAGTTGGTTTGTCCTTATTTGAACAAAAAGGCTTCAATGCTACAGGTATTCAAGAAATTGCTACCTCTGCCGGAATTCCAAAAGGATCCTTCTACAACTATTTTGCCAGCAAAGATGATTTTGGCGTGGCCGTAATTAACTATTACACTAAATTTCATACGGAAATTTGGCTAAATCTCCTAACGGCAACAACAGAAAAAGAAAATTCTTATGAAACCTTAAGTTCAGCCTTTTTGGCAATTACTGAAAAATATCGTTGTTCCGAAGTAAAAAAAGGGTGTCTGTTAGGTAATCTTGCAGCAGAAATCAGTGACGCCAGCGAAAAATGTCGCATGGCATTACAAACATCCGTAAACACTTACAAAAAAATTATAACGGAGCGCATACTTCTGGGACAGCAGTATGGCAAAGTAAGGCAAGACTTACCTGCCCAACTGTTAGCTGATATACTTTGGGATTGTTGGCAGGGAAGCTTGCTGCGAATGAAGATTGAAAAATCAGTGAGCCCGGTAAACAATGATTTAGAACTTTTGTTCAAATATTTTTTAGTACCTACGATTTAATGTTAAAAAGTACCCTTGCAGCATAAATGCTGCAAGGGTACTTTTTTATTGTTATTGAATTATTTTGACTTTAGTGGTGGAATAGGCGGAATATGTTGCAATTTGCTAATTTCTTCCGGTTTCAATTTGAAAACATCATGAACATGTATATCTTCAGTAGATCTCCAGGAAAAACAACAAGTATCACAAACATATACTTCCCAAACATCTCCTACAGGGGATTTTGTCATTACTCTTACAGCATCAGAATCACAACGTGGACATTTCATATGCATTTCCTCCTCTTTTTTATATTATTGCTTTGCCCCGGCAGCCATTAAATTTTTTATTATCTCTTCCCATTTAGGGGTTTCAGGAGACGGCCTTAATAATTCCACAGAACGTGGATTTGGCTCTGGTGCTACAGGCGTTGTAGCATCAATAATTAATTTGTCATGCATACCGGCAGGATTAGATGACGGATCTAGTGGCATACCAGCACAGTTTTGAATGACAGTAACATCTTTACTGGGTTTAACCCTTGTGGTTAGCGCCCACATTACTTGATCTAAATCAAACGGGTCCACAAATTCGTCTACCAAAATAATAATCTTGGCATAAGCTGTACCATGAGTAGTACACAACATACGGAAAGCCGCAGACTTAGCAAACCCTCCATAACGAGATTTTACAGAAATAATCTCTCCAATACCGTGAGTGTACATAGAATTAACTGCTTCTACCTCCGGAATTGTTTCTTTTAGTTGTTTGTACATAGGAACAGAAGTATTGAGAGCCATCAAATAATCTATTTCTGTCCACGGCATACCTAAGTACAAATTCTCAAATATAGGGTTAGTACGATGCGTAATTCTAGTAATTTTTATTTCACATTGTAATCTAGCCCCTGAATAAGACCCGGGAAACTCGCCAAAGGGGCCTTCACATGTGCGAACGCGAGGCATAATATATCCTTCTAAAACAACTTCAGCATGGGCAGGAACATAAAGGTTGTCGGCAGTATCAGCCTTAGTAATTTCCGTTGGTACGCCATCTTGCAAAGCACCCACAAATTCGTATTCATTTTGAGTATAAGAAACAGGAGTTGACGCCATAAAAGTTACTAAAGGAGCATTGCCCAAAGCAATAGCAATCGGTAAGGGTTCATTAACAGCCTCTGCTTTTGCCAATTGAATAGCGATATCATGGAAAGGCAATGCTTGAATACCTACGCGATCAACATCCTTAACCTGAATTCGATAAGTACCAACATTTAGTCTATTGGAATCATCAGGGAATTCAGGGTCGGCAGTTATAACTGAAGCCTTAGAAAGAAAGAATCCCCCGTCTTGGTCATTAATTCTATATAACGGAAGTACTTCAAAAAGATTAATGTTTTCTGTTATTGTATTTTCTTTACAAGCTGCTTTTTCCCTTGGAACAACAACTGGTGGTACTGGGAATTTATCCCAACGACGATTTAGTTCAAAAAATTGTTCTTTAATAGTTGCATCTTTAGGCATCCCTAGCATTAAGGCATGATTTTGCCAAGAGCCGTGAACATTAGTAACTACAGAATACTTATACCCCTTAACTTTTTCAAATAACACTGCTGGCTTGCTCTTCATGTTTGCACAAGCACGGCCTGCCGCACCAATAGATGGTTCAGGATTAACTTCTTCTTTAATTCGTACTAACTGTCCTTCTTCTTCAAGTGTTTTAAGAAATTCTCTTAAATCTTTGTACGCTTTTGCCATATGAATTCCCTCCTTATACGTCCCACTATTTTTGTGAAACTTTACATTTCTATAATAGTTTCTTTATATCTGCATAGCAATTCAATTACTTCTTGTATTAATTCACAAACGGAAATTCCAAAAAGGCAACAATCACATTCTCTATTGGAATCGCACTATTACAGGAAAAAATGTAAAATAACAGTAGGATACTGGGAGTGTTTTTTATGAATAATTAATTGCTTTATTAGGAAAGAGAAGTGCTTGATATGAACATTAACCAAATACGCTATTTCCTTGCTATTGTTAAAACAGGCAATTTTTCCAATGCAGCTTTTGACTGCTACATATCTCAATCCTCTATTTCCAAACAAATAAAAGCATTGGAAGATGAATTAGGCGTTATCCTATTTACTAGGGAACACTCAAAAGTTAAACTAACCGACGCAGGCAAAACGTTTAATAAATATGCTTTATCATATTTTGAGTATTATCAAGATATGCTTGTATCACTAGAATATTATCAACACTGTAAACAAGCTATTATACGTATAGGGTCTATTCCTATCGTATCTTCCTATGGTATTGCAAATAAAATTGCTCTCTTTACTAAACAATTTGCTAACAACAATATATGTATCGATATGTATGAAAACACCCAATTTGATGTTGTCAATGCTATTCAAAATGATGTTTCTGATTTGGCTTTCTTAAGATTAGAATTCCTTGAAAATATTGAGCACTATGATATTAGCCTTTTTGCAAAAGACAGCATAGTACTGGTTTGCCACAAAAACAATACTCTTGCCAATAAAACAACTGTTTCATTACAAGATATAGCTCCTTATCCTCTAATGATCTTAGATCCTCATTCTTCTATTAACCGTATTATTCATAATGAATTTGATAAATTAAACTTACCGTTAAAGATACAATGCGTCACTACCAGGCATAAAATTTTAATGGAGATACTTTCCACTAATTCCGCAGTTACCCTACTCCCCCAAAATCTAGTTGACCTGCCCCTTTTCCCCAATTTAAAAATTATTCCTTTGTCAAATCCTATATATAGTAATGTGGCTTTGGTGAAATTAAAATCAAAAAAGCTTAATAAAATATCTACTAATTTTTGGAACTTTTGGCAAGAACAATATAAACTAGATAAAACATGAAAAGAGGCGTGTACAAATGAATAGATTCCTGCATATTGGAATTCCAACCACAAAGTCTATTCCTAACTCTGTATTTAGGGACATTGACAAGGTTTATATTTCTCCTCCTAAAGATGAATTCGCAATCGAATATTTAAGGTTCGAAAAAGGGTCGCCTATGCCTAAAGAGGTCAAGGAAAATATCCACATTGCGTTTTTGGTTGATAACTTTGAAAAATTAATAACTGAAAACAAACTACTAAAATTATGGACCAATGATAAAAACAAAAAAATGGCCTTCATATTATACAATGAGATCGTTATAGAATTAGTAGAAAAATAAAAAAGATCGTCGCTGCTCAAATGCGACGATCTTTTTATTAAAGCGGAGGAATAAGAATTTATTTGACCTTAAAATGTTTGGCTCTGCAACCATTCTTCAACTTCTACAATAATTGCATCAAAATTAAATTTAAGTTTATCAATATCTTCCACAGTTGCATCGTCCAAATGCAACCCTACAGAAACCAAAACATTAGCATTAAATTTACTTGCCAAGAATAACGCCGCTTCACGTGCTAAAGTATCCTCTTTATGTCCCAAAAGACAAATAACAGATGCAGATGCAGAAGCCATAGTTGCGTTTTTTAGGCTTGGTCGTGGGGATGCCAAGCCAACTGCGCCTATATGGGGCTTTTCCCCACCGCCAATAATAACAGCTACATCAGTTCCGCAAAGGGTAACTGTGGCTGAAATTTTATATAGATTCCTTCCTATTTCCAATTGTTTAGTTTTCAAATCACTCAACGCCTTCCCATGCCACAAACTCCTTATAATCAATACCAAACTGCATTAAGACCTTACCAATAACGTGATTGATTTGTTTTTCTACAGAATTAGAACCATTATAAAAAGTTAACATAGGTGGTACTACAATACAACCATTGTCTGCTGCTTCTTTTATATTTCGCAAATGAATCCTGCTTAGTGGCATCTCTCTAGGGACAATAACTACTTTTCTGTCTTCTTTAAGACAAACATCTACCGCTCGCAAAAGCAAATTCGTAGCAAACCCAGAAGCAATCCCCGACACAGTTTTCATACTACAAGGAATTACTATAATGCCATCAGTTTTGAAAGACCCGCTGGAAATACTCGCCGCCATATTTTTGTTGCTATGATTATAATCAGCTAGGGCTGTAATATCTTTCAGCGTTAGATCTGTCTCGCACTCAAAATTTTTAACAGCGCCTTCTGTAACTACAAGGTGCACTTCAATATCAGGTATTTGTTTTAATACTTTTAACATCTGATATCCCATGACAACCCCACTAGCCCCGGATATTCCTACTATAAGACGCATGATTCAGCTCCCTTTGATTTAATATAAATCACATTTTAATATTTTTTACCACAAACCGCAGAACTTCCACCAAGGAACCTCTATGGCCACAGTCACAATATAAATAACGATAATGAAAGGAACGCCAAACTTAATGCACTCTTTCTGTGAGTACATTCCATTATCTTCACCTAGTCCGACTAACATATTAAGATGTTGAAAGGGCAATACATAGTGAGATGCAACGGCTGTATATGCAAGAAGTGCCGGGACTAAAGGATTAACGCCCATAGAACTGGTAAATGCAATCATAGCCGGAATGACAATACCCATTACTGCAATAACACTCCCTAGCAACATATGTATGACAATAGCCACTGTTGTAATAAACGCCGCCAAAATAAATGGATCAGTCGGCACTGCAGCAGGAAGAATTGTTCTCGCTATCCAGGCATTCATTCCTGTTGCACCACCAACACGTCCAATTGCCACCGCGGCTGTCAAAAATACAAGTACGTGTACAGGTACTCCGCTCCAACTGGCAGGAGTTAGAATTTTGCCCACAACAGGCATTGCCATCATCATAGCGATAAAAACTGTTCCCCAGCCGATATCTACACCATGAATAGTATCTGTCATCCAAAGAACTATTGCCAGTATAATCCAAAAAGCAGTCCTTTTTTCTTTCCCTGTCATAGGTCCTAATTCTACTAATTTTTTCTTCATTTCTTCTTTATCAACATGTACTTCTTGAGAAGGCTTGAACAGCATAAGAATCATAAAGCAAGCAATTATACTGGCAACTATAGCAGGCGGTCCCATTAATCTAAACCACCCCATCCAGCCTAATACTTGTCCGGAAGATTGAATGGCCAAAGGACTAATTGTTGCATCCCCTGTCAAAAAGATGAGAGATACCGGAACTGAAGAGGCAAATACTGTAAATCCAATCTTAACTGCATCTTCTTTGGGAATATTTGCACTTTTAATAACAACTGCCATAACTGACATAATCATAAAAGCACGAGGCCATGGATGTGGAATCAATAAACTTAGTATGAAAGTTAAAATGAAAATGCCTATTATGATACTCTTAAATGATGAAACGAATTTTATTATATACTTATATGCTATACGTTCGCCGAGACCTGACTCTTTAACAGCCCCCGCTATCATAAAAGCCCCTATAATCAACCACATCATGGAAGCAGACCAAACACTAAATATCAGTGTAGGTTTTTCAACTCCAAAAACCGTTAACAATACCAAATATAGTCCTGAAGTATACCCCGGTTGTGTAATTTGAAAGGCCCAGAAAATAATAGTCATAAAGGAAAATGCCATACATAATTGTCCTGGTCTTGCCAGTCCCGGCATATTGATATTTGCAATTAACAATGCAACTATAATACCCAAGACAAAACCTATTTGGGGTTTATTTTTTCCCATTTCAAATAACCTCCTCGTCATTTAATAAAAGAATATTCGCACACCATCTAAGTATCCCTTAGCATCATACTTCCCTTCAGCAAACAATAAGCATCGATACTTTTTATCTCTATTTCATATTATGATGATTGCTGAAAAGTTGCAATTCAGATAATGCAGGCATATCATTCGTTTTTTGAATAGTACTTTTTAAGTACAATATATCTATTCTTTTGTTGCAAATAATTGATTCGTTTTTAGAATAACTGCTTATATGAAGACGTGCTATACTGAATTTAGAAAAGGATTTCGCACATCCTCTAAAATTTCATCCCCGAAAGGAGATTGAAGCACAAATGAATTTCACGCAAATATCTTACTTTTTAGCAATCTTAAGAACTGGCACTTTTACAGGTGCTGCTGATGACTCTTTTATATCTCAGTCTTCCATGTCAAAACAAATCAAAGCCTTGGAAGATGAACTTGGCGTCAAATTATTCAAACGCGAACGTTCAAGAGTTTACCTCTCAGAAGCAGGGTATGAATTTTTTTCTTTTGCTGAAAAAGTTGAATCTGAGCGTCTTGATTTAGAAGCTAGCCTAAAACGTTTTTCTTCTAAACATCAAGGAACCGTTATCATAGGCTCCATACCTGTAGTTACCGCCTATGGTATTTCGGGAATGTTTGCTAAATTTCAAGTAGAAATGCTTAAACAAGGCTCCAATATTAATTTTGACCTATATTCTGAAGAACAAAATACAGTTTTTCACGCATTAAAAAACAACAGAATTGACCTCGCTTTTCTAAGACCACCCTATTTATCCAAGGACTTATATGAAAGCGTTACTGTTGCTGTAGATGATTTTGTTTTTATTTGTCACAAAGATAATCCTTTAAGCAAAAACAAATCACTTGACATAAAATGTTTGAAAAATGAACGTATTATTCTTTTAACTCCACGTTCGACCTTATATCAGGTCTGCATCGCCGAACTTGGCCGAAACGGATTAAAAGACAATGTTGTAGCAACCACAGGCCGTCATGCAGTAATTCTTGAAATGGTCAACAATAAATTAGGTGTTACCTTGTTACCAAGAAAACTACTTAACAATGCTGCCTTCCCCAATTTATGTACGGTAGAACTAACGGCGCCAATTAAGACCGAATTAGTATTAGCAAAGCAAAAAGACAAAATTTTTAATTCAACTACTAGAAAATTTTGGGAATTTGTAAAAGAAAATTACGGAATAAAGTGATTACAAAAACATTATTTAGGAGGCTAAATTATGAAAAAAATTAATGATTTGCGGTCTGCGCTTGCTTTATTAAAAACTATACCCGGGCAATACATTGAAACAGATGTTGAAGCCGATCCTCGTGCTGAAATCTCCGGAATTTATCGTTATGTTGGTGCCCGTGGCACTTGCATGCGTCCCTCTCCACTAGGACCTGCTATGGTCTTTAACAATGTTAAGGGGCATCCCGGTGCTCGTGTGGCAATCGGGATACTCTCGGACCGTGCTCGTGTAGCTGCACTACTTAACACTACGCCGGAAAGACTTGGCTTTCTTTTAAAAGACTCTGTAAGTAATGTTATTGCTCCTATAGATGTTGAAAGCAAAACTGCTCCCTGCCACGAAGTTGTACATCTAGCCACAGACCCTGATTTTGATATTAGAAAATTAATACCTGCACCAACCAACACAGAAGAAGATGCCGGTCCTTACATCACAATGGGCTTGTGCTATGGCACAGACCCTGACAATGGTGACAAAGATATAACGATTCATCGCTTATGCTTGCAAAGTAAAGACGAGATTTCTATGTACTTTGTACCGGGCCGTCACCTTGATAGCTTCCGACAGAAATATGAAAATGCAGGAAAGCCAATGCCAATTTCTATTAATATTGGCGTTGATCCCGCCATTGAAATTGCTGCCTGCTTTGAACCACCTACAACTCCCCTTGGGTTTAATGAGCTTGGAATCGCCGGAGGTCTTCGCGGTGAAGGTGTTGCTGTTACTGATTGCTTAACAATTCCTGAAAAATGTATTGCACGCGCCGAATATGTCATTGAAGGAGAACTTTTACCCAATGTACGTGTAAGAGAAGATCAAAACACTAATACAGGCAAGGCTATGCCTGAATTCCCAGGATATACCGGCGACATGAAACCAGCTATTCCTCTTATCAAAGTTAAAGCCGTAACACATCGCTTACAGCCAATTATGCAAAGTTGCATAGGCCCTTCTGAAGAACATGTTAATATGGCCGGTATTCCTACGGAAGCTTCTATCCTTACTATGTGTGAAAAAGCTTTGCCCGGTAATGTTAAAAATGTATATGCAGCTACTCCCGGCGGAGGTAAATATATGGCCGTTATCCAATTTAGTAAAACCAAAGCTGTTGATGAAGGCCGCCAACGCCAAGCGGCATTATTAGCCTTCTCTGCTTTTTCTGAATTGAAGCATATTATTCTTGTTGACGAAGATGTTGACCTATTTGATATGAATGACGTCATTTGGGCAATGAATACCCGTTTCCAAGGAGACGTTGATATTATCACAATTCCTGGTGTTCGCTGCCATCCATTAGACCCTTCAAGCGATCCAACCATGAGTCCAAGCATTCGTGACCACGGTATTGCTTGTAAGACAATCTTTGACTGCACTGTTCCCTTTGCACTAAAGGACCATTTTCAACGCAGCAAATTTAAAGAAGTTGATCCTGCAAAATGGGTACCTGAATTGTTTAAAAAATAATTAGTCACCATTAAACAAATAATACTAAGCAATAAAAAAAGCACCATAAGAGATTAGATTTTTTTCTAACCTTCTTAAGGTGCTCTTTTTATGAAATAAAATCAACCAAAGCTATTATTTTATTTGGATTTTTCTACCTCTTTAAGTTCTTTACTGTAATCTTCATTTAGTAAAGCTTTTTGGAAGTCCGTACTCACGGGTAATACAATTCTAATATCTCTTACCATCCCAACTTGTACTTTGCCTGATTTTATTCCTCCGCTTAAAATATGTCCACCACTCTTACGGTCGTCAGAAATAAAATGCAGGTGATAACCACTTACATTAATCCCGCTTATATAATCTGGGCACCAATAGCCTACGATAGTTCCTTTAGTGTTTTTAACAGCAAAAACAGCCTGTTTTTTCGCAGCTTCCGCTAGTGTGGGATATGGTTTTTTTTGCGCCGGCACACTACGAGTTTTTCCGGTAAATATACAATCTATACGCACAGCATAAATATAATTTCTATCTTTAATGATAAAATCTAATGCCCTTTCCAATTCAGCAAAATTGCTGGCAGAGTCAATCTCTCCTATTTTGTCAGCATGAAAATTCATAACGTTAGCAAAAGGAGTTTTCACTTTGTCGCTGAGCAATTTTATTTCTCCCGTAGATTTCACCTGATAGAAATTCCCATCAAGGGCAATCATTTCACCATCTAATCCATTTAATGTACCAATGCCAAAATTGCCATATTGCTTTAAATCCTTAATTGTCGAATCTCCATCATAAACACCCTGCATTAAAGCGTTGATCGTTGAAACTTGATACATGGAATTTTGCGGCTGGGCACCGGCTGAAACTGTAGACAGAATGAATATTATAATGAAAATTAAAAGCTTCTTAAATAATTTCATGCTTCTTCCACCTCAAATTTTACAGTTTAATATATTGCTCTTTTGCTTAAATACATATAATGTCAGTGTATCATGCTTTTTTATACTTTAAATTAATTACCTTAGAAAAGGGGTTAGTTTTTTTTAAAAACGTAGCAAACTGTCCCTTTTATTATTAGATTTTTATTGTTACAATTAACGACAGTAGCAATAAGAAATGAGGTTATATAATGAATAATGTAATGTATAAGGCCATGACTATAGCTGGCTCTGACACCAGCGGCGGTGCAGGAATGGAAGCTGATTTAAAAACGATGCAAGAATTAGGGATTTATGGCATGGTAGCACTAACCGTTATTGTTGCACAAAATCCGCAAAATAATTGGTCTCATGATATATTTCCTATTTCTCTGAATGTTATTGAAAAACAATTAAGCACCATCTTAGATGGTATTGGCGTAGATGCCATGAAAACCGGTATGTTGGGCAGTGCTGATTTGGTAGAACTAGTAGCTAAAACTATTGATAAATATCATTTAAAAAATGTAGTAATAGATCCAGTTATGGTATGCAAGGGGGTTGATGCCATTATGGTCCCTGAGGCAGCCGCAGCAACTAAAAAGCTTTTAGTAAGTCGTGCCGATGTTGTAACTCCCAACCTATTAGAAGCAGCTTATTTAACCGATATGCCCTCTGTTAGCAATTTAGAAGAAATGAAAGAAGCGGCAGGACGTATTATTGAAATGGGTGCCAAATTCGTAGTAATAAAGGCCGGCGAACGCTTACCTGGTGAAAACGCCGTAGATGTACTTTACGATGGCAAAGAATTTACCGTTAGCACCGCTCCAAAAATTCCCGGAGCTTTTAACAATGGTGCAGGCTGTACTTTCTCTGCAGCTATTACAGCATGTTTGGCAAAAGGAATGAGTATGGAAGAAACTATGACACTAACAAAAAGATTTATGACAGCCGTACTAAAAGGCTCCTTCCGTCTTAACCAATGGGCAGGAGCAACTAAGCATATAGCTTTTAGAGAATATGATTAAAACCTCCCTTTAAAGTAGCATATGTTACCTGCTAGTGAATGTTATAATGAAAATATAGCATATAATTCTAGACTTGTATATTTATGGAGGTTGTTTACCGTGTTTCTAAAGCTGGAAAAAATATTTTTGGTAATGATTTTCACCCTTTTTTTTACAAATCATGCCTATGGTGAAACCCCACCTCCCTTAACTCGCAGTAATTTTACGCCTGTTTTAATGTATCATGACATTCGCATGCAGGTATCCAATGATTTTGATGTTTCAACGGAAGATTTTGAAAAACAGCTAGATTGGCTGGCTGCTAATGACTATAAAACTTTAAGCTTAGACGAATACATTGATTGCGCCTTAAACAAAAAAAAGTTCCCGAAAAAAAGTGTCTTGATTACTTTTGATGATGGTTATTCAGGAATTTATAAATATGCCGTTCCTGAACTTCGTAAGAGAAATATGCACGCAGTATTTTTTGTTATCAGAGATTTGCTTGGAACAGAATTACCACCTGATGAACATACGGCAAAGTATGACTATATAACTAGGGAACAAGTAAAAACTTTAAGCCAAGACCCCTTGTTTTCCATAGGTTCTCATACCAACACCCATTCTATGCCACACCAACTCAGCCTTTTACAATTAGCCAATGAATATTTCGAATCGAAAAAATCCATCGAAGACTTAACAGGAAAACCTTGTAAAGCCTTTGCTTTCCCTGTTGGTTATTATGATAAAGATTTGTTGAGACTTGTAAAAAAAGCTGATTATGTTTTAGCGTTTTCTGTTTCTGACTTAGGTCTTTTAGATCAGGAAGCCCGTTATTCCATTCCGAGAATTTACATGGGAGTCGTTATGGGCCAGAAAAACATGAAGCTTTTTAAATATTCATTAGAGAATTATCACAAATTACCAAAGAAAATCTTTGCAGAACGCTTTAAATGGCTTGATTAATTTTAGAACCTAAAACGGTAATGTACACTAAAAGTACATTACCGTTTTTATTATTTAAAGCTGAATTTATTCTTGTTGAATTCCAAAATTCCTTCGTCTCTTAGCTTACCTAGCATCGCCGACATTGCGCTGCGATCCACTGATAAGTAATCAGCAAGTTGTTGCCTATTAAAAGGAATAGTAAATTTTGCGCTATTCTGGCGTTGAGATTCAGACGACAAATATGAAAGCAGTTTTTCTCTTGTAGTACGCTGAGAAAGATATTCCATTTTACGCGTAAGCATTAAATTTTTCTGAGCCAAAATACTCAAAATATTTTTAATAAATATTAGATTACTACCCTTACTTTCTGCAGAACCTGACATTAGCCTACGGACATCTAAAAACAATACTTTTGTGGGTTCTGTAGTAATCACACTTACCTCAAGTAATACATTAGTTAAAAACATGTAATTTTCCGCAAAAATGCCCCCCGCACCAATTTCCGCAAGAATATCTCTATTTCCCCAAAAATCTTCTTTTATAATGTGCACCACTCCTGTAAGAACCATTCCCATATTTATTGTATATTCTCCTGCATGATAAATGAATTCTCCTCTTTTGTACTCTCTCTTACCTATACTCAAATGCACCAAAAGCTCTTCCATATCCTTGCTATCTATACCTTTAAAAAGAGGTGTATTTTGCATGATTTCTAAAAATTTTTCCATATTTTCCCCTTTCGTTGTTTTTACAACATATTTATTAGGTTAAGCATAGTACAATACAAGCAAGAAGTAAAGAGTTGTATACCACCAATTGATAGGAGAAACATATTATGAAAAGAAAAATTATAGAAATTAATGAAGAAAAGTGTAACGGCTGCGGAGCTTGCGCAGCCGCTTGTCACGAAGGTGCCATCGGCATGATAGAAGGAAAAGCAAAATTATTACGAGACGACTATTGTGATGGCCTAGGTGCCTGCTTACCAACCTGCCCTACAGGAGCAATTACTTTCATAGAACGTGAAGCAAAAGCCTATGATGAAACTGCCGTTCAACAAAATAAAACCCAACAGCAGCTCCCAAACTTACCTTGCGGTTGCCCAAGTTCCCAAGTAAAAACCATTGAGCACCAAAAACTAACTTCCAATCAACATTCCTTAGTAAATACAAATGAGACCAGTCAGCTACGTCAGTGGCCGGTGCAAATTCAATTGGCACCTGTAAATGCTCCCTATTTTAAAAATGCTAATTTACTTATAGCCGCCGATTGTTCTGCTTATGCCTATAATAATTTTCACCAACGCTTCATTAAAAACCATATAACTTTAATTGGTTGTCCTAAACTAGATCCCGTTGATTACAGCGATAAGCTGACGGAAATACTTTCTAATAACGACATTAAGAGTTTAACGATAGTTCGCATGGAAGTTCCTTGCTGCGGTGGCATAGAAAATGCAGCTAAAACTGCCTTGCAAAAAAGCGGTAAATTTATACCCTGGCAAGTTATCACAATTTCAACAGAAGGCAATATCTTGGAATAAATTATGTCCAAGTAGTTAAAACCGGTACACCTAGGGCAGCGTGTATTATAACGTTGAACCCAAATTATTTAAAAGGAGAGTCTATTATGAACAAAATGTTTTGCTTTCAATGTGAACAAACAGCAATGAGTACAGGATGCACCGGTAATGCCGGTGTCTGCGGCAAGAAATCTGACACTGCTAATTTACAAGATAAATTAACAGGCGCCCTCATTGGTTTAGCCTGCGCAGTTAAAAAATCCTCTGCAACTGCCACTACAGACAAGCTCATGTTATCCGGATTATTTACAACTATTACCAATGTTAACTTTAACAACGAAACTATTAATAAATTAATTGAGGAAATAACCAAAGAAAAAGTAAAATTGTCAAATACATGCCTCGACTATGATATGCAAAATTTATGGACCGCCAGTGAAGATATTCGTTCCCTAAAATCACTTATTCTCTTTGGTCTAAGAGGTGTAGCCGCCTATGCGTACCATGCTATGATATTAGGCTATAAAGATGAACAAGTTAACAGCTTCTTCTATGAAGGTCTACGTGCTGTTGGTAATCCTGACGTAACCGCTGAAACCTTATTACCCTTAGTTTTAAAAACAGGAGAAATAAATCTAAAATGTATGAGTCTGCTAGATAAGGCAAATACTGACAGTTTCGGCACACCTGTCCCAACTACAGTATCTTTAACGGTAGAAAAAGGTCCTTTTATCGTCATAACCGGCCATGATCTTTATGATTTAAAACTTTTATTGGAACAAACCGCCGGAAAAGGAATAAACATTTATACTCATGGCGAAATGCTTCCTGCCCACGCCTACCCACAGTTAAAAAAATATACCCACCTAAAAGGAAATTTTGGTACAGCCTGGCAAAACCAGCAAAAAGAATTCGACAACCTTCCTGCATCAATTTTATTTACTACTAACTGCCTAATGCCTGTAAGGCCAAGCTATGCTGACCGAGTTTTTACAACAGAGGTAGTTTCCTATCCTGAAATTGTACACATTGGCGAAAGCAAAGATTTCACCCCAGTTATCAACAAAGCGTTAGCTTTGGGCGGATATAAGGAAGATAGAAAGTTTACCGGCATTAATGGTGGTGAAAATGTTACCACCGGTTTTGGTCATGGTACCATTCTTGGTGTAGCTGATAAAGTGGTGTCCGCCGTAAAAAGTGGTGCCATTAAGCATTTTTTCTTGGTGGGCGGCTGCGATGGAGCTAAAACCGGACGCAACTATTATACCGAATTCGTTAAACAAACCCCTGCTGATTCTATTATCTTAACCTTAGCGTGCGGTAAATATCGCTTTAATGATCTTGACCTTGGCACAATTGCCGGGCTTCCACGCATTATGGATATGGGCCAATGCAATGATGCTTATGGTGCAATCAAAGTGGCACTAGCTTTATCTGAAGCCTTCAATTGCAATGTCAATGAATTACCTCTATCTATTGTCCTTTCATGGTATGAACAAAAAGCAGTTTGTATTTTGCTTACACTGTTGCACCTTGGTATAAAAAACATTTACCTCGGCCCTACTCTACCTGCTTTTCTGTCCCCCAACATACTAAATTTTTTAGTAGAAAATTACAATATTTCTCCTATTTCAACCCCAGAAAAAGATTTGGAAAAAATCTTAGGATAGATCACCTGTAAACCAAAAAATAATCCGCCAGTATACAAAAGTATACTGGCGGATTATTCAATTTCAGCGCAAGAAAAATCTTATAACTTTCTAGTCAGAGTCTCCATAACCATGGCATTAGAAATTATGCCGATACCTCCCGGCACCGGTGTAAAAGCACTAGCTTTTTCGGCAACAGATGCTTCTACATCCCCAACAATGCCGTTAGCGGTGGCGTTAATACCTACGTCAATAATAACTACTCCTTCTTTTACCATATCCGGCTTAACAAAATTTGGCACACCAATAGCTGCAACAATAATATCGGCGGACTGCAAAATAGAAGATAAATTAACAGTACGGGAATGGCAAATAGTAACGGTAGCATGCTTTTGTAAAAACAATAGCGCTACCGGTTTTCCTACCACGTTACTACGGCCTAAAACTACCACGTTCTTACCTTTTAACTCAATATTATAATAATCCATCGCAGCCATGCAAGCCCGTGGAGTACAAGGTGCCCAAGGATTAGTTCCCAAATAAAACTCCCCTGCGTTTAACGGATTTAGACAATCCATGTCTTTATTTGGATCTATAAGCGCGCATAATTCCTGTGGGTCTAAATGCTTAGGCAGAGGCATCATTGGTAAAATGCCCTTAACAGCAGCCTCTGCATTTAACTGGCTTACGGCCTTCAATAGTTCCACCTGTGTTACATCCGCTGGTAGTGCTACCAGCCGTACCTGTGCGCCCAAACTTTCGGCAAGCTTAATCAAACGTTTAGTATATACAGCCGACGCAGCATCCCCTTCTACCAATACTATGGCAAGACAAACTGTTTCTCCGTGTGTTTTAGCCGCAACAATTTTTTGCATTACCTTTTCTTTTACTGCGTCAGCAACAGGTTTACCAAACATAATAACTGTTCCCATTAGAACAACCCCGAAATTACGCCATTATCATCTACGTCAATTTTCTCAGCCGCCGGACGTTTAGGAAGACCAGGCATAGTCATAATATCGCCGGTCAAAACTACAATGAAGCCTGCCCCTGCAGAAACACGAGCATTGGTTACCGTAATTTTAAAACCCTTGGGACGCCCCAAGAGCAAAGGATTATCGGATAATGAATACTGAGTTTTAGCCATACAAACCGGAAGATTGCCATAGCCTAACTTCTCAAATTCTTCCAAAGCGGTACTTGCTGCCTTTTCATATTCCACTCCATCTGCCCCATAAATTTCTTTAGCAATCGTTTCAATCTTTTTCTTTAAGCTCATTCTATCAGGATAAAGAGGTTTGAATTTAGCATCTCCTGCCTCTACCAATCTTACAACTTCTTGTGCTAAGGCCATACCTCCCTCTCCGCCCTTGGCAAAAACATCGGACAAAGCTACATTAACTCCATGTTTAGCACAATAAGCTCGAATCGTTTCTAATTCTTGCTTGGTATCATTAGAAAAAATATTAATAGCTACAACTACCGGTACTCTATATTTCTTCAAATTTTCAATATGTTTCTCTAGGTTAACTATTCCCTTTTTCAAAGCCTCTACGTTTGGCTTAGTTAACTCTGTTTTCGGAACTCCTCCGTGCATCTTAAGAGCACGTACTGTTGCCACTAAAACCACAGCATTGGGTTTTAACCCCGCATAGCGACATTTTATATCAAAGAATTTTTCAGCACCAAGATCAGCGCCAAAACCTGCTTCTGTAACTGTGTATTTAGCCAATTTCATAGCAGCTTTAGTTGCCATGACGCTGTTACAACCATGTGCAATATTAGCAAAGGGTCCACCATGAATAATTGCAGGGACATTTTCAATGGTTTGAACTAGATTTGGTTTAATTGCATCCTTTAATAAAGCTGCCATAGCGCCTTGTGCATGAATCTGTCCTGCTGTTACAGGTTTTCCCTCGTAGTCATAAGCCACAATTATCTTACTCAACCTTTGCTTTAAATCATGTAAGCTGTCAGACAAACATAAAATGGCCATAACTTCTGAAGCTACGGTAATATCAAACCCATCTTGGCGAGGCACTCCATGAGCCTTACCACCCAGTCCTACTACAATTTGCCGCAGTTCACGATCATTCATATCTACAACGCGTTTCCAAACAATGCGGCGAGGATCAATCTTTAGTTCATTGCCTTGTTGCACATGATTGTCCAACATAGCTGAGAGCAGCATATGCGCAGATGTAATAGCATGAAAATCACCTGTAAAATGCAGATTTATATCTTCCATAGGAACAACTTGTGAATAGCCCCCACCTGCGGCACCGCCTTTTATGCCCATACAAGGTCCTAGTGAAGGTTCACGCAAAGCTACAATAACGTCTTCGCCAATCTTTGCCAAGCCCTGAGCCAATCCTACGGTCGTGGTAGACTTGCCTTCCCCGGCCGGAGTTGGTGTAATAGCGGTAACTAGGACTAATTTACCACTTTTTTTCTTCTCCAAGGAACGAATTAAATCATAGGATAACTTTGCTTTATACCTGCCATACATTTCGATGTTTTCTTCACCGATACCCAATTTTTTAGCCACTTCTGCAATAGGCAACATTTTTGCCTGCTGTGCAATTTCAATGTCACTTAACATCATAACCCTCCTTAAAATATTAGAGCCTTCCCTTATTTTACTATATTCACTAACTTAAGCAGATTTCCTGCCTAATTATGAAACCGGTTTACAAATTATTTAAACCAAACGTTTACAATATCATCATTGTTTAAAATAGTACCGGGTTCCGGTGTTTGTTTAAAAGACACCCCGCTGCCATGCGGTACTAAGGCTAACCGTCCTTGTTGGATAAGTTCTGCTACCTGCCGCATATTAAGACCGGCAAAATTCGGTATTTTGACTCGGCCATTATCCAAAATCATCATTTGAGGCAAGATGTTTTCACCTTTATCATGAACCATTATGGATTCTACGGAGGGAAGCCCCGAGGCATTACTTGGTTGAATACCTTTTGCAACTAGTATCTGTTGTAAAATATCTCTAAATATAGGTGCAGCAACCTGCGACCCATAAAAAGCTCCTTGGGGTGAGTCCAAAACAACGAGCATAGCATAGTCAGGATTATCCGCCGGGACAAATCCCACGAAGGAAGCAATATAAACACCTTCGGCATAGCCTCCGCCATCGGCTAACTTCTCAGCGGTACCTGTTTTCCCGGCAATTTTATAGCCTTTAATCTGAGCAGTTTTCCCACCACCTTCAGATACTTCTTTTTCCATCATATCCCGCATCTGAGAAGCGACTTCTTCTGTAATTACTCTTCTTACCACTTGCTTATGTCCCTCTTTAAGCACTTCGCCTGAAGGTGAGACAACCTGCTTAACTATAAACGGTTTTAGCAATTCGCCACCGTTAGCAATAGCACAAATAGCATTTAACATTTGTAATGGTGATACAGCAATACCCTGCCCAATAGCCATTGTTGCAACATCTGACGGGACCATATCTTCAGGATCATAAAGTATCCCTGCTTCTTCGCCCGGAACATCGCTGCCGGTAGGGGACCCGAATCCAAACTTTTTAGCATATTCTGTCTCCAGTTTTCCTCCCAGGGTCTGTCCCAAGTGGGCCATACCTGTATTAACCGAGAATTTTATAACATCAGTAAAAGTAATATTGCCTAATCCCTTATTATCCCAATTCTTGATCAAATGACCGCCTACATCTAAAGTACCCTTATCATAAAAGGGCGTTGTAGGTGTAATAACATGTTCCATAAGCCCGGCACATCCAATTATAGGCTTAAAGACAGATCCTGGTTCATAGATAATGCCAACTCCGCGATTAAGGTATTCCTTACTAGAATACTTTGCAAAATGATTAGGATCAAAGGTTGGTCTAGATGCCATACCCAAAATCTCCCCTGTACGCGGATTCATGAGAATTGCGGCAGCACTAATTGCATGGGTTTTAGCAATGGCTTCATCCAAACTTTTTTCTAAAATAAATTGCATGTTGCTGTCCAGAGTTAAATACACCGTGTTCATTTTTGGTCCCTGAACGGCATTCATTCCCGATTCTCCCATGGGATTACCGCGAGCATCAAAGAAAACGCCCTTTTTAGTTTCTTTGCCCTTAATTAATTTATCCAACGAAGCTTCTATTCCCTCTAGGCCTTTATCATCAGTGCCCACAAATCCCAATACCTGAGCCGCTAGATTATTTTTTGTATAATAGCGTTTACTTTCATCTTGAAAATGAAACCCACTAATATTATTTTCTTTTAAAACCTGTATAACCTTTTCGGCTACATTTGGTTCCAAAGTCCTTTTAACCCAAATAAAACACCGATCTTGAGCATTAAATTCTTGCAATAAGTCTTCTTTTTTTATGTCTAAGATTGGAGCCAATAACTCTGCCGCCACCTGCCTAGGGTTTCTGTTTGGTTGTTGTCCCCTTGGCCATTTATCCGGGTTATCATCCATTTCTTGCGGATTAACATAAAGTGATTTGCTAATAATGCTAACAGCTAAGTCTCCCCCGTTTCTATCAAGAATACTGCCTCTTGGAGAAAGTTCAATATTTTCACCGGCAATCTGCTCTCTAGCCTCTTTAGCCAATGCTTCACCTCTTATTATTTGCAGCCAAAACAAGCGAAAAATAATCCCCAATATAAAAAATAAAATTAAAACCCCAATAACACCGGTACGCTTTTTGCTTCCTTTTAAATTAAATTTATTTTGTGCAATCATTTTCGCACCCCCCGAGGGTGAAATTGAGAACGACCCAAACGAGCACTTTTAGGAGAAAAGTTTTGCACTTTAGTTTTTTGCACTTTACTTTTTTTCACTTCGTCGTTATACACAGATACCACCAACCCTACTGCACCTAAAGTAGCAATCAAAGAAGTGCCGCCATAACTAATAAAAGAAAGAGGTACTCCAATAACAGGTAAAATACCGCAAACCATAGCCATGTTGGCAATAGCCTGCCCTACTACCAAAAAGTTAACACCTGTCACTAGGAGAAAACCTTTTTCATCCGTAGTGTTCTTACCAATTGTATAAATTGCCTTTGCCAAAACCAAAAACAAAAATAATAAACCCAACGCACCAAAAAAGCCCCATTCTTGACAAAAAATAGCAAAAGCAAAATCTGTATGTGCCTCAGGTAAAAAAAAGAATTTACCCGTCCCCATACCAAAATGATTACCGAACCAACCGCCACTACCAATAGAAACAAATGATTGTACTGACTGATAACCTGACCCTTGAGCATCACGCCATGGGTCTAACCAAATTAAAATACGCGATAACCGGTAAGGAGCTATTGCAATCATTACGACAACGCCTGCTGCACAAATACCGGCAAGGGTTCCCAATTCCTTAAGCGGCAATCCCGCAATAACATATAGAACAATCATCAATGCTAAGATAATTGCCGCCGTCCCCATATCCGGTTGTATTAATACCATTCCTGCCAAAACCACCGATTGTATAAAGGCAACATTAACAGGAAAATGTAATAAATCCGGGACTTTACCCCTATTCAGTAAAGAACCAAGAGACCCAGAGCCCATAATTATAACCGCTAACTTAACAAACTCTGATGGTTGAAAGGAAAACCCGGCAATAACCAACCATCTTTGTGCACCTTTTGTTGTGGTCCCAAAGAGATCTACACATAAAAGCAACGCTAAAAACAAATAAAAAATTGGTGCCCTATACTTAAGCCAAATATGGTAATCTATTTTCCAACCAACTAATACTAGGAAAAATATTCCTAATAACCCAAACATAAAATATCTATATAGATAATAGTATCCAGTACCAAACATGGCACTGGCACTGACAAAACTAGCACTAAAAACATTAACGCAGCCAATAAACATCAGACATAAAACTATAGTTAAAACAGCATCTCTAGGGTTTTCCCAAATCAAAAACCGCTTTTGCATTCGTACACCTCATGGTTTCTAAAAAACTACCTCACAAAAATTTATCTTATTTCCCTTCGCACTAAACTTTTCTTCATATTCTGTTTGTACCTGATTTTCATATTCAGAATTATGTAAATCATAGCTCAGCGCAATTATTTGCAGCCCAAATTCTTTGAACTCTTCTACGGAAAAATCAAAGAGGGCCTTGTTGTCAGTTTTAAACCTCAAATGTCCGCCAGGCTTTAAAATTGTTTTGTATTGTGTCAAAAAATCTCTGTAAGTCAATCGCCTTTTGCTATGACGAGCCTTAGGCCAAGGATCGCTAAAATTCAAATAAATCATCTGTATTTCTCCTGGCAAAAACCACTGAGTAAGATATGCTGCATCACCAGCAATTATTTTTGCGTTCGCCAATTTATTTTTACGCACTTGAAAAGCAGGATAATAGCAAATATCCAATTGTGTTTCAACACCTATAAAGCCCATTTCCGGATATAGCTGTGCCATACCGTTAATGAACTTACCCTTACCACACCCTATTTCCAACGCAAGGGCCTTACCTCGCACTAACTCATGCCACTTACCTTTATATTGCTCTATCTCCTCGGTTATAATTTCTTTGCCCAAATATTCCGCAAGAGCTTTAGCCATCCAAGGTTTTTTTCTTAACCGCACTACCTTATTCCTCCTAATGAAAGTAATATAGAGAGGTTTAACCCTCTCTATATTATTTTATTTCCCGTTTTTAGGTCCCAAATCATATTTTTTCAAATATCTGTACAAAGTAACACGACTGACGTCCAACATACCGGCCAATTTGCTAATATTACCACCAGCTGACTTCCATGCCGCAATAAAGGCATCCTTATCATGCTTCCAGGACTTCTCCATTGTTCTATCACCAGGAAGCTTAATATTCTCCATTTCAATAATGCTTCCCGGAGTATGGAAAAATGCTTGTTCTATGACTCCTTGCAGCTGCTTAATATTCCCAGGCCAACTACAATTATTAAGTAAATTCAATGCGGACGCTGACAAATGTTTAGCCGGCATATTATGTCTTGCCGCCATTTCTGTCAAAATATGATGCGCAATAACTTCTACGTCAGAAATCCGCTCACGCAAAGGCAAAACCCGCATAGACGTATCCAAAACCAAATTATACAAACTTCTAGAGAACAGCCCCTTGTCAGCCAAACGTTTCAAGTTGGAATCACAGGCCGCTATAATTCTTACGTTCAGCTTCTTTTTCTTTCCTGTGGTTTTATCAATCAAACCTTCTCTCAAAGCTTTAGCAACTTTATCACCCATAGCTACCGGAAGTTTTTCAATTTCATCTAAAAACAACGTACCACCTGAAGATAACTCTAGCTTACCTGCAGCAGTAGGACTAGCCGCATCCCCTGATCCAAAGAATTCTTCTTCCAAGTCCTCCATCGGTCCTTCATAACAACGGACAGAAATAAGTGGCGCTGCCGCCCTAGGACTTGCTTGGTGAATGCCATGAGCCAAACGCTGTTTTCCTGTACCCGGTTCACCTTGTAACAAAATATTGTTATCACTGCGCGCAATACGAGCTGCCTTATGCTGCAAGGCTAAAAATTCTGTAGATGTTCCAACCATACTATATAAACTATAGCGAGAACTATAACCTGTAGCATGAGCGATTGTTGTCTTTAAATCTTCTATAGACATGGTTAAAATTAACGCGCTACGTACCTGCCCCGCTACTTTTACAGGCAAAACTGTAGTAACGTCCTCGTATGTTCTATCTTGGGTAATCCACGTAATTTCACGGCGGATAGTCGGCCCACCTTCAAGGGCTCTTCTAATAGGAATATGCTCATAATTCAAGAAAACTTCTTCTAGTCGCTTTTTACCTTCTAGACGTTTTTTGCCATTCTCGTTGCAATAGCGAATTTCCCCTTTTTCATCAAGCCAGTAAACCGTCACCGGCAATTCTTCCGTCATCAGCTTATAAATATTCCAGTACTCAAGCATTACTAAAAATTGTTCTAAAGAATATTTCATGGTCATAAGCAGTGACAATAAAATATCATAGGGAAGATCATTTTGATCTAAAGAAAAGAATGCAAGAATGTAACGAGTTTTCCCACCTACATTAATGGGAGCACTACAAGCATCGCCGGAATGACAATCTTTGATCCACATTTCCGGTCCGAACATTAAGAAAGGAACATTATGGCTTCTAGCTACACTGATACTGGAAGTACCAATATCTTCTTCCAATACGCGCATACCTTGAATATCTTCAATACTCCTTTGGAAAAAAGGCAAGGCATAGTTTTTTATAACATACCCTCTATCATCAACAAGAAGCATACTCAAATTATGCATATTAAAATGCTGTTTATTTTGCTCAAAAAGACCATCTGTATAATTTATAATATCTTCATGAATCTTTTGATGTTCTACAACAGCCGCTTTGCTAAGTTTATGTACTTTAGGCATAGTTTCATGGGGTAATTTACGTGCTGCGCAACGTTGCCAGGATTCCGCAACCCATGGATGAACATTAGGGTCTAAAATCCCCTCTTCCATAAATTTTTTGTAGTAACCTGCTAATTTTTCTTTATTGCGTTTCTCCCTAATCATAAGCGTCCTCCTAAAAACATTTTTTACAAAATTTGTTTTTTACCTTGAGTTAAAACTCGTCGTCCGCCATAATACCGTTTGCTCCAATAACTATCCTTTAGCGAACTAAGCGTAACCCCATGAGATGAGGTAGCACTCCAAAATTTACCATTACCTGCATATATGCCTACATGAGAAGCCCCTGGTTCGTAAGTAGAAAAGAAAACTAAATCTCCTGCTTTCAACGCACTTTGTGTAACAAACATTCCTCTTTCAAATTGAACATCTGCTGTTCGCGGTAAAACAGCCTTGTGTTGCTTGAAAACGTACTGTACATATCCTGAACAATCGAACCCTTTAGGTGTAGTCCCCCCAAAAGAATATGGAACTCCTTTATATCTAGCGGCGGTATTAACAAGTGCCAATGGATTCACGCCGCCTATTCCCTCTTTTTCAAAGGCTATATTGAGAATAGCACTATATGTTTGATCATCCACTTGCCCGCTAACCCGCAATTTATTATTTCTTTGAAATTTCTTTACCGCCATAGCTAATTCTTGGGAAAACTTTCCTGTTTGAGCAGTCCTAATCCCTATGATATTAAGCTTGATTTGAACTGTTTTTACTTTCCAGCCCTTATCTCCAACTTTCAGCGGAGCTCCTGCCCATACTATTTGTGGCATCACGCCAAAAATCAGAAGAAAGAAAACTATCAGCTTCACGCGTAATTTCATTCTAGCCTCCAAAAATTAATAGCTGGTATTGTTATAAACATCCCAGTCTTTTTGCTTATCCAGCTTTTCAATAGCAAATTCCATTTCAGCCAATAACATGGCCTTATCCTTAGGCAATGTTCCTGCTAATTGCACATAATTAGAAACATGATTACTGCGGAATAAACAATGATGCCCTTCCTTCAATTCTATCTGCGAAATGATGCTATGCATTTCACGCATAATACCGGCAGGTGACAACGGATCAAACTCACCACGTTCGTACTGATCAAGCAATTCACTACCACGATAAAGCATCAGACATAACGCACTTAGCATGTTAGGCTGGATAATATTAATAGCCTTAGCTGTCTCTGTGGCGTGACGTTTGCTGCCCTTAACACCGGCTAAACCACATATAATCATGAGCGACAATTTCATGCCAGAAGCCGTTACCCGTCTTCCTGCCTCTACGGATTCTGCTCCGGTAACCCCTTTTTTAACGGCTTTTAAAACGACATCATCGCCACTTTCCATTCCATAATATAACAACTTTAAGCCAGCCTCTTTCAATTGTACAAGTTCTTCTACAGATTTATGCAAAATATCTTGAGGTGCCGCATAGGAAGAAACTCTCTGCAAATTAGGAAAGGTTTCATATAATACATGCAAAATTTTTAACAATTTATCCGTAGAAACAACTAAGGCATCACCATCCGCTAAAAAAATGCGCTTCACACTCTCTTTACCATAATGAGCAGCCAAAGCAATTTGTTTGGAAATATCCTCGTCAGAACACATCATGAACTGCACGCCGCGATACATATTGCAATAAGTACACTTGTTATGAGCGCAGCCACGAGTCACCCGTAAAATAAAACTGCGTGCCTCACTGGGTGGGCGAAAAACCGGTGTATCGTAAGTGTCAAAGAACATGTTTACCTCCTAGTTAAACCATTACAGTTTTTTGTGTTTTAATTTAAAATGTAAAATAATAATACATTTTCTCCTGATTATTATAATATATTTTACACAAATTTACAGTAGAATTTGTAAACTTTTTAAAAATTTTCTAGAATTTAATCAGACTTTGCAACATACAGTGATTATCTCTTGTTTTTTATTTTTCTACATTATATAATAAATTGTATCAAAAGTTGACACAATTTCCAATGAAGATAGAGGTGAATTTAATGTCTTCCCAAAAAGCAACTTTCCTTGAAGGTGTTCATATTCCTCCGAGTAAAGCTTTAACCGACGGGCTAGCAATAAAGAAATGCCCTGCCCCTGATTTTGTTTATCTCCCGCTTTCTATGCATATTGGCGCCCCGGCTCAGCCAATAGTGAAGCTCGGAGACAAGGTTAAAATGGGACAGGTAATTGCAACCGCTTGTGGTTTCGTAAGTAGTAATATCCATGCCAGCGTTAGTGGTATGGTCACAGGTTTTCAAAAACGTTATTTACCAAATGGTATGACATCTAACTGTATCGTTATCAAAAACGATGGGTTCGACACAATATCAGAAGAAATCGTACCTCGAAGTGAAAATGAAATCACTCCTGACTTAATTCGTAAACTACTCCAAACAAAAGGTATCGTTGGTATGGGTGGAGCTACTTTTCCCACTCATGTTAAATATGCTCCACCTAAAGATGGTCCCGCTATTGATACTATTATTTTAAATGGAATTGAATGCGAACCATATGTAACTTCTGATCATCGTGTATTATTAGAATATCCCTTAGACATCATCCAAGGCCTCAAGTATTTTATGTTAGCTTCAGGAGCAAAAAGAGGGATTATAGCTATTGAGGAAAATAAACCTGATGCTATTAACCTGATGAATAAACTGGTAGAAAAAGAACCGGGAATTGAGGTTCTCGTCTGTGCAGAAAAATATCCCCAAGGTTCTGAAAAGCAGTTAGTTTATGCTACTACAGGCAGAACAATTCCTGATCGCGGACTGCCGGCAGCAGTTGGAGTAGTAGTAGATAATGTTGCTACTGCTATTGCTGCAGCTCGTGCTATTAAAAATGATATGCCTCTTATAGAAAGAGTTGTTACTGTTAGCGGCAACGCAGTAAATAATCCGGGTAACTACTTAGTCCGTCTAGGAAGTCTTTATAGCTACGTAGTAGAAAAAGCAGCCGGTGGTTACAAGGGTGACTTAGCCCGAATTATTTCCGGCGGACCTATGATGGGCTTTGCCGTAAACTCTTTAGACTTTCCTATTATCAAAGGATCAGGCAGCTTGCTCTTGTTTAATTATGATTCCCCCTTTGCCCATGTCCCTCAGGAGCAAACCTGTGTACGTTGTGGACATTGCGTAGATGCCTGTCCAATGTTTTTGGAACCTACCGTAATTGTTCAAGCAGTAAAGCAAAGAAACTGGGATGGTGCAGCTTCATCTTCCATTCATGCCTGCATAGAATGCGGTTCATGTGCCTTTGAATGTCCTGCCCACATACCTTTGGTTCAATACATACGCATGGGTAAGCAGTTCATAGGCGGTAAAGGTGAAGGCGGTTGCAACCCCTTCTATGTACTCAAAAAATAATTCTTAAGCGGAAGGACTAAATAAATTATGGAACCTATTAAAGAAACCACTACCCCCTTGGTTCTCCTTTCCTCATCTCCACATATTCATAGTGGTCACACAGTTCCCGCGGCTATGCGGGAAGTTATACTGGCACTTGTACCTACTGTTCTTGCATCTTTTTATTATTTCCGTATGAATGCCTTGTCTGTTATCTTGGCCTGCGTTATCTCGGCTATGGTTTTTGAGGCCATTTGTCAAAAGCTTATGGGTCGCCCTATTACCACATATGATTGCAGTGCCGCATTAACCGGACTTTTGTTAGCATTATGTCTACCACCCTCCTTTCCCATTAGTTTAGCAATTATGGGCAGTTTTTTTGCCATTGTTATTGGTAAAATGGTCTTTGGTGGTTTGGGTTGCAACGTTTTTAACCCAGCCCACTTGGGACGTGCAATTTTATTGGCCTCATTTCCTCAACAAATGACGACTTGGATATTACCGGTAACAGCTGCAGGTTCTCTTAATGCCATTACTAGTGCAACCACGAAAGCTGACGCAGTATCTAGCGCTACTCCTTTAGTGTCTATGCGCATTGCCGAGTCCCTATGGCAATCAGGCCAACAAGCAACAGCCCAGCTTCCATCTTTATGGAATTTATTCATCGGTAACGTTGGCGGCTCTTTAGGTGAGACTTGCGTACCGGCTCTTTTAGTAGGTGGTTTATTCTTAATTTGGCGCGGACATGTTGATTGGAGAGTGCCATTCTTTTACTTAGCAACTGTTGCTGTTATTACCGGTGTTTACGGAAGCGTACGTGGCTATGATAGCATTTTTCCTATCTATCATTTATTTGCCGGCGGTCTTATGATTGGGTCTTTTTTCATGGCTACCGATTGGGTTACCTCTCCTATTACCAAGCGTGGACGCATTGTTTATGCTATTGGTCTGGGAGTTTTAACTTCACTTATTCGTCTGCGCGGCAGTTATGTAGAAGGCGTCTGCTATTCTATTCTTATGATGAACATGGTTACACCTCTTATTGATAAATATATTTGTAATATTTCATTTGGGGGAGGTGCTAAGAAATGAACAAGTTTATTTCTAAGCTCACTTTCACCCTTTTAATTCTTTGTACAATTTGTACCGCCCTTGTTGCTGGTGCCTATAGTCTTACCAAAGATACTATTGCTGCTCGTGCCGCCTCCGACGTCAAGGAATCCTATAAACAAGTTTTCCCTCAGCTAGGCGACTTAACGCAAGAAAAAACGCCTGGCGGTATTATTCAAGATATCAAATGTTCTAAAGATAGTGGAAAGGTTAACGGCTATATTTATACCGTCACTCCAAGCGGCTATGGTGGAGAACTAACCGTTATGGTTGGTATCTCAAGCCCTGATGCAAAACTCACAGGTATTAAAATCTTAAAACAAAATGAAACTCCCGGTTTAGGAGCTAAAAGTACTGAACCTGAATTTTTCAAACAGTTTGCCGGTAAAAATTTAAAGTCCCCTTTAGAAGTTTCTAAACAAGCTAAAGGAGAAGAAATACAAGCTATTACAGCTGCCACCATTACTTCTAAAGCGGTTGTTAAAGGTGTAAATGAAGCGCGTGACCACTACATGGCCACATATTCTCAAGGAAAGGGCTGATAAGTATGCTAAAAGACTTAACTAAAGGCATTATTAAAGAAAACCCGCTTTTTGTCCAGCTCTTGGGCGTATGTCCTTCATTGGCAACAACAGGCTCGCTTACCAACGCTCTTGGCATGGGTGTTGCTTTCACTATGGTTCTCGTTGGTTCTAATTTAGTAATATCTGCAATCAAATCTTTTATTCCTGAACAAGTACGCATCCCCAGTTACATAGTAGTTATAGCCTCTTTGGTAACGGTCATTGAAATGCTTATGAATGCCTTTGTTCCTGACATTTATGCGGCACTTGGCATTTTTATTCCTTTGATTGTTGTTAACTGTATTATCTTGGGACGTGCAGAAGCCTTTGCCAGCAAGAATGGTCTGTGGGCTTCCTTCCAAGATGCGGTTGGCATGGGAATCGGTTTCACTTTAGCTCTGACTATCATCGCCTCTTTCCGCGAGCTTTTAGGAACCGGTAAACTTTTAGGTATTCCTGTTTTTGGTGCCGCTTACCAACCGATTTTAATTCTAATTTTACCGGCAGGTGCTTTTATAACCATGGGGTTTGTCTTCGCTGCCGTAAATTACTTACGTCAAAGAAACGAGGTGCGTCATGGATAGTACCTTCGGGATTATATTTAGCGCCATTTTTGTAACGAACATTATTTTATCTCAGTTTTTAGGCCTATGCTCTTTCTTAGGCGTTTCCAAAAACCTTAAGAATTCTATTGGTATGAGTGCCGCTGTAGCTTTTGTTATGATTTTAGCTACTATTTTATCTTGGGTCATCTACTACGTATTCTTGGTTCCCTACGATTTAGTTTACTTGAAAACTTTGGTTTTCATTTTATCCATAGCTACCTTGGTACAACTAGTAGAAATGTTTATGAAAAAAAACATGCCGGCTTTACACAAAGCCATGGGCGTATTTCTCCCCCTAATTACTACCAACTGCGCTATTTTGGGCATTGCATTGATTAATGTACAAAGAGATTATACCTTTGTACAGTCAATTACAAATGCGATAGGTACGGCAGCCGGTTATACGATGGCCATTATCCTTTTCTCGTGCTTACGCGAAAGACTGGAAGGACCTGAAATGCCTAGGTGCATGAGAAACTTACCGATTGCTTTAATCACTGCCAGTTGTATGTCCATCGCCCTTATGGGTATGAGTGGTATACACTGATTGAGGAGCTGAATTAATATGCAAAATGCTGTCATTCTAGTCGCTGTTTTAGGCGGGGTCTTCGGCCTCATTTTAGCAATTGCCGGTCGTAAATTTGCCGTGGACACCGATCCGCGCATTGATGAAATATCTGCTCTTTTGCCGGGAGCAAATTGTGGTTCTTGTGGTTTCGCCGGCTGTTCTAACATGGCTGAAGCCATTGTTAGCGGTGATGCTCCAGATGCCTCTAAGTGCATGGCTTGTTCTGCGGATAACCAAAAAGCAATTAATGCTATTATGGGTAAAACTACAGACAGCTCCGGGCCAATAGTTCATAAAGTAGCTCGTCTGGCTTGTAATGGGTGCAAAACAAATGCTCCCCGTGCCATTGATTATGAAGGCATTCCTGATTGCCATGTTGTAGCAAAAAACTTTGGTGGCCCCGGTAAATGTAATTTTGGCTGCTTAGGTTATGGCGCTTGCGAAAAAGCATGTCCTTTTCATGCCATAACTATGGGGGAAAACGGTTTACCACAGTTTGACTACACTAAATGCGTAGGCTGTGGAATTTGCGTAAAGCAGTGCCCGCAGATGGTCCTGTATTTAGCAGATGCCGGAGCGAAAATACATATAATGTGTAATAATAGAGACAAGGGTAAAGCCGCCATGGTTAATTGCAAAGTTTCCTGCATAAGTTGCGGTATCTGTGTTAAATCTTGTCCTCAACAAGCAATTACTTTGGAAGATGGACCTAATGGAAGCCTGCCTGTAATTGATTATGAAAAGTGTATAGAGTGTGGCATTTGCGTTAGTAAATGTCCTCGCAAATGTATTCACAAAGTAGAAGCTATTGACTCCAGCAAACCTTTGGTTTTTGATAAACCTGAAAGCAAAACCGGTTGCGCAAATTGCGCCTTAAATGGAAGTTGTGGTTCTGCTCAATGAAAAAGCTACTCATTTGCCTCTTGATTTTAAGCAGCCTGTCAACAACGGGCTGTTTTTTTAAGCAACAATCCTATAATGACACACGCTTTCTCATGGACACAATTATTACTATTTCTGCCACAGGAAAAGACCAAGCCTCCATTAAAGCTGCTACTGATGAAGCCTTCACTGCTTTTAATGATGTAGCAGACGAGACCGACCGTTATGCAAGTCATAAGGACGACGATTTATACGCTCTTAATCAACATAGTGGTAAAGGAGCTTTTACAGTAGGCGACCATCTCTACAAACTAGTCCGCATGGGCAAAGAAGAGCCCTATAGTGCCATCGAGATTTCTTTAGGTCCGATTATCGACCTATGGCGTACCCATGGTGAAGATAAAACTGTTCCAACAGCTGCAGAAATTAAAACCGCGTTAGCTAAATGCGGCAGAGATAAATTCACGCTAGACGCTGCTAATCATACTGTATCTCTAGCCGCAGGCAGCAGTTTAGATTTAGGTGCTATCGCCAAGGGTTACGCCGTAGACTATGCCGCCAGCGTTATTACCAAAAATAAAGCTGTTACCTCAGCGCTCATTAACGCCGGTGGTAACATAAAGGTCATTGGCACCAAAGAAGATGGCAGCCCTTGGCGCATAGGTATTCAAGACCCTCGCGACGCTCAAAAAATTCTAGGTGTTTTGGCCCTGCAAAATGGGCAAGCTATTGCCACTTCAGGAGATTATCAACGTTATTACGAGGTAAACGGGGTGCGTTATTGTCATATTATTGATCCGGCAACAGGAGCACCTGCCCGCAACTCAATTAGTGCTACCGCCGTTTCCACCTCAGCTTTAACCGCAGATTTCTTCTCCACTCTCTTGTTTATACTACCTCACGATGAGGCCATTGCCGTAGTCGAAAACACTCCACAACTAGAAGCTATTATCGTAAATCCTCAGGGCGAAATATATGTATCACCGGGCCTGCAAAAAACATTCACTAAAGAGAATTAAGGAGGTATGCTCATGCGAAAAAACGACTACTTACTCTTGCTGTTTTTATTCTTTATGGCCGGCATGGGCTATCTATTCCATGGACATACACCAGCTACTGATGCCAAAATCCTTATCGTTCAACGTGGGCAAACTATCATTCAAAAAATAAATTTGCAAAATGTAAAAACAGCCAGTGAAATTGAAATTCCTACTGAACATGGCAAAATGATAGTAAACGTTGATAATAATGGTGCTTATGTCGTCTCTTCTCCCTGCCGTGATAAATTATGCATTCATCAGGGGAAAATAACTCGTCCCGGTCAGACCATTGTCTGCCTGCCGGAAGAAGTTCTTCTAACTTTAATAACTCCGGGAAAGGAAAGCGCCATAGATGCCATCATACGATAAATTAACAACCAAAGAGTTAACTCAACTAAGCGTTTTATTGGCAGCCGCTATTGCCTTGCGCCTTGTAGAAAATCTTTTCCCATACTTGCTGCCCATACCTGGTGCGCGCCTAGGGTTAGCAAATGTGCTGACCATTATCGTTCTCTTTCTCTACGGCACGGATAAAGCAGGCCTATTCCTTTCAGCCCGCATTCTTTTAGTAGGTCTTTTGTCCACCGGGCTTTTTACTCCGGGCTTTCTCATTGGGCTAGGCGGAGCAGCACTTAGTTTTGTTTTTATGTCACTTGCCATTGAACGAAAGTGGTTTTCGCCCATAGGTATCGGACTTTTAGGTGCCTTTGCGCATAATTGCGGCCAGATTATAGCAGCTGTTTACCTAATGAATTCGCTTGCTGTATTTAGCTATTTACCACTATTAATAGCCATTGGAATTCCTACAGGATTGTTTACAGGCCTTTTAGCAAAAATATTTTTGAATAGAATAAAGCATATTTAAAAAGACATTCTACAAAATAAAGTAGAATGTCTTTTTTTAAAAGTTGTATAATTAATCCATCGAGGTGAACTTTACTCATGAAATCAGAACAATTAAATTTATTAGCAAAAGAATTGTCTACCTGTACAAGCTGTCCCCTACGAAAAGATGCCATAGCGCCCGTAGGATGGTTTGGAAACCCGGATAGCCCCATAGTATTTATTGGCGAAGGCCCCGGAGGCCTAGAGGATAATTATGGCTGCCCTTTAATTGGCCCTTCCGGCCAGCTTTTGGATAAAGCCCTTTGGGCTGCTAAAATGACTCGCGACAGAGTGCTAACTACCAATATTATTAAGTGTAGGCCTAAAAGCAACAGAACTCCCACCATCGAAGAAGGGAAAAAATGTGCACAACTGTGGTTAGAAAAAGAACTATCCATCATTAAGCCCGCTGTCATTGTTGCTTTAGGCAGCGTAGCCTTGCACTATCTTGGTAACCCAGAACTTCGTATAACTCGAGCTCGTGGTCAATGGTTCAAAAGCAGCCAAGGCTTTGACTGTATTGCCACCTACCACCCATCATATCTACTAAGACTTGCCGGCCATAGCCAAGTTGCAGCCAAATGGGAGGTATTCCATGACTTAGAAGCAGCAAGAAATAAGGTTACAGAAATAGTGCCTTCTTATAACCTAATGTCAAAAGAACCCACAAACCTATTTGCTCTCTTTAATAAAAGATAATCTAATTCAGCCTGCTACTATCCAATTTTATTTATAAGCACACTATACAATTCCTGTGGACTTATGGGTTTTGCAATATGCGCCACCATTCCCGCATTTAACGTTGCTTCCCTATCTTCGTCGAAAGCATTGGCGGTCATAGCAATAATTGGCACTTTTTTGGCATCTTTTCTATTTAGAGCACGAATAGCCGTTGTAGCTTCAAGACCATCCATAATTGGCATACGAATGTCCATTAGGATAGCATCAAAGTATCCTTCTTCATACCCTTTAAATCTATCTAAAGCTATTTGTCCATTTTCAGCACAAATAACTATAATGCCTTTTTTATCTAAAAGTTTTTTGGCAATTTCAGCATTAATAGGATGATCTTCTACTAATAAAACCTTTTTCCCTTGCAAAATATCCATATCATACGGATGGTTATACAAACTTACACTTTCATCCTTTGTAGCAGCTAGTTCTAAATCTAAGTTTATAAGGACCTCAGTTCCTTTGCCCAATTCACTCTTAACGCTAAGAGTTCCGCCCATAAGTTCTACCAAATTCTTGGCAATAGACATTCCAAGACCTGTGCCTTGAGTTATATTAGCCTTGGCGGAATACTCCTGCAAAAAAGGTTCAAATAAATGTTCTTGAAACGCTTTACTCATGCCGATGCCGTTATCACGAATAGTATACTCACAAGAAAGAATATTGTTTTTAATTTTTAAGTCTCTAATACTAAACTCGACCACTCCTCCTTCAGCCGTAAATTTTACCGCATTTGATAAAAAGTTCAGAAAAATTTGATTAAATCTTACCTTATCAACTAGAATCGGCATGGTATGGATACCTGTCGTAAAAATGAAGTTTATATTTTTTTGCTGGCATAGAGGACTAATTATTGTATTAATATTACCGATAAATTCATTATATTCATAAGGTGATGGGTGCAGCTCAATAGCTTTATTTTCTATTTTACTCATGTCCAAAATATCATTTACCAAACCTAACAAAAGCTTACTGGCAGCATTAGCCTTATTAAGATAGTCTGTTACACTATCAGGATTATGAATTTCTTCTAAGGCCAGAGCAGTAACGCCTATAATAGCATTTAACGGCGTGCGAATGTCATGACTCATGCGTGACAAAAAAACGCTTTTGGCCAAGTTAGCCCTTTTGGCTCCTTGCAAAGCATCGCTTAAACGCAGATTATGCGTTCTCTCTTCTTCCATAGCACTTGTAATATCCGCACGAGTAGTCATAAGCAGCTTGTGTTCTTTATCCATGTAGTGATATTCATACTTTTTATAACGGATTTTATCCTTTTCGTGGCAACTGCAATAATGAACGTATTTCCCCTTTTCTTCCAGTTCTTTATAAATTCTCCCTAAAGATAAAGCTCCAAGGGTTCTCTCCCTTTCTTCTTGCGGCAAATATCTTTCAGCAAAGGCGGCCACTACACCTGAATAATTTTCTCCCTTTATAGGTGGAATTACCTTTTCATTGGGACTGGCTGCCATTAACTTGAAATGTCCATTATTGCCATTAACTACGGCCACATAATCATATTCAGATCCCATAAGCAAATCTATGATGCTAGAGCGCATTATTTTATCATTAATATCGCGAACAGTTATAAAAGCAATAACATCTTTATTTACAGGATGTTCGAAAATCTTAACATTTGCTTCTACCCACAAAATTATACCTTCCGGTGTGATAGTTCGTAAATTAGTTGACCTATCCCTATCACCATTGGCAAAAACCTTCTTCAAGTTTTCCTCAGCAAGAAATGCTGCAAATTTTTTGCGTTCTGTATCGTCTAGCAAACTATCAGCGACATTTTCGATTACCTGTGCCTTATTCATACCAACCTTAATAATATCCCCACGTTGAAAGGAAGCTTGTACGTTTTCTACTACGTCTCTAGTTATATTGATACGTATAGAGGCTAACAAATCGTTACTCATGTTAGCACGAATTTTTAGTTCTTCTTGATAGCATTTCTGGGCGTCTTTCTTGTCCTGAATATCGTCAACCCGTCCGACAATGCGGCATATACTACCTCTAACATCGGAAACACTGGTGTAATAAGCCTTGACCCAACGAAAACCCTGGCCAAAAATATTTGCTCTATATTCATAGCTATCTCTAGTTACATACTTACCGGCAGCAATAAATCTTTTCCTTAGGCCTTCTATAAACTCAGCCTCAATAATCGTGCTATTAGAAAGATTCTGCAAATAGTCTTCCACTATAAAATCTTTCGTAATATTATTGGCATAAGTAACAGAATAGTTCATAATATCTGCAACCGGATTATAGTCAAAGATTACTGTGCGCATGGCTTCAACTAAAATTTTAAACCGTTCGTCCTGCCAATGTTCTCTAGCTGCTATACGAATGCGTTCAGTATCATCCATATAGGTGCTTTGGAATACGGTTCTGCCATCAGGTAAAACAATCTTATCTAGATATCCTCTTATCCAACCTAATACCCCATTTGGTTTCAATATCCGCAGCTCATAGCTTTGTTGTTTGCCCGTCTGCCTAACTAAACTAATAAGTTCCTCTAATCTGTTTCTATCCCCATAATAAATACTATTGCGTATCCCTCCCGAACTTCGCAGATTAGCCAAAAAACACTCAAGTTCCACATAGCCGTGAATATTACAAGCAGCTTGATTAGCATTAATTACTTTGCACTCTTTATCATCAGTATATTGCACAATACCACAAGGTACGGTTTCATATATTTTTTGTAAAAACTCTAATTGCCTTTTAGATGGCTTGCAATGAGCATCTTCTGCTTTTGTTCCGTTCACAGTTTGCGCTTCCTCTCTTACAAATGTTATGTAAATCACAATTGTTATTTTACCACTAATTATTACCAACTTCAAATTACTCGTTGTAAAATACGCACATAAAAACCACAACAACCCATAAGTTGTTGTGGTTTTAGCTTATAAAGATTCTAAATTATAAGGTGTATCTTGGTAAACATAATAATTGAGCCAATTAAAGAACAATAAATTTGCTGTACTCCGCCATCTAACGATAGGTGTTAAAGAAGGATTATCGTCCGGATAATAGTTGCAGGGTATATTTACTTGTAAACCCTGTTCCATATCACGATCATACTCCGCTTTTAAGGTAAAGGGATCATATTCAGGATGTCCACAAATAAAGAACTGCCGCCCTTTTTTATCAGAAACCGCAAAAACACCGGCATCCCTTGATTCTGATAAAATATTAAGCTCTTTATGTTTAATAATATCTTCACGGCGAACTTCAGTATGCCGTGAATGAGGAACATAAAAAACATCATCAAAACCACGAAACAATTTATCTAAATGGCTGTGATTTAAAGTATGCGGAAACACGCCAAATTTCTTAACAGGCAATTTATATTTTTTAACACCATAGTGATAATATAAGCCAGCCTGTGCTGCCCAGCAAATATGCAGGGTTGAGTAAACATGGGTACGGCTCCACTCCATTATTTTTGTCAGTTCGTGCCAGTAATCTACCTCTTCATAAGGTAAATTTTCTATAGGAGCACCTGTAATAATCATCCCATCATAGCGATTATTTTTAACTGTGTCAAAGGTTTCGTAAAACTTTATTAAATGTTCACTAGTGGTATGGGTAGGAGTATAAGACGCTGTACAAATAAAGTCAACATCAACCTGCAGTGGCGTATTGCTTAATAACCGTAAAAATTGTGTTTCTGTAACAACTTTATTGGGCATTAAATTTAAAAAAAGGATTTTTAAAGGACGAATATCCTGAGTGTCAGCACGCTCTAGTGGCATAGTAAAAATATTTTCTTGCTCTAAAATATGTATTGCCGGCAATTCGTTAGAAATTCTAATTGGCATTTTTAGCACACTCCAGTGCTTGAGCTAAATCAGCAATAAGATCGTCTGGGTGCTCAATACCAACAGACAAGCGAATTAAATCATCTGGCACTCCCGCTTGTTCCCTTTGTTCACTTGATAATTGCGAATGAGTAGTACTGGCAGGATGGATAACCAGTGACTTAGCATCACCCACATTTGCCAATAAGGAAAAGAGTTTGAGTGAATCTATAAACTTTTTCCCAGCCTTAAGTCCCCCTTTAATACCAAAGGTAAACACCGAACCGGCTCCTTTAGGCAAATATTTTTGGGCTCTGGTATAATCAGGATGACTGGGTAAACTAGGATAACTAACCCAAGTAACCTGAGGATGATTTTCCAAATATTTCGCTATAATCAAAGCATTTTCCGCATGCCTAGCTAAACGCAAATGTAAGGTTTCCAATCCCTGCATTAACAAAAAACTGTTAAAGGGACTTAAGCAAGCACCATAGTCTCGTAGAACTTGTGCCCTTAAGCGTGTGCAAAATGCTACTGCTCCCAAGTCTTTAGCATAGTTCAAACCATGATAAGATGGATCTGGCAAGCTTAGCAGCGGAAATTTTTCGCTATTCCAATTAAATTTACCACTTTCAATTACTATCCCGCCCATGGAAGTTCCATGCCCACCAATAAACTTAGTTGCTGAGTGGACCACAATATCAGCCCCAAATTCTATTGGCCGGCATAAATACGGTGAAGCAAATGTGTTATCTACAATAAGTGGAATACCATGTGCATGTGCAACCCTTGCCACAGCTTCAATATCCAATACATCTATTTTGGGATTACCAATAGTTTCTGCGTAAATTGCCTTAGTTTTATCAGTAATAGCAGCGGCAAAATTTTCTGCTTCATGAGCATTGACAAATTTAGTAGTAATACCTATGCGCGGCAAAGTATGTTGAAACATATTAAATGTACCACCATAAAGGGTAGATGAACTGACAATCTCATCTCCAGCCTGCATAAAGTTTAAAATAGCAGCTACAATAGCGGCATGACCGGAAGCAAAAGCAACGGCGGCACTCCCGCCCTCCAAAGCCGCTACTCTTTGCTCAAAAGCATCAGTAGTAGGATTAGTTAAACGCGAATAAATATTTCCTGACTCTTCTAACGCAAAAAGCCTGGCAGCATGATCGGAATCATGAAAACTATAAGCCGTAGTTTGATAAATAGGCAAAGCTCTTGCCCCTGTAGTAGGATCAGGCACCTGGCCTGCATGAACCGCTAAAGTTTCAAATTTCATTTATATTCTCTCCCTTGTTTTTCATGTATTTTTTATCTGTAATTGCTACAAACAAAAGACCCTTTATAATTTATCTAAGATTAGTCCCTGATAAAATTGCCCTAGCTAAAAGAGGTTTGTTCATAGTATAAATATGTATCCCCTCAAAACCCGCATCTACCAAGTCATTAATCTGCTTGCAGGCATATTCAATACCTGCACTTTGCAACGCATCTTGATTATGAGAATATTTCTCCAGCATGGCCACAAGCTGAGGCGGTAAAGTAGCTCCACAGAGGCTGCAAATATGCGTTATCTGTCCCGCGCTGAATACGGGCATGATGCCGGCGGTTATAGGAACCATAATGCCAGCTCGTGCCACCCCCTCTCGGAATCGTTTGAGATAGTCGTTATCAAAGGCTATTTGGGTAATTAAAAGCCCTGCCCCTGCATCTACCTTTTCCTTTAAATGTTGCAAATCTTCTTGGGGACTGGCAGCCTCAGGATGCCCCTCCGGATATGCCGCTCCTGCAATAAAGAATTTTTTACGGCTAGCAATACGCTTGACCAAATCAGTGGCATGTACTTTGTAAACAGCCTCATTCCAATCCTTAGGAGGATCTCCACGCAACGCTAAAATATTTTCCAAACCACGGGTTTCAATTTCGTCTAATATTTTTTCTGTAGCTTCAGGACTATTGGTAATACAAGTTAAATGTGCCAAGGCCTCAATACCATAAGCTTCTTTTATATGCTGCGCTAATTCCAAAGTTTTATTTTGCGTAGAGCCCCCTGCACCATAAGTAACACTAATAAAAGCAGGTTTTAAATTGTGTAGGGCTTCCACTGCCTCCAACACAGTTTCAAAAGGTGATTCCGGCTTTGGTGGAAAAACCTCAAAAGACACCACCGGTTGTTTTTGTTCAAATAGTTCAGAAATTTTCATTTGATTATGTGTGCTGCGCCATTGCAGCTACTCCTATCCTCTTAAAATATGCATTAAAAAACAGCCACTCAATAAGAATGGCTGCCAAAAAACATGCATCGCATTCTCATCTTCCAGACGCGTCGGTCTGCTGGAATTAGCACCATACGGTAAACCGTGGTTGCCGGGCGTCATTGGGCCAGTCCCTCCGCCTCTCTAGATAAGAAGTTCAATATTAAGTTGTTAAAAGTTATTTTAGCCTTATGAAGTAGAACTTGTCAAGGATAAATTTCGAAGAAATTTTTGCTCCTTACTTTCTGTAACGAAAATAACACTAAAACTCTTGTTTAGGCATAATATATAACCATACAAAGCTTAACCAAATCTTTTCCTCTATTAGCATAACCATGTCTTGTGTCCGCTTTATAGCGAATAGATTGATTAGCATTAAGGGTATGAACAGCATCTCCTACTAGCAAAGTCAGCTGGCCACTATAGACCATTACAAACTCCTCTGTTCCCGGATCATGCGGCATAGACAGAGACTCTGCACCAGGTTGCATTTCAATAGTTAATATTTCAAAATTTCGTCCTGGCTCAAAAGGAAATATTGGGTAAAGTTTAAAACGATCATCACCATTGGTTAGAGGCGTAATATCGCCATTATCGATAATTTGCGCTTCCTGGGTATTCTCTACCATAAGCGAAGTAAAAGATATCTTCATACCCATGGATATTTTCCATAAAGTTGCAACAGATGGGGCAGACTCTCCTCTTTCTATTTGTCCCAGCATACTTTTACTAACACCTGTCATTTCCGCCAAAGTGTCCAAGGTTAAATTTTTCTCACGTCGCAATCTTTTCAAATTGCCGGAAATTATTTCATTTAAATTTTCAACCGAATTGTGCTCCTGCATAATATGTAGACCCCTTTGTCTTATAATATTCTCATCGATAGGATACTACTTCTACTCCTAATTCACAAGCCAGAGCTTCGGCGAAATTCCTTTGCCTTTGCGTTGGCGCCCTAAAATTAACGCTAGGTAATGTTTTACCTAACTGCCTATACTTTTCCTCGCCATAAGTATGATAAGGCAAAAATTCAATTTGTGGTTTGCTGAGATTTTCATGTAAAAAATTTAATGTAGCTGTTAAATTCTCCCTATCAGCATTAACACCAACTATAAGAGGTACTCGGATAATTAAGTTACCGGGAAGCTTGTCCACGACGCGAATATTTTCCAGAATTGGCGGCAATTCACAGCCCGTCCACTGTTTATGTTTAGCCGGATTCATATGCTTAATATCCATAAATATAGTATCCATGTTTGCCAAAACATCTTTTACAAGAGCAAAATCAAAGGCTCCGCAGGTTTCTATCGCCATAGATATGCCTTGATCATAACAAGCTGTGGCTAAGCTCCGCAAAAATTCCGTCTGTAGAGTAGCTTCGCCACCTGAAAAAGTTACACCTCCACCGGAATAACGATAAAAAAGCATCTGTTTTTTTATAAATTTCATCACTTCCGCCGTTGTGGCCAGACTAGTCATAGGATTCACCAAGCTTTGCCCTTCAGGATTAGAACACCAGGGACAATGCATAGGGCAGCCGGCTAAAAAAATGTTCGTTCTAATACCTTCTCCGTCATTTACGGACATATTCTGTACTTGCATAATATAACCAGAATCTTTATTAATCATAATTCCCCATGTTCCGTTCTGGCAATAATAGCATCCTGCATGGACTTAGACAGATTAACAAATTGGGTACTATACCCTGCTACTCTTACCAACAAGTCTTTATAAGCTTCCGGTTCAGCCTGTGCCGCACGCAAAACCTTGGAAGATATTGTATTAAACTGCACATGAAAGGCTCCCAAAGCGAAGAATGCTTGAATCATGGCCCCTAAGTTAGACTGCCCCCTTTTAGTCGCGACTAAATCATGGTTAAGACGCAGATTCAACAAAGTACCCCCGGAATGAATTTCTTGATTTATCTTGGCTGCGCTGCGCATAGCGGCAAGAGGTGTGCCCATATCCGTACCTACATAAGGAGATACACCTTCACTGGAAGGTTCTCCCGCCTGCCTGCCATCAGGGGTAGCACCAAGTACGCGGCCCATTGGTATATAGTTAGAAATACCCATAAAAGCTGTGTTAAAGGGCACATTAAAAACATCTTTATACTTATGGATTTCCCCATAATAGTGATTAGCAATTTCCAGCGCAATCATATCTACATAATTATCATCGTTACCATATTTAGGCACATCTTGGGCCTTCTTACGCAATTCTTCACACCCTGCCCAATTATTATTAACCGCTGCCGCCAATTCTTTCATACTGCAAACAGCATCTTCGAAAACCAATTTTTTAATTACTGCCAGAGAATTTGCCACTACTGCCAGTCCAATACCGGTAATAACAGGTCCTACGTTATACTTGGCTCCGCCCATAGAAAGATCTCTGCCATTTTCAATACAGGCCTCCATAGTGGAAGAAAGGAAAGGGCGCGGAACCATTTCCTGATGAATACGTTGAGCCGTTACCGTCAGTATAATAGAATGTTTGCATAGATTATCAAACTGTTTGTAAAAAGCTTTTAGCACCTTCTCATATGTGTCAAGCTTTTCCGCCTTCTCTTCAGGCAGGCCCAGCTTTTTCCCCGTCATCTGGCTTTTGCCTTCATTGAGAGCGAATTCCAAAGCAGAACCAAAATTAACATTAACAGCCGCTGTCCACTCCCCTGTTTTCCTGTAATGAGGAACCACGCAGCCACAGTTATTCCAATCTCTAGCATCTTCCGGTTCATATCCGGCGTTCAAAAGCATTTGGTAACCTACGCTGTCGTTATGAATAGCCGGAAAACCGGTGCCTTGACTTACCAATTCAGTTACAGCCCCTAAAAATTCCTGGGGACAATCTGCATGAACGCGTACGCTGAGGCCTGGCTGATGTGTTTTAGCTTCAGCAGTGGCCTTTAAACACATGTAGGTCAAATCATTAGTCGCATCCATGCCACTTCTGGTTTTACCGCCTACCGTAAGATTTTGAAACTGATTATATCCAGCAAAATAGTCTGCAGTATTCGCGGAAATAGTCCAAACCCACTCGGAATATTTCAGCCATAAAGCCTCAATAAGCTCTTGTACCTCGTCTTTGGTAATAAGCCCTGCTTCTACATCTTTTTTGTAATAAGGGTACATGTATTGATCGAACCGACCTGGATTTAAAGACAGGGGATTTTCAGAAATAATCCCTCCAATTTGCGTAAACCAAACAAACTGCATAGCTTCTCTGAAATTCGTAGGCGGATTTTCCGGCACTTTGCGACAAATATCCGCAATAGTCAACAATTCTTTTGCACGTATGCTCTCTTTCGACATTTTATTTGCCAGCTTTTCTGCGGCATCAGCGTATCTATGAGCATATAAAATAATGCCCTGAGAAGTTAAAATTATCGAATCATAAAAATCTTTTTTGGCTAAATCTTCTGTGCTGGTCTCATCTAATTTTTTTATTTTTTTCTTAGCTTCCCTAATTATGCCGCCAAAACCTTTAGGGAAAAGTACATCTTGGTAATCAGGCGTTACCTCACCTACAGCCTGTCTCCATTTTGAATCGCTGTCAATTACACCTGTGTCCACACCAATCTTTGCCGTTTCTTTAGGAAGACGTGCCAAAAAAGCTTCTTCCAAAGATTTCCCCTGCCAATATGGAAATATCTCGTTACGCACAAAATCACATTGCTCCTTAGTCATTACATAGGGATCCTGAGGACGGTCAGCAAAATGCCCCATCTCTTTATCAACCCACTTCCAAGAAAATTCCGGCGTAAGAATACCACATTTTCGAAATTCTCCAATAGCACCTACAATAAGTTCTCCTTCAAATATGTGTACAGATAGCTGAGCGCAGGTATCATAAAAAGCCTGGGCTCTGCGGATACATACCGCTTTCCCTTCCGTTTTTTTGTGAGATAAAGTCCAAATATAGGCTCTCTCCGTAGAAATTGCCGGTTTGGAATTTACATAATTTTGCCTGATATTTTCTATTCTATCTGTTAACATGCCTAATCCCCTCCATTTAAAGCCTTTTATGCGTTATAGTGTTTTATTTATGTTATCACGCTCATTTATGCTTGTCAACGTACATGTAAACGTTACAACGTATAAAGTTCTCAATTTCTTGTCTGCCTTGTGCCATTTTCCTTTCTTTGGTATACCGAAAGAAGTCTTTCTTCAAACAAGTGAGGTGAAATTATGTTCAAATATCTATTTATTCTATATATAGGCTTACTATTCTTAGGCTTCTTTGAACCCTTATTAGGAATTTTTTCTGCCGTGCTCTTCATAGTACCTGTTTTTATCCTAGCACCTTTTTCCGGTCGTTGGTTGTGTGCCCATCTATGCCCGCACGGTAGTTTTCAAGATTTATTTGGCCTTTTTATCAGAAATACCATACCCCCTTGGCTCAAAAGTTCTTTGCTCCGTTACTCTACTTTAATTGTTCTATTCATCCTTTGGGGATATACTCTGGTCAATAATTGGGGAAATTGGGAAGATTTAGGATTGGCTTTTACGGAACTACTGTGTATTTCCGGCGTTATCGGGATTTTACTAATGGCAGTAGCGCCTGCACGCGCATGGTGCAATATTTGCCCCATGGGTACCGTGGCAAAAATTCTTGCCCCTAAAAAAGCTAAGCTTATGATTACTACTAATTGCGTCTATTGCCGGTTATGCGCTAAAATCTGTCCCATGGGGCTATCGCCCTATATGGATCGTGGTAAGACAGCTGGTTTTACCAACCCGGATTGCATACGATGCGGTCGTTGTGCTAATTTTTGTTTCAAACACGCCATTAAAGTAAAATAATCCTTTTATAAACAAATTTTCTCTTAAAAACCACTAAAAGGCTCCCAAAATAAAATTTGAGGAGCCTTTTAGTTTATGAAAATACCCTATACTCTATATCAACGAATTAAATTGTAAATACCCTGTGCATAAATCTTTGTCATCCTGCGCAAATCTTCTAAAGCAATATATTCGTTGCATTGGTGTGCTAGTTCCGGCTGCCCGGGAAATACTGGGCCAAAAGATACCGTATTTTTTACAGAACGGCAATAAGTACCTCCGCCAATAGCTAGGAGTGCAGGCTCTTCTCCCGTACAATCTTTATAGGTTTCTTGCAGAACTTTAATAAAAGGACAATCCTTTTCTACATAAAGCGGCTCCATATGCTGGATAAGCTCAAAATCTGCGTCTAATTTTACTGCCAGAGTTCTAAGTTTTTCCAGAATTTTTTCCCCATCACAAGTAACAGGATAACGAATATCAAATTTCATTATTGCTTTATTAGCGTCCACATCTATTATAGCGGTATTAATTGTTAATTCGCCTGATATTCCATCATGACAAAAAATACCAAGTGAAATTCCATTTGTTTCCATTTTGAGATGTTTGGCAAAATAAGTAATAAATTTATTCAACGGTGTATCATTTTTGGGGAAAAGCACCGTTAATAGTTGCAGCATGTTTTGAATAGCATTGTACCCTTTTTGTGGCAGGCTGGCATGGCCGCTAATGCCTCTAGAAGTTATTTTTATGCCTTTCACGTCTATTTCTACCGTAAAATATTTTCCCAGCCCCAGAGCCTTTATATTGTCTGCAACAGCTTCTTTCGTAACATGGGCAACCAATGCATTTGCTAAATCCGGTACTACATTAATTCTGGTTCCACCTTCTAGGGAAATAATATTTACATCCGGCTCTTTTAACTCTAATCTATATAAAAAATGCATTATGCCCTTCTCCGCATGAATAATAGGGAATTCTGCATCAGGAGAAAACCCGCAAGCAGGGGCTTCTTCTTGTTGCAAATAATATTTAATGCCACGTGAGAAACTTTCCTCGTCCGTTCCCAATATAAGGCGAGCCCGCTTACTAATGGCAAGACCACTGTCTTTAATAGCTTTAAGAGCATAAAGGCAGGCCATGGCAGGGCCTTTATCGTCTGTAGAACCCCTGCCATATAGTTTACCATCAATTATTTGTGCAGAATATGGTGGAACTAACCACTCGCCGACTGCAGGTACCACATCCAAATGGGCTAGAATAGCAACCTGTTCGCCTTTTGCCCCTAACTGCGCGTAACCGGCGTAGCCTTCAAAGTTTTTAGTCTGTAACCCCATATCAGAAGCCTTAGACAACATGGTTTCCAGGACTTGAGCAATGCCAGTACCAAAAGGCGCTCCTTCTTTAATAGAGCTTTCATCCAACACGCTTTTAATGGAAATTATCTCTTGCGTATCTCTTAACAAGTCAGCAAAAGTTTTATCAATAATTTCACTTAAAATCTTTTCCACGCCCAAACCCCCTAAGTTCATTTATATGCGTCCAAATATTCTTGTAAATAGGTAAAATATTGCCCCATATGAATACCATCTACAAAAGAATGGTGCGCTTGAATAGAAAAAGGTAATAAAGTTCTACCGCCCTGTTTAAAGTATTTTCCCCAAGCTAAACGCGGCACAGAATCCTCCTTATTAAAAGAAATAGTATGTGATAGATTAGTAAAAGATACCCAAGGCAGACAAGTAATATAGGTTAAGTCATCCCTACCCTCTACATCTTTCCTCACAAAATATTCTTTTTGTTCCGCTGTTTTTTGTGCGGCCTTTTCCACGAATTCTTCTAACCCGGAAGTCATATCCACCGTAACCATCTTAAAAAGATCTGTACCCTTTTGCATAGCAGTAAAAGAAGGATTTATGATTTCATGCAGCACAACTTCTTCGTGCCTAATACGATATTTAAAGGCTTCCACATGATTTAAAGCAAGGGTTGCCGCATAAATCATAGCATAGTAAAAGGAGATATTTTTTTCTCGGCATCTAGCCAAAAAGTTAGTAACATCCACATTAGAACAAATTGAATAATGTGCGTAGTCCATTCGCTTAAAAAAGTGATAATGGATTGCCCTAGGCCAAATATTTAAATCTATAACTTGCATGAGTATCGCCCTCCTTTTACATAGTAGTAAAATTATAACATAAATGAATACTCTATAAAATCATATATTTACAAACCTTTCTTTCCCACGGCTGCTAAGATTATAATTTTCTCACTTATATATTTATGGTATAATGTGAAATAAAATAATGAGGGACAACTAAGAAAATGAACCATACATTTTACGACACCTTACCGGCAGCAGCTCAGGAAATCAGGCAAAAAGTATTTGTCGAAGAACAGGGATTTAAACATGAATTTGATACTATGGATAATACCGCTACCCATCTGTTAATGTTTGAAAATAACGTGGCCGTAGCCACAGCAAGATTCTTTAAGGGTAAAACAAAAAAAGAATTTATCATAGGTAGAATAGCCGTGTTGCCTGAATATAGAAACAAGCACATAGGTGCGGAAATCATGAAAATACTGCAAGGGAAAATAAACGAATTAGGAGGAGATATCATAGTTTTATCGGCACAATGCCGTGTGCAGCCTTTCTACGAAAAACAGGGCTACAAAGCTCAGGGGCAAACATACTTGGAAGACTTTTGCGAACATATAAAAATGGTTAAAAGATTGGTAAGCACAAAATAAAGGAGCGCTAATAATGAAAAAACTTATTTTGTTTATGACTCTGCTGATGATGTTTCTGGGAGCAACAACCTCTTTTGCGGAGGAAAAACCACAAGTAGCCGTACTGTATGTCAATAATGCTAAAACCACCTATGATGCAGATGTGGATAGCAGTATATTAAATAATTTAGCAAAATGTATTAATCCGCAAAAATATGTTTATGTAAATGGCACTCCTTATATTGAAAAATTAAAAAAAGCCGGCATCGATGACATTTCCATGGCAGAACGTGCCGATATTGTCGAGGCTTTTTCCGGCGAAGGAATAGATTATATTGTTTTTGTTGAAGTACAACCCTTGACAAGGAAAGAAAAAATGTCCTTCTTTACTTATGGCATTGATATAACGGCCATCGTTCCTTTTAAGGTTATCGATTTAGTTAATGGCAAATACTTATATAATGGCAAATTCTCTGAAAAAGCCTCAGACAGCACCGCTTTTGGTAATCTTGGGAATAAGGCTATAGCCCTTAAAGCCATAGGAAAAATAAATCAGCAAATTGCAACTGTTCTAAGCAGTCGATTACCGGCTGGCAAAATCGCGCACTAAGCAGTGTTTTAGACAGTTAAATTTCATACTAAAGACCGGACTTTAAAAGTCCGGTCTTTAGTTTTTTATTAAATTGTTGAAAAATATTAGTTCAAGCCTATAAATGCCTTCCCTAAAAATAAATCAACTTTCTTTAACGCTGATTTTTCCTAACATAATATTAAGGATCTCAATATCAGTCGATTTCATACCTACACGCCCCATACGGCCAACACTTTCGATGGTTTGTTCAATATCATCTTGCACAAGACCTTCACCAGGATGGAAAACATGGTTCTTCTTGCTTAAATGTAAGGCCAGGATAGCTGTCTCAACGGCTATGGCAATTTTTGCCGCACAGGAAGGCTTTGCACCATCACAAACCATGCCCCCAACGTTAGTAATACTATTTGTAATAACGTCGCATATAGCCCCATAACTCATTCCCATCATATAAGCAATACCGGCGCCGCTGCCACAACCTGCGCTTACCGCCCCACAGTAAGCGGAAAGGCTGCCGATAAATCTTTTTTGGTGGATAGCGATAAGATTACTTACAACTAAAGAACGATACAATTTTTCCGCACCTACATTAAGCTCTTTGGCATATTCGATAACCGGGACGGATACGGTAATCCCCTGATTGCCACTGCCAGAATTTATTACCACCGGAAGCGGACAGCCGCTCATTCTAGCATCAGACCCTGCAGCTGCAAGTGCCTTAGCCCTTAATTTAACATTGTTTGTATCAAAATCGCTCATAAGAGTTCGTCCAACTTCAGCACCGTAAGGATTACGCATACCTTCAGCAGCAATAGCGCAGTTAAACTCTATCTGTCTGTCCAAAACTTTGCGCACATCGTCAATTTTTACAGCATCTGCAAATTCAAGGATATCTTTGACGTTTAAAAGCGTTTTATCCGGAAAATCTTCACTATCAGCTTTTTCGTAATCATGTTCCTTAGTAAACAAGACCTTACCATTTTTAACAATTTTTGTAATATTGCTGTGATAATCCTTGATTACTACTTCAGCAGATTCATTGCCGGCCTTAGCCTGAATAACTATATACAAATTAGCAACATTTTCTATAAGCTCGCAGGAACAAAAACCTTCGGCTAATAATTTTTCACACGTTTTTATATCAGCCTGAGTTATGTCTTCTAAAACAGAAAGCTCCTTGGAAGCATCACCGCCTAAAACACCAAGCACCGCTGCTACGCCAATACCTTTGCCACCATTAGAATGAGGAACCGTCACTGCCTTAACATTTTTAACAATATTACCGCTGCAATACACCGTAATATGCTCGGGCATCTGTCCCAAAACCTCACGAACCTTTGCTCCGGCATAAGCAATAGCTATTGGCTCCGTGCAACCTAATGCTACTACAAGCTCTTTTTGTAAAATAGCCACATAATTATCATAAATAACCTGATTCAACATTTTACTCCTTCCAAATACAAAATTTTTATAAAACTCTACCACATGCGTATAAGTCACCCGGGACCACGAGGCCAATTAAAAACAACCAAAATAAACAAACAGCAGCTCCATACGCAAAGAGCATGTCTGCAATTTGATTCCTAGTGAGAGATTGAAAAATTAAAATCATCATTAAATGGGGTATTTTATTGCCCATAAATGCTCTGTAGTGCAATGGTTATATTCGTCATATTAGGACCTGCCTTTCACTTTGCAAAGTATCGGAAAAATAAATTGCTAAACAATGTTTGTATGGGATATAATTTACAAAAGCCAGTTATGGAGGTGCTATATCATATGCTTAGTTTTTTAAATTTTAAATATTTTCTGTTGCTTTCAGAAGAATTGAATTTTGGAAATGCCGCCAAAAAGCTTCACATAACACAACAATCTCTAAGTGGGCACATCAAAAAAATGGAAGAATACCTTGGCGTAGAATTGTTTAAATATGGTCCGCCTTTAGAAATAACAGCCGCGGGCCTGTTATTAAAAGAGCATGCTATTGAACTTCTTTCCAAAGAAAAAGCCTTGGAAACAGATATGTTAGAAATGAAAAACCAAAAACAAGGAACTATAACTATAGGTTGTACTTATGCCAGAGCTGAGTTTCTTATGCCTCCCATTCTCAGAGACTTTCAATCAAAATATCCTTTGATAAAAATAAGCCTGCTTGAAGGAAATACTCCTGATATAGAAAAAGCATTAAAAAAAGGTGAATTAGATGTAAGCATAGGCTTTACTCCGCATAATGCGAAAGACATTATAAGTATTCCCCTTTATCATGATCCCTTTAGGATGGTAGTTCATCCCTCGGTATTATTCAAATATTTTCCTGATCGTAAGCCTGTGATTTTTCGTTGTTATGAAGAAAAACTCATAAAAGAAATCCTCCATACCTGCCCTTTTCTAACTATGACTACTAGAACTACTATAGGAAAGTTTGGTTACGAATACCTTAAAAAGCTTAACATAACCCCGAATACTTTGATGGAGTTAAAAGACGTTGGAACCATGCTTGCTATGTGTTACTCCGGGATGGGGTTCATCCTATGCCCCGAAACCTTCGTCAATCATTCCTTCTACGCTTTTTCTAAACAACATTTGATTTATCCATTACCCGATCATGAGGCAATGCAGATCTCTATAAACTATCCTAAACACAAACGAACTTCTAGTATCATACAAGCTTTTATAAAAATTGCCTCTGCTGCCTTAAAAGAAAAATAAGTTATCAGCTATTAGTTTTTATTTTAATGAGTCCATTCTCAAGTTTAGTCAACACTTCAAACCCATTATCTGTTACCAAAACCGTATCGGAATGCCTTACCCCACCCCAGTTTTTGTCCATCAGTCCCGGTTCAACCGTAATAACCATACCAGGTTCTAGCAAAATGTTATTATTGGGCGCTAGTGAAGGGAATTCATGGGCAGAACAACCAACTCCATGTCCTACACGCCCAGGTAGAATCTTTTCAAAACCATAATCCGTATAAACCTTAGCTGCGACATTATACAAATCTTTGAACCTTATACCGGGTTTTAAAATTTTAAAAATGCTTTCTCTGGCCTTAAGCATACTATCGTAAGCGTTTTGCTTAAAAGTATCCAAAGAACCAACTATGATAGTTCGTTCATTTTCCGCATGATAACCGTCAGTTTTTGCCCACGCCATTGGCAATACTAAATCACCTTCCCGTGGATAATAATGTCTGGGACAGTCACAGCCATAGGCAATATGCTCGTTAGCTAAACACCAGACGTGCAGACTGTCAATCATCCCACCCTCTGATGTACCGAATCCACATACTTCATGATTTCTGTATTTACTATGCCATAATTTTCTCATGGCGTATTGACCTTCAGTAGAAGCTTCAGCTTCGGAATATCCTTTTCCCAAATACTCTATAGTAGTTTGTACCCCTAAATCCACTAAAGCCGCTGATGCACGAATACATCCTATTTCATATTCATCTTTTATAATTTTCATCATGTCAACCAGCTCGGAAATCGAAACTATGGCCTCCGGCTGTATTTTTTTGCCAATTTCTAGATAGCGATTCACATTAACATAACTAAGTTCCATACCAATTTTTCCTGTTATGTCGCCCAAAATAATTTTTATCGCTTCTTCCGGCGTATCTGCCAAAGGAAGATTATCGCCCCACCTACCATATAATTTTATGTTGGGAATATTTCCTTCTTCCAAAGCATGCGTAGAACGAATACTATGCACTAACAAACAAGGCTCCCCATCTACCCGTATTACCATAAACGCCGGAGTTGAATTAATAACCGGATTAAAATTACTAAAATACATTACATTTTCCGGTTTTTCAATAATTACTGCCAGAATGTTTTCCTGCTGCATTTTTTCTCTTAGCTTCTCAATTCTCCTTACAACAAACTCCCTTCTCTCCATAGGTTTTTATCACTCCCCTTGTTTATTTTTTTTTAAATAAAACCTGTTCCGTTTCCAGTTTTATTTGTTTCACATAGGAAAGCATTTCTTTATCAAGAGGATACCTGATTACACAGCCTGGTGCCAAAACCAAATGCCTGCCGCCACTGGCTTTAATCGTCTCATAAATCTGGTGACGTAATTTGTTTTTATTATGATTGGTGATATCCATCCGTTCAATGCCGCCCATGATTGTTTTACCTGTAAATAAAGCCGCTTCCTCTGAAGTAGGGAGCGTTTCCCATGCATGCCAGTTGAAAATTTGCACCGGGTAATCTTTAAGCAAATCAAACATAATGTCACTGCCGTGTGCATGAAGAATATTACACCACCCGGTAGAAATATTCAATACCTGTTTATCATAAGGCACCCCATACTCCTTGTAGAAAGCCTCATCACTTACGGCGTAAGAACTCATTTGGGAAGCAAGAAAAATACCATCAGCCCCCATGGAAATAACCCTTTTAACTAAATTACAGGTGGTCTCCGTAATTTTTCCCAAGGCGGAATGAATTTCTTTACTATATCCTTGTTTAATAAAATCCGTAATTTTATTTCCACACATTTTATTAGCAGTAGTAATAGGGCTAAAAACAGTGAAAATAACAGGGACTTCTTCTCCCTTTAACTTCTCTAGCAAAAGTTCCAAATAATGCTGCTCTCTTTTTAATGCTCCATCATCAATAGAAACAGCCTCAACTTTTTTCCAATCCTCGCCACATTTTATGGGAGTTTCTATGATTTTTCCTACGCCGCCTTTGGCTACTTCTGAGTAATCAATCTTACAGCCAAAATCCTCAATACTATACATACCATTATTCATAGTCTTTATGATGTCTACATCATACTCTTTATAGAAATCATAAGTTTTTTCGGCAATAGCCACTGGGTCACGGTCGAAATCCGGCATATGACTCCATATTGCATAAGGAATAGTTTCTGTTTTCTCTCCTGCCAAAGTAAGTTTCAACAATTCTTTTTTTTGCACTATATTCACCTTCCCTTTTTTATTAATTTTATAATAGGATAATTCGAAAATCTTTGTCTAACGGTTATTTAGCTTTATAGTGACAGGCGAAAAGCTGTTGACATAAAAAAACAAGGAGCTGTCTCATTATGAGCAGCTCCTTGAAAATTATGCAGAAAAATAAAAAACAGATAATAAATTTTTTGAACAGCTATTATAAAATTAAATAAGGATTGAAGCTTAAGGTTACAATGTATGAAATCTAACGCAGTTTTAGCAACCATTTGATTTTAGAATCTACACACTAACCAATTTATTCGTTTTTTTCAAGAATTTTGCTGGTATCGGTTCTTCCAGTTTCCAAACAATATTCATAGGTTTGGACCCTTCATAGGAAACAAAGTTAGCTAATCCCAAGAAGGTGTACGGAGAGGCATTCCCTTTTTTATCTGTTTTATATTCTCTAACAAACAATAATACTTTTGTCCCTAATTTTTTATGATTTATATACCTTTGGCCTGTTGGTGATGTATCCGATGTACCGCTTTGGCTTTGCCAATGAAACAAGGTATCATTAATTGAATAGTCATCATACATAGTAGTAGGTGAATAGTCTTTATCAGCCTTATTTAAAGTAATAAAGAAGGCATCAACTTTTTTATCCGCAAAGTATTTAACTCCTTCTCGAAATGGTTTTAGATAATCCATAGCAATTAAAGTTTGTTTTGTAGTATAGGAACAATACAAGTCCAAGGGACAATCAAACCCCATTGCAACTGTTTTATCAAGAAAGTCTATTTTATCTAAGTTGTATTGCAGCAGCTCCACTAGTTCCGCACACATAACGGGACTAGTTTTTATTTGTAATAGCCCTTCTTTTAAACTTGTAAACCCGCATTCTTCAGCACTCTTTTGCCATACCGTGAATTGAAACATTTCCAACATGCGTATTTGCCAATCAAAAAGCCTTGTTAAATCTAAGTTCTCGGCATGTTCTATTATATCAAGTAGAAACCCAAGCCACCTGCGAGAATCTATATCGCAAATACGACCTAGAGCCTTTTCTAGTACCTCTTCTATAGGCTCTGCAAAATTGTCTAATAATCCGGCATCAACACAAAGACGTGAGTAAGTCCCTTTAGCATAAATATCTTTTGTATCAACATGGTAATACTCAACAAAATTCTTAAGTGTTGGTGTTACACCCATTTCATTTGCCAATGTTGTTAAAAGTTCCACCATAGAATTACGAGTATTCAATGCCGCCCTAATATTATCTAACACATATTTTTGGGCCTGTTTTTCTAATTGAACAAAGCACCCTTTAGGAACTGAAGGAAATCCGTTCTTAATCTCTTTGTCTAACCCACGTTCAGTGTTAGCAAGTAAGGCTTGAAATTTATCAGCAAATTTATACCGTTTATTAGACTGACCAATAAAATCTAGGACAGTTAGACATTCTTTGCCCTCAGATAATCTCAATCCACGCCCTAATTGTTGCAAAAATACCGTGAGACTCTCCGTAGGACGCAAAAATAATACTGTATTAACTTCAGGAATATCTACGCCTTCGTTATATATATCAACCACAAAAATAAACCGAACATCACCAGCAACTAATTTTTTCTTTGCCGTTCTTCTCTCTTCATCTGAAGAATTACTAGTCAAACAAATTGAAGCGATATTATGTTCATTAAAATAGTTATTCATGTATTCTGCATGTTCAATGGTAACGCAAAATCCTAAACCTTTTACATCTTCAATGGCAGTGACATATTTTATAATTGAATTTAAAATATGACTAGCTCTTTTATCAGCAATATGTCTATCAATAGCATAAACATTAGTTAATTCCCGTTTATCATAACTACCATTAGCCCATTTCAAATCATTTAAGTCAACCGTATCCGTTACGCCAAAGTATTGGAAGGGACACAACAATTTTCTTTCAATTGCTTCTGGTAATCTAATTTCTGCTGCAATGCGGTTATCAAAGTATTTTAATATACTTTTTCCATCCATACGTTCTGGCGTTGCCGTTAAACCAAGTAAAATTCTAGGTTTATAATAGTTCAAAAATTTCTTATATGATGTTGGTGCCTCTGCATGATGAGATTCATCCACAATAATATAATCATAATAATCCATACTTGTACCAGAAATTAAATCCTGAGAATTCAAGGTTTGTACAGATATAAATAAGTGATCAATGTTTTCTGGATGAGCTCCACCAACAAATAATTCACCAAAATTAGTGTCTTTAAGAACACCTCTAAAACAAGCTCTAGCCTGCTTTAATATTTCTTCCCTGTGCGCAACAAATAATAATTTGCACTTTTGCCCTCTATGTTGTTGGCAAAATCTTTTATAATCAAAAGCCGCTATAACTGTTTTGCCCGTTCCTGTTGCCGCTACGATTAGATTACGCATGGATTTTTGCACTAATCTTATAGCTTCTAATTTATCTAAAATTTCTTGTTGATATTTGTAAGGTGTAATGTCAAAAACATATGGCTGATCACTTTTCCCATCTAAGTACCTCTCAGCTTTTAGAGCTTTTTCTAAACATGCTCTTTGTTCTTCTGAATATAATTCAAAATCATTGCTATTCCAATAGGTTTCAAAGGTTGCATTTATTTTTTTTACAGTATCAGGCAAATCCTGTGCAGTGACTTTCACATTCCACTCCAAGCCGCTCGAAATAGCAACATTAGATAAATTTGATGAGCCCACATAAGCCGTTGTAAAACCGGTGTAGCGTTTGAACACATAAGTTTTTGCATGCAAACGTGTCCTTTTAGTATCGTATGATATTTTTATTTCTGTATTTGGCAATGCGTTTAATTCTTCAACAGCTTTTATATCAGTAGCACCCATATACGAAGTTGTTATTATGCGTAAATTTTTACCGTTCTGCGTAAATACTTTCAACTCTTCAATAATACTACGCAACCCACTCCATTTAATGAAAGATACCAACATATCTATAGAATCACAAGATAGTATCTCCTTTTTAAATTCTGTAACTAAACTTGGTTCACGGTTAGACCCAGTAAACAAAGAGCTTTGAGCAATTGATGTTTCTGGCCGAGTAGCTTTATAACTCTTGTTAAATTGAATAACATTGTCTTTCTTTTGCAAGACTGCGAGAAGTTGTTCAGCTCTTTCATCAACTGACATACCGGCAAAATCACTGTCATCAGTATCTTTTTCTAATGATAAAATTATATTATTGATTAGATCTATGCGTTTTTGTAAAAGGAGCTTCTTATCTCCATCACTGATACCTCTTAACCCTTTTTCAATGACACCTGCAATATAGTTGGCCAAAATTTTGGGAGCTTCTGCTTGATCAATATCCTCCCTTTCTATATAAAAATCAGACGCCGTTTCTAACTCTTTTTTCAACGTTTTATTTATAACTTGTTCATACAGTCCGTCTTTTAGCATTTTGCGTCTCCCGTTAACATCAATTTTTCCACTATAGCCACATCAGCCGGCAACCACTCTAGAGTTTCTAACTCCTTTATTTTCAACCATTGATATGATTTATGTTCTTTAAGCTTAAATTTTTTATTAGGCACACGACAAACATAACTGTACATGTGAATAGAAAAATCTGGATAACAATGTCTTATTTCCATGAATAAGTCTTGTTCTCTAACATCTAGAACGAGCTCCAATTCTTCTTGTAGTTCTCTTTTTAGTGCAAGCACCGTCGTTTCTCCCTGCTCTATTTTACCGCCTGGAAATTCAAATTTATAGGAAACATAGTCATATTTTGCTTCTCCACGTTGCACGCAGAGAATTTCCCCATTACAAATAATAATTCCAGCGACTACTTCTAATTGCTTCACTATAAATTCCTCCATGTACTAAATTATATTTATTATACTATTTATATACAGACTATGCAGCACAATAAATCTGTCAATTCAAATAAAAACAGAGGACAACACCCCCCCACGGAGTATTACCCTCTTATTTTATTTTCGATCTATTCCACTAATTTAGCTTCCTGCATGGTCTTAACTAAAAAGGCTTTGCTAGCATCTAGTTTTTCTAGAGCTTCTGCTGTTTGTTCATTCTTGAATTTTTCGTTCAGGTAACGTGCTTCCAATAGCGCTATATAGAATTTCAAATATTGCAAGTTATTGGGCATACTAATACTTGGTGTTGTACCTAGCTTATTATCTGCCATAATTTTATCCTGATTTTGGTAATTATTTTTTATAAAATCATAACGTTTAAAAAGCTCATTGTGGAGTTCTTCGTCGCTAACGGTAAGCTTAATAACAGGAATGGTGCCTTTCACGCTAATATCTGCCGCCGAAGCTATACTGGTATATCCATACTTGCTAGCTAGTAATGCGGCTACTAAAACCATTGTACTTTTTTTCATTACTATCCCCCCGTTTTTTATTATTCTTTATCTTAACAATATTATACAACACAAGAAGGGTTCCCAAGGGGAACCCTTCTTATTTCTTTATGCTTTTTTTATTTTTCTCTCTATTTCTTTCTCCGAAGCTTTTCCCTTAATTTTTTGCTTTAATAATTATATTTCTGTTTTATCTACACTCTCCCAAACCCCAAGACAGACAAGAAAGTGTTAGTGACGCGAAAAACCGAGGCTTGCGCATGAGATGATACAATTTGGTATATCGAATAAGCAACACGCAGAGCTGACAAAGTCAATGATACATTCTTGTTCGTCTTTATTAAACGTGAGACGGCCGAGAAGGCATTAATGACGCGAAAGACCGAGGCTTGCGCATATCTTTCTCGGAAAATACGAGAGGAACAAGATGTGGGCAGAGACGAAGATTAAACTTTGTCCACCTCTTTATTAAATGTGAGACGGCCGAGAAGGCATTAACGACGCGAAAGACCGAGGCTTGCGCGTGAGATAATACAACGTCGTATATCGAATAAGCAACACGCAGGGCTGACAAAGTCAGGAATGTCTTATCGGCCGTCGATTAACTCTAGGATTTACGAGGAGTCCGCCCATGCGTATAACTCGGCAACAACAACGGGCTAACCTTATCCGTCTCAATACCTGCATCCGCTAAGGATTTCTCAAATTTTTCTACATGAGCCAAGGTAAGTTTCCCAGTGATAGTTTCTTTGGCACGTGCTGCGGCACTCTTGCCGGCAATACGACCGAAAACGATAATATCTAAAAGGGAATTGCCCATTAATCTGTTCTTGCCGTGAATGCCCCCAACGGCTTCGCCGGCTACGAACAGGTTCTTAACATTAGTAGTTTCACCATCAGGGTGAATCAAAAGTCCGCCATTTTGATAATGAAGAGTAGGATAAACGAGTATAGGCTGTTTACGCAAATCAATATCAAATTTAGCATACATACGAAGCATTCCCGGGATACCTTTTTCAATAGTTCCTTCTCCATGAAGATCCTCAATCATAGGAGTATCCAGCCATACAGCACTGCCGCCATCCAAAGCCGGAATTCCTTCTTTATTAGTGGAACATTCGCGGATAATAGAAGCTGCCGCCACGTCTCTGGTTTCCAGAGGATTCATGAAAGCAATACCGTCTTTATTTATTAGCTGTGCACCCAAAGAACGAACTTTTTCTGTTACCAAAGCACCGAAAATCTGTGCCGGATAGGCAACTCCCGTAGGGTGATATTGAATAGCATCTTGATAAAGCAGTTCAGCACCAACGCGGTAACCCAAAATCAAACCATCGGCAGTAGCGCCGTAGTGGTTAGAAGTAGGAAATCCTTGGTAATGCAAGCGTCCAGCACCACCGGTGGCTATAATTACAGTCTTTGCTCTAACAACGGAATATTCTCCGGTATCAAAGTTCATAAGAACAGCACCTGAAGCTTTACCCTCTTCATCCAAAATAAGCTCTATTGCCGGTGCAAAGTCAATAGTGGTAATGCCGCGGTTTTGCACTTCGTCACGAACTACGCGCATTATTTCCGCACCGCTATAATCAGCGGCAGCATGCATGCGTTTGCGGGAAGTACCACCGCCATGGGTAGTAATCATAGTGCCGTCAGGAGCTTTATCAAACATTACTCCCAAATCACTTAGCCACTTAATAGCTAAAGGACCGTCATGGACCAAACGGCTTAAAAGTTCTGGTCTGTTGGAAAAATGTCCGCCGCCCAAAGCATCTAAATAATGGATAGCGGGGGAGTCATTTTGTTTATCAGCACCTTGAATGCCGCCTTCGGCCATCATAGTATTAGCGTCACCCATACGTAATTTAGTTACTTGCAATACCTTAGCCCCGGCTTTATCGGCTTCAATCGCTGCCGATGAACCTGCACCGCCGCCACCAATGATTAGTACGTCAACATCATAATCTACTATTTCCAAATCTATATGTTTTCCTGTTAGACGACTGTGTGCTTGTAACAAGTCTGTTAATTCAGACGGTGCTTTTTGCCCTTTGTTGGGGCCGACTAGAATATTCTTGAAGCCAGTGGTGCGATAGTCAGGATGATACTCTTGTAAAAGCTTATCTTTTTCATCTGCTTCCATGCGTCGAAGAGTCGCATGCAATCTTTCGCTTCTTGTTCTTTCAACATTTTTGATTGAATCTAACATTTCTTGCGTATACATGTGCAACCCTCCTCTACTTTTCTATTTCCCGATGATTATATAAATCTTTTATTTCATCCATGGGTTTATCCATTAGTTTTTTGAGTTCAACGTTCCACTTGCCTTCTTCTATTTCTTTTACCCTTAATTCCAGGTGATCACATTTCGGTGCAATATATTTTCCTGTTAAGCGACGTGCCAAAAGGCCAACCGCGCTATGAGTTATTTGTGCAGGACATCTGGAAGCGCAAATATTGCAGCCTACACAGTCAAAAGATTCATGTGCGCAGCGTTCATATTCACCGCGTTGGGCGTAAGCGATGTATTGCATAACGTTAAGACCTTGTGGGCACCCTTTAGTACAAGCATTACAGCCAATACAGCTGTAAATTTCCGGATACAACTGTCCCATAATATTTTCCGTAGGTTTAATTTCCTCAATGTCAAAGGTCCGTTTGTTTGTAGGATAAGATATAATCTGTCCTACACACATACCTGCTTCAATTTTAGTTTGACAAGATAGACAAACTTTAATTTCCGTTGTGCCTTTCATACGGTAAACTACCGCGCATGCTCCGCAAAAACCACTGCGGCAACCACAACCACGAACCAGTTTATATCCGGCATATTCCATGGCGTCCATAATGGTCAGTTCCGCTGGCACAGTGTACTTCTTACCTAGTAAAAAGACTTCTACCATTTCTTGCATTTGGCCAACCTCCTATTGTTTTGAAATTGTGACTTATTAAATGTCACACGCTACACTTCAAGGTGGGAAAAATTATTAGGTAATCTTTCCTCAATACTCATCCGGCAATTCGTCAATTTCGTCACAACGGAATACCGGTCCGTCTTTGCAAACATATTTATTTCCTACATTGCAGCGACCACATTTACCTACGCCACATTTCATTCTAAATTCAAGAGTCGTGTAGACTTGGGTTTTTTCAAAACCCATTTCAATAAGTGCCGCCAAACAAAGCTTGATCATAATGGGTGGTCCGCAGAGCAGCACGGTCTTATCCGGGGTAAATTTTAAGTCCTTCAAAAATTGTGGCACAAAACCCACGTTTCCAGTCCAACCTTCTTGGGCTTTATCAATGGTTAAATGTACCTTTGTATTTTTTTCTTTAGGCCATATTTCGCTAAGTTCTTTATAATCCACGAAATCTTCTTTACTGCGAGCGCCATAAACTACGTCAATAGAACCGTAATCATCCCGATTGGCTAGCATGTAATCAATAACGGAATGTAGTGGTGCTAAACCAATACCGCCGGCAATAAATATTAAATCTTTGTGCTTTAGAGCCTCCGTAGTTACCGGAAAACTCTTGCCATATGGTCCGCGAATAGCAATTTGCTGTCCAACTTCTATAGCATGTAAATACTCGGTAATCTCACCGCAGCGTTTAATGCTAAATTCCATATAATCTTTAGTCGTAGGTGAAGAAGTAATGGAGAAAATTGCTTCTCCCATGCCCGGAGCACTTAGCATAGCGCACTGTCCCGGCATAAAATCAAATACCTTACCACCTTCAGGCTTCTCAATGCGAAAAGTCTTCACGTCCGAGGTCTCTGTACGAATTTCAGTAACAACGCCAATTTGCGGTGTTAAGACATCTTTGCTTCCACAATCACACATCTTTAGCCACCCCCAATGCTTTGGCTACTTTCACTATATTAAGATTAACCGGACATTTCTGCAAACAACGGCCACAGCCTACGCAAGCAAAAGTTCCCTCGTTATTCTCCGGGAAGTAGACTAATTTGTGCATATAACGCTGACGAAACCGTTCCAAGCGGCTTACACGCGGATTTACAGCCGCCATTTTGGTAAAATCTTTGCACATGCAAGAATCCCAACAGCGGAAACGCTCTACCTTGTTATCAACTTCAAAATCTCTTACATCATAGCAATGACAAGTAGGGCAAACATAAGTACAGGCACAACAAGACAAGCAACTACCGCTTAATTGCTGCCACACTGCAGAATTAAATACTTTTTCTTGCTCTGCAGGAATCTTGGGATCAATTTGAAAATCCGCCAAGGGCAGCTTAGCCATAATCTCCTTAGTCGCTTTTTGCTGGTCAGTAACTCCGACAGCATCGCCTTCAACTAGTAAAGCTTTTATTTTTTCCGTAAGTTCTCTGCCTTTGTCCGTGTTAGCATGCCAGAACAGCTCATCTCCTACCAGCCAAGTGGTAACGTCTCCACCTGGGTTTGTGGCATCAATAGCAAAAGTTGCGCAAAAGCAAGTCTCGTCCGGAGCACTACACGCCAAAGAAACAATAGTGCAGTGTTCTCTTCTTGCCTTATAGAAGGTATCTACCGGTTCTTTAAGAAACACCTTATCTAGAACTTCAAAACTACGCACATCACAACCACGTACGCCAAAAGCAATGGTATCTTCCTCAGGCAGCATGCGTTGTTCTACGGAAAGTTTAAGACCATCAGTTTTAAAATCCAATAAATTTTCAATTTGCGGAAAGAAAACATTTTTAATGGATTTTGCGGTTTGAGTTGCCTGCAAATCTACTTCAGTTGCATCGTGCCAAATAGTAAAGTCAGTCTTACCCTCTACATTAGCCGGAACATATAACGTTCCCTGAGCAGACAGTGCGGCAAAAAGTTCAGCCCATTTGGCTTTATTTATTTTTAGCATACTATCTCACCCCTTTCGCCGAGATAGTCGGCTCAACATCATCAAATTTGTAATCAACCAAAGGAGCCTTGCTATCATCATCGGCGCCAGGTTGGTATTTGCCATAAAACTCATTAATATCTTTGGTAAACTTGGTATTTAATAATCCAAGTTGAATTCCCTGAGGACATACTCTAGCACATTCACCACAACCCACACAACGGCCTGCTACATGATAGGCGCGAATAATATGGAACATTTGTTCTTCAGCAGTGTTTGCGCTGGCCTTACCGGCAACGGCGGCTTCTTGATTGTCAAATATGCACTGCTCACAACTGCACGCAGGACAAATGTCCCGACAAGCATTACAGCGAATACATTTAGAGAGCTCTTGCTGCCAGAAAGCAAAACGTTCTTGGCTAGTCATAGCCTCCAACTTCTTAACGCCCTCCTGCGGATCAAGTTTTTGGCACTTTACTTCCATTTTTTCGCCCAATTCCTTGTCAGCAATCATGTAATCGCTGCCTTTGCAGCTCATGCATTTAGCAAGAAGCACTTCTGATTTCTTAAAGTTTTTATCTCCATAGGCAGTAGTAACGATAACGTCATCACCATTAACAGCAACTGAAATAATACCCTTGGCTCCTTGGCTTTTAATCTTTTTAATATCAATCATGCCGGAACAGGGAATGCCAATAACAGTAACAAGTTCGCGTTTTACTCTATGATCTTTAATTAACTGGTTAAGACCATAAGTGTCACAAGGTTTGGCAAAAATCGCCATTGTTTGATTTTTTTTGGTCCCTGCCATTAAATATTTACTTAAATTTGCCGGACAAAATTCATTGTAAACTAATTTATCCAGTTGTTCAGGAGTTGTAAAGCAAGCAGGGGAATTATCATAGTAAAATTCTCCCGGCTGCCAAGCCCAAACAGCGGTTACTTTATTTTCTTTTAATAAGCTCTCTGCTTCTTTTTTAATTAACTCAGCTATTTTTTGCATCGCAGATCCCTCAACTTTACATTTTCTCCTAGGCTCTTGATGGTTTCAGCAAAGCTATTCATTGTTTCGGAAAATTTATTTCCCTCTGCCGCACTTACCCATTCCACACGCATGCGTCCATCCTCGATGCCTAAGTAACTAAGCATACTCATCAGAAGTTTCATGCGACGCCGTGTATAGTAGTTTCCGGAAGTATAATGACAATCTCCCGGATGGCAGCCACAAAGAATAACCCCATCCGCACCACGTAAAAACGCCCGCAAAACAAAAAGTGGGTTGACTCTACAAGAACAGGGAACCTTAATAATTTTAACATTAGCCGGATAAGATTTACGAGCAGTACCGGCACCGTCTGCTCCAGCGTAACTGCACCAATTACAGCAAAATGCTACAATCAGCGGATCATAGTTTGTATTTTCACAAGCTTTGGCTTCTAGCATATTGCATCCACCTCCGCTGTTATTTGTTTATTACTAAAACCTTTTAAGTCCATAGCGCCGCAAGGACAAGCAACGGTACAAGCTCCACAGCCTTGGCAAAGAGCCTCATTAACTACAGAGACTACTCTTTGTTCCCGTTTGCCGTTAAGGTTAATAACGGTTTTTTCCTCTCCGTCAATAGCGCCATATGGGCAAACATTTTCGCAGGCTAAACAGCCACTGCAAATTCTTTCGTTGCATATTGCGACACAGGGATTGGTAGCCAATTTGTCCTTGGACAATATACCTAGAACTTTTACTGCTGCGGCTCCTGCCTGAGATACAGTCTCCGGAACGTCTTTTGGGCCCTGGCAAACCCCTGATAAAAACACCCCTGCTGTAGGGCTTTCCACCGGGCGTAGCTTGGCATGAGCTTCTGTAAAGAAATTATTAGTATCAATACTGGCAGTAAGCATTGTAGCTAATTTTTTGGCATCAGGAGAAGGTTGAATTGCCGTAGCTAAAACCACCATATCCGCTTCTAAAGAAATATGCGTATTAGACAAAGCATCAGACGCATAAACCTGCAAATGATCTCCTTGCTCTAAAATCTTACCTACCTGCCCTTTTATGTAGTGCACATTATATTCCTCTACGGCACGACGATAAAACTCATCAAAGCCCTTACCCGGCGTACGTACGTCAATATAAAAGACAGTAACGTCTGTATCAGGATATTTTTCTCTGGTGAGCATAGCTTGTTTAGCAGTATACATACAGCAAATTTTTGAACAATATTCTTTACCGCGTCCCGATACATCACGTGAACCAACGCAAGAAACAAATACTATGCGCTTAGGCTGCTTGCCATCAGACATTCTTTGCAAATGTCCTTCAGTGGGCCCTGCGGCATTTGTTAACCGCTCAAATTCCAAAGACGTAATAACATCTTTGCTTTTTCCATATTGATACTCGCCAAATTTTGTTAAATCAATAGTTTCAAAACCGGTTGCTAGAACAATGGCGCCATATTTTTGTGTAATTATTTCATCTTCCTGGGTGTAGTCTATAGCCTTAGACGGGCATACCTTTTCACAAATACCGCATTTACCGGTTTGGAACTTTAGGCAATGCTCGCGGTCAATAACCGGGACTTTAGGAACTGCTTGCGCGAAGGTAATATATATTGCGCTCCTATTGTCCAGCCCCTGATTAAATTCATTAGGAGTTTTGCGAGAGGGGCACTTATCTTGGCACACCCCGCAGCCTGTGCAAAGATCAGCTTTAACACTGCGCGCGCGTTTGCGAATATCTACTTCAAACTGTCCAACATAACCGCTAACCTTTTCAATTTCACTATAAGTATAGATAGTAACATTAGGATGGGCGGCCACGTCTACCATTTTAGGCGTCAGTATACAAGCAGAACAGTCTAATGTAGGAAATGTTTTATCCAACTGAGACATCCTGCCGCCAATGGATGGTTTTTTCTCTACAAGATCAACCTTGTATCCGGCTTCTGCAATATCCAAAGCCGTTTGAATCCCCGCAATACCGCCTCCGATAACTAATGCTCGTTTTACAACTTCGCTTTGCCCCGCCTGCAAAGGTGAATTAAATCTAACCTTTGCAATAGCGGCTTTGGCTAAAGCTATGGCTTTTTCCGTGCCTACAGCTTTATCCTTATGTACCCAGGAACACTGCTCCCGAATATTAGCAATCTCCAATAAAAATGGGTTAAGTCCTGCCGCCTCAGCAGCTTTTCTAAACGTAGCTTCATGCATTCGAGGAGAACATGCACAAATTACTACCCGCGTTAGACCATGCTCGCGAATGGCATTTTGCATAAGTTCTTGACCGCCCTCTGAACACATATACCGGTAATCTGATGCAAAGGCTACGTCGGGAATAGCTTTGACGCTCTCGATAACTTTAGCCACATCAACCGTAGCGGCGATGTTGCTTCCGCACCAACATACAAAAACGCCTATCTTTTGCAATCTAATCCCTCCAAAAACTGAATTTTTCTAGCTAGTTCCACCACAGCAGACCATAAAAACAACCAACCCCGCTTAAACATGATCTCTGCAGATTTTGCTTTATTTATTGTATTTTCTAAAAGCCGCTACAATAGCTTGCTGCGGCATTTTTTCATCAATATATGCCGGTATTCCTTCAGCTATAATACCATTCTCCCCCTGCTGGCGAATAACGCTTAGCCTTACAGATTCAATTAATGCTGCCGGACTCACGCCCCGTGGGCAACGAGCCGCACAGGCAAAACAGGAAAGGCACTTCCAAGGAGTAACAGCTTTTTGCAAAATTTCAACATGATTATTAAGTAATTCCCATACAATACGATGTGGCTGAATGTCCATTTTGTACCCCGCAGGACAAGCAGCTGTGCATTTGCCACATTGCATACATTTGGTAATATCCGTACCACTTCTGCGTACTATTTCTGCCGCTTGTTCTTTTTCATTTATTTGCATCAGTTCTCCTCCTCTCCCTTTACGCCGAGAGCTTCTGCTAATAATTCGGTAAAATAATGTACGGGCAAGTGTTCAGCAGGTGCCGCGTTGACGTCCATATTGTAGTTGCATAATGGACAGGCAGTAATTAGTTCCTCTACGCCTTTGTTCCGGGCCGATGCCAGAATCTCGCTGACCATACTTTGTGATATATTCTTATCCTTAATGGCCATATACCCTCCGCAACACTCATTGCGCATATCAAAGGACACAGGAGTTGCTCCCAAAGCTTGTAAAAAATCTTCTAAAATAGTTGGATTTTCCGGATCATCAAATTGCATAACGCCAGCTGGTCTAAGCAACATACAGCCATAATATGCCCCAATTTTACGACCTTTTAAGGGCTTAACCACTTTTTCAGCAATTTTGTCAAACCCTACTTGATCCCTCAACAATTCCAAGTAATGAATGACTTGTGTCTCCCCTGCGTAAGGAGTTTCCAGCTCTAAATACGCATTAACCTTATCACGCATTTCGCTGTTATTTACCATGTCATCATTTACACGCTTCAAGACATGGTGACAAGCCGAGCACAATGTTACTAACTTGCCATCAATAGCGGCTGCCGCCGCTAAGCTGCGCACAGAAGATAGCTTCGTTGCTATTTCATCTTCTGCCTGAGGATAAACAGCCCCACAGCACTGCCAATCCACCAGTTCTTTCAGCTCAAACCCCAAAACCTCGCCGGATCGTTTGGCGTAAAGGTCAAGAAGTTTGGCCTTGGTGCTCAGGGTACATCCAGGATAATAGTTATAGACCATGTTCTCCCGTCCGAAAAAACTCGGACTCCCTCCTTTTCAAAACTTTATATTGTGAAAATTTTACATCCAAATATTATATTGTATACACGTTTCTATTATACAATACTTATCCTATAATTATAAGGCATTTCCTGAATATGAACATAAATTGTTTGAAAAAAAGTGCAAGTAGGGGCAACTGTTACCCTCCTTGCACTTCTGGTTTAAATTGTAGTTGGTTCTTCTGCTGCTACCTTTGCTTCTCCAAGCAAAATAGCCATAAACTCTGTTCCCGTAATGGTCTCTTTCTCTAAAAGATATGCGGCCAATTCATGTAACTTTGGTATGTTTTCTAACAGAATCTTGCTAGCCTCTTCATGAGCTTTTTTTATGATTTCCAACACTTCATAATCAATTCTAGTAGCTGTTTCTGCCGAGCACATAAGAGAAGCATCCCCACCTAGGTAGGCATTATTAATCGTTTCCAAAGCCATCATATCAAATTCTTTGCTCATACCTAAACGGGCAACCATAGCTCTGGCTAATCTGGTTGCTTGCTCAATATCATTGGCAGCTCCGCTGGTAATAGACTTAAAAATCAATTCTTCGGCGGCGCGGCCGCCTGTTAAGGTCACAATTTTATTAAAAGCGTCTTCCCGACTCATAAGCACCGTCTCTTCCTCCGCCACCTGCATGGTATAACCTAGTGCACCGGAGGTACGAGGGATGATTGTAATCTTATGCACTGGAGCAGAATTCTTTTGCTTGGCCGCCACTAGAGCATGCCCTATTTCATGATAAGCAATGATTTGTTTTTCTTTCTGGGAAATTACCGCCCCTTTTCGCTGGTAGCCGGCAATAACTACTTCCACAGATTCTTCCAAATCACTTTGAATAACCTCTGTACGATTCATCTTAACAGCCCTTAAAGCCGCTTCATTAATCATATTTGCCAAATCTGCTCCGGAAGCTCCGCTGGTCGCGCGGGCAATGGCATTAAAATCAATATCGCCCGCAATTTTAATTGCCGCGGAATGAACTTTTAAAATAGCTTCTCTGCCTTTAAGATCAGGAAGTTCCACGGGTATGCGGCGATCGAAGCGGCCCGGACGCAAAAGTGCTTTATCCAGAGTTTCCGGCCTATTTGTTGCTGCCAAAATAACCACGCCCTTGCCGCCATCAAATCCGTCCATTTCAGCTAGTAATTGGTTCAAGGTCTGTTCTCGTTCGTCATTACTGCCAAATTGTCCATTATCGCGTTTTTTACCAATAGCGTCAATCTCATCAATGAAAACAATACATGGTGCTTTTTCCTGAGCCTGTTTAAACAAATCCCTAACACGAGCAGCTCCCATTCCTACAAACATTTCAATAAATTCAGAACCTGAAATAGAGAAGAAAGGTACTTTTGCTTCACCTGCTACAGCTTTTGCCAACAAAGTCTTTCCTGTACCGGGAGGCCCTACTAAAAGTGCGCCCTTAGGCAAGTTAGCCCCGATAGCCTTATACTTCGTAGGATCATGAAGGAATGAAACCATTTCCATTAAAGCCTCTTTTGCCTCATCTTGGCCGGCTACGTCAGCAAACACTTTGCCGCTTTGTGCCTGTACATATATCTTGGCCTTACTTTTACCAAAACTCATGGCATTGCCGCCGCCCATACCCATTTTAGGGGCCAAATACCGCATGAATAGCTGCCCCAATATGAAGAAAATTAAAATAGGAATAACCCAATTGTTAAAAAACTTAGAAACCGCCGTCTCTTCCTTGGGAATAACTTGAGAAAATTCTACCTTGCTTTTCATCAAACGTTCTACCAGCTGCGGATCCTCAATACGACCGGTAACATAAATGACATCTTTATCATTTTCCTTACACAAAAGCGCAATTTTATTAGCCGTTATTTCTACTTTGCTACCTTTTCCGGCGTCTACCATCTGTAAGAAATTAGTATAAGAAACCTCGTGGACCTGCGGTTTGAAAAACATGGGCGTTATAACCGTGTTAATTACCATTATAATAATCATTGCAACCATATAATAGTAAACTATGGGTTTTTTAGGGTTTTTTGTCTCCATACACTTACCTCCTGAAATTTAAAAACAAATATCTTATATACAATACAATGATAATAGTTATCTAATATTAAAACAAGTAAAATATTAAGTAAAATAAAGCGTTAAGAAATTTAGCCTGCAAAAAATGGGCATCCTTTTAAGGATACCCATTAAAAACATCGTCTATATATTCTCCGCGTATTTTTTTATGTTAGAAGCGTTAACGTATTGCTTAACATCGCCACTGTTTACAGTAACCAGTGTAGGCGCACTTTGCACACCGTATTTCTCCACTAGTTTTATATTTTCTTCAGCGTTTATAGCTTGATATTTAATATGTGCTTTATCTAAGAAATCTCTAGCAAGAGTACAGTTAGGACAGGTCTTAGTAGTAAAGAGAAAAATCTCATCATTAGATTTTCCCTCTCCCTTTATAACGGTTTCGCCTTCAGTATTATCTACACGCCCTTCACTTTTTAATTTTGAGCGAGAAATATCGTAGAGTTTGCGCTCTTTAAACTCTTCAGCCTTACCCTCATTCCAGTTCTGTACCGGCCTATAATAGCCGGTAATACGGCTATAAACCTCAGTTTTTTCGCCACACTCCGGACAAACATATTCTTCACCGGCAATGTACCCATGATTTTTGCAAACAGAATACGTAGGAGAGAGGGTATAATAGGGCAGCTTATAGTTAGAGGCAATTTTGCGAACCAATGCCGCCGCAGCCTGCCAAGATGGCAGCTTTTCACCCAAAAAGGCGTGAAAAACTGTACCTGAAGTGTACAAAGTCTGCAGTTCGTCTTGAATGTCCAAGGCAGCAAAAACATCTTCAGTATAACCAACAGGTAAATGAGAACTATTAGTATAATATGGCGTTTTACCATGTTCACTAGCGGTAATAATATCCGGGAACTGCTCTACGTCGTGTTTAGCTAATCTATATGACGTAGACTCTGCCGGAGTTGCCTCTAAATTATAAAGATCTCCATACTCTTCCTGGTAATCCGCCAAACGTTCACGCATATGATTTAAGACAGCTTTAGTAAATATTTGTGCTTCCTCGTGAGTTAGATCCTTGCGAATCCAGTTGGCATTGAGGCAAGCTTCATTCATGCCAATAAGTCCAATAGTAGAAAAATGATTATCAAAAGAACTTAAATATCTGCGAGTGTATGGATACAACCCTTCTTGCAGTAAACGAGAAATTATTGTCCTTTTCGTTTTTAAAGAGCGGGCAGCAATATCCATCATTTTATCCAAACGACGATAAAACTCAGCCTCACCTTGGGACTGGTAGGCGATACGCGGCATATTAATAGTCACTACGCCTACTGAACCCGTACTTTCGCCACTACCAAAAAATCCACCGGATTTTTTGCGCAGTTCCCGTAAATCCAAACGCAAACGGCAACACATACTACGTACGTCAGAAGGTTCCATATCACTATTAATGTAATTAGAAAAATATGGGGTTCCGTATTTAGAAGTCATTTCAAATAACAGCTTATTATTTTCAGTTTCCGCCCAATCAAAATCCTTGGTAATAGAGTAGGTAGGGATTGGATATTGGAAGCCACGCCCATTAGCATCGCCGCTAATCATGGTTTCAATAAAAGCCCTATTGACCATGTCCATTTCTTTTTTACAATCCTTATATTTAAAATCCATCTCCTTGCCGCCAACGATGCAGTTAAGTTCTGCTAAATCATTGGGAACCGTCCAATCCAAGGTAACATTGGAAAAAGGAGCTTGTGTACCCCAGCGGGAAGGGGTATTAACTCCATAAATAAAAGCTTCGATACATTTCTTAACTTCGCGATAAGAAAGATTATCAGCCTTGACGAAAGGAGCCAAATAGGTATCAAATGACGAAAAAGCCTGCGCTCCTGCCCATTCGTTTTGCATAATACCAAGGAAATTTACCATTTGGTTGCACAAAGAGACCAAATGCTTGGCCGGCGCCGAAGTAATTTTACCGGGAATCCCACCCAAACCTTCTTGAATCAATTGCTTAAGGGACCAACCCGCGCAATAGCCTGTCAGCATGGACAAATCATGAAGATGCATATCCGCGTTTCTGTGTGCGTTTGCCACTTCTTGATCATAAATCTCGCTTAGCCAATAATTAGCAGTTATAGCTCCGGAATTACTCAAAATCATGCCCCCAACTGAATAAGTGACGGTAGAATTTTCCTTTACACGCCAATCAGTTAGGTGAACGTAACTATCCACAATTTCTTTATAGTCCAAAATTGTAGACTTCATGTTACGAATTTTTTCTCGTTGTTTTCTATATAAGATATAGCTCTTGGCCACATCGGCATAATCAGCAGCAATAAGCACAGCTTCAACGCTATCTTGAATATCCTCTACTGTTACCAGAGAATCTTTAATTTTCTTTTCATAATCTGCCGTCACTTTTAATGCCAACAAATCAATAATATCTTGATTATATTGTCTATCTACGGAATCAAATGCTTTACGAATGGCTACCCCTATTTTCGCAAGATCGAATTTGACCTCTTTACCGTCTCTCTTCATCACCTGATACATAATAATCATTCTCCTTTGTTTATCGCTTGTATCACTTATTATAATTCATTGAAAAAACTTGTCAAGCGAAAAACACAATATATTGCAGTAATTATATTTATTCATACTATATATAGCGGTAATGTAAATAAATCAAATTCCGCGCAATTCTACGAAATTCATAGTCTTTCGCAGTATTTGTGCGAAAATTTCCATTTCGCTTTTACTATAGCCACTAAAATTCGCTCCAATTAGATCTCCTGAATCTACAAAATTTTGGAGAAAATATGGTGAATCTTTGCTAAGCCATTTTCCAATAGCCACAAAATCATCCGCGGTATGCAACTGCCTTACTACTGTAGTACGGAATTCATAGGGTATAACGTTACTCATTAGAAGGTCTGCACTTTCCTCCATATTTTTTAACGGCACTTTATCGGTACCGCTGGTTTTAAAATAATTTTCCTTAGAGTTTTTAATATCCATGGCAACGTAATCAACAAGTTTATGTTCAATTAAACGCCGTAAGAGCTTTGGAAAGCTCCCATTGGTATCAAGCTTAACGCTTAGTCCTATATCTTTAATACGGGCAATAAGCAGCTCTATATTCGGATGTAATAAAGGCTCTCCACCACTTATACATATGCCGTCTAAGATAGTTTCTCTTTTTCGCAAAAAAGCCAAAAGCTCGGTCTCTTCCATGGCGTAGCTAACATCAGGGTTAACAACTAGAGAAGCATTATGACAAAATGGGCAGCAAAAATTACAACCACCGGTAAATGCCGTACAAGCCACCTTGCCTGGGTAATCCAATAAAGTTAATTTTTGCAAGCCAAAAATTTTCATATTTCTTCCTCGTCTCCCTACTTATAAAATAAATTTGTTTATTAACTATTATACACCAAAAATGGAATTGCAAAATAGCCGATATTATGGTATCATTTCTACTGTACCACTAGTGCGGATGTAGCTCAGGGGTAGAGCACTTGCTTCCCAAGCAAGGTGTCGCGAGTCCGAATCTCGTCTTCCGCTCCAAAAAAATAAAAGGCCGGAACAAACCACCATTATAGTGATTTATTCCGGCCTTTTTTATTTTTGTCAAAAATCATTTCCTGCCAGGATAAGCTTTTAACCCTTCACCCAAAATAGCAATAGCTTTTTCTATGTCCTCACATTTTAGCACATAGGCTAAGCGGGCCTCATCTACGCCGCAGCCAGGTGTACTATAAAACCCATTACCAGGTGCGAACATTACGGTTTCGCCATTAACGTCAAAGTTTTCTAATAACCATATTGCAAACTTTTCAGCATCATCCACAGGCAATTTTACCATCAGATAAAAGGCTCCTTTAGGATTGGAAGACGTAACGCCCGGAAGCTTTTCCAATGCGGCTTTAATAGTATCTCTGCGTTTTTTATATTCTTTGTTTACTGCGTCTAGATAGGAAGTGGGTGTTGAATACAAAGCCGTAGCCCCAACTTGTTCCAAAATAGGGCTACATAATCTTGCTTGGCAGCATTTTAATATTTGTTGCTGGAATTGCGCATTCTTGGAAATAATACAGCCAATTCTTGCTCCGCAAGCACTATAACGCTTGGAAACCGAATCTATAATGATGAGGTTATCCAAAACTTCAGGAATTGTCCCAAAACTAATGTACTTACCATCATAAACAAACTCGCGATAAACTTCATCAGAGATAAGTCCCAAATCGTACTTGCACACCAAGCGGGCAATAACAGCCATCTCTTCCTCAGTATAAACAACTCCCGTTGGATTACTGGGGTTCGTAAGTAAAATAGCTCTTGTTTTAGGTGTAATAGCGGCTTCAATTACTTTTTCTTCCGGCAAATGGTACCCATTTTCCACACTTGTAGAAATAGCCTTAATTACCACGTTATTTTCCCTAGCAAAGCTATTATAGTTGGCATAAAAAGGCTCAAAAACCAAAATTTCATCTCCCGGATCACATAAAGCCAAAACAGCAAACCTTAAAGCTTCTGATCCGCCGTTAGTCACATAAATATCAGCAGGTTCAAAAGGCATATCCCACTCCTTGTAATATTTACTAATAGCATTTACAAGGCATTCTTCACCTTTAGAGTTGCTGTAAGCGATAACTTTTTCGTCAAATTTACGGATACTATCCATAAACAGTTCCGGCGTTTCAATATCAGGCTGACCAATATTGAGATGATACACCTTCTTGCCCTTTGCCTTAGCTGCCGCCGCATAGGGAGATAGTCTCCTAATGGGAGACGTGGTTAGTGCTTGCACACGATTTGAAATTTTCATAAAGACACCCCTCATAATTAATATATTATCTTAATTTTTGTTTTTAGTAGCCGTAAAGCTCTTTTTATATCGGCTACTACTCCTGTATTCTAAACCATACGTTCTCCTTTTTCAATATTTTTCTCATGTATACAGTATTTTTTCAATATAAAAAAATAAAGCAAAAGCACTTGATAAATCAAGCCCTTTGCCTTATGTATTTTTTATTTATTAGAAATGATAGGTTATGCCTAAATTAACACTATGAGTCATTGCATCTATGCCATAATCAAATCCTCTATATTTAGTATCAGTGTAGAACAAATTTAAATCAAAATCATGGGTCAAGTCATATCCTACGCCTATCTCATAGGCAGTAATTTTATTGCCTACGCCAACGCTTGCCCAAGCAGAAGTCCTTTTGGCAATGTCCATCCTACCCAAAATACCTACTTGGTAGCCATTTTGCGAATTCTCAATATTGCCTTCCGGAATCTTTAAACGGCTATGAACATAACCGGCAAAGGCTTCTATGTTAGGATTAAATTGATATATTAAATTTAGTTGATTGGATTGTAGGGAAGAATCCAAAAAATCTCCTGCATGCCCCACATATTTATAGTCAATGCCGAACTTATCTCCTAAACCATAAGTAATACCTAGACGACCGCGTGTTTTACCATCCATATCGCCGGTCCACCCGTATTCTTCGGCCTTAAAGCTCGGTCCTAAACTAAACGAAGCATCAATCTTACCTGTCCCCTGCTTCATCTCAGTCATTGGCGAAGCATAAACTACAGATGCCACCAATAAGGTACTTAACACGCTTATTCCCAAAACATTTTTTCTCATTTGCGTAGCCTCCTACTACTTATTAAATATTGTTGTTTGCTGACTAAACTACTGTCCGCCTTAATTATAATTCCTGTCATACAACTATTCAAGTAATCATTTCCGTTTCCCAAGAAATTAAGCTCTTCACACTAAACAAATAAAAAGGCAAAGAATCTAGTAATAAGATTCTTTGCCTTATTTATGTTTATTAGAAATGATAAGTTACACCTAGGTTAACGTTATGAGTTTTGAAGTCTGCGCCGTCAAAACCCTTGTATTTAGTATCATTGTAGAATAAATTTACATCAAAATTATTGGTCAAATCATAGCCTACACCTATTTCATAGGCAGTAATTTTATTGCCTACGCCTATGCTGGCCCAAGCAGAGGTTCTTTTAGCAATTGCAATACGGCCCAAAACACCCACTTGATAACCATTCTCGGTATCAGAAACTGTCCCGCCGGCTTTAGCGTCTGCTTCCACTCTGTTATGAACATAGCCGGCAAAAGCAGCTACATTAGGATTAAATTGATACATTAAATTTAATTGGTGAGATTGTAGTGAAGAACCTATGTCTCCTGCATGAGCAGCATATTTGTAATCAATACCCAGTTTTTCCCCTAAACCATAGGTAGCACCTAGGCGATAACGGTTATTTCCACCGAAATCAATGCTTTCACCGTCCCCTTCACCTTTTAAGCTAGACCCCATACTAAAAGATGCATCAACCTTACCTGTGCCTTTATCCATGCTTGTCATTGGTGCTGCATAGGCAGCAGAAGTTACTAGTAAGCTTAAAGCCACCGTTGCTAACATGATTTTTCTCATTTTTTCTTCCTCCCTTTTTCACATAACAGTATATCTTGCTTATTGTACCTGCAATTATGAGAGTATTCAAGTTTTTATTATTTTATTTATTAAAAACAATTGAGCACCCTTAAGTTAACACCTTATTTTTCCTTTAAACACCATCTCCGGCAATTATACATTTAGCAATTTAATGCTTAAAAGACCAGGGCTGAAAACTACTAACATATATAATGCTAATAACAAAAAAACAAAGCAAAGAATCCGGGAATAAGATTCTTTGCTTTGTTTACTTTTTACTTATTAGAAATGGTAAGTTACACCTAGGTTAACACCATGAGTTTTGAAGTCTACATCACCAAAACCTTTGTATTTAGTATCATTGTAGAACAAGTTAACATCAAAATTTTTAGTCAAATCATAACCTACGCCTATTTCATAAGCAGTAATTTTATTGCCTACTCCGATGCTGGCCCAAGCAGTGGTTCTTTTAGCAATCTTCATATTCCCCAAGACACCTACTTGATAGCCATTTTCTGTATCAGAATCGCCATTTCCTTCAGCCCTGTTATGAACATAACCGGCAAAAGCAGCTACATTAGGATTGAATTGATACATTAAATTTAATTGATGGGATTGTACGGAAGAGCTATAGTCTCCGGCATGACAAGCATATTTGTAATCAATGCCCAGTTTGTCCCCTAAGCCATAAGTAGCCCCTAAACGATAACGACTATTTCCGCCCAAATCAATACTTTCACCATAGCCTTCAGCTTTTAAGCTAGACCCCATGCTAAAAGAGGCATCGACCTTACCTGTTCCCTTGTCCATGCTCGTCATCGGTGCTGCATAGGCAGCGGTAGTTGCTAACATACTTGCAGCAACTACTCCTAACACTATTTTTTTCATTTTTGTTTCCTCCCATTTTTTTAGCTATTTTTACACAACACAACACAACTTAATCTACGCTAATTATACTCATAATTACGAGACTATTCAAGCTTTTTTAAACTTTTTATTATTAAAACAGCTAGGACTAGACTGAATTAATGGCCCACTTCATTTTGCTGTTAATCCTCCGTCTACGGTAATTATTGACCCTGTCATGTAACTATTCAAAGGAGATGCTACAGAACAAATAACATGCGCAACTTCCTCCGGTTTGCCAATACGTCCCATAGGGTAAACTGCGGCCATTTCTTGTAACGTGCAATTTCCACTCTTTAATTGTGCATCCACCATTGGCGTTGCTGTATCTCCCGGGCAAATACAATTAACTCGTATTTGGGGAGCCAAGTCCAAGGCCAAAGCTCTGGTTAAGGCCACAACAGCTCCCTTGGAAGCGCAATAAATAGGGCAGCCATAGTTACCTTCCAAAGCCGCATCAGAAGCAATGTTAATTATGGTTCCCCCCGTATCTAGAAAAGGAATTAAACTCTTGCAAAGGAATACTACTCCCTTAACATTAGTATTCATAATCTCCGCATATTCTTCCTCTGTTATTACTTCTATGCGTTCCTCGCTGTATAAGCCTGCGGAATTCACCAAGATGTCCACTTTTTTCTGTTCTTGTTTAATAGTTTCGGACACTTGTTCGCACCCCTGTACAGTACTAATATCTGCTTTTATATATTTAACCTTGGCTGAAAACGTTTCCAAAGCCTGTAAGGCATCTCTACCACGCTCTGCACTGCGCCCTACAACAAAAACCTCAGCTCCGTCTTCCAACATTTTTCGCGCCGCAGCTAAACCAATACCCGAAGTTCCCCCGCTAATAATGGCTACTTTCCCCGCTAAATCGTAATTCACTGGTTTCACCTCATTTTAAGATTATAGTAACATACAATAGATTTTTCCTGTATTGCTTAACCCAAAAGTTCCATGTATCTATTTCGATACATGGAGCTTTTCACCTGCTAAAACAACATTATTTGCCTAATAATACAATTATTTTTGTTTCTATCCCAGGCTGGCTTTCCATTGCCACCTCCATACCATGGCGTTCAGCTATTTCCTTGGCGATAGCTAGGCCAAGTCCTGTACCACTCTTGTTTTTTTCTACTCTTATCTTATAAAAGCGTTCAAAAACATGTGGAACCATCTCAGCGGCAACACCTATTCCATGATCAACAATCTCCAATTTCTTCCCTTGAAGAACCAATTTCACCTGCCCATTCTTGGGAGAGAACTTCACCGCGTTATCCATGAAAATCATCAGCATTTGACGCAAGCGACCATAATCGCCCTCTACAGGATACCACTTAGTATCTGTTTCCAAAGCCACATCAATATTTTTGTCTTTACCCAGCCTCTGGCTGCCATGTACCACGTCTAGCAAAACATCATAGAGATTTAGTTTAGTCATTTCTATTTTGAAGTTGAGGTTTTGTAACCGTGACAAATCCAACAAGTCATTAATCAGTCTTTGCAAAAAAATTGTCTCGGATAACATTTGCCGATAGTACTCTTCTACTTGTTCCGGCAACGTTACCACTCTATCATTTAGAGCTTCTAACGACCCTCGAATAACCGTAACCGGCGTCCGCAATTCATGTGAAATATTGGCAATAAAATCCCTGCGCATTTGGTCCAGCTGAGCACTTTCCTTACTTGCCACTAAAAGTCTCTCACCTAAAGAGTCGAGGGCTGTTCCTAATTCTCCAATTTCATCCTGCTGCCGTACGTCACAACGTACTGTATAATCACCTTCAGTCATCCTTTCAGCCGTTTGCTGCATGGTTTTTAAGGGTTTCGTAAAACGCCAAGAAGAATAAACGGCAAGCAAAAATGCTGCTAATAAAGCAATTCCACCACACATAAGCAAAATTCTTGTAGCCTGCTTAGCGGCCATATCCATACCTGACAAAGGTGCATGAATAAGCACGGCCCCTAAAATTTCTCCGTCCTTATCTTTTATAGGCGCACCTACGGTTAAAGTTGGTACTTCCAACATATTACTAAAACCGCTACTGGTAGTTATTGTCCCTTGCATAACATTTCTAACAACCTTTTCAGCATCCGGTGGTAAATCTTTATACATAAAAGCTGGTTTTTTACCTTCAGGATGTGCCGGCATTTCCAAATTCTGGTCCGCATCTACAATCCAGACATCCTCAGCAGCCGCACTACCCAAAAATCTTAGAACAGAGTTGAACCCCAACCCCATTGGTCCTTGCAAACGAGGCATGCGCTTGCCATTGTCTCTTCCATCCATCTCTCTTCCTTGCTGTGGAACCTGTCCCCTTTTTATTGCTGCATCCTCTTTTTCCTGCCAAGCAATCATTTGATCTCGACTATCACCCAGAGCCTGAGCAATTTTCACTGCTCGTTGTTCCAAGTCTTGTTTTTTTATGTCGATGGTGTGCTCCCTAAATAAATAAGCGAACCCACTTCCTACAACTAAAGAAAAAAACAACAACGCCAAGGCAAAAGATAAAAACAGCTTAAATGTGATTTTATTCTGCATCAATTTTCTCCTCGAAACGATACCCCACACCCCAGATAGTTTTTATTTCCCATTGTTCATGAGGATACTGATCAAGTTTTGCTCTTAATCTTTTAATATGAGAATCTACAGTACGGCTATCACCGTAATAATCATATCCCCAAATACTATTTAATAGATTTTCACGAGAAAAAACTTTATTTTTATTTTTAGCAAAAGTCCATAATAACTCCACCTCTTTTTTAGTTAGAGGTAAATCATGTTCTGCTACCGTTACTTTATACTCTTCCAAATTTATAGTTAGATTATCTATGGCAAATCTTCTTTCATCCTTCGGCTCAGGACTCATGCGTCGTAAAATTGCTCTTACTCTAGCCATAACCTCCCCTGCAGAAAAGGGTTTTACGATGTAGTCATCTGCACCAATATCCAATCCCATAATTTTTTCAAAGTCTTCGCCCCTAGCCGTCACCATAATAATGGGAACCATAGAGGTCTTGCGAATTTCTCGACAGACTTCAAACCCATCCTTTTTAGGCATCATTACGTCCAAAAGAATAATTTGTATTTCACTACTGTTTTTTGAAAATTTAAGCAGGGTTTCTTCGCCATCTAAAGCAATAATTGGCTCCAGTCCTTCTTTTTTCGCATAGGTTGCCAGTATGGAAGTTATTTGTTCATTGTCATCAGCGATTAAAATTTTAGTCATAGAACGCACCGCCCTTCTATTGTTAATTATACAGCCTTTTATGTTTTTTTCATGGCAAGAAATGTAAAAACATACATTTTCTCGAAAAAAAACATAGTTTCGTCAAACCACTTGTCTATACTTAACTTGTAAACAAAGAGGAACCCCATAAAATATTAAGGAGTGTGATTCATATGAAGAAAATCCAATCAACTTTACTAGCAAGTTCTTTAATTGCAGCATTATTCTTTTCCACAGCCTATGCAGCTACCAGCGATGCGGATACTAATCCGCATAAAATGCGTGACCTAGTAGAAGCATATCAAGCGGAAAAAATTGACCAAACCGAAGACCGCAAACTGCCTATTATGGGCGGACATAGGAAGACTATGATGCAACGAAATGGCGGCCCGTGGAAGACCTTGGCAGAATTAACGGGTAAGGATGTTTCCACAATTCAACAAGAGTGTCATGCTACCCACAAATCTCCCTACGAATACGCTAAAGAAAATGGCGTAGCAAAACAATTCCAGGAGAAAAACTTAGAAGCTGTAAAAAAAGGCCTGAGCCTAGCTGTTGCTGATGGAAAAATAACCCAGGAAAAAGCAGATGCGGCTTTAGAAAGATTCATTAAATTCGAAAAAGATGAAGCAGACGGAAAAATAATGCGCCATAGAGGGCCCGGTTATAGAATGATGAATGCTTCCGGACCTATCTCTGAGGGCCGTAATGGTATGGACTATCAGGCACAGGTTGCCGGACCACCGGTAAGACATATGTTCATGGGGCTAATGCCTTTTGACACTTTAGCAGAATTAACCGGCAAGGACGCTCAAGATTTAATGGAAACCTGCCGCACAGAACAAAAAACTTGTTACGATATTGCTAAAGAAAACGGCGTTCTTGACCAGTATAAGGAAAAAAGAATAGCCGCAAACAAAGAAATCTTAGCTAAATTAGTTGCCGATGGCAAAATAACTCAAGAAAAAGCAGACAAAATTTTAGTAAAAGTAGAAAAAAATATTAATGCTGATAAACCCGAAAGAAAGCAGATGGCTAGAGGGCATATGATGGAACAAAGCCCGGACAGAATGCCTCCTGTTGAAGAATAAGTTTATCAAATAACAACCTATAGAATTAACACCGCAGTTCAATATGATATTGAACTGCGGTGTTTTTTATGCACATATTAGGTTTTTACCTTGTTGCTTAAACACACCTATACCCCGGGCGGAATTTTATCTTCCATAATGCCGCGGTAATTCAAGGTATTTCCATCTACAACAAAAGTACCATCTCCATTAGCATGGAATGTTCGTTTTTCTTTTTTATCAGCATTATACCAAGCATGTATTCCCTCTAAAACAATAATGCTATGTTTTTCTATATATTCCACAAGCCTGCATTCTAAACAAAATAAACATTCCTCAATGAGAGGCGCCTGAACTGTCTTAGCTTTTTTTGCCGTTAAACCAAATTCCTTAAATTTATTAACCTCCGCACCGGAAACAGAGCCTATACGAACGGTTGTTTCTGCCAACTCTATCGTGGGGACGCACAAAACACATTCCTTTTTCGCTAATAAGTTTGCAAAGGAATAATTCCAAGGTCCGGTGGTAATGGCAAGACGAGGCGTGAAATCAGTAACCATATGCCAAGAAATAGTCATTACGTTATTTTTCTTTCCCCCCCTAGTCGTCACCAATAAAACAGGCCCCGGTTCAAAAAACATAAAAGCTTTTTCCAGCTGCATTGTCCTGAAAGTCATACTGTCCCCTCCTCGCTAAAATATCTCCCGTTTACGCCTTCGATACCCGTTATTTTCACTGCTTCATATAAAATTATAACACTAAGTAACCTGTAATTTAACTGTCTGCTTAAATAATCCTCCTTCACTGTGCCGGCTATTTAGTGTTTCGTAGTTTTATTTCACTAGGAAACACTACAACGCAAAATACACAATAAAAAAAACCGGATGCAGACAAGGCTGTGCTCTGCATCCGACTACCAAAAAATTTTCTTAAATTATAGCGGAATTCTGCCCATTAAAGCGGCGACGAATAAAATCACTAAAGATACTATCCAAGCCCAAATAAAGGTGTGCTTCTGATGTTCTCCTAAATCAATGCCAGCCAAACCTACCAGTAAGAAGGTGGCAGGAGTCAAAGGCGAAAGTGGAAAACCAAGAGTCATTTGACCGCAAATAGCCGCTCTGGCCATATCAACAGCTTGCAGGCCAACGCCTTCGGCTGCCTGAGATAAAATAGGTAATACGGCAAAATAGAAGCTGTCAGGATCAAATACTAAGCTAAGAGGCATGGACAAAACGCCAACTAAGGCCGCAAAATGCGGTGCTAAAGAGTTAGGAATAATAGCCACTAAGCCCTGAGCCATAGCCTTTAACATACCAGAACCTTTCATAATACCGGTAAAAATACCGGCCGCAAAAAGTACGCTAGCCATCATCAAAGCACTTTTAGCGTGGGCATCCACTCTTTCACCCTGCATTTTAACATTAGGATAATTGACCAAGAAAGCCAAAACCAACGCAATCATAAAACAACCAGCCGGTGGCAAAATTCCAAAAACCAAGGCTGCCACGGTTACAATAATCAAAATCAGATTAAACCAGAAATATTGGGGCCTACGTAATACGGCTTCTTCCGGCGGCAATTCTTGAATCTCAATGTTGACCGCTTCTAGGCTGCTGCCTAGCCTTTTCTTTTCCTTTAGTCCAAACATAACGCAAATGGCAAGACCCGCCAGTAACCCGCAGAGTTGTGGAATAACCATTGGAGAATACAATTCCGTTAAAGGAACTTCCAACGCCGTAGCCGCTCTCATAGTAGGGCCACCCCAAGGCACCATATTCATAGTACCTGCTGCTAAAGCTACTACTGTAGCCAGGATCCTGTTATCCATTTTCATTTTTTGATAAATAGGCAGCATAGCAGGAACTGTGATTAAAAAGGTTGTAGCTCCTGAACCATCCAAATGTGTCAAGATGGTAATAATAAAAGTACCGATGCAGACCTTTACAGGATCTGCGCCCATAATTTTAATGATTTTGTTGACGATTCTTTCAAAAGCTCCTACATCACCCATGGTAGTAAAGAACAAAACTGCAAAAATAAACATGGCACCGGTAGCGGCAACACTGGAAATACCGCTGCTCATAAACTTGCCCAATTGCCCACCCTTGCCAATAATCAGACAGGCAATAACAGGAATAGTAATCAAAGCTGCCATAGTAGACATTTTTTTACTCATGATCAAGGCCAGCACTGCTACAATTGTGATCAATCCAACGATTGCTAACATACAATATCCTCCTATTCAAAGTAACTTCAAATAAAATGCATGGTTTCACAGCAATAATCTTTTAAAACAGCCCTGTTACTTCTTTTCTACTTCTTTCATAAAATAGCTTATATCATCGGCACTCATATGCAATTGTTGCTCTAAGATGTCTTTAGTGTCCTTGCCAAGAGTAGGAGCTTTCTTATAGGTCATATGTTCAGCCTCGATAAATTTAATAGGATTGCCGGTAATCTTCATCTTACCTTCCATAGGGTGATCAATTTCCACAATCATTCCACGTGCTTTAGCAATATGCTCATCATTTACTACATCAGGAATGGTATTAATAGGTGCACAGGGTATATTATTGGCCCTAAAGAGTTTAATAACGTCTTTCCCTTTACGGGTCTTAGTCCATCCGGTAACAAGTTCATTTAAAATGCTGTTATTTTTTACCCTGTCTCTATTGAGCTTAAAACGTTCATCCGCAAACCAATCGGGATGTTCTGTAACTTTACAGAAATGCTCCCACAAATTATCATTACCTACGCCAATAACTATCCACCCATCCGCCACTTCAAAAGAGTCATAAGGATAAATAAATTCATAGCGGTTGCCGGCACGTTGCGGAACTCGACCTTCTACCATATAAATTTCATTGATAGTTTCCATGGCACTAACAGAACAGTCAACCAGGCTAATATCAATACATTCACCATGACCGTTTTTCTCCCGGCCGCGCAAAGCTGCCAAAATACCAATACAACAGTTTAACCCACCCAACACATCACCGATAGCCGTACCGGTCCTTGTAGGAGCAGAATTAGGCCAACCTGTTACGCTCATCATGCCACTGACAGCCTGAGCAATAACATCATAGCCAGGTAACATACGGTCAGGACCTGTTTGTCCAAATCCTGAAATAGAAGCCATAATAATTTTGGGATTTATTTTTTTCAACTCATCATAGCCAAAACCCATCTTATCAATGGTGCCTGGTTTAAAGTTTTCTACGAAAACATCAGCGGTCTTTACCATTTCCGACAAAATATTTTTAGCCTTCTCATCACGTAAATTTAAGACCATGCTCTTTTTGTTACGGTTTAAGTTAGCATAATAGGCACTAATACCATTTAAAAACGGCGGATAAGCACGACTGTCATCACCATGCACAGGAGTTTCAATCTTAATAACTTCTGCACCCATATCAGCTAGAAGCATAGTGCAGTATGGTCCTGACAGAACTCTGGTCAAGTCCAAAACTCTAATACCTTCCAAAGGTTTTGTCATAATCTACTCACTCCTCATCCGGAATTTCAACTTCAAATCGTAAAAGGGCAGCTTCTAGGCATTTGCCAAGAGAGTCAAGACGCAAGGAACGAGTGGCACCACCATCTAAAGCGTGATGCATTACGAAGTTAAAACCATCTAATTGAGGCAGGTCATAGCGAATTACATCTCCATAAACAATATCTTCAAAATGTCTTCTTACGGCTTCAGTAGTCAATTGTTCTTCCATTACCTTGTAATATTTTGGCTCACGTGCGTAAATACAAATATTAGAAGTATCGCTTTTATCTCCACAACGGCCGTGGGCAATTTTTCTTAGTTGTACTTTCATTTTATTTTCCTCCTGTTATTAGGCCTTAGCCAAATTTTCCGTTTCTTATTTAACATCCTCCACATAGGCGGTAAACTCTACAGCATCCCGGGGAATCAAGGTTGGCCATAAAGCAAACACTTCACTTGGTTTGATACGTCCCCCAAAGAAGCAACCTTGCGCTGGTCCATTCAAATTACTTACCGGTGCAATTTCCGGGGTAAGTTTTAAGGCTTCTGCCTTAGTTTCCGTCATAATAGCATAGCGCAGGCAAACCTCATTCAACTCTTCATGCATTTCAGCTGCTAAAGGCCCATGCAAAGAGTTAAGACCCAAATAATCAATGTGGGTCCTAATGGCCTTCAGGTTCTTCATAGCCATTCTCTTATCAAGAATGTCCGCAGCCATCTTGGCTTTCTCTAAGGCATCCGGCCAACTGTAAGGCAGATATGCTACATTGCGATACCCTTCCAAATACCCTACACACATTTTTAAGCTATCCGGACGTGGATGCCCGGTCACCCCTTTTACCAACACATGGTCTTTTTCAATACCTTCCAGTGTAATTTTACTGAAATCTGCTACAACATCAGGAGTAATGTAGGCAGCAGGATCGTGAATTTCATACATTAACTGCTCTTTAATAGATTGTGTTGTTACCAATCCCCCGGTATTTTTAGTTTTAGTCATAATAAGTTCCCCTGGTTTGCTGACTTCAGCAATAGGATAACCTAGAAATTCCGGGCGAGGCACATTACGCCAATCATAGTCATAATTACCACCGGTAGCTTGAGCGCCACATTCGCACAGATGTCCTGCCAAAATACCGGTAGCCCTAGCATCCCAATCATCAGCCTTCCAACCAAATTCGTGAATAAGAGGAGCTTCGAACATAGCGGTATCCGTTGAGCGGCCTAAGATAATAATATCAGCGCCACCTTCCAGGCACTCCAAAATAGGTTCTACCCCAAAATAAACATTAGCATTAACCATATTAGGAAGGATACGGTCAATGTTTTCACCCGTATCCATATGCTGCATAGTAATACCCTGTTCACGAAGCTTAGGCAGTATCTCTCTTACGTCATCGCCCAAAACATACCCGATTTTAAAGTGCAAGCCACTTTCCTTTATGGCTTGTTTTACAAGCTCTACCGCTTGCTTAACATTCATGCCGCCGGCATTGGTAATAACCTTTGTGCCCTTTTCTTTCAAATCAGGAAGAATTTGTTTAATAACTGTGATAAAGTCTCTTGCGTAGCCGGCTTCAGGTCTCCTTTCCTGTTGTCTGCGCATAATAGATAGAGTAAGCTCGGCCAAATAGTCACAAGCAATATAATCAACCCTGTCCTGTTTTGCCATAACTATAGGCGCATCATTTAAATCGCCCCAGAAACCCTGTCCACCACCAATTCTGATTGTTTTCATGCTTTTTTCCTTCTTTCCTAAGATTTTTCTTGCTGGGTTTTGTC
>Ga0183100_1000165_pt1 | contig 85020 bp, 92 predicted proteins | sample Biomet2_FD_127789 | JGI IMG/M metagenome (GOLD analysis project Ga0183100, IMG submission 127789) | Microbial communities from bioreactor (seeded with anoxic lake sediment) at LBNL, California, USA - Biofuel metagenome 2 | ecosystem: Engineered > Bioreactor > Anaerobic > Unclassified ...
TTGAATATACTGACGAGGAACTCTTTGCACTGCATATTATCTACAGTACAAACTGAGCAGGCGATAAATTGGTTTTCAATTTATGGGGCCGGGTTACCTTGTGTGACAGCAGGTGGGGAATACACATCTGTGGGACAGTAGTCTACTAATTATTGTCCCACTTTTTTTGTGCAAAAGTCGAAGTCTGACATTGAATGTCCATACGAGGAGGATCATATGAAAAGAAAAGAAAAGGTTGCCCTGCTTTCAGTCAGCTCCAACACAACTTTAATCATTCTAAAGGTTGTCGCCGGCATATTGAGTGGATCAGTCAGTATAATATCGGAAGCCATTCATTCCGGAATGGATCTTCTGGCATCCATCATCGCTTTTTTTTCTGTAAAACTTTCCAACAATCCGGCGGACAAGGAACACCCATACGGCCACGGGAAAATTGAAAATGTATCCGGTGTGATCGAGGGAATATTGATCTTGATCGCCGCCGTTCTGATTATTGCCGAGGCAATCAAAAAGATTATTGATCCTGTTGAAATGAAGGAAACCACCATCGCCATTATTGTCATGTTTATTGCGGTGATTGTAAATATAATCGTTTCGCGAATATTGTACAAGGTGGCAAAGGAAGAAGAGTCGGTTGCCCTGGAAGCGGATGCGCTTCATCTTAAGACCGATGTGTATACTTCGCTGGGTGTATGCTTGGGATTGATTCTGATTCGAGTGACCGGCATTTATATTCTGGATCCCATGGTTGCAATTTGTGTTGCCCTTCTTATACTCAAGGAATCCTGGAATTTAATATCCAGCGCCTTTCAGCCGCTGATGGACGTCACGCTAAGCGATGATGAGCTGAAACGGATTGTCAGGGTGGTGCAGTCCTATGCGCCTCCTGTTGTCAACGCCCATAAACTGCGTACCCGAAAGTCTGGAAACATACGAATCATTGATTTTCATCTAATCGTGGACAGCGAAATGTCCGTCACCACCGCCCATGATCTTTGCGAAGAGATCGAACAATGTATTGAACGAAATCTTAAAAATTGTGATGTGCAGATCCATATTGAGCCGGAAAGTCATTTGGAGTCCACAACAAAATCCAATCTTTGGTAGCGCCAATGTACATATTTGGTGTTATAATTCAAGGTAAACAGAGGAAAGGAAAGTAGTGAAATGTCTATAAACGAGCAGAGAATTGAATTGATCAAGATGATTCTTGAAGATAGCACCATTGAAACCGAGGAGGAGGAAATCCTCCATATGTTACTGAAGGAGCACGTGACAAAGGATCTTGTGTCAGAGCGGGAAAGCAACCTTACTGTGGGTCAGCGGGCGGCCGACGGATTGGCGCGATTCGCGGGAAGTTGGACCTTCATCATTATTTTCTTTGCAATCCTTGTGGTCTGGATCGGTGCAAACGTGATGATGCTCACCAAGGCTTTCGATCCCTATCCGTTCATCCTTTTGAATCTGATTTTGTCCTGCATCGCATCCATACAAGCGCCAATCATCATGATGAGCCAAAACCGTCAGGAAGAAAAGGACCGAATCCGAGCCAAGAACGATTTCAAAGTCAATCTGAAAGCTGAGATCATCATAGAGGATCTCCACAATAAAATGGACGACATCATTGAGCAACAAAAGGATTTTGCTGCAAAACTGGGCCTGTCGGAAAACCAGTCGACCGACAGCCAAACCGATTTAAAGAAATAGAAACTCCCAATATCAAGTCAAAAGATATTTGGAAGTTGAAGTTGAAGGAGGGGTTTTTTATGGATCTGCGAAATATTGGAGCCGAGGTCATACGACAACGGGAAACCATCCATCGCATATTGGAGAGTTTGGGGCCCAGCGATGTGGAGCAAGGCCTGCTGGTGATCAAGGCGTCTTTGCTGAACCAGGACCTCAGAACGTTGGTGATGAACAACGCGGGTGAGTTTCTACGGGATTACACCATTGATTTTAAAGAGGGTGCCATCGTTGCGCGGGGATTGGTGGATATCAAGCAACTTGGACCCATCGATTTGCAATATAAAATAATGATTCAGGAATTCCGCTTTGATCAAACCGGTCACAAAATATATGCGACATTCCAGGAGACAGCTTCTTCCACAGGGAATTTCGCCCAGAAGCTTGCCGTCAAAACGGCGCTTCTCAATGGCCCATTGTTAAAAACAGCCGCCAGTCTCAGCAAAAGCAAATCGCTTCATGTGGACGGCAACAATCTGTTTTTGGATTTGGATTCCATTGAATGGATAAAAGGGCTGCCAGGGAATCATCCCCTGCAACTGATCAGCATAAAAGAATCGATACTCACCTTATCTTTCATCTGATATAATATACCTATCATAGTGGGAGTTGGGATCATAAATGAAGGGAGCATCAGAATGAAAAAGCATATAATGAGTAACGTGTACTGGGTCGGTGTCGTCGACTGGGAACTGAAAAAATTCCATGGCGATGAATACACAACCAATCATGGGTCCACATATAATTCTTATCTGATCCAGGAAGAAAAAACCGTCCTCATCGATTCGGTATGGAAACCTTTTGGAGATGATTTTGTGGAAAATCTAAAAAGCGAAATCGACTTGAACTCCATTGATTACATCATCGCCAACCACGGTGAAATCGACCACAGCGGCGGACTCTACAAGCTGATGAAGGAAGTTCCGGACAAACCGATTTACTGCACAGCCAACGCGGTGAAGTCCCTGACAGGAATGTATCATCAGAATTGGGATTTTCATGTTGTCAAAACCGGCGACAAATTGGATATCGGCAACGGCAAAGAACTGGTATTTGTCGAAATGACAATGCTGCATTGGCCGGACAGCATGGCAACCTATTTGACAAAGGACAATGTATTGTTCAGCAATGACGCTTTCGGTCAACATTATGCCACTGACCGATTGTTCAATGATTTGGTGGATCAGTGCGACCTTTTCAAAGAGGCCATCAAATACTACGCCAACATTCTCACACCATTTGCCCCTATGCTTCGAAATAAATTGCAGGAAGTCATTTCTCTTGGCTTGCCCATTGATATCCTGGCAACCAGCCATGGCGTCCTTTGGCGGGACAATCCCATGCAGATAGTGGAGAAGTACATCAGTTGGGCCAATGATTATCAACAAAATCAGATAACAATTCTCTATGACACCATGTCAAACGGCACAAAAAATCTGGCGGAAAAAATTGCATTGGGAATCGAATCTGCCAGCCCCGAGACGGAGGTGAAAGTCTTCAATATCGCAAAAAGCGACCAAAACGACTTGATCACTGAAGTGTTCAAATCGAAGGCGGTGGTGATTGGTTCGCCAACCATTGGCAACGGGGTGCTCCATTCAGTAGCTGGCTTTTTATATCTGATGAAGAGCCTCAAATTCAAAAACAAAAAAGCAGCCGGATTTGGATGCTACGGGTGGAGCGGAGAGTCTCCCAAAATCATCGGTGAGATGCTGACGCAGGCAGGCTTTGAATTGGTCTGCGAGCCCCTCAGATATCAATGGAACCCAGATGAAAACGCCTTGAAGGCCGCTGTACAGTTTGGCAAGGAATTTGCCCAGAAACTCGGCGAATAATTTATCATTTAAAGACCATCCGGACAGGGTGGTCTTTTCTTTGCCTTTTTGTTGACAGAACGGTCTTTGGTGGTAAACTGTGGAAAAGGAGAGGAAGTATGATGAAACCACGTTTATTGATTATCGGTGGATTTTTAGGAGCCGGAAAAACAACACTGCTTTGGGAGCTCGCCCGGCATTTTGCTGAAAGCAACATAAAAGTCGGCCTTGTCACCAACGATCAGGCATCCGGTCTGGTTGACACATCCTTTTTGGAACAGTCCAACAATACGGTTTTGGAAGTAAGCGGAAGCTGTTTCTGCTGCAATTTCAATGGGTTTATCGATGCGGTTGCTCAGGCGGTCGAGGTGGAACACTGCCAATTGGTGTTGGCGGAACCAGTGGGAAGTTGCACAGACCTGTCGGCGACAATCCTTCAGCCACTGAAAGACAAATTTTCCCAGCGGTTTGAAATCGCGCCATTAACTGTTCTGGTGGAACCAAATAAACTGATGGATATTTTAAAGGGAGGTACGGCGGGACTCCATGACAGCGCCGCCTACATCCTTCAGAAACAGTTGGAAGAAGCGGATATCATTCTGATCAGCAAAAGTGACTTGCTGTCACAGCAGGAGCAACAAGATATAGCTGCCAAGGCAGGAGCTAAATGGCCTTTTGCCAAAGTCATGAATATCAGCGTTGTCACCGGCCAAGGATTGGATATGTGGTTGGATTATGCCATGACAAAACAACATGCAGGCATGCATCTGGTTTCTGTCGACTACGATACCTATGCGGAGGGGGAGGCGGTGTTGGGCTGGCTGAATGCCCGTTTTGCCTGTGAAGGGATGAATGTGGATTGGGATGAAGTTCTTGAGAGGACCATTGCCCGTTTGGGCATGCTCTTCGACCGGCAGCATATCGCTGTCGGCCACGTGAAAGCATTCGTGAAAAGCGAAAGCGGATACGCGGTGGCCAATCTTACAGGAACCAGTGAGACGATTGCTGTTCGAAAGGGCGCCGGAAAGGGAAACAAGGCGGAGATGATTGTCAACGCCCGTGTGGAAATGACTCCTGAAAAATTGAATATTTTGGTTTTGGAAATCCTAAGCGAGATTTTTGGCGATGGGATCTCATGGCGCACGTTGGAATCCAACTGCCTGAGCCCGGGTCGGCCGAACCCGACCCATCGATATAGTGAGGTAATTGAAAAAAGGAGTTAAAACTCCTTTTTTTCGTAGATTTTCCGAGCCATCCTGTAGGAGATGAACACGCCGGCCACCACCACCACCGGGATGATGTACTTAAGGGGCTCAAGTTGATTTTCGTCTGGTAGGGGAAGCTTGAGGGCGTTGGCCAATAGAATCAGTCCCACGGGGATAAACAGAATCGCCATCATAATCATTCTGCCTTTTTCAACGCCGAATTTGATGAAAACCGGCATGAGAACCGATAGCAGAAAAATGCTGAGCAATGAAAAAGCGAATGCCATGAACGCCGACTCCCCCGCACCTTTGCCGGTGATGAGGGTGAACAGAAATGCCACAATGAAACCAACCGCGGCGGCGATTCCGCCCAAGGCGTATTTGCCCAGGACGATATCCTGACGACGAAGCGGCATGGACAAAGCGTATTTGTCCCACCCGGCCCGTTCATCATATGAAAGGGCGGTCACAGGAAGCATGGTGACCAGCATGCAGACGACGCCGATGAACACTGAGGAGTCTTTGCTGAAAAAAGCGACGGAAGCGAACAACGCAACCATGACCAGGTAAATTTTCCCTTGCTGCCTCAAGGTATATAAGTCTTTAAGGATCAACCCCTTCATTTTCGATTCTCCTTTGCATAAAATAGCATAATATTTTCAAGGGATACTGATTCCACAGGACATTGAGGGGGAATCAACGCTTTGACGACCAGCGCTTCCACACCAAATTTATTTCGGCGAACACCGCAAATGGCGGCTGGATCCAATTGCGCCAGGAATTCCTCGTCACATTTCAACATGCCGTGTCGCTCAATCATTTCATCTTTGGGCTCCGATAGAAAAACTTTGCCATGATGGATGAAGGTGATGTAATCGCAGATTTTTCCAGATCGCTAAGGATATGGGAAGATAGGAGGATACTATGGTTTTCATCCTGAATATACTCCTGGAAAACATCCAGAAGCTCTTCGCGGGCCATGGGATCCAGCCCGGATGTCGCCTCGTCCAGTATCAGCAGTCTGCTGTCATGGGAAAGGGCGACCGCAATGGACAATTTCATCTTCATTCCTCTGGAATAATTCTTTACCGGCTTTCTTTCCGGCAATGAAAACTTGGTCAAAAATGAATAAAATGTTTTTGGGGACCAATTGGCGTAAACTTGCGACATGATTCTGTTGATTTCTTTTCCGCTGAGATTCTCGGGAAAACAGTTGTCGTCCAGGACGACGCCCAGACGCTCTTTGATTTCCTTGGCATGGCCCGACATGGATTCGCCAAAAATGGAAATTTCGCCGCCATCGATTTTGTTCAGCCCCAACAACGATTTGATGGTGGTGCTTTTACCGGCGCCGTTTTCACCGATCAGACCCATGATGCAACCGGTCGGCAAAGTGAGATTGACGTTGTCCAGCAGAAAATCGCTGTAAATTTTTTTGACATTTTTCATTTCGATTGCAGTACTCATTGTTGTTCTCCTTTATAGAGCAACTGGATCAACTCGATCAGATCTTTCAGGGGGACTTGGCTGATTGACGCCAATTGGATCGCTGAGGTCAAGTGGTCCTCGATTCTCCGCAGGTGTTCTTCTTTGATGCGTTCCAGGTTCGGTGCGGCGACAAAGCTGCCTTTGCCGGGAACGGAAACAATGTATCCATCACGTTCCAAGTCATCATAGGCGCGTTTTGTGGTGATGACGCTGATCCGCAGCTCCTTGGCTAAAAGTCGTATGGAAGGAAGGCTGTCTCCTTCCACCAATTCCCTTGAAATGATGATGTTTTTGATTTGGGTGCTGATTTGCTCATAGATTGGCAAACCGCTGGAATTGCTGATATGAATATTCAACGGATTCCTCCTTGTGGTTACTGTATATATTGATTATATACAGTATGATATATTTGTCAATAAAAAGTTGACTTGAATGGATGAATAGTTGATAATTGCCAGTATAAGAATCAACTCTAGGGGGAAGCGATGAAAGAGGAAAAGAGACTGAAGAAAACCAATACCGCAGAGGCCTTCGGACAGCCCACAATGGCTGGACGCGTTGGGAGAAGCCGATCGTCACGGAAGTCATTGGCACGGTATGTCATATTTATGCCTGCCATGATTTTATATTATGAAGTTGTTTTGCGGCTGGTTACGGGATTACCCTTTGCCGACGTTGGAGTTGCCTACACCCTTCTGTTTTCTCTGGCCGCCGGTGGATTTCTGTCCTTGATTCTGGGTCTTGTCAAACCTCGGGTTCGTGGAGGTATTATTTGGATTATAACAATCTTTTGCGCCATTTTTTATGGGTCGCAATTTTTCTATTATTCTATCTTCGGAACGTTCTATACCTTTTATTCAATGCTGCATGGCGGCGAAGCATTCCAATTTTATGAAACCATTTTGTCCACATTCGCCAAGGACTGGCTGCCTTTGCTTTTGTTTTTCATTCCATTGATTCTAGTGGCTTCGACCGGAAAGTTCCGTAAAAAATGGCCTGTGTTTTCCGGGAAACAAAAAATCATTCTGCTGTTGGCGGTCATAGTTCTTCAGGGGGTTTCCGTTTATTCAGTCTGGCTTGATAAGGGCGAAGGGCTGAATTCGAATATTTTATACTTTGAATCTGGGGATGCGGCCAATAGCGTGTCCAGATTTGGGGCCATGACAGCAATGAGGCTTGATATTCAGAAGACTATCTTTCCTCCTTCAGATAGCGCTTATGGTCAGGATGACAGCGATCGTGGTCATGATGCCGCGAAAAACGGAATTCCAAGCTCTCTTTTCGACAAGCAAGTTCTAAATTTGGATTTTGAAAAGTTGATTGAAAATGCGCCGAATGACACCATCAAAGCATTGGACAAATATTTTGCGTCGGTGACGCCCACCAATAAGAATGCCAAAACCGGAAAGTTCAAGGGGTACAATTTAATCATGATCACAGCGGAGGGGTTCAGCCCTTATGTGCTGGACAAAAAGCTTACTCCAACTCTGTACAAAATGGCGACGGAAGGATATCAGTTCACCAATTTCTATAACCCCATTTGGGGGGTCAGCACATCTGACGGGGAGTATGTTGAATGTACAGGACTTCTGCCGAAGGCGGGTGTGTGGAGCTTCAAGGAATCCGCGAAAAACGATTTGCCCTTTACCATGGGGAATCAATTCCGGTTTCTCGGCCTGACGCCCCGGGCATATCACGACCACACATATAGTTACTATGACAGAGACCTTTCCCATCCCAACGCGGGATACCGTTATGAGGGAGTGGGAAATGGACTGCAGGTGAAAAAAACCTGGCCGGAATCGGATTTGGAAATGATGGAAAAAACCATTGACGATTATATCGGAGATCCATATTTCCACACGTACTACATGACAGTGAGCGGGCATTTGAACTATACCTTCACGGGAAATATGATGGCCGCGAAACATAGAAGCGAAGTGGCGGATTTGCCCTACTCAGAACACTGCAAAGCCTATATCGCCTGCAACATGGAGTTTGATCGGGCGATGGAATATCTGTTGAAACGGTTGGATGAGGCCGGCATTGCGGACAAAACCCTGATTGTGTTTTCCAATGACCATTACCCTTATGGGCTGACAGAAAGCGAGCAGCTGGAACTGGCGGGACTGGACAAGTTCAGCCCGACATATGAAATGTATCGCAGCAGGCTGGTTGTCTGGAGTGGTGATATGAAGGGTGATTCGGGGAAAGTCATAGACAAAATATGCAGTCAGGCTGATATCATTCCCACTGTGTCCAATCTATTGGGTCTTCCTTTTGATTCCAGAATGCTGGCGGGGACGGATATCTTTTCCGACAGCGAGGGATTGGTGATTTTCAAGGACTATAGCTGGCAAACGGACAAGGGAATCTACATAGCTCCCGAGAGGAAATTTTATCCGGCCGCCGGTGTAAAGGTGGACAGCAACTATATTGCCAGAATGACAAAGCGCGTCCGCAACACCTTCTGGGCGTCTTCGAAGATTCTGGAAACCAATTATTATCGAACAATCCTGACAAAGCAACAAAAAAATATCCTGGATGATCCCATCCCCTTGCCATAAATCAAACGAGATTCGCCCCGGCACATAATCGGAACGGCGAACACTCCCAAACTCACTTGGAAGGAGTAGAAATGAATCCACAAATCATTATCACCCTGATTCAAAATGTTGCAATTCTCGTTGCCATGGTGTTTGTTTACTCGTTGTTGATCAATAATGGAAAAATGGACAAGCTGTATTACAAGATTGCCATAGGCATTTTCAATGGTCTTGTGGGTATTTTATTGATGTGGACCGCATTGAAGCTGGCCAATGGAGTCATTTTTGACACCCGATCTGTTCTGATCAGCGTTTCAGGCATGTTCTTTGGGGCGATTCCCACAATTATTTCAGCGGTGATTCTGTGTCTCTACCGCCTCTCCATCGGCGGGCCGGGTTTATACATGGGCATCTTTGTGGTGGTCACAACTTCGTTGATAGGCATTTTAGGCCACAAATATATTTTCAATGGTTTGCTGGACAACCAGAAGCATCGGGGTATCAAGTTCTATTTGTTTGGGGTGATTGTCCATATCGATATGTTGCTTTGCATGGTATTGCTGCCGGCCAACATTATGATGTCGACGTTGAAGTCCATTTCCTTGCCGGTGATGATCCTGTATCCAATCGGGACCTATTTACTTTGCAAAATTCTTATGGATCAAATGGAGAGGTTCTCCCTAATGGATAAAGTGGCGATAAGTGAGGCAAAATATAGAAATATCGCCGAAAACACCTCTGACATGATCTGGACCATGGATACCGGTTTCTCGTTGACCTATGTCAGCCCGTCGTCCAAACGGATATTTGGACGGCTGCCTGAAGAGTTTGAATCCATTCATGTGGAAAAATGGATTGTCCCGGAAGACCGGGAAAAATTGCATCGTTTTCTTTTGGACGTCATACTTCAGGAAAAACAGCCGGGCTCCCGCTCGGGAGAGCCGTTGATTTTGGAATGCAGACATTTGTCGAAGTCCGGAGAAACAATCTGGATTTCCATCAGCGCCAACGGGGTTTGGGATGACAAAGGCAACATTACAGGAATAACAGGTACAGTGCGGGACATCGATGACCTGAAGAGGATAGAGATTGAGAATGAACAGCAACATGCGCTGACGGCGGCAATCATCGATGCGATACCGGATTTGATTTTTTACAAGGATGCCGCCGGGGTTTATCAGGCGGGCAACATCGCTTTCACCAAGAGTTGCGGCAAAACGAAAAGACAACTCTATGGAAAAACAGATTATGATTTGTTTTCCAAAGATGTGGCGGATTCATTCCGAAGTATTGACAAACAATTGGTGGCCTTGAAGAAACAAAGAAGAAATGAAGAAACATTTATTTATCCGGATGGCACCAAAGTATTTTTGGATACTGTCAAAATTCCATTTTTAAACCCTGATGGAACGATCGCGGGAATCATTGGCATCAGTAGGGATATAACCGAAAGAAAGCTAAAGGAAAATGAAATCAACCACATTGCTTTCCATGATTACTTGACCGGGTTGTACAACCGAAGATACTACGAAGAAGAACTAAGTCGATTGGATGTGGACCGCAATTTGCCGTTGACCATTGTTATGGGGGATGTCAATGGCCTGAAACTGGTCAACGACTCTTTCGGTCATGAATATGGAGACCAGCTGCTTCAACGGGTCGCCGGCATTATGAAACGCCATTGCAGAAATGACGATATTATCGCCCGTTTCGGCGGGGATGAATTTGTTATCTTATTGCCCAACACCACCACCGGTGATGCGGAATTGCTGCTGGAGCGAATTGTCAAGTCTCTGGGAAAAGAAAGCATCCAGGGCATCGATTTGTCGGTAGCGTTCGGTATTGCGACGAAATTGGCGGAAGAAGAGAATATTGATTTCATTTCCAGACAAGCCGAGGATTCCATGTATCGTCACAAATTGTTGATAAGTTCCAGTGTTCGGAGCAAAACCATCGATATCATCATGAATACGCTTTATGAAAAAAACAACCGGGAAATGCTGCACTCCAAACGTGTCAGCCATATCTGCGAAAAATTCGCAGCATACTTGAAACTAAAGTCGAGCGCCGTGGAAAGGCTTAAAGCGGCCGGCTTGGTACATGATATCGGCAAAATCGGCATTGACGAAAAAATACTCAACAGCCCAGGGAAATTAAGCACAGAGGAATGGGAAGAAATGAAAAAACACTCGGAAATCGGCTATCGGATTCTCAGCTCCTCGGATGAATTTTCGGAAATCGCCTTATATGTGTTGGAACATCAGGAAAAATGGGATGGCACCGGATATCCCAGAGGCATTGGGGGGCTGGGGATTTCCCGGGAAGCCCGGATCATTTCCATCGCGGATGCCTTCGACGCCATGACGGGACCCAGAACTTATGGCACAGTGTTCACTGTTGAACAGGCACTCAAGGAGATTGAGATATGTGCGGGTTCCCATTTCGATCCGGAATTGGCGTTGGCGTTCACCCAACATTATGATGAAATATTCAACAAGCCGGCACTCTCCAAAAATGGGACGTCAAATGATGCGGAGCAATCTGAATATGAAATATAGAAACGTCAAAATCGCATATTACTCCGGCACCGGTGGAACAAAAATGACTGCCTATGCCTTCGCGCGGCAACTCGAAGATTTTGGTTCAGTGGTGGAAATCCAAAACATCACCGAAGGAGTGGCGAACAACCCCACATGGAATGATTTGATGATTCTCCTTTTTCCGGTATACGCATTCCGCGCACCGGAACCGGTTTACCGATGGATTGGCGATCTGAAAAAAGGGATGAAAATGCCTGTTGCCGTGATTTCCGTATCCGGTGGAGGGGAAGTCTGGCCCAATACAGCATGCCGAAGAAAAGTCATCAAAAATCTTGAGGCACGGGATTATCTTGTGGTCTATGAGGAAATGGCAGTGATGCCATCCAATATCGTCCTTCCCACCCCGTCGCCGGCAGCAAGGATCCTGGTGGATCTGGTGCCTGATTTTGTGGCCGGTGTGCTGGAGGATTTGGAACAAGGTCGGATGCGGCGCACAAACCCGGGACTTGCGAATCGATCCATGGCCTGCATAGGATCGGTTGAGAAATATGGAGCCCATATTTTTGGGCGGCGAATCCGGGTCCTGGAAGCCTGCAGCGGCTGTGGCACCTGTGCCGCACAGTGCCCCTCGGGCAATATCATGATGAACAACGGCAAACCCATTTTTGGCAACAAATGTTTTTTGTGTATGAAGTGCTTTTACAACTGCCCCAACCATGCCCTCACACCCGGCGTGGGCAAATTCGCCGTCATCAAGACAGGATTTGATTTGGTGGAACCGCTACCGGCGGCAACGTTGGAGGAGCGGGGTTCAAACCAATTGGCTAAGAGAAGTGCGGGGTCTCTTGCCACAAAGGACCAACTGGAAAAAATCATTCCCGGAGTGGTGTGGAGCGGTGTCCGAAAATATATATTGGAAACCCAAGCCAAGTGGGCAACCAGAAAAGGAGGAGAAGGGTAGCCGTATGACATCAAAAATCAAATCCAGTCCGGAAATCACAGCAGATTTGGCATCGAAAGACCATGCCATGGCTTGGCTCATGCAACAATGTGATCCCGTTGAAGTGACACTTCATGAAGATTATTTCGCCTCTCTTGCCTCAGCCATTGTGGGACAGCAATTGTCCAATAAGGTCGCCGATGTGCTGTGGGAACGATTGAAGAGATTGGTGGAAGGCCAAGTCAGCCCGGAAACAATATTGTGTCTCGATGATGAAAAAATCCGTGAGATCGGCATTTCGTATGCAAAAATCAAGTATCTGAAATCGTTGGCCTATGCGATTGCAAGCGGGTCGCTGTCTTTCGATGATTTTCATCTTCTAAAAGATCATGAAGTGAGGGCATCTTTATGTTCGGTGAAGGGGATTGGCCCATGGACGGCGGAGATGTTTCTGATTTTTTCCCTGGGTCGGTTGGATATTTTCTCCATGGGGGATGCCGGGCTCCAACGGGCGGTCAAATGGCTGTATGGATTGGAAGAATCCCCCTCCAAGAAGGAATTGCTGGAAATCAGCAACAATTGGGCGCCTTATCGCACCATAGCGTCTTTATACCTATGGAAAGCGTTGGACGGGGAGCTGATGTCAAAGACCAAGGCGGGGGAATGACCGGGACAGCAATGCCTGTATTTGTGAATTTATACATAAAACACAAAAAAAACCTGTTGACAACCAACCAATTTGTGTGTTATGCTCAAAAAAACTAAAGGAGACAACAATGCTTAGAATCAGTGCAAACAATTTCGCTTGGTGGTGGTGCAGCTTTATGGATCGAATACATAAGGTTTCTTCATCATGCAGCACCGATTGCACAATCTAACCAAACCTCCGATAGGAAGTTGATTGAGCGCCTGTGGTTCTGAAAGAAGAACTACAGGCGTTTTGTATTATTTGGAAAAGAAAGGAACACACGGACATGGAAAAGAATATTGACAATGTACCCTACAAAATTTATTTGGATGAAAATGAAATGCCAAAATCATGGCATAATGTGCGGGCGGCCATGAAGGAGAAGCCTGAGGGATTCATCAACCCTGCAAACGGAGAGCCGCTCCCCGGCGCCGCCCTCGCTCCGTTGTTCTGTGAGGATCTGATCGAACAGGAAATGAACACAACCGACGAATTTATCCCCATTCCCCAAGGTATTCAGGACTTCTACAAAATGTATCGCCCCTCGCCTTTGGTCCGGGCATACTGCTTGGAGAAAGCCTTGGGCACACCAGCCAAGATCTTTTACAAATTCGAAGGCAACAACACCTCCGGCAGCCACAAATTGAATTCCGCGATCGCACAGGTGTACTATGCAAAGAAGCAAGGCCTGACCCACCTGACCACAGAAACCGGTGCGGGACAATGGGGAAGCGCCCTGTCCATGGCATGCGCTTTTTACGGTTTGGATTTGAAGGTTTTCATGGTCAAGGTATCCAGCGAACAGAAACCGTACCGAAAGATCCTCATGGAAACCTATGGGGCCGATGTCATTCCTTCTCCTTCCACAAAAACAGAAGTGGGCAAGAAAATTTTAGCTGAAAACCCCGGCACCGGCGGAAGCCTCGGCTGTGCGATTTCCGAAGCCATTGAAACAGCGATGAAAACCGAAAACTGCCGTTATGTGTTGGGAAGCGTGCTGAACCATGTGCTTCTACACCAATCCATCATTGGCCAGGAGTGCAAACTCGCACTGGACAAATATGGTATCACACCGGATGTGATCATCGGTTGTGCCGGCGGCGGATCAAACTTGGGCGGGTTGATTTCACCGTTCATGGCCGACAAAATCAGAGGTCTGAACAATACGGAGTTTATCGCCGTCGAACCCGCCAGCTGTCCCAGCTTGACCAGAGGCAAATATGCATTGGACTTCGGCGATACAGGGAAAACAACACCACTTATGCGAATGTATACCTTGGGCGCCGGATTCATGCCGTCACCAAACCATGCCGGCGGACTGCGCTATCATGGCATGAGCCCCATTGTATCCAAGTTGTATCATGATGGATATCTCAAAGCGAAATCCTATGCCCAGACGGAAGTCTTTGACGCGGCCACCATGTTTGCCCGTTGCGAAGGCACACTGCCGGCGCCGGAAAGCGCCCATGCCATTAAGGCGGCGGTGGATGAGGCCCTGAAGTGCAAAGAGACGGGGGAAGAAAAAGTAATACTTTTCGGCCTGACCGGGACCGGATACTTCGATATGGCGGCATATCAAAGTTACAACAACGGTGATATGAACGATTACATTCCGACAGACGCCGATTTGGAAAAAGGTTTTGCCACCCTGCCACAGGTCGGAAAATAACGACTTCCAATCACCTTGTTGAGATGACAGGAAATTCAAAACTGAAAAGGCGGTTCCCCGACACGGGGAGCCGCCTTTGTCATAATCGAATGTGTTGTTGCTCTATGGTTTGAATGGGAGTTGAGGAATGTGGACCTTGTTGAGGTGGTATGGAATCTCGCTGAGCGTTGCTTGTGTGATGGGGATGACTGAAACCACGGAACGCAACAGATCATTGTAAACCAAAGCCTCCCTTGATTTTTTTCGCTCCTTGATGATGCCGACGCAGGGAATTTCTTCTTGCAGCTGGCGGAACAAGGCGTCTCTGAAGAGGGGAACCAACAGTTCAAGTCCTCCAATTTCATCCAGCAGCACCAATCTTTTGCCTTTGCATTGGTTTAGAAGTTCAACGCCGGTGGTTTCAAAAACGGTGGGATCGAAAATGCGGGAGGGGAGGTGAAGAAAGATATCCGGCTCCCCGCCGGTGAAAGGCGCATTCACGTTCAGGAACGACGCCCGGTCCGATAGAGTTCTCAACCGGTACGCGGCAGGGAATCCGTCCGCATCAATCAAACGCTGCACCACAAATCCGCCCATCTCTGGTAGATAGGGAAGCAATGCCTGTCTTAGGACTGTGGATTTGCCGGAACGAACCGGTCCTTCGAAAAAAATATTTTGACTCATGAAGACATTGTATCACAAACTTAAAATAGTATGAATAAAATTCGTCGAGACAGTCTTGTACGCCTTGTTAATCAAATTCAAATAGGTTAGAATATATTAAATAACAGTCAGCTCCAAGTCAACGGACCTAAACCTTATGGAATGGTTTGTTGACCAATGGGTTTACGGAGAAATCCTTAGGCCTCCCATGGTTGGAAAGGAAAGTTGAAGTCTGCGATTATGCCTTTTCACCAATGGGTGGGGAGGCATTTTTTAGAGGTTGAAACACAGTTGAACAGCTTGAGGGTTGTATGAAAGATAAGGGTGAAGCCATCATTGACAGACGGGGAGGCACAGCCATCAACGTAGCCTTGACGGTGATATTGATGCTGTTCATGTTGGCCTGCCTTTGCATCGGCAAGTATGTCATTTCTCCACGGGACTGCCTTGATATGTTCACTGCCGCGATTTTTGGAACAGGCGACAACAGCGGGTGGACTCAAATGGACTGGAACATTCTGTTTAGCGTCCGACTTCCCAGAGTATTGGCTTCAGTCGTTGTGGGGAGCGCGCTTGCCCTTTCCGGAAGTGTCTACCAAAGCATTTTTAAAAACCCGTTGGTGTCCCCCGATTTGCTTGGTGTATCCTCGGGCGCATGCATTGGCGCTGCGGTGGCGATCTTGCTTGCATTGCCGCAGTTCGGCATCCAAGTCGCGGCGTTTATTGGTGGAATCATTGCGGTTGCGTTGACCGTTTCAATACCAAGGATACTAAAAAGCTCTTCCAACATCATGCTGGTTTTGGCCGGGATCATTGTCGGCGGCGCCATGGCATCCATCTTGGGATTTATCAAATACGTGGCGGATCCGGAGACACAGTTGGCCGCCATCACCTATTGGCAGCTGGGAAGCTTCTCTTATGTGGATATGGGTTTGCTGCTGAATATCTTGCCGTTGACCGTTTTGGCGGCAGGATTGCTACTGATGATGTCCTTTTGGATCGGTGTCCTCTCTCTGGGAGAACGGGAAGCCCAAACCCTGGGAGCGAACGTCAAAGTCCTTCGTGGGACCTGCATCGGCTGTGCCACCATTTTGACTGCGAGCGGCGTTTGCATCTCGGGAACCATCGGGTGGGTTGGACTGGTCATCCCGCACTTTTCCAGGATGTTGGTGGGGACCAATACGCGACAAATGCTGCCGGCATCTCTTTTGCTAGGTGGTGCGTTCATGCTTCTGGTGGATACGGTGACGAGGATGATTGGTCCGGCTGAAATGCCGATCAGCATCCTGACCGGACTTGTGGGAGCCCCGTTTTATGCATGGCTGCTGTACAAGCAGCGGAATCGGTTACGTTAGGAGGAGATATGGGATATTCTGTTGAAGACGTTTCATTCACATATCCTTCGGGAGACCACCCTGTTTTGGACCGTGTTTCGCTAACGGTGAAACCGGGAGAAATTGTTGCTTTGCTTGGCCCGAACGGCGCCGGCAAAACAACGCTGCTCCACTGCATGATGAACCTTTTGAAACCTTCGTCCGGTTCCGTCGCCATGGAGGGTACAGACATCCGGGATTTGTCCGCCAGAGAACTGGCCGGGAAAGTGGCATATGTGCCACAGACCCATGAACCAACTTTCGACTATACGGTCTTGGATTTTGTCTTGATGGGCAGGGCGCCGAGATACAACGCATTCGGTCATCCGGACAAAGGGGACCAGAAGCGGTGCATGGAGATTCTTGAAGAACTTGGCATTGAGAAGTTGGCCGATCATTCGTACCTGCAGATCAGCGGCGGAGAACGCCAGCAGGTGATGATCGCCCGGGCGTTGGCGCAGGAACCGGAGATTATGATTTTTGATGAGCCTACAGCCCATTTGGATTTTGGAAACCAACAGCGGGCATTGACGATGATACATAAAATGGCCCAGAAGGGACACGGGGTGCTGATGACCAGCCACCATCCGGATCATGCGTTGATGATTGGCGATGTCACCGCGTTGCTATACAGAAACGGCAGACTGGAATCAGGCAAAACACAGGAGATCATCACGGAAAACAGACTGGCGGAAGTCTATCAGACACCCCTTAGACTCATTGAAATCAAGGAACTGGGCAGGAAAGCATGTCTACTCCCAGGCATTGGAACAAAGGAATGAAATCGATGCGACAAAGACCACACAACTTCAAACGAATTTTCCTTGTCCTATTGATGGTCATCCTGCTGGCTGCATCCGGATTGGTTGGATGCGGCGCAGCCACAACACAGGAAAACCAAGTGCCCGGAACGGTGCTTTCCGACACAAAAGATGCGGTGACCATTGTGGATATGGCTGGGAGAGCCGTCGATGTGCCGAAGAATGCCAAAACATATGGCTTCGTCTATCGGGTGATCGCCAGATTTCTCATCAGCCTTGACCGGGGCGACCGCATTGTCGGGCAAGGAAAACAGGAGGATTTTCTGACGCTGCTTGAACCCAAACTTGCCACAGTGCCCAGCATCGGGCAGGGGGTTGTGGACATGGAGGCGTTGGCGAAAACTTCCCCCGATGTGTTTTTCCACAAAGCCAACGATGTGCAAACCCTGGATGCCGTCGCAAAACTTGGCATTCCATCCATCGGCCTAAGCTTTGAAACCCAGGACGAAATGCTCACATCCCTGAAAATTTTAGGCATTGTCTGCGGCGCCGAAAAAAAAGCCGATGCGTTGATTTCATATTATCACAACCAACTAGATGATCAAAAAACCAGAGTTGAAAAACTCTCAAAGCAAGACAAGAAAACAGCGATCATGATGGGAACGTCCATTGGAAAAGTGGCCGACGGAAGCATGCTCCAAAGTAAGATGATAGAAGGCGCGGGCGGAATCAATCCTGCATCCGGTGTGAAAGCCACAGAACTTTGGCCAACAGTGGGGGTCGAACAAATATTCAAATGGAATCCGGAATATATATTCATCACAAACAGCCAAAGCGCAACCTACACTGCAGAGGACATTCTTGCCGATCCGGCATGGTCCGCCATGAAAGCGGTCCAAAACAAACACGTTTATGTCATGCCCGCAAAGGAAGATTCCTGGGAATTCCCCGGAGTCGTCAGCGTACTGGGCATAGACTATATGATGAAAACCATGTATCCCCAACTCATGACGGACAAAGAATTGACCAACCGGGTGGATGGATTTTATCAATTATCCTATGGCATGCAAATTTCAAGAGAGAAGCTGGGCTTTTGACAAGTCCGTGCCTATAAAAGGACGAGGACAAGCAAAAAATGCAAAACCCTTTGACAAATAGCAAAAAAACAAGATTATGGAGACACCATCAAGGTCCGGGAGAGGTTCTGTTGGTGGTGACGCTGACGCTCATGGTTTTTTTTGCCTGGACGATGCAAGCGACCCCGGTGTTCGCAACTTTGGGAAACATGGAGATCCGTGTCGGATATTTTGGCGATGTGAACGATTATCGGGTGAAAGACAGTTTTTCCTATCAAGAAATGAATCAGCTTTGTGACAGGACATATTGCTACAACAATGTGACAAGTGTCGGGACTGTCATGGGCACCATCGCCCAAGGTGTTCCCGTAAAAGAGCTGTTGGACAAAGCCGGCATCGACCCGGCTTCAGTGCGGACACTGAATTTTAGAACCACCGACGGAACACAGGTCAACAACTGGTTCGTGTCGTTGAGCATGGACAAATGGGTGGATCAAACCCGTTACTACTATCCTGATCTTCGGGCCAATTATGACAATTCCACAGGTTATGTGGTGCCAAAGGAAGGCTCTTTGAACGACGCGACGGCTGTGCCTTCAATTATCGCAATCCGCAGCTATTCCATCAAAAGCCCGACAGCCCCACTTTCGTCTTCTTTGATGACCGAGGACGACAGCTACCGATTCTGTACCGGACAAGGTTTGGCGACGGTGGGGGAACCCATTGCGGAAGTCACTTCCATGAACTCCGCCAAATGGGTCACCGGCATTGATGTGACCCTGCTTGGGTCGCCATCCGAAGCGACGGGATTGACGCTTTCCTTGACGGACACCGATATAAAAATCGGCTCAACGACGACAATCGCGGCAACCGTGAAGGGACAGGACTTGTTTGCAGACAAGTTGGATGGATCGGTGACATGGTCCAGCAGCAACAATGACATCGCCACAGTTGACAAGAACGGCGTTGTCACCATACATAAAGCCGGCAAGGTGACGATCACAGCCACCACATCCAACGGCATCTCGAAATCCGTTGTCATCAACGGGGTGTCAAGCGGCGATGACAATCCCAGCAACGGAGGAAATACCGATAATGGATCAGATCCATCGGACAACCCGACCAATCCGACGAATCCCGCTGATCCGACAAATGGAAACGATCCCACCACAACCAACAACCAACCGACAGACCAAAGCGGCGCGGGCACGTTGATGCGTGAGATCACACTGACAAAAGGAACCGGCGGCAGCGATGCCGGTGCCATAACCCCGCTGCCGGCCGAAGAAAGAGATCCCGATGCAATGGGGTACGCCACTGCCTTTGGAGGGCTATGCCTGGCATTGGGCATGGTTTGGCGAATCACAGGATACCGTAAGGAGGTATAAATTGTTTTCAGACTTTGTTAGAGAAATGTTGCGGGCGATCGCCAGCTCCATGCAGACACCCACCATTGTCATTCTACTGCTTTTGTTGTCCATTTCTGTGATTGCATTGGGTAGCCTTTTTGCCGAGTGGTTCACCGAGCACCGCCGTATGAAAGCAAAAATCCCGGAAGTCATCGATCAGTTTCATGTGGTTCCCCTTTCGGAATTGGACCAAACCATCGATGAAAGCGGTTTGTTGAAACGACAGAAGGCGGCCTTGACCGCGTTGACCTCCAGAATCAGTTTGCCGGAGCATTCCAGAGAAGCTCTGGCGAGACAGCTGATTTTTGATGAACAAAGCCGATATGACAAGATTGTGAAGTGGACGGATATCATCACACGGATCGGACCGATGTTCGGACTGTTGGGAACATTGATTCCGCTGGGGCCGGGGCTGATCGCTCTGGGACAAGGGGATACCAAGACCCTTTCCGCATCCTTGCTGATCGCCTTCGACACCACCATCGCCGGGTTGATCAGTGCGGCGATCGCATTTGTTGTGTCGTCCATCCGCAAGAGATGGTACGACAGTTACTTGGTTGGAATGGAAACCCTGATGGAAGCGATTCTTGAAAAACAAACCGCCGCCATCCAAAAGGAAGCTGGGACGTTGCGGATGGAGAAAAGAGGAACGGAAGAATGAGAAGTCTGAGACAGAGCCGGCTTCGCAGGGCTCGTCATGCTGAAGACATAAATCCAATGGATGGAATCGCCAATCTGGCTGACGTCATGCTGGTTTTCGCCTGCGGAATTTTGATTGCGTTGATCGCCGCGTGGAATCTGGATGTGACCGACCGGATGAATGTCCCCACGGAAGTCCAGTCCATTGGAAAGGACACTCAACAAGCCCTTCAAAATCCAGACGATTTAAAAGCCATGGGCACAGTGTATATGGACCCGGCAACCGGAAAATATTATATCATTGATGATAAAAACAATTAAAAGAAGGCGGAATTATGCACGTTCATCATCAACATCGATACAACGAAAAAAAGGTAGAACTGAAGCTCATCCTGATACTGTTGCTTTGCCTGTCGTCCATTTTCTTTGCGGGCTGCGGCAATCCGGATATCGACGTCTCCGCCTATGGGAACCAGACCATCACATTGACAGGCGTGGTCCAACCGGACGGTTCGGAGGGCAAGATCGCGTTGAAGATCAGTGAACTGAAAGAAATGGATTGCGTCACCGTCAAGACCCATAGCACCAGTGACAAAATTGGGGAGGTCAAGGCGACAGGTCCGTTATTGGAAACCATACTGAAAAAATACGAGCACACTCTGTCGGACTATCATCGAATCGTGATCACCGCCACGGACGGATATGAGATCGCCTTGAACCAACCATTGATCGGAGACAGCGAATTGATTTTGGCTTTTGGAATCGATGGCAAACCGCTGGGCGTCGATGAGGCGCCGCTTCGGCTGATCATTCCCGGTTCGGATTCGGCCTACTGGATTCGCATGATCAAGACCATCGAGTTTATCAAATGAAATGAAACAATAATAAAATCAAAATATTTAATATATACCATTGAATACCGAGTCCGAAATCTAAGGGGAAACCTAGGATGCAGGACCAATGGGCAAAGACGGAAACGTTCTTGCCTTCCACCTTTGAAAAGGCATTCAGAAGATAGAAGTTTTTCTATTGTGATGATGCGGCCTTTTCGGCCGCTTTTTATATAGCGTCAAATATCGTGATTGAAAAAAGAAAAGAGGAGAACGTCATGCTAACAACAAGAAAAAGAGGGCAAAAGCGTGCACTGGCACTGCTGTTGACTTTTGCCTTGGTTGTCACAGGCTGCTTCGGGACCATGGGCCCCATGGTGGCCCAGGCGGCCAGCACCCTCGTCACCGAGACACCGTTGGTGTCTGTGACAGGCCAGGGTGTCATCGCAGGCGGCACGTACACCACGGCCAATGTGGGGATGGAAAAATCCTACACATTGACCGATTTGAAAACCATTGCCGCATCCGATGCCAACCGGTCAGCCAATGATCAATATACTTATTCTGCGATGAACACTTATTTCACAAGGAATTTTTATCTTGGAGAGGGCGTTCGGATGGATACCCTGCTGGCCCAATCCGGTGTCAGTGGCACAGCCTTGTCGGATAGCGTGATCAGTGCGTTGGACAACTCGTCGACGGGACCATGGACTATCCAATTCGATCCGTCGAGGACCACCTTTGGAACCGATGCGGACAAGCTTGACTCCAAGACAACTCAGGCATTTTCCGCAACCCGGTACTATTATCCCAACGCCCTAAATGCCACGCCCAATGAGGACGGCGCCACTGCAGTGCCTACGATTTTGGCTTGGGCCAATACAAAGTACACCACCACTGTGCCGACAACACCAACCCCCACCGCATCATTGTGCCTGTTGACGGGGCAATTGGGTTTGGCGGACTACAATAATCCACTCTATAACAAAAACACCAACAGCATCCAGGTAGGGGACGCCATCACCGGCACAGCCTTGACTGTAGGCTCCACCGACTATACCCGGGCGCAGGTTTTGATGATGCCCAGAGCGACCAACAGCTACTCTTACACCAAATCCAGCGGTACAGGTGTGACTGATGTGGCTCGGGGTGTGCCCCTATCCGTTCTTTTGGCTTCTTATGGCGACAACGACGTGGTCACCTTCACCACAGCGGATGGAGTCGGTGCGTTGGCATCCGGCAAAACCAAGGCTGAATTGGTTGATGAGGACTACATGCTGGCGTATGAGAAAGGCGCTACATCAACCACATTGGCGGGCATTTGCAACACCTATGGCACCAATCCTGGATTGTTTACCCTTTATGGCAACCCATCGGATGCCGACGGCAAAAAACCTGCCAAGATGATCACCGGAATCACCGTGACGCCGGCCACAGGCCCGGATTTCGCCAACAGCCCGTACAAGCACATCACCAATGGCGGCATCACCAGCCAATCCGGCCCCTATGACATCGACGCCATCACCAGCGCCACCCTGACCGTGGAGGGCCCTGGCGTGGAAGCCAGCGTTCCCTTGTCGGTACGAACCGTTGAGGAACAAAACGCAGGGGAATACCGAGGTGTCTATACAGATCAGGAAGCAGGACAGCCCAACACCAAAAGTTATGAGGGTGTCAAGCTTTCCTATATTCTGAACAGCATGCCGGATGTCAGCAAAGTCACCCTCACCGACAATGCCAGCACTGTTGTCATCAAAAATAGGGCGCGGCAGACCATTGCATCATTCTCCATGGACCAAATCAAGGAGGCGGACACCGCGGGCAACCCCATTCTTGTTTCCTACGGGGTGGGAACGGAAGATGAAAGCGTGAAGGCCCCATATGTTTACGATGGACAGGCAGGGAGTATTCCCGGTCTCAACAATGAGGACGGTTGCCTGAAACTGGTCTATGACAAAGCCAGCATCACCGGCGACACCAACACTTCCTATACCACATTTGGAAATATGGCATATATTTATGTGGAGGAAGGGGCATCGCCGGGGTATAAACACGTGACATCCCCCTACAACGATCCCCAAAACACCCAATTCCTATTGAGCCTGAAGGGCACCGGAATCGGGCGGGAAATCAATTTGTCCGTGGCGCAGTTGGAATCGATGGTCACGGACGATTCGGCGGGAGCCAATACCTTGGGAGACTACACCAGCAGCAATCTGGGCCTCCGAAAGGAATACAGCCTGACCAACACCTCCTACTGGACAGTCAATGAATATGAAGGGTTGAAGCTGTACAACCTGCTGGCCCGTTTCAAAGGGAATATCAAGGCGGATGACGCCAACGCCCAGCCGGACGGCACGCCTGTCACTTTCTCAGCCTGGGACGGATATCTTTCCAACGAATCTTTCACCCTGGGAGATCTGAGAAATCCGGATACTTTCGGATTCTATGAAAAGAATGCGTTGGATCTGGGTGACGGAACCTATACGCCGGTCGCCAGCGATCTGAAAGACTCGGGATATCCGGTGATGATCGCCTATGGCGTCAACGAATACCCATACGTCAAAACACCTTCGGATTTGGGCTACGCCAATGGACTGAACAATTCCGGCGGACCGTTGCGTGTCATTTACGGCAAGCGGGATTACAACACCAACAACGGCTCAAATCAGGTTCAGAAACTCCAGAGTGTTGTGGTGGGTGACAACACCTATCAGTACAGCACCCACAAACACAGCGACAACTCCGTTTATACCGACATGGCATCGGATCCCAACAACGATCTTCAAGTCGTGGTGAAGGATGCCAACGGGAACGAAATGAAAAACCAAACCTACACCTTAGGCGATCTTGAAGATTTCATCTATGGAACAGGTGTATCCAAGATCCAAGCCGGACTGGCGGATTCCAAAGGCACCTTTGGCATCCTAAAGAACGGATCCACTTATAATGATGTGTACGAGGGACTAAACCTGAATTACTTCATCAAGAATTTGCTGGAAGTTCCCGGTGTGAAAGGTACTGTAACCTTCTCCGACGGCACCAACAATGTCCCCGTCAGCCTGGAACGGCTTCTGGCTTTGGGCTCCAATCCGGATACTGATGTGACGGATTTGTCCTCCACCCTGGCTTTCGCCAAGAACGGGGATCCTCTGGTTTTCGATAAGTACAGCGCGGGATACGAAGACTCTTTCCTGCTGTCAGACGGAACGACGAAATTCCCCATTAAAAACGCAGGCGGACCTTTGCAACTGCTTATCCCCAGCTCAGCGGGAACAGATGGCACAAGCGATGCGGTTTCCATGTCCAATGTGAAGAGCATCACCATTGATCTTCAAACAGACAGCTATACCCATTCCAATGCGCCTTACAGCGATCTGGCGAGCAACACGGTGACAGTCTCCGGTGCCGGCACTTATCTAAGCGCTGCCAAGGACTTTACCGTATCCGAACTGGAAGGAAAGCAAACTCTGGCTGAGACGGCGGATTACAACATCAAAAGCGCCACCGGGGAGAGCCAGATCCGATACAGGGGATTGAACCTGTATGACTTCTTGAAATCCAGCGCGGTGGGCCTCAGACTCAACGCGGACAAAGTCAAGATTACCGGGGAAGACGGCACCGTGGTGGAGCTGTCCATCGCCGACATCATGAGAAACGACTTGATCAACGGACAGAACAACACCATCAGCAATTTGGGCACCATGCTGGCCTTTGGGTCTGCTTCAGTTGCCAACTCGGACTTGGAAGATGGATTGCCTTTGGTTTTGGATTCATCCTCCACCGGATATGATGCGATTTATCAAAACGACGGCGGACCGATCAAACTGGTGACAGGCCAGATCGATGCAAACGATGAGAATGGCATCCGGACGGTCACCAATGTCAAGAGCATTGAAGTCACCGCAGCGGCCACAGTAGCCCAAAACCATAGTGTCAGTGACGTGTACAAAACATATCTGAACGACACTTTCACCATCCGGGTTCAGAATTCAGACAACTCCAGTTCCTTTACCAAGGTCTATACCGTCGGTGAACTGGAAGCCATGACCGATTTGATTGTCAACGACGAATTCACATGGGTGGGTGTGCAACAACACGAAGGATTGAATCTTTGGGACTTGATCAAAAAAGCGGATCCCAGTGTGACGGACGACACGGCGTTGAGTTCCGTGAATGTATATGACAGCGGCGGAAGCTACTTCAGCAAGGATATTCTTTCCATCTTCGGTAAGGAAGCGCTGATCAACGGCATCGTGGACAGCGGCAATCCGGATCTGTTGAAGCCGATCATTTTGGCCTATTCGGAAAACGGCCTTCCTTTGGTGGCCTCCGCGACGTCGGACGGCTATTCGGAAACCGCCGGCAATTTGGGCGGCCCGCTTCGATTGATCACCCATGAAAACCAAGGCGCCTGTGTGCGCAATGCAGACGGCGTCACCGTTGTTTTAAGCGGCACCGGCACAGTGGACGATCCCACCGATGATTTGACATTGACTGTGGATGGCAAGGTGATGACGTTCGCGGCAAGTGAACTGAAAGCCATGACAGCCACAACGGCGAACTATGCCGTAAAGAGCGCCACACCCAACAAGACGGCAAAAGGCGTTTTACTCTATAGCTTGCTGAAGGCCCAGGGCGTGACCAATCCGGATGCCTTGATTTCCTTTAAAACCCCGGACAATTTCCAGGATAGCACGAAAGCCAAGGGCTATACAGACGTGACCCTTCGCGATATCAAAGCTCAGAAATACCTGGTCGCATACAGTGGCGCGTTGGGCGCCGATGTGGCCGATGCCAGCTTGACCGACTTTAATGATCAAGTGAACGATTTGGCGACAGGCACCACCATCTACACTAAACTGCGTGTATACCGAAACTACACCACGGCTTATTCGGATTTCTCCAACGAAATGAAGGGCATCAATGAGATCAGTGCAAAGGATTACGCCATCGCCATCAAGACGGACACCACAACCTTGCGGCTGACCCTGGATGATCTTAAAGCGATGAAGGCCACCACTGAGACATATCAGGTCAAGGGTGTCGATAAAACGGTAACCGGCGCGTTGCTCTCAGACATTCTGACGGTGATGGGGGTCGACAAACCCCAAACCACCATCAATCTGTTGACCTATGACGATTACAGCAATGCGACCTATACCTCCATCCCGTTGTCAGACATCAAAGATAAGGATTATCTGATTGCCTATGCGCAGGATGGCCAGCCTATTTCCGACACGCTCAAAAGCGACAGCACAGTGATCACCCACGTACGGGTGTACAGACATTGCACTGTCAACACTTCAGAATGGTACAACGAAGCCAAGGCAGTGGTGACGATACAGGCCAACAACACCCAGTACAACTTTATACAATGGCCAAACTCAACCCTGTCCGGAATCCGTTCCATCCAAACCGACTTCAACAAAGGATATTGGGTGGGCACCTACGGCGGCGGACTGATGAAAAGATTGGCCAATGGCACGACCACCGTCTACAATCTGGATAGCACACCGGCATTGGACACCACCTTTGTCTCCGCTGTTGCCCCGGACAAAGCGGGGGGTGTTTGGTTCAGCCAAAATGCAAGTTATACAAACCCGGGCGACAACAAAGGGCTGATTTACATGAACGCAGCGGGAGAGCTGACCAAGTATACCGTCGAAGCCAATCCGGGGACCATTCCGGACAACTATGTTCAAGCGCTATATCTGGATTCCGGCAGTCTCGCCGATACCAGCGATGACATCCTTTGGATCGGCACCTTTGGTGGATTGACCAAATATGAAATCGGCACCAACACTTGGACCACTTACGCTAAAACAGGGGACAATGCCCCAGGGTTCCCGGCCACTTCTGTAACTTCCATTACCCCAGCCGGCGATGGCAGCCTTTGGGTGGGATTCTATCCCGACAGCACAGGAACCGGCGTGGAGGGCACCTATAATGGCGGCTGCATCAAGTTCAATCCCACAACGGGCGCGGCGGATTCCGCTTTCACCCAAACATACACTGCGGGATATGATCCCCTGATCGGCAGCGCCAGATTGGCTGATGCCTGGGTTCGCAGCATCGCTGTGGACAAAAATGGCGGTGCCTATATCGTTCGTGCGGGATCCACCATCGGATTGTTGGGCACAGTCGGCGGACATGTTGATTATGTTGCACCCGATGGTACCGTGACTTCCTACACAGGAAACAATTTGCTGGGGACCATGCTCACCGGCAGCAGTGAAATTCGAACGGTGGCGATTGACGGATCCGGCAACCTGTGGTTCGGCACATCGGCCAACGGCGTGGCCTACTGCACACCGCCAACAGGCGGAACGGCAGGAAGCGTTCTCAAAACATTCGATAGCGCCAAGGGCGACTGGGCACTGACCAACCCGACAACCGGAATCAGCACCTACGACAATATTTACACGATCACCATCGATGGAGACAATGTCTTGGTGGGATCGGCCGGCGGCGTCAGCACCATAACCAAAACCGCAGCATTGGCTGAGCCGGCTCCAACGGCGCTGACCGTTTACGACCACGACACGGTCAAAGCCGAATTCACCACAGATTTGCTGAATTCCATGGCCGCACTGGCAGGTGGAAAACTCTACAATTATACCGGATACAACACCTATCCATCTTGGAAGAAAACCGAAAACGCCCAGGGACCGACGGTTGAAAGCATTCTGGACAAAGCCGGAATCGATCTGGACAGCCTGTCCGGAAATACATTGATTTCCTTTGTGGGCAGCGACAATTACATCGTTCGATTTACGGCTGATCAACTGCGGGCAACCAGATACTATTATCCCAATGGAAACATGGGAACAGCCAATGGCGCCATCGGTGGCAGCGAAGCCTTGGCAGGCAAAGTGGAGGTTCCGGCCATCATCAATATGCTGGCAAACTATGGAACCCTCAGTTTCGGACAGGTTCTGCCCAATGAACAAAACTGGTCCGACTTCAACCAGATGATGGCCGACGGCGGTAAAATCATCATCGGCGACGCGGCGCCCATTTGGAACAGCGTGACAACCGCGGGAACTAAAACAAACGGGACTGTGACGGCGATTGCCAGCGGAAGCACGGTACCTGTCGGCACTGTCATTGATTTTGTAAGACCAAACGATTTGGCGAACATCAACGGAAAAATTTACTATACATTGGATGGAACCGATCCGACCATGGCCAGCAACTTCTACAATTACAATGAAAAGATGGGCGACAGCGGCGCAACCAAGAGCATCACGTTGAACCAGACCGGTGACATCACCATCAAAACCATAGTCATCGGCAGAGGAGAGCAGGACAGCGCCGTCACCACATTCACCTATCACGTGGTTCTTCCCGCCTCGACAAACCTCAGCGCCATTGGTGATTCATCCAGCTCGATCAATCTTTCCTGGGATGCGGTGAAAGATGCGACAAGCTACAATGTCTATCGAGGATCGACCAAAGATACGGCGACGGAATGTGTCGCGCAGAACATCACTGGTACAACTTGGCATGACACCAACCTGACCAGCAACGAAAAATACTACTATCTTGTAACGGCAAACGCCGGTGACCTGGAAGGACTGAAAACCGCAGCCGTAGGTTGTTACACCAAACTGACGGCGACTTCGTTGACTGCGACAGCCACAGGCTACAACAGCGTGAAGTTGTCCTGGACCCCGATCAACGGAGCGGAAGGGTATTTAATCTACAGGTACAACAGCACAACAAAAGCGTACGACTATCTGACCAAAACAGCTGGGACAACCTTTACAAACGCCTCATCCGCTTTGGTTTCCGGACAGACGTATTCATATGAGGTGTGCGGATACCGGTTGGACGGCACAGTTGCCGTAAAAGGTGAACTGAGCAAAGCCGCGGCGGCCAAACCAATTCCGGCGGCGCCATCCAACTTTGCCGCAAAATCCAACGGGTACAACAGCGTGAAACTGACCTGGTCCTCTGTTTCAGGGGCAAACGGATATTACGTTTACCGCTACAATGGCACCACAAAGAGTTACGCCTACGTTGGGCAAACCACATCGACTTCATACACCAACACCAGTTCCCAATTGATCGCAGGCAAGACGTATCAATACAAGGTCAGAGCATACCGTCTGGTGGGCACAACCAAAGTTGCCGGCGTCTATTCGATCGTAAAATCGGCGACGCCAATCCCGAAGGCACCGACCATCACATTGACCAAAATGTCTTCAACCAGCATTAAAGTTGGCTGGAATGGTGTACCGGGAGCGACCTACTATCAAATTTACCGCAAGACGGGTTCAGGTGGCACTTGGATTTATGTTGGAAAGACCAAATATGCCACTTCCAGAAGCTGGACAAATCTTAACCTGACCCCGGGAAAAACATACTATTATAAAGTTCGAGCATGCCGTGTCGTGGGATCGACAGTTGTGAAGGGCGTCTTCTCAACCGCACTTGGCAAAAAGATTTAGCATCTAAACGATACAGCTGAGCACAAACAATAGGAAGGCCGGATTGTAAACCATATATTAATATTGGTTGACAATCCGGCTTCTTTCTTTTATACTCAATGTTGCAAACGCAGGCAAAACATCCCAATGTGGAAAGGAAAGATCGGATGGCGAATCAAAAAACAGCGAACATGACAGTGATTGGATTGATGACCGCAGTGCTCTGCATTTTAGGGCCCATGGCCCTGGCGATTCCAATTTCTCCTGTTCCGATATCATTGACCACATTTGCCATTTTCCTGACGGTCATCCTTTTGGGCATGAAACGGGGCACGCTTGTGTATCTCGTGTATCTGTTCATCGGATTCATTGGCGTTCCGGTTTTTTCGGGTTTCACGGGAGGCCCGGCCAAACTGCTTGGCCCAACCGGGGGATATTTAATCGGATTTGTTTTCATGGCCTTCATCGCCGGACTCTTCATTGACCGTTTTCCGGGCAAGATCGGATGGGCTGTGTTGGGTATGGTCATCGGCAGCGCCGTCACCTACACCATGGGAACAATGTGGCTGTCCTACACTGCAGGGCTAAGCTTTGGGGAAGCGCTGTTCGCAGGAGTCGTTCCCTTTATCCCCGGTGATTCCATCAAAATCGTCCTTGCATGCCTCGTCGGATTTCCAATCAAAAAACGTCTTCGCACAACCGGCATCCTCAAATAGGAACTCTTGTAATTTCTGTGGAAAAAAAGTATACTCAAATGTGAAGCACCCACGATTTTTCTTTGATTTTGAGTGCATGAGAAGCCTTTTGTCCATAAGGAGCGCCCTATGAGTCTTCCGGAAATGTTTTTGGATCTGGCAGTGAATATTTTGCCGGTTCTGGCTATCGCTTATGCGTTGGCCGGAGTTCGATATCTCCGAAACAAACAAAGCGGGAGAGTGAACTTCTTTTCTTTGCTGATGTTTTCTTGTGCCATCTACACATTGGCCTATTATTTTGAAATTCAAACCACCAATGGGATGTTGATGCGGTGGGTGCTGGGCTTTAAGTTGTTGGGCGCCACCACATTGCCTGCCTTCGGGTTGATGTTCATCAGTGAATATACCAGCAAAAAGCCTATGGCAAAAAAATCTATTTGCGTTTTATCAGGTTTTTCTTTCGTGTTATGGATGTCTTTTTTGACCAATCCATTCCATCATCTGTTTTATGCAAAAATTGAAATGGTACAGGTGTATTTCGGCACAGCAGTGTTGACGGACAAAGGATTATTCTATTATTTGACTTTGGGGTACTACTGTGCTTTCATTTTGTTTTCCATGTACCTATTGGCGAAAGCCATTTTCAACAATCCAATTCCCCATGCGAACAAGGACAAGAAATTGCTGATTGCCGCTTTTGAAATTCCGCTGATCGCCATTGGCTTGATACTTTTTGGATTCGATCGCTATCTGGATCCAATACCCTTCACAATTATCGCCATGAACGCACTGCTTCTTGCCAACGCGATCAAAAACGACATGATGGGCAACAAAGCGTTGACCTATCAGTATGAAGAGTTGATGATGCGGATGCAGCAAGGTTTGGCCGTCCACGACATCATCTGTGATGAATTCGGCAGACCGGTGGATTACCGTTTTGTCAGTGTCAACGACAGCTTTGAACAACTCACGGGCCTGAAACGGCAAAAAATAGTGGGCCACACTGTTCTTGAAGTGCTGCCCAACACCGAAAAATATTGGATTGAAACCTATGGCAAGGTGGCGCTCACCGGCGAGCCTTTCAAATACTCCAACTATTCCGCGGAGCTGGGGCGGTACTTTGAGGTCTTTGCCTATTCCCCAAAGCCAAAGCAATTTGCTGTCATTTTTTCTGATATCACCGAACTGAAAGAATTGGAACAAGCGTTATATGCTGAAAAGGAATTGTTTCGAACAACGGTTCTGGCGGTTGGAGACGCCATCATCTCCACAGATGCAGCTGGAAAAGTGCGGATCATGAATGAAACGGCGGAACAGCTCACAGGAATAAAAATGTCCAAAGGAGTGGGCAGTGACTTGGACAAAATCCTCTATCTCTTTGACAGTGAATCCAGAGAAAAATGGATCGACCCGACAGCTCAAATTTATGACACCGGCGATCCCGTCATTCTGGACAACCAAATAAGGTTGATGTCCAACAATGGCAAGGAAATTCCCGTGGAGGGAATGATTTCTCCCATCACCAACGAAGCCGGCGAAACGATCGGGTCGGTCGTCACTTTCCGTGACACCACGGAAAAAAAGAAAAAGCAAGATGAAATCCTATATTTGAGTTATCATGATCAATTGACCGGTCTATACAACAGACGCTACTTCGAGGAAGAGCAGAAACGTTTGGATACGGAACGTAATTTGCCGATGACTTTGGTGATGTTTGACGTCAACGGATTGAAATTGATCAACGACGCCTTCGGCCATCAAACAGCGGATCAAGTTTTGCAGACCGTCGCCTGGGCTTTGCGCAAGGAGTGTCGATCGGATGATATCATCGCCCGAATCGGCGGAGACGAGTTTGTCCTCCTTTTGCCAAAAACAGACTCCCAGGATGCGGACACCATCGCCCATAGGATCCACACATCCATCAAAAGCCAAACCTTGCAGGGAATCCAGTTGTCCGTTTCCTTTGGATGGGAAACCAAACGGGATCCGTCGGTGGATATGGCGGAAATCTTCAAAAAAGCCGAAGATTATATGTATATGCACAAATTGGACGAGAGCAAAAGCACACGACATGGCATCGTGGAGGTCATCATGAAGACCTTATACGAAAAAAATCCCGCAGAGGAAGCCCATTCCCAACGAGTGAGCAGTCTGGCCGCCAAGATCGGCGAGAGCCTGAAATTGAATCCCCATCAGATCAGTGAATTGAAAACCCTGGGGCTGATGCACGATATCGGAAAGATATCGGTGCGTGAAGATACAATCAACAAAGCAAAACCATTGACCCCTTCTGAATGGACGGAAATCAAACGTCATTCCGAAATCGGTTACAAAATACTGTCATCGGCATTTGAATATCTCCAGATGGCGGAACACGTTTTGCAGCATCATGAACACATTGACGGCAAAGGGTATCCCAAGGGTCTTGTGGGTCAGGAAATCTCCCTTCAAGCCAGGATTATCGCCGTGGCCGACGCATATGACGCCATGACCCGCCCTCGTCCATATCGGGCTGCGATGAGCCATGACAGCGCTATGGCGGAACTGAGGAAATGCTCCGGCCTTCAATTTGATGAAGCGGTGGTGAAAGCGTTTGAACCCGTGGCAATGGAGTTGGAACAACATGAAATATCAGAGGGGCAAGCCACCGACAAGGTGGTTGATCGAGATGAAGGAAGAGAGGTGTGACATATGTTGCAGTCAAAGGAAGTTGTTAAAATAATAGCCGGCATGCCGGCCACAGATGGCGCGGGCGTCAAACTGGTGCGGGTTCTCGGGTATGGAGACACCAAGGAGTTCGATCCGTTTTTGTTGTTGGATGCCTTTGACTCCACCAATCCGGACGACTATACAAAGGGTTTTCCCTGGCATCCGCATCGAGGCATTGAGACAATCACCTACTTGCTGAAAGGGGAAATTGAACATCAGGACAGTTTGGGCAACAAGGGAACCATCGAAGCCGGAGACTGCCAATGGATGACCGCCGGATCAGGAATCATTCATCAGGAGATGCCACAAAAAACACCTAAGCTGATGGGCGCCCAACTATGGCTGAATTTGCCGGCCAACCAGAAGATGACGCCTCCAGCATACGGTGACATCAAAAAGGAGAAAATCCCGGTGGTGACAAGGGATGATGCAACGGTCAGAATCATTGCCGGACAATATCAAGGCACATCCGGGGCTTTCCAGGGGCGCCATGTGCCGGCTACCTATTTGGATGTCGAACTCAAACCCAACACCCAATGGTTCCTTGAAATCGACCCGGAAGAAAACTTGTTTGTTTATATCTTTTGGGGACAAGGTATTTTTGGATCCGCCGGAAGAAAATTGGTTCAAGCCAAAAAGGCGGCGCTGTTCGGACCGGGGAACCATGTGCAGATCACGTCGGGAGAAGAAGGAATCCGATTCATCCTTTTGACGGGAAAGCCCCTCAAAGAACCCATCGCATGGGGAGGGCCCATTGTCATGAATACCCGGGAGGAATTGGACTTGGCCTTTTTGGAGTTGGAAGAGGATAAATTTATCAAATGAGCACAAAAGAGAAAATGCCGGTGATCTTTGTGGGGCATGGCTCACCGATGAATGCGATTTCAGAGAATTCATTTACCCGGGGCTGGCGGGAAGCCGCCCGCAAAATTTCAAAACCCACGGCTATTTTGTCGGTTTCCGCCCACTGGGTCACAGAAGGAACCTCCGTCAACAATCATCCACATCCCAAGATGATTTATGACATGTACGGATTCCCTCAAGAGCTGTACGAAGTGAAGTATCAGCCACCCGGCGCGCCGACCGTTGCGGATGATTTGGCCGCTGCCTTGGGCGACATCATTTCCATCGACAACCAATGGGGTATCGACCATGGAACTTGGTCCGTGCTGAAGCACATGTACCCGGAAGCCGAGATCCCCACATTCCAACTGAGTATTGATGCCGATGGATCTTTGGAAGATCATTATTCATTGGGACAAAAACTGGCAACTCTTCGGGATCAAGGCGTTTTGGTTCTGGGAAGTGGGAATGTGGTGCATAATCTGGCGCTGATTGACTGGTCGAATCCCGGAGGGGAAGACTGGGCCGAGGACTTTGACCATTATATCAAAAAATCCATGCTTTCCCATGATGTGAAAGGGATATTGTCCTACAAAAAAGCGGGCGCCTCTGCGCAAAAGGCCTTTTTTACCACGGAGCACTTCATGCCGTTGATTGTGGTATTGGGGTGTGCGACTTCTGATGAACCCATCCAAGTGTTCAATGAGGAATGCGTTTTGGGATCGTTATCCATGACCAGTTACTTGATTGGCTGATTTTATTGAAAAGCTTAGTCGGAGAAATTCAGCATGGCAAAAAAAATAAAACGACCGCCGATGATTCTCTATTTGCTTCTGGTTGGTTTGGCCAATATTTATACCAAATTGACCAAAGGACATCATTATTATGGCAAGCGGCATCTGCGGAGCCTCCCGCAAGGGCCTTTGGTGGTGGTCGGCAACCATACCAATTTCTTTGATTTCCTTTATATGGCCCGTACCCTTTACCCAAGACGAATCAATTTTGTGGTTGCAGCCAAGTATTTTCGCTTCAAGGAATTGTCATTTATTCTACGTTTGGCGCAGGCGATACCAAAAAACTTATATAGCCCGGATATTCGTACTGTATCCCGTGCCACGTCAATCATCAACCAAGGAGGAGTTGTCGGCATCTATCCGGAGGGGCAAATCAGCCTTGGCGGAATAACCTTGCCCTTGCCTGAAGGAATCGGCAAGCTGGTGAAACATCTGGGTGTGCCTGTGGCGGCGGTCAGAAGTTTTGGCGGCGGCTTTGTCGATCCACCTTGGTCCAAGAGACATCGAAAGGGAATTGTGGAGTCCCACTTCCATTTGGTTTTATCAAAAGATCAAGTGCGCTCCATGGCGCCGGAAGCCATTGACAGCGTTCTCAAAGAAGCACTCTTTGCCAACCCTTATGAATGGCAGCGGAAAAGCGGCCTACAATATACCGGAAATGAAATCACAGACGGATTGACCCATATTTTGTACATTTGCCCCAACTGTCTCAGCGAATTCACCCTGCATACTTTTGATGATAAAATAGCTTGCACTCAATGCGGACTGGAAGCATCCATGACCGGAAGCGGACATTTCCACTGGCCAGAGGGGACATCCTATTTTGACCATATCGGCACGTGGTATCAATGGCAATATCAACAGGAAGAAGCCACCATCACCGGCAATGAGGACTACATCTTGGTGCTGCCGGTTCGACTGGCCATGTACAAAAAGAAAGGATTGGGGATTGAAGAAGTGGGGGAAGGCACTATGACCATATCCCGGGAGGAGTATCTTTATCAAGGCAGTGTGCGGGGAGAGAAAAGTACCCTGCATTTCCCGACAAAAAATATTCGCTATGTGCCTTTTGCCGGCGGCAGGAATTTTCAAATCTACGACAATGATCAACTTCACGAGTTCAGACCGAACCCGGGGATCCACTCGGTGAAGGCGTCTCTGGTGGGAGAAACAATCTATCTTTTGCAAAAGAAAAAAAGTTGATGAAACTCTGAAACTTTTATGATACAATAACTTTCAGTCGGATTGGTTTTGGGGGCATAGCTCAGCAGGGAGAGCGCTTGCTCGACAAGCAAGAGGTCACTGGTTCGAAACCGGTTGTCCCCACCACATCGTTCATCCCCAATCCGACTACGGAGGCCTTTCTTATGAAAGGCCTTTTTTATGTGCCGACGCATTTTCTTCGGTCGCTGTCGACACCCCTTGTCGCTGCTGCCTCTTCGCCGACTATATGCCATCAAAAAATCCTGCAAAAGGCCTTATGGTTAATGGAGAGTCTTGATTTTTTCATTTTGGGTATTACATCGGATTTTACAAAAATGATAAAATATGATTGTGGATAATGAAGAAATGAAAAGAGAAGGAAATGTTTGAGATCAACGATGAAGTCATATACGGACTAAATGGTGTTTGCCGGATTGCTGGAATAGGGGAGAAAGAAATCTGTGGCAAGAAAAAATTATGTTATTCATTGAATCCGGTGAATGACAATAAAGTGAATATTATTTTCCCGGTCGACAGTACCCTGGCAAGAAACAGGATGCGGCGTATTTTATCCAAGGATGAACTCCTTGAAATCATCCATTCCATGCCGGTTGCAGACACGATATGGGTTGATGATGAGATTGTCCGAAGAAGAAAGTTCAAAGAAATTCTACTGGGCAATGACCGAAATGCCTTAATCAAGTTGATCAAGACTTTATACCTTCGGGACAAGGAGAAGCACCAATATGGCATGAAGATCCGAGTCTCGGAAAGATCTCTGATGAAAGACGCCGAGAGGGTGCTATATGAGGAGTTCGCTTATGTCCTGGGTATTGACGTCAGCCAGGTGCTGCCGTTCATCATATCCGAACTTGGCGATTCATAATCCGGCCGCAGAACCGAATCCCGCATTGAAACAAACAAAAACACCACATTCACATGTGGTGTTTTTTATGGTCGGAGCGACAGGATTTGAACCTGCGGCCACTTGACCCCCAGTCAAGTGCGCTACCAAGCTGCGCTACGCCCCGAAAAATGGTACATTCCCATTATAACGAATATCAGGAATTTGGCAAGGGAAATGTTCGAAAAGGAGAGAAAATTCCATAACACGTCTGATTGGTTCCAAGACAAACATGCCCCGGCACAAGATGCTGGGTTTTTATTTAACACAAACTTAACATCAGTTTACACAACATTAACTGAAACACAATATTTCCATAACATTGATTTTGTATGATGAGACTGTAAACAGGAGTTATAGAAGAAACGATGGGCAGGTGCCCGGTAAGAAAGGAAACAAATGAAAAGAAATATGATTAAAAAAGCCTCAGTGCTGGCCTTGGTGCTGGCCTTGGGAATCACAGCACTCACCGGATGCGGCAGCAACAGCGGCAGCACAGGCAGCAAAGTGGTCATTGCGGGATCCACATCCGTCCAACCCCTTTCAGAAGAACTGGCGACAGCCTTCATGAAGGACAACAGCGATATCACCGTTGAGGTGCAAGGCGGCGGCTCCGGACAGGCGGCTGTGGCGCTGGCGGACGGGATTGCGGACATAGGCGCTCTTTCCAGAGACGTCAAGGATGAAGAAAAAGGAACGATTGTCAAAGAATACGTTATCGCAAAGGATGGCGTCGCGGTCATCGCCAATACAGATGTGACCATTTCAAACCTGAGCCTGGCGCAGATTAAAGATATCTTCACCGGCAAAATCACCAACTGGAAGGAAGTTGGCGGTAAAGACGAAGCCATCACTGTCGTCAGCAGAGAAGAAGGCTCCGGCACCAGAGGCGCTTTCACCGAACTGACCGGCGTATCCGTCAAAGACAGTGCGGGAAATGACGTGGACAGCACCACAAAAAGCGCCATCGTGCAACCCTCCACCGGTGCGGCGCTGCAGGCGGTCAGCTCCACTCCCGGCGCCATCGGATATGTTTCCATGGAAGCGCTGGACAAAAGTGTAAAATCCTTGACCGTTGAAGGAATTTCCGTATCCAAGGAAACGGTGCTTGACGGATCCTATGCAATCTCAAGACCTTTCATCTATGGTGTGACATCAACAGTAAGCAAGTCGGCCCAAGCGTTCATCGACTTTGTGATGAGTGACAAGGGACAGGCGCTGATTGAACAAAACGGTTTCATTCCGGTTCAGTAGTCTGGGATAGAGCAACTTATGAAAGGGTGCCAAAACGATGAAAACCAATGAAAAAATCATTGAAAGAGTCATACAAGTAAGTGCCGCTGCGTCTGTCGCAGCGGTTGCTCTCATTACAATATTCATCTTTGTCTCCGGAATGCCGGTGATCGCGAAGACAGGGTTGTATAATTTTGTCACCGGCACAGACTGGAGCCCCACATCGGGAACCTTTGGAATTCTGCCCCTCATCGCCGGCAGCCTCAGTGTCACTTTAGGCGCGCTGGTCATTGGCATTCCAACAGGCGTGGGATGTGCGGTGTTCCTTGCTGAAGTGGCCAACAGAAGAACTGCCGGCATATTTCGATCGGCGATCGAACTTCTGGCTGGAATTCCTTCAGTTGTATATGGATTCTTCGGTCTCATTGTGTTGGTGCCCGCCATCCGGACGACCATCGTCCCTTTGGCGCAAAAGATCAATCCCGACGTATCAACCAGTGGATTCAGCATCCTGGCCGGCGCCATCATTTTGGCCATGATGATTTTGCCCACCATTGTCAGTGTGTCGGTCAATGCTATCAATGCAGTTCCTCAGGATTACAGGGAAGCTTCCTTGGCACTGGGCGCGGATAGACGGGAAACCATCACCAAGGTCATTTTGCCCGCGGCCAAATCCGGCATTTTCGCCTCCATTATTTTGGGAATGGGACGTGCCATCGGGGAAACTATGGCGGTGCTGATGATTACGGGCAATGTCGCGGTTTTGCCAAAAAGCGTTTTGGATCCGGTGGCCACCATGACCGGGACCATCGCCATGGAAATGACTTACGCGTCTCCGTCCCACAAGCAAGCGCTTTTCGCCATCGGGATTGTCCTGTTTGTCATCATCGTATTGCTCAATGTGATCGCCCAGGCGGTGATGAAACGGTTTGGAGGAGCGGCGTCATGAAAAAAAAGATACAAAGCCACATGTTTTTTGGCATCATCTGGTTGGTTGCGGGGGTAACCTTGGCGGCACTGGTCATCATCATGGGATTCATTCTGGTGAAAGGCGTGCCTCAAATCAATCTTGAGTTCCTCACCCAGGAGCCCAGAAGCATGGGCAGTGAGGGTGGGATCCTGTCGGTTATCGTCGGCACCCTCTATGTCACTGGAGTGGCGGTTTTGCTGGCGACGCCGGTGGGCGTGGCCGGTGCGGTATATTTTACCGAATATGCCAAGTCTGGAAAAATCGTCGATACGGTCCGGTTTTTCACGGAAGTGCTGGCCGGCATCCCTTCCATCATATTCGGACTTTTCGGGTTTGCGTTCTTCGTGGTGTTCCTGGGATTGGGATGGTCCATTCTGGCAGGCGGCTTGACACTTGCGGTGATGATCTTGCCAACCATTATCCGAACAACTGAAGAGGCCCTGAAGACCGTTCCCATGGCATACCGGGAAGGCAGCCTGGCGCTGGGCGCCAGCAAGTGGTACACCATCAGCCGGGTAGTGGTTCCCAGCTGCAAATCTGGAATCCTGACCGGCGTGATTTTGGGATTGGGTCGGGCCATCGGCGAAACGGCGGCAGTGGTGCTGACCATCGGTGGATCCCTGAATATGCCTTTCAGCATCTTCGATTCCACACGAACCATGTCCGTACACTTGTACCTTCTGGCCTCAGAAGGAATTTCACAGGAAAAAACCTACGCAACGGCGGCATTGCTGATTATCATCGTATTCATCATCAATACCATCGCCAATGCCATCGGAAGGAGAACTGTTAATGGATAAAACCAATAAATTCGAAATCAATGATCTGAATCTGTTTTACGGACAGTTTCAGGCATTGCGCAATATCAATCTGGAGATCAAAGAGCACGAAATCACCGCGCTGATCGGACCTTCGGGATGCGGCAAATCCACATTCCTTCGGACGCTCAACCGGATGAACGACTTGATCCCCGGCTCCCGGGTCGAGGGGGACGTCCTCTTTGACCGGGAGAATATCTACCGGAAAGATTATGATGTGACGGCTCTTCGGAAAAAAGTGGGTATGGTGTTTCAGAAGGCCAATCCTTTTCCCAAGACCGTTTATGAGAATATTTCCTATGGGCCGAAAGTCCATGGCGTCAATCAAAAAGACGAGCTTGACAAAATCGTGGAAAAAACCCTGCGGGAAGTGGCGCTTTGGGATGAAGTGAAAGACCGGCTCCACAAATCCGCCCTTGGCTTGTCCGGTGGACAACAGCAACGGCTTTGCATCGCCCGATGCCTGTCGGTAAACCCGGAAGTCCTCCTCATGGATGAGCCCACCTCAGCCCTGGATCCCATCGCCACCTCCAAAGTCGAGGATCTGATGCAATCCCTGGCTAAAAAATACACAATCGTCATCGTCACCCACAACATGCAACAGGCAGGGCGTATCTCCGATCGGACCGGATTTTTCCTGATGGGAGAGATGATTGAGATGAACCCGACACAAAAGATATTTTCAAGGCCGGACAATAAACGAACTGAGGATTATATTTCCGGCAGATTCGGATGATAGGAGGATCAAATGGTACCACGAGTTAAAATGATAGAGGAAATGGAAAACATCAACGATCAGATCAGCGCCATGGGGGAACAGGTGGAAACCGATATCCTCAATGCCGTCAAGGCGTTGCAGGAACGGGACACCCAGCTTGCCAGACACATCATCGACAACGGAGATGTGATCGATGACATGGAAGACGAGATCCAAAAGGAGTGTTTCAATTTTCTGGCCACCCAGTCCCCCATCGGATCTGACCTTCGATATTGCATTTCGGTGATGAAAATGATTCGGGATTTGGAGCGCATCGGCGACCACTGCGAAGACTTGGCAAAGTATACGATGCGTCTGGAAAACGCGGATTATGGTCAGGAACTGGTGAATCTGCCTAGAATGGCGGATATGACATCCAAGATGGTGAGCAATGCCATCCAGTCCTTTTTGAACCGGGATCTTCGAATGGCGCGCAAAGTATGGAAGGCCGATGAAGAGGTGGATGAAACCTTTCGCGCCATCTATAACCAACAGATCAAACTGGCCACGGAAAAACAGGACAACACAGAAGTGTACATCATGTTTGCCTTTATCGCCGCCCATCTGGAACGGATTGCGGATTACGCCACCAACATCTGTGAAGAAACCGTTTTCTCCATGGAGGGAGAAATCGCCATGGAGTAGTCCAAGCGGTCGGCGTTACCCTTTATGCCGCATCTCTTCCATGATTTCGCGAATGGCGATTTCTGTGTCCAACGGGAGCGGACAGGACGGCTCAGCGTTTAGAATATTCCGGACTTTGTCGCTGGCCTGGGAAAACATATTGGGAGACCCCAGGTTGCACCATTGGTCATAGGTTTCCCTGTCCAAAAGAGAGGGGTTGTAGTATTCGCTGCTTCGAAATCCGCTTCGGGTGGAAGGCTGTTTGAGGAAGTGCCCTCCCTGACCCACCTGGGCGACATCCGCATAAAAGTCTTTTTCGGGAGAAACCTCGATGCCTTCACCCATTCGTTGACAAAGCTCTCCAATCTCCGCATCGATCAGTATTTGCTCAAGTGAAAGGGTCATGCTGCTTTCCAGCAAACCGATTCCTTGGATGACATCTGTTTTGGCAAGTGTCAAAGGCAAGGTGGTCAACACTTTTTCCAGAACCGCCTGCATCCCCGGCTCTTTTGCATCGGTGAGGCATCCTGCGATGGTCACCGGCAGCCCGTAGCGTTTTCCCATTTGAGCCATGGCGACCCCTTGGAGTACCGTTTCAGGCGCTCCTTCCAGGAACAGTCCCGTTTTTCGGTGGATAACGCCTTGGGCGGTGCCAAAGATGAGGGGAGTGCCCGGCGTTGCGGCCTGGAACAGAACGATTGCGGACAACGCCTCGGCATTGGCCAGGGCGACATTGGAATACAAACTGGCTGGACCGGTGCTGCCGCAGGCGGGCATGGGATAAACCAGGATCGGCACATGAAGTTTGGTCAATTCCATATTGGCCAGCATCATATCCCTGTCATGCATCAGCGGTGCGACTGTACAATAGGTGACTGAATAAATCTTTCGGTCCCGGATGGCTTGTTCGCTGCCCAATATGGCTTTGAGCATTCCGAGAAGGAAAGGAATCTCCTCCACATGTTTCACTTCGTCCTGAAGATGTTTGCTGCAATGGATCATGGAGATGGCGGCACCCATCAGATTTCTTGTGCCCCCCGGACAGTCCGATGCCACTATGGGTGGCCAAAGGACCTTGCCAAGGGGGATGGCTTCAAACACCTTTGCGGCGTTGCCGATATCCTGCAACACGCCATATCGCTTATCACCGGTCGCAGGGTCCAAGGCATAGACGCCGGTTCCATCCAGATTCAGGGCGGAGTAGGTGGAGGGCAGGGCAAAGTCGTGTTCGGGATTCCGCCCGCCCAGTGTGAACTCCTTGGGTGCGGTGGCCAATGCGTTTGTGACCATCGACTCGCTGATCCGGGCGGTTTTCTTTTCCCAATCGATGACAGCGCCTTTTTTTTCGAGCATGGATAAAACACCTTCGTCGGGAAATTGTACCCCGACCTCTTCCAGAATTTTGATGGACTGTCGGTGGACCGAATCCATTTCTCCTTGACTCAACACATTTCCTGTCATATTCATTTCGGATCCTCCTATTCAATCAGTCCGTCAACCAGCGCCACTGCGCCCACAGCATCATCGGAATAGCCATCGGCACCGATGCCGGAAGCCCACTGATGCGTGACTGGCGCTCCGCCGACGATGAGCTTGTATTTTTCCCGGATGCCCCATTCCTTGAGCCGATTCACAATATTGCGCTGTTCTTCCATGGTTGTGGTAAGCAGCGCGCTCAACCCGATGAGATCCGCATGGATTTCAACAGCTCGCTCAATGACCAGATCATTTGGAACATCAGGCCCCAAATCCGTCACCTCGTAACCGGAAGCGGTGAGCATTGCGCCGACTATTATTTTGCCGATATCGTGCACATCCCCCTGCACAGACGCCAAAACCACTTTACCTTTTGAAGCCACGCCACTGGTCGGCTTCTTGATTTCCGCATCCAAAATTTCCAGTGCGCACTTCATGGCGTCGGCGGAGCAGACCAAGTCCGGCAGATAATATTCCCCCTGTTCGTACAGGACGCCCGCCTCCTGTATCCCTCTCAGAAACCCTTCATCCATCACCTGCTTCATGTCCAGATGGTTTTGCAGCGCATAATGGGCCAGCCGGGAAGCCAGCACTTCATCGCCTTCCAAAACCGCGTTCTTCATTTCTTCCAATTGTTGACTCATGTTATCCTCCCACAATCGACCCGTGTGTCCGATATTTTCTCCATCATATCCTTACGTTTGACTGAAATGGGGTATAATCATGTTGCAGGACGGGTAAAAATATGATAGATTGTTGCCATGAGATTTGATGAATATGTCATTTTCAAAAGAAACACCGGCATCCGGGTTTCCATTGACTGCATTGGCGACTATCCTTTTCACCTTCATGGCAATGTGATCGAGCTGGTCGCTGTTTTATATGGCTCAATCCGGGTCTCCGACTGTGCCACGGATCATCTTCTATTGCCTGGCGATATCTACATTTTCAATCCCAACGATCCCCATCGGCTGGAATCCCAAAAGGACAACGGCATACTCACCGTGCAGCTTGACAGGGATCAACTGGAAGGCGCTTTTCCAGATTTGAGAGATTTCTATTTTGTCTGCCAGCCCATGAAAAGAGAACCGGGTGTGTTGGATCCCCAGCTTCGGGAGCTCCGACACATACTTTCAGAACTGTGTCGGGAATACGACAATCCCCGGGCGGGGGAGCACGCGCTGACAAGAATCGCCGAACGGCTTGTCCAAACGCTATTGGCGGATTTCACCTCCTACACATATCAAAAGGGCCCGGATGGAGTGATTGAGATTGTCAGGGGGCCGGAAACGGCAGGGAACGACCATCCGACCAAAAGAGACTATCATGTGGTGGATCTGGTCTATCAACATTTCGCCGATAAACTTACGCTGACGGATATGGCGGCGCAAACATATGTCAGTCCATCCCACCTGTCACGCTCCATCAAAAAAACAGTGGGGCTGACCTTTTCCGAAATACTTTCCTTGGCCAGATCCGAGGAGGTGGAACGGTTGTTGTTCACCACCAACAAAACGGTGGACGAAATCGCCGATCAGGTCGGGTTCGCCAATCGGAAACATTTGGCGATCAATTTTAAAAAATGGTACAAAAAAACGCCGACAGCATTTCGACAGACCCTCCAAAAAGATCAACGCCTGACGCACCAGCCTTTTTTGCGGACTGTCGATGAAGCAAGGGCAAAAAATGCGCTGGAAGAGTGGAATCAGGGGAAATAGAAATAAAATCAACCAACAGTTGCGAAAAAAACAACCTGAAAGCGAAAAAATCAACGGATGATTGCTGTACTTCCAGAGGGAAATCTTTAGAATGAGGGTGTAGAAAGGAGATTGAAGACATGGCAAATTCAATTGGAACAAGAATCGCGGAGGCGCGAAAAAGAAAAGGACTCACCCAGGACCAGTTGGCAGAGGCCATGGGGGTTTCTCCCCAGGCTGTCAGCAAATGGGAGAACGACATTTCCTGCCCCGACATCACCCTTCTTCCCCAGTTGGCGGATTTCTTTGGGATCGGTGTGGACGACCTTTTAAGAGGCCCGTCGTCTTTGGAAGCACAGATTGTCCCGGAGGAAGAACGAAAAGATTTCAACAAAATGATGCTTCGGATCAATGTGCTTAGCGCAAAGGGAGACAAAGTCAAGGTCAACCTGCCGATGCCCCTGCTGAAAACGGGACTTCAGATCGGCATGAACATGGAAACCATGGGAAACTATGATGCCCTAAAAAACATCGATTTTGAAGCAATCCTGAAAATGGTTGAAAACGGTGTGATTGGAAAATTGGTGGAAGTTGAATCGGCAGATGGCGATATCGTTGAAATTGTTGTAGAGTAGGTGACAATCATGTATATTAAAATCAAGGCCGACGGGAGACGTTTCACCCTGCCTCTGCCAAATTTTTTCTTCGACCTGGGCGCCTGGGGTCTGGGGATCGCCATCAAAAACAAAGCGGACATCCCCTTGACCAAGGACCAGCTTCATCAACTGGTGGATGCGTTAAAGGAAGCCAGGCGGATACATGGAAAATTGACTTTGGTAGATATCGAAACAGCCCAGGGGGAGATTATTAAAATTGTCCTATAAACCTTTAAGAAGAATCATCAACCATAGTGCGCTGATCAGAGCCCCCCAACCCATTTCATGGGAAAGGGGGTTTTGTGTTATAATTTTACCGTTGCGGCAACTGTCTCTCAAACTGTAAGAAAGCCGTAAGAATTATGACCGCCGGTTTGTAAGAATTCACCAGTATACTGGACCCAGAACCGGAAAAGAAACGAGGTTGTCAATGAATCAGCATAATATCACGATTTTAGTCGTCGACGACGACAAAGAGATCCGGGAAGCCATCGGGAAACTTTTGCTTCATGAAGGGTACAACGTCATCACAGCGAAGGATGGCATGGAAGCGTTGGAGGCCATGGCGGAACATCCTGTTCGCTTGATTTTGCTGGATGTGATGATGCCCAGACTGGACGGCTTGTCCGCCACCATGAAAATTCGTGAGAAAAACAACATTCCCATCATCATTTTATCCGCCAAAGGCGAAGACAGCGATAAAGTGCTGGGTTTGTCAATGGGTGCGGACGACTATGTCACCAAGCCCTTCCATTCCCAGGAACTGGTTGCCCGGGTCAAAAGCCAATTGCGTCGGTATATGCAGCTGGGCGATATGGATGCGGTCAAATCCAAGTCCCGCATTGTGAACGGCAGGCTGGAAATGGATTTGGAAGCCAAGTCTCTGCTGGTGGATGGGGAAGAAGCAAAGCTGACGCCGACGGAGTACAAAATCGTGGAGCTTTTCATGAAAAATCTCGGCATTGTTTTTTCCGCGGAGAAAATTTACGAAATGGTATGGCATGAAGAGTCCTATGCCGTTGAAAACACAGTCATGGTTCATGTGCGTCGCATCAGGGAGAAGATTGAGATCAATCCCAGAGAACCGGAGTATCTGAAAGTGGTTTGGGGCGTAGGCTACAAGATTGAAAAGGAGAGACAGTAAATGAAGAGAAAAGGAATTAAAATATTGGTATGGGTATTGCTGTCGGCAAGCCTGTTCATGGTGGGACAGACTTTCGTCTCCACAGCCTACAAGGCGGTCACCCAACAGGTGAACCCTGAATGCCTGTTCAATGCGGACTATGCGTCCAGCGATGATTTGTCCAATGTGGCTCGGTCGATCATATCCGAATTGAACTTCTGGCAGCAAGACGCCGCCGATAAGCCTGAATTCACAACAACGCCATCACTTTTCCACTACTATGCCGCCAACGGGAGCAGGGAAATAACCAACAGTGACAACATGGTCAAAGCGGACTATCTGAAGCAGAAATTCCACTATGTGTTGGATGTGCCGGCTGATGTCAATGGCGCCAAGACAGAAAACACCTTCAGAAATGTAGGGGCCGACCCGGTTGGGAACGGGAAACTTTATATGTCAATCCCAGCGGAAACCATTGCCGGTTGGCAGAAAACCTGGACCCAAAACAGGATTTATCTTGAACATCAACTTCTGTTGATCCTGCTCTGGGGATTGATCAGTCTGGCGTTTTTAGTGTATATCGTCATTGCGGCAGGTCGAAAAGCCGGCGACGACCAGTTGCATCTGCTGGCGGTGGACCGATGGTACACCGAATTTCTACTTGCGCTGTTTGTCAGCTTGTGTGTCATTTTCGCCTACCTCTTTGCCGGGGCCTTCAACAGTTATTACGTTTTTCATTGGGAAGAACTGACCCCGGAGGCCATTGGATTCTCAGTGGCGATGGCCACCGGCGTATTCATGCTTTCCCTGATGGTGATGATGCCTTTGATCCGAAAAATAAAAGCGGGGACCTTTATCAGTGGCAGTTTGTCATATCGCATCCTGCGCCGATGCTGGATCGCGGTGAAAAAAACTGTGCTTGGCCTCCGAAGTTTTTTTGACGGCAGCGCCTATAAGGAACACTTGCTGACCAAGCGGCTGTTCCGAAGTCAGACGGTTTACATTCTGGGCAGTGCCGGACTTCTGCTGTTCTGTGTCATTCTTTCAGCTGCGTCCTACAGCGCTTTCCCTGTTTTCCTGTTCATTGTGCTGGAATTGATCATAACCTGGTGGTATGTTGCGGGAAACAAGAAGACATACAGTGAAATCAACGAGGGATATGTGGAAAGCCTCAAAGAACAGGTGAAATCGGAAAACACCAAAACCGCGTTGATCACCAATGTCTCCCATGATCTGAAAACACCGTTGACTTCGATCATCACCTATGTGGATCTGTTGTCCAATGAGGAGGGCTTGAGCGATACCGCCAAAGATTATGTGAATATCATCGCCGGCAAGGCTGAAAGGCTGAAGCACATCGTATCGGACCTGTTTGATTTGTCCAAAAGTGTCAGTGGCAACATCCCCTTGGAAATGGATGTGTTGGACATGAGGACGCTCATGGAGCAAACCCTGGCGGATATGAAAGACCCCATTGAAAACTCGGGGCATACCCTCAAGACCAGCCTGGGCCAAGGGACGGCGACCATTTTTTCCGACGGGAAAAAGCTGTACCGTGTTTTCCAGAACATCATTGACAATGCGTTGAAATATTCCCTTGCCGGGTCGCGAATCTTCATTGATTTGACCTCGACCGACGGCAAGGTCAAAGTGACGATCAAAAACACCGCCGGCTATGAAATGAATTTCACCGAAGAGGAAATTCTCCAGCGGTTCACCAGAGGCGACCAGTCAAGGTCGGGTGACGGCAGCGGACTGGGACTTTCCATTGCGGAAAGTTTCACACAGTCCTGCGGTGGAACATTCCAACTGGATATTGACGGAGACCAGTTTAAAGTGACTGTTGAATTTTCAACCGTGGAAACCGTCGGGAAGGAGTCGGTATGAACAAGAATGTTTCGTTTGGTCTGATCATCGGTTCGCTCATCGGGTTGGGCATGACCTTTCAAATGGCGGAAGATACCATGAACCGGGATTTGGATTGGGCCATAGAGGCAAATCTGCTGGATTATGTCAACCCCGTCGCTGTGTTCTTTTGCGCCTCCGCCCTGACACTTTCACTGATTTCATGGCTGCTTTATTACAGGAAAGAGCGCCACGAGTGCCTGAAATCGCCGTTGACCAAACCACAGTAGATCAACTATGATTTTCAACCACCTTCCGATTGGATATGGTATAATCATAACCAAAAGGGAGGTGGACTTATGTCAAGACTCGAAATAGCGCGAACAGGTTTCAAAGGGCTGGACAAACTCTTTCAAAACGTTCGATACGGTGAGAATATCGTCTGGCAGATCACGGATATCAAAGATTACAAATTCTTTGCGGACCGTTTTGTCAATCAGGCGATCGCCGAAGGGAAAAATGCCCTTTATTTTCATTATGCCAATTCCAGGGCCCTCCTTGAGCCAAGGGATGGGTTGCGAACCATTGAGATGGATGTGAACACCGGATTCGAGGCCTTTACCGTAAAGGCGTACAACGAAATCCAAAAAGAAAATCCGGGCACCTATTATGTGTTCGACTGTATTTCCAATCTTCAAACTGTGTGGGCCGCAGATTTCATGATGCGAAACTTTTATCGCGCCATCTGCTCCGCCATCAAAGAAGTGAAGGGTGTGGTGTATTTCAGCATCTGGACCGGAATCCATTCCTATGATTCGGTCAAACAAATCGGAGATTCCGCCAGCATCTTTCTGAATACCTTGACCGGCCCCAATGGCACCTATGTTCACCCGTTGCGCGCGGTGGACCGTCAGTCGCCGACCCTTTTTTTCCCACATATTTTTGAAGATGACAACCACGAAAATCTGGTGCCCATCGTCGATGGCATTTCGTCCAGCAGATACTACGAATTGCTGAACCAGCGTACGTTCCAAACGGGGCGTAGATTTGTGGACAACTGGGAAGTCTTTTTCATGGAGGCCGAACAGGCGAAATCCAAAGATCCAAAGACACAGCAGCAGTTTCTGAACAAAGCCTACAAAATGCTGATCGGTCGGGACCCCGAGCGGGAAAGGCTTTTTAAAGAAAACTTTGATCTTCAGGATTATATCAACATCAATCTGAGGCTGATCGGTTCCGGCAGCATTGGCGGCAAAGCGGCAGGTATGCTTCTTGCCCGTAAGATTCTCGAAAAAAATCGTCCTGACCTTTATGCCAAACTGGAGCCCCACGATTCCTATTACATTGGGTCCAATGTGTTCTATACTTTCCTGATTCGCAACAACTGGTGGAAACTATGGTTGGAGCACAAAACCGACGATGGCTATTTCATGGCGGCACGGGCGCTGAAAAGCCAGATTCCATATGGGGAATTCCCGGACCTGGTCAACGAAAAATACCGCCGCATGCTTGACTACTATGGGCAAAACCCCATCATCGCCCGTTCCAGCAGCTTGCTGGAGGATGGTTTTGGCAATGCTTTTGCCGGAAAATACGATTCCGTTTTTTTGGTCAACGGCGGCACGCCGGAGACCAGATACAATCAGTTTATCAAAGCCGTCAAAGAAGTGTATGCCAGCGCCATGGATGAATCAGCTTTGGTCTACCGAAAACAAAGGGGACTGGACAAATCCGACGAGCAGATGTCTATCTTGGTTCAGCGGGTCTCCGGCTCCATCTTTGAGGATATTTTCCTGCCCGGTGCGGCAGGGGTGGCCTACTCGGAAAATTCCTACGTTTGGAACAAGGACATCGACCCAAAAGCAGGTATGGTTCGCATCGTCGCAGGGCTTGGCACCCGTGCCGTCGACAGGACACTGACGGACCACCCCAGAATCGCTTCTCTGGACAAGCCGCAACTGACCCCTTCCTCGTCGCCCCGGGACAAGTTCAAATTTGTCCAGCGGAATTTGGATGTGCTGGATTTTTCGGACAATGTGCTGTTGACTGTGCCCATTGAGGAAATTGTAGCCAAAGCACCCAAATGGTTTCAGGATCTGATTGTGGAACATGACTATGCCGCAGAGGAACGTTTCCATGAAATGGGCATGAACGAGCAGGTTATCGCGACATCCTGCCAAAAGATTCTAAACAATGAGGAATTGGTCGCCACCATGAAGGAAATCCTTCGGACAATACATGACCAATATCAATATCCGGTGGATTTGGAATTCACCATCAACTTTTCTGAAGCTGGAGATTTCCTGATCAATCTGGTTCAATGCAGACCCCTTCAATCCAAGGGGGAGGGAACAGCAAAAGTGGTGGTTCCCGATATTGCCCTGGATCAGATCATATTCAAAGTGTTTGGGAACATCATGGGCGGCCCGATCCACAAAAAATTCGATTTGCTTTGCATCATCGACCCCAAGGGATATGCGGAAATGCCGTACAAAGAAAAATTCATGGTGGCAAAAGTGGTGGAAGCGGTGAACAGATATGCCAGGGTGAACAAACGATCCTTGATGCTCATGGGGCCCGGCAGGTGGGGGACGACATCCCCTGAACTTGGCGTTCCCGTGAACTTTGCGGAAATATCCAACGTGGACGCCATTTTTGAAATGTCCTTCGAAAGCAGCGGCCTGATGCCGGAACTATCCTTTGGAAGCCATTTTTTCCAAGACCTTGTGGAGGCGGATATTTTCTATGGGGCCATATACGAAAACGATTGCAGCGAGGGACGAAAGAGCATTTATCAACCGGAGAAGCTCGATATGCTACGCGATATTTTCGATGATATCCCCGATATGCCAAAATCCATGGCCGCCATCGCCAAAGTCTATTTCTCGCCGGGCAAAGAGATTGTGCTGGTGGGAGACACAGGCGGGCAGGAGGCGGTTTGCTACTTGGAGCCAAAACAGGAATAGGTGATCGGAATGAAAACAGAATGGAAAAAAACCGAAAAGAATCTTTACATGCCAGGCACAATCCCGGTATCGGTGATGGTGCCGCCGATGAAATATTTCTGCATCAGCGGAAAAGGCAATCCCAATGAACAGCCTTTCCAAGACAAAATCAGCATCCTTTATTCCCTGTCATATGCGGTACGCATGATGCCAAAATCCGGGCTTACCCCTTTAGGGTATCAGGAATACACTGTGTATCCATTGGAAGGAATCTGGGATTTGACAGAGCAGGGGCGAAAAATGCAAACCTTGGAAAAAGATCAGCTGGCCTACAAAATCATGATCAGACAGCCGGACTTTGTGACGGATGAGATTTTCGGAATGGCGCTGGACAAAACAAGAAAAAAGCTGGATGGACCACTCCTCGATGAAGTGACCTTCGAAACCATGGAAGACGGACAATGCGTGCAGATGATGCACATCGGCCCCTTTGACTCGGAGCCAGAAAGTTTTCGGCGAATGGATCAATATATGAAGGAACAGAGTCTTGTCAGAACGACAAAAACCCACAAGGAGATTTATCTCTCTGATTTCAGAAAAACCAAACCGGAAGAGTTGAAGACGACTTTGCGGTATTTTGTCAAACCCTGTGAACTTGAGATGCAGCCAGAAAGAGAGTGCCTGTGAAAGTATTAATATTATCAGTGACTGCCGGGTATGGCCACCATGCGACCGCAAAAGCCTTGCGGGAAGAACTGGAATCCCGCGGCGCGACAGTCGAAGTGGTGGACGTGTTGAAACAAATCAACAAGCTTCTTCAGGAAGCCTTTGCAAAGGGATATTTGTTTTCCACCAAATACGGGAAAGAAGCATACAAAAGGATTTATTCCCTGATGGAACAGAAGGGCCAACGGACTTCCCAATACAACTTTGGCAACTTGGCGCCCGCTCTGATGGCCACCCGATTTGATGAGGTGATTGCGGATTACGCGCCGGATGTGATTGTTTGCACCCATGTCACGGCCGCCCATGTGGTCAGCGAGGTCAAAAGACATCACGAAACCGCTCCCGCAATCGGTATCGTCACCGATTATACCATGCATCCCTTCTGGGAAGACGCCACAAGAGTGGAATACATTGTGTTGGCCAGTGAGTTGCTTACACATCGGGCAACCGCAATCGGTATAGAGAAATCACGGATAGTGCCTCTTGGCATTCCTGTACAAACGAAGTTCAAAGAGAAAATCCCCAAGACGCAGGCCAGAGAGATGTTGGGATTGAATCAAGAGGCGCCGGTGGTCCTGGTGATGGGCGGCAGCATGGGATTTGGCGGAATCGCCAAACTGGTTGAATCCCTCAAAGACACGAACATGCAGGTCCTTGCCGTCTCGGGAAGCAACAAACGCCAGTTCAACAAGCTATGTCAACTGGGTGATGTGCCGAACCTTCATGTTTTTGGATTTGTCAACAATATCGACCAATTGATGGATGCTGCGGATTGTATCATCACGAAACCCGGTGGCATGACGGTGACCGAAAGCATGGTGAAAGGACTGCCCATGATTTTGACAAAGCCGATTCCCGGCCAGGAAGAGCGGAACACCGAATTTCTTATGAATCTGGGATTGGCCTTGCGTGCATCCAAAACATTTCCAGTCACCGAGGCGTTGGATTTCTTGTTTTTCAATCCGAAGCGCTGCCAGTTGATGTCCGAAAATATGAAACTTTATTCCAAACCCAATGCAACAGAAGATTTATGTGATTTCATTCAAAGAATTGTGGTATAAAAAAGCCGTTAGCATTCGTTGTTTAAATATTGGAGGAATCTTATGAAAAAGTATGTATGCTCAGTTTGCGGATATGTCTATGACAGAGAAGAAGACTTTGAAACCTTGCCGCCAAACTACAAGTGCCCTGTCTGCGGCGCGTCCAAGGACAAATTCAAACTGGAAGAAGTAGAAGAATCCCATGAATGGTAAAACAATTAAAAACCATCCGCAGCCCATGGGCTGCGGATGTTTTTTATTGGTTATTTTGTGAAATTTCGCTGTAGCGCTTTTATGGCATGACACTATTTGCCGAAGTATCTGTTCAACAGCCCTTCAAATGCGCAACCGTGTCGAGCTTCGTCCTTTGCCATTTCATGCACAGTGTCATGAATGGCGTCCAAGTTCTTGTCTTTGGCCATTTTTGCCAAAGCTTTTTTGCCGGCGCAAGCACCGTTCTCCGCCTCGACACGCATTTCCAAATTCTTTTTTGTTGAATCTGTGACGACTTCTCCCAACAGCTCGGCAAACTTCGCTGCGTGCTCCGCTTCTTCAAAGGCTGCCTTTTCCCAGTAAAGACCAATTTCAGGATATCCTTCCCGATGGGCGACTCTGGACATCGCCAAATACATGCCGACTTCGGAACATTCTCCTGTGAAGTTCGCCCGCAGTCCTTCAAGGATTTCGGGATCCACACCTTTGGCCACGCCGATGACGTGCTGGTCAGCCCATTCTTTTTTACCTTCGTCAACTTTGACGAATTTCTCGCCGGGCACTTTGCACTGAGGGCAATTGGCTGGGGGTTGTTCGCCTTCAAAAACATATCCGCATACTGAACAAGTCCATTTCATGATGATTACCTCCGTAATGATTTTATTATGATATCTAAATTGCTTTCGGAGTAGTTTTACCTTACGGACAGGAATTTCAAACACAAAAAAATAAAACATTTTAAAAACGTCCAATAGGTTTATGATTCTTCATTCGGACAACCTGTTCATTAGTTCGGTTGGGTATCGGTATGGATATGATGGGCGACACGCTGGAAGATCATGTCCAACGCCACAAGATTGAAACCGCCGTCCAGCACGATTAAATCCGCAAAGCGTTTGGATGGTTCGACAAACTGCTCGTGCATGGGTTTGACGGTGGTCAGATATTGATGGATCACGGACTTCAGGGTTCGTGCCCGTTGCTCCACATCCCGCTGAATTCTGCGCAAAATCCGCACGTCCGCATCGGTATCCACAAAGATTTTGATATCCATCATATCCCGCAGCTCTTTTTCGGCGAAGATAAGGATACCCTCCACGATGATGACTTTGGACGGTTGGATTTCAACCACCTGCTCCGAACGATTGTGCTGGGTGTAATCATAGACCGGACATAAAATAGGCGAGCCGTCTCTGAGCTGTCGAAGATGGCTGATCATCAATGAGGTCTCGAAGGCGTCCGGATGGTCATAATTCACTTGGCTTCGCTCTTCATAGGTTTTGCCCACCTGGAGGCGGTAATAGTTGTCATGGTAAATGACGGACACATCTTCTTCGAAGCGTTTGCGAATTTGGTTTGTCAAGGTGGTTTTGCCGCTCCCGGTGCCACCCGCAATGCCGATAATCATTGTATTGCTCATGATTCTCTCCGTCCTGTATTGAAAAAACGGGATTTTAATTTCAAATTATTATATCATAACTCTTGAATCAAAGCATAAAAAAAATGGCGGATATCAAGCCAAAAAAATAATAAAGCATCCCCTAAAAAAAGATGACGAAACCAATAAAAAGTGTTAAACTCAATTTGAGCAAACCTTTCAGACTATTTTAAGGTATGCTTTGAGGAATTTTATGAATATGGAGGGAACAATATGAAAAAACTATTCGTTACTCTGCTCATGTTCGCCATGATTTTCACCATGGCAGGCACTTTCGCGGCCTGCGGGGGCAGTCAGTCGGACACATATGAGTTGGCGTTGGTCACTGACGTAGGCACAATCGACGACAAGTCCTTCAATCAGGGCGCGTGGGAAGGCTTAGTTCAGTACGCTGACGAAAACAGCATTACACACAAATATTACCAGCCAACAGAAAAGAGCACCGAAGCCTATGTGGAAGCAATCGGTCTTGCTGTGGATGGCGGAGCAAAAGTTATTGTTTGCCCCGGATACCTGTTTGAAATCGCTGTGTATCAGGCTCAAACACTTTATCCCGACACTAAATTCATCATCCTTGACGGATATCCGCATGAAAGCGACACCAACTATGACGCAGTCGTAAAAGACAATGTATATTCCATCTTCTTCAAAGAAGATCAAGCCGGATTCCTTGCCGGATATGCCGCTGTCAAAGGCGGATACACCAAATTGGGATTCGTTGGTGGTATGGAAGTCCCCGCTGTTATCCGATATGGTATCGGGTATGTGCAAGGTGCTGAATATGCCGCAAAAGAAATGGGTGTCAAATCCATCGCCATCAAGTATCACTACACTGGCGGATTCTCACCTACCCCGGAAGCTCAAACATTGGCCGCTTCCTGGTATAACGACGGCACACAGGTCATCTTCGCCGCTGCCGGCGGGGCGGGCAACTCGGTCATGGCCGCAGCTGAAGCTGCTGGAAAATTCATGATTGGCGTTGACGTCGACCAGAGCAGCCAGTCTGATTCAGTCATCACTTCCGCCATGAAAGGCCTTGGCGTTGCAGTCTATGATGGTTTGAAAGCTTATTATGACGGCAAATTCCCTGGCGGCAAAATTGTTTACATGGGCGCGGACGTCAATGGCGTTGGACTGCCTATGGACAGCACCAAGATCGATGGATTCACAAAAACAGATTATGATGCGATCTTCGCCAAATTGGCGGATGGCACCATCAAAGTAGTGGATGACATCAAAAAGGCACCAACAGCTTTCAATTCAAATATTGTAAAAGTAACGGTTGTCAAATAAGATCAGTGGAAAGGTCGGGGGCTGAACTCGTTCAGCTCCCACTTTTTTTAAGAGCTTCTCCGGCAATTCAAAAACCGGTCAAGGAGGTACATATTGTCAGAATATATCATTGAAATGTTGAATATAACCAAAGAGTTTCCCGGTATCAAGGCCAATGACGACATCACGCTGCAGGTCAAAAAAGGTGAGATCCACGCGTTGCTTGGTGAAAACGGCGCCGGCAAATCCACGTTGATGAGTATCCTGTTCGGCTTATACCAACCGGATTCGGGAATCATCCGCATCAGAGGCCAGGAAGTCCATGTGACGGGACCCCGTGTGGCCAATGACCTGGGCATCGGCATGACTCACCAGCATTTCAAGTTGGTGCATAATTTCACTGTGCTGCAAAGTATTATTCTCGGCGTGGAGACAGTCAAGGCCGGATTCCTCAAAATGGACGAAGCCCGTGAAAAAATCGTCGCTTTGTCTGAAAAATACGGGCTGAAAGTTGATCCCGACGCAATGATCGAAGATATCACCGTCGGTATGCAGCAGCGGGTTGAAATCCTTAAAATGCTGTATCGGGACAACGATATACTCATTTTTGACGAACCGACCGCGGTATTGACGCCCCACGAGATCGATGACTTGATGGATATCATGAAGAACCTGGCGGCAGAAGGCAAATCCATTTTGTTCATCACGCATAAACTCAACGAAATCAAAGAAGTGGCGGACCGATGTTCTGTATTGCGCCGAGGCAAACTCATCGGCGTCATCGACGTCGACGCCACAGACAAAGAAACCATGTCTGAAATGATGGTTGGCCGTAAAGTCAATTTCGATGTCATCAAAGAAGATCGGAAGGTGGGAGACGAAGTCCTTCGGGTTGAAAGCCTGACTGTCAAAAATCCCCTGGCGGGACACAACAAGAATCTTGTCAACGGCGCCACCTTCAATGTGCGGCGAGGCGAAATCGCCTGCATCGCCGGAGTTGACGGAAATGGACAGAGCCAGCTTGTCTATGCACTGACGGGTCTGATGAAGCAAGATTCCGGCAAGATTACCTTGCTGGGTGAGGATGTCAGCAAAAAGACAGTTCGTTACAGAAGCATACACGGCATTGGACACATTCCGGAAGACCGCCATCGTTATGGATTGATTCTTGACTATAATTTGGAAGAAAATCTGGTCCTCCAAACCTATTTCACCCCTCGATTCCAAAAGCACGGATTCCTCAAAAAAGCGGATATCAGTGAATATGCCGACAAGTTGATCAAAAAGTTCGATATCAGAAGCGGCCAAGGCGGCAAAACCATCGCCCGATCCATGAGCGGCGGGAATCAGCAAAAGGCCATTGTCGCCCGGGAGATCGACCGGGATATCGACTTGCTCATCGCGGTCCAACCAACCCGAGGATTGGATGTTGGGGCCATTGAATCCATTTACAAATTCTTGGTGGCCCAACGTGACGAAAACAAAGCGGTCCTGATCATATCGCTGGACCTGGATGAAGTGTTCCACCTTGCGGACCGCATACTCGTCATCTACGAGGGAGAAATCGTCGGCAATCTGGATCCCGACAAAACCACAGCCAAAGAGCTGGGACTGTATATGGCTGGATCCAAGAGAGGGGAGGTCACCCTATGAAAAAACCCGTTTTCTTAGAAAAATTGCTGAAACCAAAAGACCGTACTTTCGGGACAGTCTTATTGAATCTCAATTTGTTGTCCGCCCTGATGGCCATCGTTGTCGGGATGCTGTTTGGATTGATCATCATGTTGATTTCCAACCCTAGTCAGGCATTGGGTGGATTTGGCGCAATTATCATTTCTCCCATCACCGGAGGACCTCGTGTCATTGGACAAGTGTTGTATTTTGCCACTCCCTTGATTTTGACCGGACTAGGTGTTGGATTCGCGTTCAAGACTGGACTTTTCAACATTGGCGCCTCCGGACAATTCACCATGGGTGGCTATGCGGCCATCATGATTGGTGTTTACGGGGGAAACCTCGGTGGATTCCAGTGGGTCATCGGTATTCTGGTGGCCACCGTCGCCGGCGCGGCATGGGCCTCCATCCCGGGTCTGCTCAAGGCATATGCCAATGTGCATGAAGTCATTTCATCCATCATGATGAACTATATTGGGATGTATCTGGTCAACTACCTGATTCGAAAGACGTGCTACAACTCTCTCAAAAATGAGTCACTGGCCGTGATGCCTTCCGCCAATATCCCCAAAATGGGCTTGAATCATATTTTCCCGGGATCCTTTGTCAACGGCGGTTTCATCATTGCGCTGATCGCTGTGGCTGTGGTCTACATTATTTTACAAAAGACGACCTTCGGCTACGAGCTGAAGGCGGTTGGTTACAATAAGGACGCGGCCAAGTACGCCGGCATCAATGAAAAGAAAAGCATCGTCTATTCCATGATGATTTCAGGTGCGCTGTGCGGGCTGGGCGGCGCGTTGATTTATTTGGCGGGTACCGGCAAACAATATACTGTTGTGGATATCCTCGCCAATGAAGGTTTCAACGGAATCGTTGTCGCGCTACTTGGACTATCCCATCCTATCGGCGTGGCGCTTGGCGCGCTGTTCATCGGCTACATCACCGTGGGCGGCTTCAATATGCAGCTTTACGATTTTGTTCCGGAAATCATCAATATCATTACGGCGACGATTATTTACTCGGCTGCCTGTGCGTTGATTTTCAAAGGACTCTTCCACAAGATATTCAAAAAGAAGAGTGCGGCAATCGACTTGAACGGGCATCCCATCGAAAACCTAAGGGCCGTCTCGGATGCGCCACCACCGCCGGAACCCCAAGACCAACAGAAAAAGGGAGGTGAGCGTTAATGGAATTACTATTTTTCCTGGTTCAAAAAACAATGCTGTTTTCCATTCCACTCTTGGTTGTTGCGTTGGGCGGCATGTTTTCTGAGCGATCGGGCATCGTCAACATCGCCTTGGACGGCATAATGATATTTGGGGCTTTTTGCTCCGTGTTGTTTTTGAATTTCGCCCAACATTATATGTCCGGTCAGGTCTTGCTGCTTTTGGCTATTTTGGTTGCAGGTGTTTCCGGCATTGTGATTTCTCTGTTGCACGCTTACGCTTCCATCAATCTCAATGCGGATCAGGTTATTTCCGGCACAGCCATCAACCTGCTGGCGCCGGCTTTGGCCATTTACGTGGCGAGAATGATTCAAGGCGTGCAACAAATCACGTTCAACAACACATTTAGAATCCCAGCTGTTCCTGTTTTGTCAGACATTCCAATCATTGGTCCCATGTTTTTCAAGCAGGCATACATCACAACTTATGTCGGATTCGCCATATTGGCGGCAGCGGTGGTGATTCTTTACAAGACCCGTTTCGGTCTTCGTTTGAGGGCCTGCGGAGAGCATCCGCAAGCCGCGGATTCTGTAGGCATCAACGTCTATAAGATGCGATATGCCGGTGTGATGATTTCGGGATTCCTTGGCGGTTTGGGCGGATTGATTTTTGTCGTCCCGACCTCGACGGAGTTCAACTCCACTGTTTCCGGTTATGGATTCCTGGCCTTGGCGGTCATGATCTTCGGTAATTGGAAGCCTTTGCCGATTTTGGGTGCCGCACTGTTCTTTGGCGTGATGAAAACCATCGCCGCGGCCTACTCAGGCATTCCGTGGCTCTTGGATCTGAATATTGACAGCGCTTTCTTCAAGATGACGCCATATGTGGCAACCATGATTGTGCTTGCATTTACGTCAAAGAAATCCCAGGCGCCACGTGCCGAAGGCATTCCTTACGACAAGGGTCAACGATAGCATCGAGTTGTTTCAATAGCCAAAAAGCCGCATTTCATCGGAGATGCGGCTTTTTTATTGCATCGTGGCGAATGGATGGGCAATAAAATGGATTGCCGTTTTCGAGAAACCATATTTTGGAAATAGATATTGCATATCGAGTCCCTTGAGCGTATAATACAAATGCGGAAGTATACATACTTCTGGCCAACCGTAAGGGACGGTGGTGAATTGGAGGGAAATGAGATGAAGAGAATCGCGAAATATTTCAAACAAGAAAGCGGCCAGGCACTGGTGATTGTCGCCGTCTCGCTGGTGGTGCTCCTTGGCGTGACTGCGTTTGCTGTTGACCTTGGAGGCGCATTCAACGCCAAAGCCAAATTGCAGGCCGCAGCGGATGCCGCCGCACTGGCAGGGGCACAGGATATACCTGATTACAATTCCAACCCAGCTTACATGGACTATACCACTGCAAAAAATACCGCCATCTCTTATGCGAATAAGAACGGCGTTGCCAGTTCAAACGTTACCCCAACAGCACCCTACGCCGGCGATTGGAAGCAGATCGAGGTCGTGTGCAAACAGAATTACAATTATTTGTTCGCCAGGATCTTTGGGGTTGATTCCAAAGAAATTGTGGTGCGGGCAGTGGCGGAGCGCCGGCTTATCTGGGGTGGAGAGACGTTGCCGTTTCTCAACATTGACGACTCTTACACGACAGGTGATCCGATAGTTCTATGGGAAAAAACCGATACAGGCGACTTTGAGCAGCTGCTCAACAGGAACAACCACCCAGAATATGAATTCACGTATGATACGGGAACCAAACAAGGCAACGCGATCAACTGTATGCTCGATGGATTGGACGACGGGGCTGTCGATATCCGCAATGGCCTCAACAACAGTATCGACCCTGAAGTCACAAATCTTTGCGCGTTGTGGCAACAACGGGAATTTGTCTATGTGCTGAGTTTGGCAAACATTCCGACAGATCCGTTGAATTATGTAAACGCCAAAACCATCAAGGAAGGTGGAAACATTACAGGCGCCAGCATCAGTCTAGGTGACATTGTATTGTTGAAGTGCAGGATCACAAGTTATGTGCTGGACAAATCGGCAAACAACCGGGGGATTGTCCTTGAATATCTTGGCGAGTCCATCAACTTGGGCGAAGCGATAGCAAACGAGACCTATATTCCGGGATTTGTGAACCATGGCATCAAAATCCAGCTTGTGGAATAAGAATGAACTGAACGGAATATGACTGTTGCCGAATTCTTGAAATACGGTGTAAAAAAGGCGCATGTGCGCCTTTTTTGTTTTACTGTCAGCGAAGGGAAAATTCAATTTAGAGTTGACATATATTTACAAAAAAGGTATAATATGAAAAACCGAAGGGGGTTTCCTATAGCATGCGTCATAGAAAGGAGCATAAGATGGCAACGAACGAAAAAGAAAAAATGGAAGTGGTATACGATATCAAGGAGCATATCGGCATCATCACAGCTTTCCCAACAGGTTGGAACAAGGAACTGAACATTGTGGCCTGGAACGAGGGAGTTCCAAAATTTGATATCCGCGATTGGGATGCGGATCATGAGCACATGTCCAGGGGCGTCACACTACACGGCGCCGAGATGAAAAAGATGGTCGAGATGGTGAAGGACAGAGAGTTTTAATGTTGTCGGCATAGACACATTGGAACCTCATTTCATGAAGAAAGGCGGACAACTTTATTGTACCGCCTTTTTCCGTATGGTATACTAAACAATAATAGTGGAGGTGAGGGATGCACATATATCTGAAGCTTAATGAGGACGAACAGCCCTTGGCGCTTGATGTCCAGCAAGGCATGACCCATGAAATGCTGGCTCGACGTTACAGCGCTCAATTGCCTTTTCCCGTATTGGCGGCCAAACAAAACAATATGGTGGTCAGACTGACAGAGCCACTCCTTGAAGGCAGTGAGATAGAGTTCGTTGACATGCGGAACCGTACGGCGGAGCTGATCTATCAAAACAGCGCCACGCTGATTTACATCAAGGCGGCCCATGACGTGCTTGGAGCTGTGCCGATCATCATTCAGCATTCCTTGAACAAGGGTATCTTTACGGAGGTAAAAACTCCGAAGCCCATCACCGAGGCCCAAGTGACGGCGATCCGAGACCGAATGGAGGAACTTGTTCGTATGGATCTGCCGTTGGACAAGCATATTGTCAGCCGGGAGGAAGCGTTAAAATCCCTGGTGGAAGGGGGAATGACGGAAAAAATCCGCATTCTCAACGCGTCGCCCCAATTGGAAAGAGTGAAATATTACGCACTGGATGGATTCAAGGATTTTTTCTATGGAACCATGGTGCCTTCCACCGGCTACATAAAAAAATTCGAACTGAAAAAATACCGGGATGGCGTGTTGCTTCGATTTCCGCAGCCGACAAAACCCAACAAAATGCCTGCTTACCGCAACGAAAAACAGATGTACAACGCATTTGCGGAAGCAACAAAATGGCAGAACCTCCTGGGGATATCCTATGTCTGCGATCTCAATGAGAAAATCGCTTCCGGAGATATCAAAGAAGTGATACAGCTTTCAGAGGCATTGCACGAAAAAAGCATTGTTCAAATAGCGCTGCGCATTGTCAGGGAGGGTAAGAGGATCATCCTTATCGCCGGGCCGTCCTCTTCGGGCAAAACAACATTTGCCCGAAGACTTCGCATCCAACTGCAGGTGGAGGGTTTGCATCCGTTGACACTTGGAACAGATGACTATTTCATGGAGCGAAGCCAGACACCGTTGGATGGAGGCGGCCAGCCAAATTTTGAAGATTTGGACGCATTGGATGTCAAGTTGTTCAATCAGGACATGAATGATCTGCTTTCCGGTAGAGAAACCGATCTTCCGACCTTTGATTTTATTTCCGGCACCAAACGATTCGGCTTGAGAAAAACCATTTTGGACCATAACGATCCCATCATTATTGAAGGCATCCATGCGCTGAACCCCGAAATGACGCCTGACATTCCCGACAAAGAAAAGTTCTGCATCTATATCAGCCCGCTGACACAGCTGAACCTTGACGACCACAACCGCATTCCCACGACGGACACCAGAATGCTGCGCCGAATGGTGAGAGACCATCAGTACCGCGGCAAGACGGCCGTTGGAACAATCAGAGAATGGCCCAAAGTTCGTGCCGGCGAAGAAAAAAACATTTTCCCATACAACAGCGAAGCGGATGTTTTCTTCAACTCAGTCCACATTTATGAACTGGCTGTACTCAAAAAATATGCCGAACCGTTGCTGTGGTCCGTAACCCCAGAAGAACCGGAGTATAGTGAGGCGGCAAGAATGTTGCGTTTTCTGGACTTTTTCAACAAAGTCGACGATGATTCGGTCATCAGCAACAATTCAATCATCAGAGAATTCATTGGCGGCAGTATTTTTGTGGAGGACTGACCGCCCAAGTGCTAAAAAAGGAGCGACATAATATATGATGAACAACAAAAAAGAAAAAACCCCATCCATCGCCCTGATTGGGGGAATGGAAATCACCATTGAAAACAAACCCAGCGGCCAACTGCAGTTCGGCAGCGAAAATCCAGGAACCATCGCTGTCCACTGCCGCGGACGGGTCTGGAATCTGGCGTTGTCACTGACCGGTGCGGGATGCGCTGTGGATTTGATCAGTGCCGCCGGAAATGATTTCGCCGGGCAAAGCATGAAGGCGCAACTGGGCGAAAAAGGCGTGTCCGTCGGAGGCTTCCATCTCATAGACGGCCAAAACACAGCGGCGGAACACGTCATACTCAATTTGTTGGATCAGCCTGAAATGGAATTTCAAAACAAGGATGTTTTTGATTGTTTATCGATCGACAAAGTGAAAGAGTCTATAGAGCAAATCGCCTCAGCGGATTGCATCGTTTTGGACACCTGCTTCCCCGAAGATACGATGGCTTACATCGCGGAGGCGTTTTCCCCGACGCCCATCCTACTTTGGCCGGATTCTCCCGACAATGTTTTGAGGGCCGGAGCTGTATTGAGTCGCATGAAAGGCGTTTTGACGGGCAGACGCGAAGGCGAGCTTCTCAGCGAGATGGAAATTTTAAGTGAAGAACAGTTGAAAACCGCATCCCAGTGGTTTAGGGAGCAGGGGCTGGAACAAGTGTATTTTTATCTGGGCAATGGGGGAATCTATTATAATGACGCTTCCGGATGCGGCCTTGCGGCACCCGGTTCGATGAGCGTGGCCGATGTGGTGCGCGGATTTGCATCAGGCAAAAACGTCGGTGACATTGCAAGCGTGTAGAGAAAGGTTTGGAAACAACATGTCGGTTCAGAGAAATGCCAACAAAATCAAATGTATGGAGATCATCAAAAACCTCGAAAAAAGAGGAATAGCCGGATATTATTGCGAGAATGCCAGAGAGGCTTCTGAAAAAGTTCTGGCATTGATACCTGACGACGCGCGAGTCGCCTGGGGCGGCTCCGCCACATTGGATGAGATTGAGGTAAAGGATAAACTTCAGGTCCTCAACGCCAAAATCATCGATCCATCCGCCTACAGCGATCCGGAGGAAGTGAGACAGGCAAGGACCAATGCGTTGACATCGGATGTTTTTTTAACCGGAACCAATGCCATTACACTTAAGGGCGAGCTGGTCAATATCGACGGCACAGGCAACAGGGTGGCGGCTCTTTGCTTTGGACCGGACAAAGTCATCGTTGTGGCTGGTGTCAATAAAATTGTAAAAGACGAAGCCGCAGCCATCGCCCGCATCAAAACCGATGCCTGTGTGGCGAATGCCATCAGACTCGAAAGAAAGACACCCTGCGCGTTGACTGGTCAGTGCGCCGATTGTCTGATACCGGGGCAGACCATCTGCTCCATGACGGTCGTCACAAGATTTTGCAACAAACCCAACCGTATTCATGTCATATTGGTCAATGAAAGTCTGGGCTTCTAGCCAAGACCGTTCCTATGATAGGAGGTGCACCGATGTACAGAATTTTAGCAATCAACCCAGGATCATCCTCAACGAAGGTCGCAGTGTACGAAGACGAAAAACCGATTTTTTCGGTCAATCTCATTCATTCCAAAGAAGATTTGATCCTTTTCAAAAAGACAGAAGAGCAGTTTGAATACAGAAAAAATGCAATCCTGAAAATTTTGGCGGAATATAATATTGGCATTTGCAGCCTCTGCGCCGTTGTGGGACGAGGGGGCATACTCAATCCGGTGGAATCCGGCGCATACCGAATCAACGACAGAATGCTTGAGGCGCTTTATGACTGCCCCAAGGACAACGCATCCAGATTGGGCGCCTTTCTGGCGGCGGAAATAGCCAAGATGGCCTGTGTTCCAGCCTATGTCTTTGACTCTGTAGCCGTCGATGAGATGTGGGAACTCACCAGACTCACCGGGCTTCCGGGTATTGAACGGTCAAGCATAGGGCATGCGTTGAATATGAAAGCGGTTGCCCGAAATTGGGCGACGGTCAACGGAAAGCCCATGGAAGAACTGAATTTGATTGTGGCCCATCTGGGGGGCGGCATCACCCTGTCCCTTCATCACCAAGGGAAAATGGTCGACATGATTTCCGATGACGAAGGCCCCTTTGGACCTGAACGCTCAGGGATGATTCCAGCGAGAAAATTGATCGACTTGATTTTCTCCAAGGGCATGACAAAAAAAGAAGCTTTCGATTGCCTGCAGGGAAAGGGTGCCGGCCTTTACGGAATGCTGGGTACGGCGGACACCATTGAAGTGGAAAGCCGAATCGCCGCGGGGGATAGGGAAGCGCTGCTTTGTTATGAATCCATGGCATTTGACGTGGCCAAATATATTGGTCTTCTGGCAACGGAGGTTTCCGGCCAGGTGGATCAGATCATCCTCACAGGGGGAACGGCTTATTCTCCCCAGTTCACCAAATGGGTCACCGATAGAGTCTCTTTCATCGCACCGGTCGACATCCAGCCCGGCGACCGGGAGCTGGAGGCAATGGCATTGGGAATCTTGAAGGTATTGCGCGGTGAAGAACAACCCAAAACCTATACCCACGCCGAAAGGCCCTTGCTTCTGAAAAAGAAGGAATGAATTACAGGTTTTCAAGAGCGTTCGGGCACAAAGGCAATTCGACACAATTGAAATTTCAAAAAAGAAACGCAAGGGACGGTGTATGGTAAACCGTCCCTTTACACGTTGAAAACACTGGGTTTGGATCTATTGATTCTTCAAAAAAATCTTTCAACATTTTCTAAAAAATACTTGCATATCAAAATTAAGTGGTATATACTACAAAAGCTTGCGAATAGGCGAAGAAGTGGGAAGTTGCTGAGCTATCAGGTAATTTTCACTGAGAATAGTCCCTGCTGGACAGGGGCGAAGGGATTCGCCGACTTTTGCTTTGTGCCATGAAATAGGAAACGCACGGAGGCGTGTGAAAGCAAGCTTCGCTGGAATCTACAGCGAAACACGTTGAAAAGTGGGCATTTGAACCCCTTGTACGAGAATAGCGAAAAAGTACAAAAAGCAAAACAGGAGGAAAAAAATGAGCGAATTACAAAAAATCAGAATCAAACTCAAGGCTTATGACCATGCGTTGCTGGACCAGTCCGCAGCAAAGATTGTGGAGACAGCCAAGAAAACCGGCGCCGAAGTTTCCGGCCCCATTCCGCTACCGACCGAAAAAGAAGTAGTGACCATCTTAAGAGCTGTGCACAAATACAAGGACAGCCGGGAACAGTTTGAGCAAAGAACCCACAAGCGATTGATCGACATCACCAATGCGACGGCAAAGACAACAGACGCGCTGACAAAACTGGAACTGCCCGCAGGCGTTGATATCGAAATCAAGTTATAAAGAGGGAACACTCCCTTAGTATGATTGCTGAAGCAATCCGCTGTAAGAATTCAGGAGGATACAATATGAAAATTTTACTGGGCAAGAAAATCGGCATGACACAGATTTTCACAGAGGCGGGAGAAGTCATCCCTGTCACAGTAATTGAAGCCGGCCCCCAGACCGTCACTCAAATCAAGACCGTCGCAACCGATGGATATGATGCGGTACAAGTTGGCTTTGAAGATGCAAAACCCCAAAGAGTGAACAAGCCGATGACCGGACATTACAACAAAGCCGGCGTGGGCGTCAAAAAACACTTGATCGAATTCATCCCGGACAACGGGGATTCCTACGAAGTGGGCCAAGTCATGACAGTCAACACCTTCGACGAAGGTAAGCTGATGGACGTAACCGGCATTTCCAAAGGAAAAGGGACACAGGGCAACATCAAAAGACACGGACACCACAGAGGCCCCATGACCCACGGTTCAAAACACAAGAGACTTGCAGGCGCACTGGCCGCTGGAACGTACCCCTCCAGAGTATTCAAGGGCAATGACGGACCGGGCAGAATGGGACGAGACACCGTAACGGTTCAGAATGTCCAGCTGGTAAAAGTAATTGAAGACAGAAACCTATTACTGATCAAGGGTGCAGTACCCGGTGGAAAAGGCGGATTGGTCCGCGTCCAGTATGCAGTAAAAGGTCAAGAGCAATAGAGAGTACGGAAGGAGGAAACAACAATGGCAAAAGTAAATGTGCTTACAATGACCGGCCAAGATGCCGGTACCATAGAGCTCAAAGATGACATTTTTGGCATCGAACCCAACCAGTTTGCAGTTCACGCAGTTGTGAAGAACTATCTGGCCAACCAAAGACAAGGCACTCAGTCAGCCAAGACAAGAGGCGATGTCCGCGGCGGCGGCAGAAAACCGTTCCGACAGAAAGGGACCGGCAGACATAGACAGGGCAGCACCACCGACCCCAGCCAGATTGGCGGCGGCGTGGCATTCGCACCAAAACCCCGGGACTACAGGTATTCATTGCCCAAGAAGTTGAGAAGACTTGCAATGATGTCCGCACTGTCATCCAAGGTACAGGAGAACGAGATAATCGTTTTGGATAAATTGACCTTTGACGCTCCCAAGACAAAAGAAATGATCAAGGTGCTGGCGGATATCAAAGCCGGCAAGAAATCCCTGATCGTCATGTCTGAAAAAGACGAAAACGTCATCAAGTCCGCAGCAAACATCCCTGGCGTGAGAACCGCGTTGGTAACGACGATGAATGTATACGAAATCATCAACCACACCAACTTCATCATCACCAGAGATGCTGTAAATAAAATTGAGGAGGTGTATTCATAATGAGAACCCCTTACGACATCATACTGAAACCTGTAATCTCCGAAAGAAGCATGGCGGATGTTCAGGAAAGAAAATATACATTTAAAGTTGCAGTAAACGCCAACAAAACCCAAGTCAAAAAGGCTGTTGAAGAAATCTTTGATGTAGATGTTGACAAAGTCAATATCATGAACGTAAACGGAAAATTGAAGCGAATGGGAAAAAACGTCGGTATGACGGCTGCTTCCAAGAAGGCGATCGTAACGCTGACTGAGAAGAGCAAGCAAATCGAATTTTTCCAAGGCCTATAGTACTGGAGGTAGGAAGAAATGGGAATTAAAAAATACAAGCCAACTACTCCCGGTTTAAGAGGGATGACGGTTTCGACTTTTGAAGAAATTACAGCGAGCACACCTGAAAAGTCTCTGACAGTAACCCTAAAAAAGCACTCCGGCAGGAATGCTTCCGGTAGAATCACAGTAAGACATAAGGGCGGCGGCTACAGGGCTAAATACCGAATCATTGACTTCAAGAGGGATAAGGACGATGTGCCAGGCAAAGTGGCGGCCATCGAATACGATCCCAACAGGAGCGCCAACATCGCATTGATTTTCTATGCGGACGGCGAAAAGAGATACATCATCGCACCGTTGAACCTGAAAGTCGGCGACGTCATCGTGTCCGGCCCCAAAGCGGACATCAAAATCGGCAACGCTTTGCCCCTTGCGAACATTCCGGTGGGCACGTTGGTTCACAACATTGAAATGAAACCCGGAAAAGGCGCACAAATGGTTCGGGCAGCCGGCAATGCGGCTCAACTGATGGCCAAAGAAGAAAAATATGCGCAAGTGCGACTTCCTTCAGGTGAAGTCCGAAGAGTACGAATTGAATGTCGCGCCACCATCGGTGAAGTGGGCAACGAAGACCACAGCAACATCCAGATCGGAAAAGCCGGACGGAAACGACACATGGGAATCCGACCGACAGTCAGAGGTTCTGTCATGAACCCCAACGACCACCCGCACGGTGGTGGCGAAGGCAAGACCGGAATCGGTCGAGTCAGCCCGGTTACTCCTTGGGGTAAACCCGCACTGGGATACAAGACCAGAAAGAAAAAGAAGGATTCCGACAAATACATTGTGAAACGAAGAAATGAAAAATAAGGAAGGAGCATAGATAATGGGTAGATCACTGAAAAAGGGACCTTTCGTCAACGCGAAACTGCTTAAGAACATTGATCAGATGAACGCAACCAACGAAAAGAAAGTCATTAAGACATGGTCAAGACCATCGACCATTTTCCCTCAAATGGTGGGACATACAATTGCGGTCCATGACGGAAAAAGACATGTTCCTGTGTATATCACGGAAGACATGGTAGGTCACAGACTTGGAGAGTTTGCTCCGACCCGTACCTACAGAGGTCATGCGGCTGACAGAAAAGTCAAAGGTAAGAAGTAAAGGAGAACAATGAAAATGGAAGCAAGAGCAATTGCAAAATATGTCAAAATGTCTCCTGTAAAATTACAGCCTGTTGCAGACCTGGTGAGAGGTAAGAAGTTGAGCGAGGCATTGACCATATTAAAGTTTACACCCGGAAAGGGTGCCCAGTTGGTGGAAAAAGTCGTGAAGTCGGCCGCCGCCAATGCGGAAAACAATTTCGACATGAATCCGGATGAACTGTATGTTGCGGAAATCATCGCCAATCAGGGCCCGACCACCAAGAGATGGAGAGCAGGCGCACAGGGCAGGGCATCAATGATTCTAAAACGAAGCAGCCACATCAGCGTGACGCTGAGAGATAAGAATTCAGAAACGGAGGTTCAGTAATGGGTCAGAAAGTAAGTCCACATGGTCTCAGAGTTGGTATCATAAAAGACTGGGACTCCAAATGGTATGCAGAGAAAAGCAGCTTTGCGGATTTCCTGGTCGAAGACCACAAGATCAGAGAATTTGTGAAGAAAAAACTGTATGCCGCAGGCGTTTCCAGAGTGCTTATCGAAAGAGCAGCTGAAAACCAAATGAGAATCACCATCCTGGCTGGAAAGCCCGGCATGGTCATCGGCCGAGCGGGAGACGGTATCGACAAGCTGAAGAAAGACATCGAAAAGCTTACCAAAAAAACCGTATCCATCGATATCCGAGAAATCAGAAGAGCTGAACTGGACGCCCAGTTGACAGCTGAGAGCATTGCCCAGGCCCTCGAAAAGAGAATCTCTTTCAGAAGAGCCATGAAGCAAGCAATTGGCAGGACAATGAAAGCCAATGCCAAGGGTATCAAGGTCCTGGTTTCCGGCAGACTCGGCGGTGCTGAAATTGCCAGAAACGAAAAATACAGCGAAGGCAACGTTCCTCTCCATACCTTAAGAGCTGACATCGATTATGGTTTTGCGGAAGCAGACACCACTTACGGGAAGATCGGCGTAAAAGTCTGGATCAACCACGGTGAAATTCTGGACAAGGGATTGCAAAGCGCAGTCAGAGAAGAAAAACCTGAAGAAAGACGCGGCGACAGAAGACCTCGACGGGACGGCGACAACAGAAGAGACGACAGAAGACCCAGAAGGGACGGCGACAGGCCGGCAGGCGGACAGCGTGACAATCGTGACAGCAGACGCCGAGGCCGTGACGACAGACCGGAACTGCCGAAGGCAGTCAACCCCCGTGTCCGAAACACACCGGCACCCCAACCCAAATCCAAAATCGAAGAACCAGCCGTTCAGAATGCGGAAGCAACCGCAATGCCTGAACAGGTTGAAGAATAGACAGCAGCGAAAGGAGGAATAAGCCATGTTAATGCCAAAACGCGTAAAGCGACGAAGAGTACACAGGGGCAGGATGACAGGCAAGGCCACAAGAGGCAATACCATTGCATACGGCAAGTATGGTCTCGTAGCCCTGGAACCCGCTTGGATCACGGCAAACCAGATTGAAGCAGCCAGAATCGCTATGACCCGTTCAATCAAAAGAGGCGGCAAAGTATATATCATGATTTTCCCACACAAATCCGTAACCAAAAAGCCTGCGGAAGTCCGAATGGGCTCCGGTAAAGGTGCACCGGATTATTGGGTAGCAGTCGTAAAGCCGGGCAGAGTAATGTTTGAAATTGAAGGCGTTACCGAAGCTCAGGCCAGAGAAGCTATAAGACTGGCCATGCACAAACTTCCAATCAGATGCAAGTTCATCATGAAGGAAGAAGAACAAGCAGAGGGTGGTGAAGCATAATGGAACTGAAAAAAATGAGAGAAATGACAGATCTGGAACTGAATGCTGAACTGGCCAAAATGAAAAAGGACTTGTTCAACATGAGATTCCAGCACGTGACCGGGCAACTCGAAAACCCGATCAAAATGAGAGAAATCAAAAGAAACATTGCACGAGTTAAAACCATTATCAGAGAAAATGAGCTTGGGCAAACCAAGTAAGAAAGGAGGATGAATTATGACAGTTGAATTACAGGACAGAAACAGAAGAAAGACCAGAGTCGGCATCGTTGTCAGCGACAAGATGGACAAAACTGTGGTTGTTGCATTGGAAGACTTCGTAAGGCATTCCCTTTATGGAAAGTCGGTAAAGACAACCAAAAAGGTTAAAGCTCATGACGAAAACAACGAATGCAATATTGGCGATAAAGTCAGAATCATGGAGACAAGGCCCTTATCTCGCGGTAAGAGATGGAGACTTGTCAACATCGTTGAAAAAGTGAAGTAAGGAGGCACCAGACTATGATTCAAGTAGAAACTAGACTAAGAGTCGCAGACAATTCCGGTGCAAAAGAGCTTTTGTGTATTCGTATCCTTGGCGGAACAAGCCGTCAGTATGCAAATATCGGAGATATCATTGTATGTGCCGTGAAGCAAGCAACACCCGGAGGTTTAGTCAAAAAAGGTGATGTCGTCAAAGCGGTTGTGGTTCGAACAAAGCACGGTGCCAGAAGAGCAGACGGCAGCTACGTGAAGTTTGACCAGAATGCCGCAGTCATCATCAAAGAAGACAAAAACCCGGTTGGAACTCGTATATTCGGACCCGTTGCCAGAGAGCTGAGAGACAAGAACTTCATGAAGATCGTGTCATTGGCACCGGAAGTATTATAGGAGGTGACAGCATGCGAATTAAAAAAGATGATACGGTAATGATCATTACCGGAAAAGACAAAGGGAAAAAAGGCAAGGTTATCAAAGCCATGCCCAAAGACGATAAGGTTTTGGTTGAGGGTCTGAATATCCAGACCAAGCATCAAAAACAATCCAGAACCGCCGCCGCCGAAATCAAGCACCAGGAAGGACCCATCCATGTGTCCAACGTCGTACTGATGGAAGGCAAAGGCAAAACACTGACCAGAACCAAAGTTGGTTACAAAATGGACGGTGACAAAAAAGTAAGAGTTGCACGTAAAAGCGGAAACGTAATTGACTAAGAAAGGAGGAGACGATTTTGGCAGCCAGAATGAAAGATAAGTTTCAGAACGAAGCATTCAACGCCCTGATGGAGCAGTTCAAATACGAAAACGTGATGGATGTTCCCAAATTGGTAAAAATAACCCTCAATATCGGCCTTGGCGAAGCGAAGGACAATGCGAAATTGATGGAAGGCGCCGTTGAGGAATTGGGCCTGATTGCAGGACAAAAGCCGGTTGTGACAACCGCAAAAAAATCAATTGCCAACTTCAAGGTCAGACAAGGCATGCCTGTCGGCACCAAAGTGACCCTGAGAGGCGACAGAATGTATGAATTCGCCGACAAGTTATTCAACATCGCTCTTCCCAGAGTGAGAGACTTTAAAGGCGTCAGCAAAAATGCTTTTGACGGTCGGGGCAACTATTCCATGGGCATCAAAGAACAGCTCATTTTCCCCGAAATTCACTTCGACAAAGTCGAAATGGTCAAAGGAATGAACATTGTATTTACAACAACGGCAAAAACCGACGAGGAAGCGTTCGCACTGCTGCAGCTTCTGGGCATGCCGTTTGAGAAGTAGGAGGAGACAATGGCTAAAACATCTCTAAAAGTAAGACAACAGAGAAAACCCAAGTTTCCAACCAGAGCATATTCCAGATGCAAAATCTGCGGAAGACCTCATGCGGTTCTCAGAAAATATGGCATTTGCCGTATCTGTTTCAGAGAATTGGCCTACAAAGGCGAGATCCCCGGCGTGAAGAAAGCCAGCTGGTAAACCGACTGTTGTCAAAGAATTGAATAAAGGAAATTTACTAAGTTGCCGAAAGGCAAAACTGGTAGAGGAAGGAGAAATACAGATATGACAATGACAGATCCAATAGCAGATATGCTAACTAGAATCAGAAATGCCAATACTGTACGACATGAAACGGTTGATATTCCTGCTTCAAAGATCAAGAAGTCCATCGCAGGAATTCTCACCGAAGAAGGATACATTAGTGGATTTGACGTATTAGAGGACGACAAGCAAGGAACCATCCGTGTAAAAATGAAGTATGGTCCCAACAACGAAAAAGTAATCAGTGGAATCAAGAAAATCTCAAAGCCGGGCCTGAAGGTTTATGCCAAGGCCAGCGATGTCCCAAAAGTACTGGGTGGACTGGGAATCGCGATCATCTCCACATCAAATGGAGTGATCAGCGACAAGGAAGCCAGAAAACTGGGTGTCGGCGGCGAAGTGATTTGTTATGTATGGTAGGAGGAATCAGAAATGTCAAGAATAGGTAGAAAACCTGTTGCACTTCCTGCCGGCGTAGATGTCAAGGTTGACGAGAATAATCTTGTCACCGTCAAAGGCCCCAAAGGCGAACTGCAGCAGCAGATCAGCAAATTGATCAAGGTTGAGATGGAAGAAGGCGTTCTGCATGTATCCAGAAGCAGCGATGCCAAGGAACACAGATGTCAGCATGGCCTGGCCAGAACCCTGATCGCCAACATGGTTGAAGGTGTCACCAACGGTTTCCAAAAGAAGCTTGAACTGGTTGGTGTTGGATACAAGGCAGAAAAAACCGGCAGCAAGCTGACAATGAACCTTGGTTATTCTCACCCGGTCATCATGGAAGACCCCAACGGAATCACTGTTGAAGTGCCCGAACCCACCAAAATCGTGGTCAAAGGCAACAGCAAAGAGCAAGTTGGAAATTACGCAGCCGATATCAGAGCATGGAGAAAGCCGGAACCGTACAAGGGCAAGGGCGTTCGATATGAAGGTGAGAAGGTTCGCAAAAAAGAAGGAAAATCCGGGGTTAAAGGTAAATAAGAAAGGAGTGAATTAAAATGGCAAAAGAAAGCAGAAACGACCGTCGTGTCGTGAGACATGAAAGAGTCAGGAAAACTTTGCATGGCACTCCTGAAAGACCCAGGCTTTGCGTTTTCAGAAGCAATAAGAACATATTTGTTCAACTTATTGACGATGTGAACGGCGTTACGCTGGCAGCGGCATCCACACTGGACAAGGAATTGAAAGGTGAAACCGGATACGGCGGCAACAAAGAAGCGGCAAAAAAAGTCGGAGAAGCTATTGCGAAAAGAGCGATTGACAAGGGTATTGAGTCTGTTGTCTTTGACAGAGGCGGATTCATCTATCATGGAAGAGTCAAGGAGCTGGCAGACGGCGCCCGTGAAGCCGGATTGAAATTCTAACAGGAGGAAGCGGAATGCGAAATAGAATTGATGCATCCAAGCTGGAATTAAAAGAGACCATCGTGAACATCAGACGTGTTGCCAAAACCGTTAAAGGTGGACGAAACATGAGATTCAGCGTGACTGTTGTCGTCGGAGACGGTGAAGGCCACGTTGGCGTTGGACTCGGAAAAGCCCAGGAAATTCCTGAGGCTGTAAGAAAAGCGACAGAAGATGCAAAGAAGAACTTAATATATGTTCCAACCATTGGAACGACCATTCCTCATCGAAGCCTTGGTATCTTTGGAGCAGGAAGAGTTCTCATCATGCCTGCCAAGCAAGGTACCGGCGTTATTGCAGGATCTTCAGTACGTACAGTGCTGGAAGCTGCGGGCGTGAAGGATGTAAGAGCCAAGTCCATCGGTTCCAACAATACCGGCAACATGGCTTATGCAACCATTGAAGGCCTCAGCAATCTGAAGACAGTAGAAGACGTCGGCAGATTGAGAGGAAAAACAAGAGAAGAAATCTTAGGATAGGAGGAACCGCACAATGACTAAAATGGTAAAAGTAACCTTGACAAAAAGCATCATCGGCGCTTCCCCCAGACAAAGAAAAGTTGTGGAAGCACTGGGACTTAGGAAGATGCACCAGTCGGTTGAACTGGTGGACAGTCCTGTAACAAGAGGAGCCGTCGCCAAAGTCGAGCATCTTCTTACGCTTGAAGAGCTATAAAAATGGAGGTGCTTAAATATGAAACTGCATGAATTAAAAGCAGCTGAGGGAGCCACCAAAAATCGCAAAAGAAGAGGCCGAGGGACCGCTACCGGACAGGGTAAAACCGGTGGTAGAGGAATGAACGGACAAAACTCCAGAAGCGGTGGTGGAACAAGATTGGGCTTCGAAGGCGGCCAAATGCCCCTTTACAGAAGAACGCCCAAGAGAGGATTTACCAATATTTGGGGCAAGGAATTTGCTGAAGTGAATGTTGACGATCTCAACCGATTTGAAGCAGACACTGTTGTAACCCCCGAATTGATGAGAGAAGTCGGACTTGTGAAACAGGTGAAAGACGGCGTAAAAATTCTTGGAGATGGAACACTCGAAAAGAAAATCACCGTCAAAGCCCATAGATTCAGCAAGTCGGCAATCGAAAAAATTGAATCTGCCGGAGGAAAGGCAGAGGTGATCTAATATGGATATGCTGAGAACTATTGCAAAGGCTTGGAAGATAGCCGATATCAGAAAGAAAATCATTTTTACTTTACTGATGCTCGTCGTTTTCAGAATTGGATCCAACATCCCGGTACCGGGAATTGACAGAGAAGTGCTGAACCAAGCCTTTTCTGGAGACACAGGACTACTGGAGCTGTTTGATTTGTTTTCCGGTGGGGCGTTCAAGAACATGACCATCTTCGCTTTGAGCATTACGCCTTACGTTACCGCATCAATCATCTTCCAGCTGTTGACAATCGCGTTTGAACCTTTGCAACGCATTGCCAAAGACGGTCTTGAGGGAAGAAAAAGAATCACACAATACACCCGATATCTTACAGTTGGACTGGCGTTCATCCAGGCTATCGGCGTATCGGTGGGCATGTTCAGACAAGCATTGATCAGCACGGATTTTTTCTCCATCGCTGTGATTGTCATCGTATTGTCCGCAGGAACCGCATTCCTTATGTGGCTGGGTGAGCAAATCAATGAAAACGGCATTGGAAATGGGATTTCACTCATCATTTTTGCCGGTATTGTCAATCGGGTACCCGCTGGAGTGCATACCACTATGGTTAAATTCCAAGCCGGAGAACTGGGATTTTTGACCCTTGTGATCTTTCTGGCATTTGCGGTTTTGGTCATTGTTGGCATCATTGAAGTTCAACAGGGCCAAAGAAGAATACCGGTTCAGTATGCAAAAAGAGTTGTCGGCAGAAAAATGTATGGTGGACAGTCCACTCACATTCCGCTAAAAGTTAACCAAGCAGGTGTCATTCCTGTAATTTTCGCCCTTTCACTATTGCAATTTCCGTTGACGATCACGTATTTTGCGGGCGTGAATTCAAACTTCACCCAGTGGATTGAAAAATGGCTTTCACCAGCCGCATCCCCAGGAATCTGGTTTTATGCGGCAGTCAATATCGTCTTGATCATTTTCTTCACTTACTTTTACACCGCTGTGACCTTCAACCCCACGGAAGTGGCCAACAACATGAAGAACAACGGCGGGTTTATTCCAGGAATCAGACCGGGAAGAACCACAATAGAGTACCTGAACAAAGTAATGACTAGAATCACATTTGTTGGGGCGATTTTCCTGGCACTTGTTGCAACCTTGCCAACATTGGTTGGGCATCTGACTCCGCTGGATGTGCGTTTCGGCGGCACCTCACTGTTGATCGCAGTTGGTGTGGCGCTGGACACAATGAAACAGTTGGAGCAGCAGATGGTGATGAGAAACTACCAGGGATTCCTCAAATAAGTAAGGAGACTTGTAATGAACTTAATTTTACTGGGGCCCCCGGGAGCTGGAAAAGGTACACAAGCAGCAAAGATCACCGAGAAGTATCATATACCACAGATATCGACTGGAGACATCTTTCGCTGGCACATCAGCAACGGAACTGAGCTGGGACTTAAGGCTCAGGAATACATGAACCATGGAGAACTGGTGCCGGATTGTCTGGTCATCACCATCGCTCTCAAGCGATTGAAGGAACCGGACTGCGAAAACGGTTTTCTCCTGGATGGATTCCCAAGGACCCTGGAACAAGCTACCGCTTTGGATGAATTCCTCAAACGGCACAACAAAAAAATCGACCACGTCCTATATGTCGATGCGGACAAAGAATTGATCATGAAAAGAATGATGGGACGCGTCGTATGCCGAAATTGCGGCGCAAGCTATCAAACCGTGACACTACCCCCCAAAAAAGAAGGCATCTGTGATCTGTGCGGAGGGGAACTGTTCCACCGGGAGGACGACAAGCCGGAGACCGTAAAAAACAGAATTGAGGTCTATGAAGTGCAAACCCGTCCGCTCATCGAATATTACAAACAAGCGGGAACTTTGGTTCCCCTGGACGGCATCAAAGATATCGATGTGCTGTTTGCCGAAATTGAGGAGCTGCTGGGGTGATATGATGATTATTATAAAATCAGAACAAGAAATCGCCACCATGCGGGAATCAGGCAAAGTGACAGGGTACATATTGAAGGAGTTGGAAGACTTCATCAAACCCGGCATGACCACAAGTACCATTGACAAACATGTAAGTGAAATCATCCGAAAGAATGGGATGACGGCGAGCTTTCTAGGATACAACGGATATCCGGCCAGCGTGTGCGCCTCCATTAATTCTGAGGTGGTTCACGGTATACCGTCCCACAAGCGCATTCTTCATGAAGGCGACATCGTCAGCGTGGACGTGGGATGCACCTATAAGGGGTATGTGACCGACGCCGCCCGCACTTATGCGGTTGGGAAAATATCACCGGAGGCCCAAAAAATCATTGACGCGGCACGGGACAGCTTTTTTCAAGGTCTCAAATTCTGCAAAGTCGGCTACAGACTGACCGACATTTCCCACGCGATTCAGACAGAAGCCGAAGGACAAGGATTTTCAGTGATCCGGGATCTGGTGGGCCACGGTGTTGGAAGAAATATGCATGAAGAACCGCAGATACCCAATTATGGGCAGCCCGGCAGGGGGCCAAGAATTGCAAAAGGAATGGTTTTCGCCATTGAACCCATGATTGCGCAGGGAACTTACGAGATTGTGACAGCAGCTGATAACTGGACCTTGTCCATGGCGGACGGGAAATTATCCGCGCATTATGAAAATACTGTTGTGATTACCGAAGGTGAGCCTGAATTGCTTACCCTACAAGAGAGGTGAATGTGATGGCCAAGAAAGACCTAATAGAAGCGGAAGGCGTTGTCATAGACGCTCAGCCAAATGCAGTGTTTGTTGTCAAACTGGAAACGGGACACCAAGTATTGGCCCACGTTTCCGGCAAAATAAGAATGAATTTCATCAGGATATTGCCCGGTGACAAAGTCAAGGTGGAACTTTCACCCTATGACCTGACCCGTGGAAGAATTACCTGGAGAGACAAGTAAGGAGGTTACGCAAGATGAAAGTAAGATCATCCGTAAAACCTATGTGCGAAAAGTGCAAAATCATCAAGCGAAACGGGAAGGTCATGGTTATCTGTGAAAATCCCAAGCACAAACAGACACAAGGTTGATGAAGTACGTTATTTGTTATCATAAAGAACATCCCGTTTATATTGCGCCCGGACCGGTAAGGGTCAATGGTTGCGCGACGGAAGATGGGAAGAGGAGGAAAGTATGGCTCGTATAGCCGGAGTAGACTTACCAAGAGAGAAGAGGATAGAGATCGGATTGACCTATATCTATGGTATCGGAAGACCCTCTGCAATTGCTATTCTCGAAAAGGCAGGCGTCAGTCTTGACACAAGAGTCAAGGATTTGACAGAAGATGAAGCGGGTGCAATCCGTCGAATCATCGAACAGGAATATGAAGTAGAAGGTGACCTTCGTCGGGAAACTTCCATGAACATCAAGAGACTGATGGAAATTGGTTGCTACCGTGGAATCAGACACCGAAGAGGCCTCCCTGTAAGAGGTCAAAAAACCAAAACCAACGCAAGAACCCGAAAGGGTCCCAAAAAGACCGTTGGCCGAAGCAAGAAGAAGTAGGAAGGAGGTAGAAAAAAATGGCTAAAGCTGTAAAAAAAGTAGTAAGAAAAAAACGACGAGAACGTAAGAATATTGAAAAAGGCCAGGCGCATATCCAATCTACCTTTAACAATACTCTTGTAACCCTGACAGACTTGAGCGGAAACGCTTTGTCTTGGTCCAGCGCTGGGTCCCTTGGTTTCAAAGGATCACGAAAATCCACACCGTTTGCGGCTCAGATGGCTGCCGAACAAGCTGCAAAAGCAGCGATGGAAGATGGCCTGAAGACCGTGGAAGTGTATGTTAAAGGTCCCGGATCCGGACGTGAAGCGGCTATCAGAGCCCTTCAAAGTGCAGGTTTGGATATTACCCTTATCAAGGATATCACCCCAATCCCCCACAATGGATGCAGACCACCCAAACGTAGAAGAGTCTAATGAAAGGAGGAAGAAATTAGATGGCAAGATATACAGATGCGAACTGCAGATTATGCAGAAGAGAAGGCCAAAAGCTTTTCTTGAAAGGCGACAGATGTTATGGCGTGAAATGCGCCATGGAAAAACGAAGTTTTCCTCCCGGACAACATGGGCAGGGCAGAAAGAAGACTTCCGAATACGGTCTCCAATTGAGAGAAAAACAAAAGGCGAAGAGATTCTATGGACTGATGGAAACACAGTTCAGAAACACATTTGACAAGGCAGCCGCCAAAAAAGGTATGGCTGGTGAAAACCTCCTGATCATGCTGGAAACAAGACTGGACAATGTGGTATTCCGATTGGGATTCGCTGCTTCCAGAAAAGAAGGCAGACAGTTGGTGGTGCATGGACACTTTACAGTCAACGGAAAGAAAGTAAACATTCCTTCCTACAATGTGAAGGCCGGAGATGTAATCAAGGTCAAAGAAAAGAGCGCAGCTTCTCCCAAGTTCAAGGAGATCAAGGACATGTCCATCAACGTTCCTGCATGGATGACGGTCGACGTCAGCAAGTTGGAAGGCACTATTGTGACCATGCCGACAAGAGCTGAAATCGACACACCGGTTGCAGAGCATTTGATCGTTGAATTGTACTCCAAGTAATGCTTGATCGCAGCAGTTATCACTTGGAAAGAATAGGAGGATTTTTTAATGATAGAAATTGAAAAACCGACAATTGAGTGTATTTTTTCAGACGACGATGCGAATTACGGCAAGTTTATCGTGGAACCTCTCGAAAGAGGATACGGAACAACCCTGGGAAACAGCCTGAGAAGGATTCTTCTCAGTTCCCTTCCGGGCACTGCCGTGACATCAGTGAAGATTGATGGAATCCTTCACGAATTTTCCACCATTCCGGGAGCGAAAGAGGACGTGACAGAAATCATCCTCAACCTGAAAAAATTGGCTGTACGCTTGAGCGGACAGGAAAATACCAAGCGCGCGATCATCAACGCAGTTGGTCCCAAAGAAGTCACCGCAGCCGACATCATCGCCGATGCCGACATGGAGATTTTCAACCCGGACCTGCACATCGCGACTTTGGAAGACAATGCAACTTTGGTGATGGAACTGAACCTGGCCAAGGGACGAGGATACGTGACAGCGGAACAGAACAAGACAGAAAACACACCTATCGCGGTCATTCCCATGGACTCCATTTTTACTCCTGTGGTAAAAGTGAATTTCTCGGTTGAAAACACCAGAGTCGGTCAAGTCACCGACTATGACAAATTGATTTTGGAGATTTGGACCGATGGTTCCATCTCACCGAAGGAAGGCGTTTCAATCGGCGCGAAGATTATGCAGGAGCATTTGAACCTGTTTATCCAGCTTACCGAAGATACTAATTCTCTTGAAATCATGGTTGAAAAAGAACAAGACCAAAAAGAAAAAGCCCTTGAAATGACCATTGAAGAACTGGAACTATCCGTAAGATCCTTCAATTGTCTGAAGAGAGCTTCCATCAACACAGTAGAAGAGCTGACCCACAAGTCCGAGGACGATATGATGAAAGTCAGAAACCTTGGCAAGAAATCTCTGGATGAAGTCAAACAGAAACTGGAAGAGTTGGGTCTTGGGCTTCGTGCAACCGACGAATAGAAGAAAGGAGGCAACACAATGCCAGGCTATAGAAAATTAGGCAGACCTGCTGCTCACCGAAAAGCGATGCTTCGGAATCTGGTGACAGACCTCTTTAGAGAGGGACGCATCACCACAACAGATACCAGAGCGAAGGAAGCTGGAAGAGAAGCGGAAAAAATGATCACGTTGGCAAAACGTGGAGACTTGCATGCTAGAAGACAAGTAATGGCTTACGTTTTCGATGAAACAGTGGTCAAAAAACTGTTCGAAGAAATCGCACCGAAATATGCCGACAGAAATGGCGGATATACCAGGATCTTGAAACTGGGCCCCCGACAGGGCGATGCGGCCGAAATGGTCTTTCTGGAACTAGTTTAGTCCATAACAAAAACAAAGAGCAGGGAACTTCCCTGCTCTTTTTATATCCAAAATCCGGTACTGACTTGCCAGATTCCAACATTGGCGAACCCGTGGATTATGCAAGCTGACGCTTCTGCTCCTTTGCCGTGGCCCATCTTCGGATGAATATTTGGAGAATGCCGGCTATGGGCACGGCCAAAATCATGCCGAACAGTCCAAAGTAAAATCCGCCGATGCTGACCGCCATCAATACGAAGAGCGGATGGAGACCTGTGGATGAACCGACGACACGGGGATAGATGAAAGACCCGTCTATTTGCTGCACGAGGAACAATATGGCAACGGCAATCAACCCCTGCCAAACGTTGTCTGTGAAAAAACCAATGATGAAGGCGGGAACCATACCGATAATAGGACCGAAATATGGAATGATATTGCAGATCCCTGCAAAGATGCCAACGAAAATCGCGAACTGCAGCCCTGAAATCATTAATCCGATGGAGGATAAAATACCCACAATCAGCGCATCCAGCAAGACCCCATGCATGAACTTCGAGGTGACCCCGTTGATTTCCTTGAGTGTCCTTTCCAAGGCGAAGCTGCCTTTTTCGGGAAGCAGCAGGGACATGGATCTGCCCCACAACCGTAGAAAGAAATCCTTGTCGATGGAAAGATAAATGCTGACCATGATTCCAATGATGAAGTTGAAGATGCTGACGCCCACACCGCTGAGAAAACTCATGGCGGACGCCGCCGAGAAATTGTCGGTGATCCATTGAATGACATTTTGGACCAGGCCATCCAACTGGTCGGAGAACATTCCGCTGGGCAGATTGGCGACCCAATGGTTGATTGTTTCCTGGTAAGCGAGAATCGAGGCGAGGGTCTGGTCGTACAAATCAGGGATGCTGATATTGTATATCAGTTTGCCAAGAAGGAGTGACGCCAAACCATACAAGAAGAGAATCAGGATCACCACAATCAGAAAATAGGTGAGCAGGACACTGACCACACGGATTCTTCTTTTGGTTTTCGCGGCCTTTTCCGGATGATCCGGAACACGGACCAGCCGGCGGCCCACTTTGATTTCAACCAGTGAAATCAGTGGATTGATGATGTATGCGATGATCAATCCGATGATCAAAGGCGCCAGCGCCGACGCCAGACTCCCCAATCCGGCCAATATTCCCCCTGCAATCAGAGAAATGTTCGAAAGCACCAGATAAATGATGTACAGCAGTGTCGCTGTGAACAAAATAAAAATGCCATAGCGCACAAACATCCGGTCTTTCAACATATCTTGCAATTTGCTCATAATAACCTCCCTTTTTACGTGACAGTATTATATACTATAAATATGGAAAATACAAACCAAAAGCCCGGCTGTCAAGCCGGCCAAAATAAAAGAAAAGTTGAATTGCTGGCTCCCGCGGGGGGGATGAACCAACTGATCGCCGCTGTCGAAAACGGCGCCGATGCAGTATACCTTGGCGGGCGGTTTTTCAATGCGCGGATGAATGCGGAAAATTTTTCGGAGGATGAACTGAAAGCGGCCATCGATTATGCCCATCTCCGCAACGTCAAAGTATATATTACGATGAACGTACTCATCAAAGACGAGGAGCTGTCGGACGCCGTCAACCATGCCGCGGAGCTGTGCAGCATGGGAGCGGATGGCCTGATTGTCCAGGATTTGGGCCTTGCGGACGCCGTCAGAAAGACATTGCCGGAATTGCCTCTGCATTTTTCCACACAGGGCACAATTTACAATGCCTCAGGCGTGCGGACAGCCGCTCGCCTTGGATTCAAAAGAGTCGTTCTCGCAAGGGAGTTGAGCATCCACGAAATCAAGGAAATCACCAAGGACAGCCGCTGCGAAATCGAAGTGTTTGTCCATGGCGCGCTTTGCATCTGTTATTCAGGCCAATGCCAATTAAGCAGATCAATCGGCGGGAGAAGCGCCAACCGTGGAGAATGCGCCCAACCATGCCGGCTGCCATACAAGGACGAGGCAGGAAATGAAGGATATTTTCTGAGCCCCAAAGATCTGTGCGCCATCGACCTGCTGGGCGACCTGGTGAACGCAGGCGTTTCCTCCATCAAAATCGAAGGCAGAATGAAATCCGCCGAATACGTGGGAACCGTTGTACGCATATATAGGAAGTATCTGGATTTGGCCCTGCGTGGCAAATCCTATCAAGTCGACCCAAAAGACCAAGAGGACCTGCTGCAGGTTTTCAACCGTGGAGGGTTCTCTCAAGGGTATCTCGCCGGGCAACCCGGACAAAGCCTACTCTCAGGGCGAATCCCAAAGCATCAGGGGGTTCTGGTGGGCAAAGTGTTGCAGCGTCCAAAGGAAAAAGACCTTGTGGACATCAGTTTCACAAAACAACTGACCCTTGGGGACGGGATTGAGATACATGGACGGGAAATAAACAGCAATATCCTTACCTATTATCGGGACATGGGCAAAAAAGTGGCCAGAATCGGCGATTTCAAGGGGGATATCAGAAAAGGGGATCTTGTTTACCGTACAAGCTCCAAAACCCTGACCGGCGAAATCAGAAACACTTTCTCCAGAGGCACAGGACAGTCTTCGCGGACCATACCGGTGAGCATGAAGTTTCAGGCCCATGTCGGGCAGCCTGCGTCCCTTACTTTGGCGGAAGGCCCCAACACGGTTTTTGTGGCCAGCCAGGAGGAGTGCCAGCAGGCCAGAACCATCAGCCTGGATAGGGAAACCGTACAACGTCAATTGGAGAAAACCGGGGGCACGCCATTCTTCCCATCGAAAATTGAAGTTGAGATTGGCGATAATGTATCAATGCCGCTATCCACCCTGAACCTCATGCGAAGGGAAGCGACTGAAAAGCTGGCGGCCCTCAAAACCAGCCATCGATCCCACCCATCGTTTGACATGCCAAAATATCCGCCGCTGAAGGACGCCCTTGTCAAAGATCTTCCCGACGACCTCCTTGTGCTGCCACCGATCACAAAGGGAAAAGAAGACCAATGGCTTTCCCGAAATCCTACCAAAACGGATGTGATGGTCAATAATTTGGGCTGGATTGAAAAAATTCAGGAAAACGGCAAAAAAGTGTTTGCAGGTCCGGGCCTTAACATATATAATGGAGCAGCGGCTCAGGCGCTGACAAATATAGGCGTCGTACCCGCATCGCCATCCTATGAGATGGCGCAAAGCGATATTCCGTTGATGACCACGGAATTCCCCATCAAAGCAAAGCACCTGACGGACCGCAAGGGCAAGAAATATACGATCCGAAAAAACAGCTGGGGAGACAAATGGATCATCACTGTCTGCGAACCGGCGGACAAAGAATAAGGTTATCCATCCAAAGCCCTAAAATTGCAACAGATTTTCGTGAAACAAAAAAACAAAACAAAAACGAAAAATACCTGTTGACATTATAGGACGAGGATAGTAGAATAACATACGGCTCGCAAAAGCCGACAGCTGTGAAACCGGGGCCAAAAGCCAGGGGGAAGCAGCGGTGAACCTTGAAAACTTCATAATGTAGAAATTTAGTCAAAGAGCC
>Ga0183100_1000166_pt1 | contig 84703 bp, 69 predicted proteins | sample Biomet2_FD_127789 | JGI IMG/M metagenome (GOLD analysis project Ga0183100, IMG submission 127789) | Microbial communities from bioreactor (seeded with anoxic lake sediment) at LBNL, California, USA - Biofuel metagenome 2 | ecosystem: Engineered > Bioreactor > Anaerobic > Unclassified ...
TCGTAGAGCTCCAGAGACGCGCCTTTGCGGTGCGGAGCCCCATGATCGGGGGCGATGCTGCGCGGTTCGCTGCGTTCCGCTTCGAGCTTCATCCGGCGGAGCTGACGCAGGCCGTCGACGTCAGGGGCGGCGAGCCGCTGCGCGGCCTCGGCGCCGGGGCGGTCTTTCACCGCTTCGAACAATGCGTCGGCCTCTTCCGCGACGGAGAGATTGCCTTCCGGCACATACTCCGCGTCGGAGGAGAGCACCAGCGCGTCGAGAATGAAATAGACGTAATCGCCGTGCGAACGCTTGCCGGTCACCTCGAATTCAAGCGTATGTTCGCCCGCGTCAAGCCGCACCTCTCCCCAGGAGTGCCACTCGATGGGGAAGTTTTTGTTGAAGACGACGCGCGAAACGGCTTTTCCCGGCTTCCACTCCCGCCATTCGCCGGAGTCGATCCGCCAGCGCCCCGGGCTCGACCATTTGGGGTCGAAGGTGCGCCCCCAGAGCTGATAGACGGCGGCCTGCGGCGCCGAGAAGCGGAAGCGGAACTCCGGCGCCGCAGGAATCTCCTTTCCGCCCGGAAACGCCGCCGCCGCCCGTTTCCCGGTGAGTACCGACCAATCCAGCGACTGATTGAAGTTGCAGGATTCGGGGCGTTCCAGCCAGACATAAGAGGCTGCGGCGAGGGAGATTCCGGCGAACAGGGCGGCCGACAACGCGTAATGCTTGAAATTCATCGGTTGACTCTTTCGGTGCTGATTATTTGATCATGTTCCAGACATCGCTTTCGGCGCCCGGCAGATAGCTGCCGCCTGCATACTTGGCGTACAGCGGCATGGTCACGTGCCCGTCCACCCAGGAGATGGAGACGCTGCCGCCGGAATGAATCGGCCAGAGCGACGCGGCGTCGGTTTTGGGCGACGTGGCATAGTCGTAACTGGCCCCGGTGCCCATCTTGGAATCCGCATAGAAGACGGTCTGGGAAGCTTTGGCGCATTTGCTCAACTTCGGCGCGGCGAACCACTTGTTCTGCCCCGCTTCCGCGAGATAATAGTTGCGCGAGTAAGTCGGGGTGACGGTTCTCGCTACGCGGCGCGATTCGGAGCAGCAGAAGATGCTTTTGAGCAGGTACGATTTCGCCAATCCGGTATTGGTTCCGTTGTAGAGGAAAACATTGTCGGACGAAACGGTGAATTTCCGGCCGGGGTAGCAATATTGCACCATCGTGTTGGTCCACCAGAGGTTGTTCGTCTGATTGCGGAGCTGCGGCTGCATATCGTTGGATTCCATCGAATAGGCGAGCGACTGCGAGGTGAGCTGCCGCAGATTGGAGGCGCACTCGGTGGAGAGCGCCCGCCTCCGGGCCTGCTGGAGCGCGGGCAGCAGCAGCGCCGCCAGAATCGCAATGATGGCAATCACAATCAGAAGCTCGATCAATGTAAAGCGTTGTTTCATCATAACTCCTTTTTTTAGGTGCGTTTAAGTACAGTATCCCGTATGGTGAAATGTTCCGGCACGAGGATTTGAGATTCCTTCACCCGGCCGGTTTTCATCAGTTCGCGCAGCATATCGACGGCCCGCTCGGCGATCTCATTATAGTTGTGCTCGATGGCGGTCAGGCGGGGGACGAATTTCTCCGCCTCCCAGTCGCAGGTTCCGAACGTGATCACGCTGAGGTCGGCGGGGATGCGCAGCCCCGCCTGCTGCGCCAGGCTGATGACCGAAAACGCGAGCATGCCACTGCACACCAGCAGCGCGTCGGGGCGGTCCGGGCGGTCGAGCAGCCGCCGTTCCGACAGCGTGGCGTTGAGCGCGAAATTCTCATAATAGGGGGCATTCTCATAATAATAGCTGCGCCAGTCGGCGAAGCGGAATTCCTCGCAGAGCGCGGCGAAGGTGTCGCGGACCGTGAGGAATTTCGGGAAAATTTCCGGCCCGTTGATCAGGCCGACCCGCTGATGCCCGGTCGCGGCCAGATATTCCATCGCCTGCCGCATCGCGGGGCGCTGGTCGAACATGACCGAGTACTCCCCCGGCTCCTCGATGCGCACATAAGGAAGCGTACACTGTTCACGGAGAAACCGTTCGGAGGCACCGCGCGGATTCCCCGCGATCAACAGCCCGCCGACCAGCCCGTCGGTCAGCAGCTCGGGCAGTTCGTCCGGGTGGTTGATCGGGTCGAACCAATCGGTCTGGCAGCGGATTCCCAGCCTCCGGCAGTTCTTGGTGAATTGGATATTGAGGTCAGTGAACCCGGAATGCTCCCGGATGTGGTGCGCCTCCTCGAAGAACAGCAGCCCGATGTCATCGAGTGTCTTGGATTTGAGAATCCGCCCCGCAGCGCTGGCTCGGTAGCCCATCGAGGCGGCAATCCGCCGGATTTCCTCCTGCCGCGCCGGACTCACCCGCACCCGGTTCCGCGAATTGCCGCTCCCGTTGAGCGCGATCGAGGCGGTCACCGTGGAGACTCCCGCCGCCTGGGCAATGTCCTTGAGACAGATTCGCTTCATCCTGTTTCCTATCTTTGATTAATCGATAAACCTTGTCGGGATATAAAAAAGGAGCAGAAGCTCCATCCCCAAAATCCGAATTCCCGAAAAATTGAATTAATCGTTAAACCTTACGCCTATATTATACCGAAAAAGAGTCGCCGTGTCAATAGCCGACGGAAAAATTTTTCGCATTTTGCCCGAAAGGCCGACCTTCCGCCGTTCCACATGCGGAAAAGCCTCCGAATGCAGCGGTTGATCGGTCCGGGATGCTACTTGAAGAGTTTGACTTCGAGGACGCCTTTGATTTTCTGCCCGATGGCGACGGCGCCCTCCGCATCGTAAGCGATGGCCACCGCGCCGCGGGCACAATAACCGCCGATCGCCAGACCGCCGAACGCGTACAGAATTCCGATGCTGAACCCGCCGACCGCAGCAGCGCCAACGGCCAGGCCGCCCAGAGCCAGGCCGCCCAGACTCAGCCCACCAACGGAAACCACTCCCATCGCCAGGCCGCCGACGGCCACAACGCCACGGGAGACGCCGCCGAGGGCGACGACTCCGACCGCGATGTCGCCGATGGCGATCACCCCGCGCGCTTTCCCGCGGGGTTCATTCTTTTCCGGGCACGGTCCGAGGGCAATGTCATAAAGGGGCATGCCCCACAACCGGTTCGCCGACGTTTTTCTCATGCGAAGTCTCCTTCCCAATGTTCGGGCCCGGTCGTTATTGCCGGGGAACCGTCTTCAAACGATCTCTCCGGCCGGCGGATTGCGGGTGATCCGGACCGCAAGTTCCCCCCGACGCGGCGCGCGTCCCTCAAAGGTGTCGATCAGCTTGCCGACCAGCAGCCGGGCCAGTTCGGCGATGCTCTGCTCCACCAGAACACATTCGAACGGAAAGATCACCGGGTTTTCGACCGTGCGGTGAATCACCAGTTTCAGTGTCTCCGGCACGCTGCGTTTTTCCGCATAGAGGCGCATGGTCACCCCGGCGACAAGATCGTCGGAAAAGAGCATCAGCGATTCCGGCGGTTCGGGGAGAGAGAGAATGCGGCCGCTTCCGAGGTAGCCGAAATGGTCGATGTCGAGAATGTCGGACCCGTAATCGTCGCGGCAGAACATCCATTCCGGGCGGATTTCCACCCCGGCCCGCTTCGCGGAGGCGGAGAACAGGGCCTCGCACTCGCTGCGGGAACCGGAAAAGATCACCCCGGCGCTCCGGCATTTCTGCAAAACCACGCCTTCCAGCATCGACTGCGCCAGTTTTGCGGTGATGATCCGGACGCCGGTGGGAATCGCGCAGCCGGTGATCGCCGCAAACGGCACCGGCAACCGGGAAAAGCGTTCCTGCCCCTCCTCATCCAGCCCGCGCACCAGAACGCCCTGAATCCGATGGGTTTCGGCCAGCCGCTTGAGCAGCTTCCATCCCTCTCCAGAGGCGGTTTCATAGATCACCTGACACTCGTTGATCCCCTGTGCCGCCAGTTCGCGTTCGAGGATTTCGACCAGCGGCCGTGTGAAGCGTTCGCCGCGTCGGGAGTAGAGTTCCGGCAGAAAGAATGCGACGCGGAAGATCCGCGCCGGACCGATCACCACCGAACCGATCTTCGGACGGCGGGCGATCAGGCCCTCCCTGGCCAGCTGGGCGATCGCGTGATGGGCGTTCGCCTCCGCCGTGCCCAGTTCCGCGGCGAGCTTCCGCGCCGGCGGCAATACCGAGCCTTCCGGCAGTTTCCCGGAACGGATCGCCGTCCGGTAAAACTCCAGAATCTGCGAACGGATGCTCGATCCGGGCACGATAATTGGTTTCTCAGTCATGTGTTTAGTATATCCCGAAACCACCCGAAATACAAGACGACAGATTAATAATCACTATAATCACAAATTATATGTTGACTTTTCTTAAAAATCTGATATACTATTTCGAAGACCGACAGAATCCGAAAAAAGGAAACAAGTCATGAGCAACAGCCAATTGAACGGAATCGACGATGCGGGAGCAATGACGGCGATGAAGAAAGACGAATTCAGCGGAATCCGGATCGATTTTTCGCATCCGGTCGGCCCGATGAAGCCGCTGCACGGGATCAACAACAGCCCGGTCACCTGCGGCGAAGCGCTGCCGGAATTGCGGGAAGCGGGGATTCCCTACGTCCGGCTGCACGACACGGCGGGAGCGTTCGGCGGAACCTATTTCGTTGACGTGCCGAATTTGTTCCCGGACTTCAACGCCGACCCGGACGACCCCGCCTCCTATGATTTCGCCTATACCGACGCCTATTTCAAAGGGTTGACCGCGTCGAACCTGAAAATTTTCTACCGCCTCGGCGTCACCATCGAAAATCACTGGCGCATCAAGCCGCAGCGCATTTTTCCCCCGGCCGATTTTCAAAAATGGGCGCGCATCTGCGCCGGAATCGTCCGCCACTACAACGAAGGATGGTGCAACGGGTTCCGTTACAACATCGAATACTGGGAGATCTGGAACGAGCCGGAAAATCCGCCGATGTGGCAGGGCACGCGGGAACAGTATTTCGAACTGTACCGCACCGCCGCGAACCACCTCAAAAAGGAGTTTCCGGCCATCAAGGTCGGCGGGTACGCCTCGTGCGGATTCTACGCGATCAACCGCCCGGATATGAGCGATTTCTACCGGAGCTTCGTGGCGTACTTCGATGCGTTCCTCGCCTTCATCACCGCCCCGGAGACGGCGGCCCCGCTGGATTTCTTCTCCTGGCACCTCTACACCATCGATCCGCATGAAATCGTCCTTCACGCCGATTATGTGGCGAAAAAACTCTCCGAATACGGATTGACACAAACCGAAAATATCTTCAATGAATGGAACTATGTCAACTGGAAAGACCCCGTCCCCTGGGACAGCATGAAAGAAATGCCGGGCGCGGCCTTCACGGCGGCGGCCTTCTGCCTGATGCAGAAATCCCCCATCGACAAGGCCATGTATTATGACGCGCTTCCGACGCGCACCTACTGCGGACTCTATTATTTTCCGAGTTGCCGCGTCACGAAGACCTATTACTCGTTCCGCGCCTTCAACGAACTGTACCGCCTCGGCACCGAAGTAAAGAGCGAATGCTCCGGATTCGACGAACTCTATCTCTGCGCCGCATCGGACAACCGGGGTAAAAGCGCGGTGCTGATCGTAAACCGGAAAAATGAAACGCGGGAAATTCCGCTGAAGCTGACGGATGCTTCCGGCGAATTTTCGCACTATCTGCTGGACGGCTCGCACCTGCTGACCGAGACGGATTGCTCCACCCAAGACGGCAAGTTGAAACTGCCGCCCCTGTCGGTATTGCTGATCCGAATCCGGCGGGAGACGGAAACGCGGTCATGATTCTGGGCATCCTTCTTCTGGTCGCGACCGGATCGAGCTGGGTGGTGATCGGCGCGGTGATCGGGCACGCTTCGAAACGCGGGTTGCCGGTCAGCTCAATTCAGGCATGTTCGGCCGCCGTCTCGGTTCTGGTCGGCGGAACCGTGCTCTTCTGTCACCCCGACCCGGACTGTGCCTTCCCGGTGCGATTCTGGACGATGGCGTCGATTTTCGGCTCCGGATTCTTCAACTATTTCGTCCTCCAGCTGATGGGAAAGGCGATGAAAAGCGGACCGAACGGAATCGTCTGGGCGATCGTCCAATCCGCCCTTGTTTTTCCGTTTCTGGTCGGCGTTACCGTGTTCGGAGTTGCGCTGACCGGGCCGCGAATCGGCGGAATCATCGCCATCGTCGCCGCCCTCGCCCTCTTCGGGTTCGCCCGGGAAAACCGGGTTCACGGACACGGCTGGAGAGCGGCGGCAATCGGGTCGCTGCTGCTGGCCGGAATCAACCAGAATCTGTCGAATCTGCCGAGTTATTTTCCGGAAGCGGCGGCGGTCAGCAGCGTCAGCCGTTCTCTTTCCGCCGCATTCGGAGCCTTGGCGGCGTTCGTGCTGGCCAACCGGAAAAGCCTGCCGTCCAGAATCGGCGACCTCAACAATCCAGCAGTGTGGAAATTCACCGCATGTCTGGCCGGGAGCGGATTGACCACCGGGTATTTCCTGCTCTACCGCGGGTTGAACCTGGTCGCCGAGGCCGGAGCCGGAGCCGTCAGTTATCCGGTATTGGTTTCCAGCTGCATTGCCTCCTTTACGCTCTACAGCCGCTTTATCCTCAAAGAGAAAATGAAGCCGCTCCAGCTGGGCGGACTCGGGCTGGCTTTGGTTGGAATCATCCTCATCACGCTGAAAATCAATTCGTAACTTTTCCGACATTCCTCCAATAATAACGGATTAATCCGTCATTTAAGCTCAACCACTTGATTTTTCGCCACTCTTCAAGTACAGTATCCGTAAAGGAAGATCACAAATGGAAACCGTACTTGTCCCGCGATCGGTCGAACAGCACGACCTCGATTCGGTCCCGAACCGGACCCGGCTTGAATTCACCCAGGCCGGGGTTCGGCTGACGCTAACGCTGGATCTGTTCAACTTCGGCTGCGACCTGCGCGAAGAGGAATTTCATTACGTCCACCTCGCGCCGCCGTTCTGCCGACTTTTTCATTTTACCGGAACCAAGTCGCCGGGAGCCGAAATCATCAGTGATGGAACCATCCGTCACTTGAATTCCGATTCTGTCTATCTGCTTAATTCCGAACACTCCTTCGATGTCCGTTACTTTGCCGGTTCGAAGCTCTGCTACGCGCATCTGCGATTGAGCGACCAGACCCGCAGGTCGGTGTTTCATGATTCCCCGGCCATCCTGCAACTCCACGATCCGGGATGTTGCACCCTGATCGAGCAGGCGTGGAACAGCCGGATTCCGTTGCAAATTCAAACCGCCGCAACCGCGGTAATCAGCCGATTTGCCGAACCACAACTCGAACCGCTCCGCAAACGCGGAGAACTGTTCAGCCGATTCGCTTCGATGCTTGCCGCGGTCGATGCGACGCCGCCGGCGAAACTGCGGATTGCGGAGCTGGCCGATCAGATGAATATGACGCCCTCGGCACTTTCCAAAAATTTCCGGAGAACGACCGGGCTCTCACTCAAATCTTATCTGGACTCGATTTATCTGGACCGCGCCCGCGAACTTCTGATCCGTTCCGCGGGAACGATGGAGGAGATCGCATTTCAACTCGGTCATTTCGACGTCCATTACTTCTATCACGCCTTTCGGCGGCTGACCGGATGCACGCCGGGAGAGTACCGCGCGAACCGCAGCGACTTCGGGACGAAAACCGATCAATGTCCTGAAATCGCACGTTTTTAACCATTTTTTGCAGTTGTCTTTTTTTTCCTTTTCCAGTAATGTATATGAAAAAGGAGAATTCCATGAATTATCGGCCCAGAATCATTTCGTTCGGTGAGGTTTTATTCGATGTTTTCGAATACGGCGCGCACCTCGGCGGAGCGCCGCTCAACCTGGCGGTCCATCTTCACCGCCTCGGCGCGCGGGTTCAACTGATTTCGGCAGTCGGCCGAGACGAACTCGGCGACAAGGCCGTCGGGAGAATCGAGCGCGAGGGGCTTTCCACAGCTTCCATCGCAAGGGTTCCGCAGCCGACCGGGACGGTGACGGTGACGCTGGATCGGGCCAAGGTGCCCTCCTACCGTTTCCTGTCCGACTGCGCCTACGATTACATCCCGGAACCGGAGACGCGGATGGAGACGCCCGATCTGTTCTGTTTCGGAACGCTGGCGCAACGCGGCGAAGCGTCCCGGAACACGCTTGCCTCCTTAATAAGGAAAATGAACTGCCGTATCTTCTGCGACGTCAATCTGCGGCAGAACTTCTATTCCGGGGAAATTCTGGAACAGTCACTCGACGCGGCCGATCTGGTCAAATTGAATGAGGAGGAGCTTTCGACGATCGCGTCATTGTTCGGGATTGCTCCCGACTGCGCGGCGCTGGCGGAGCGGTTTTGCCTGGAGACGATCATCCTCACCCTGGGACCGAAGGGGTGCGAAATCCATCAGGGCGGACGGAGCTTCTCTTCGCCGGCACACCCAGCGGAGATCATCAGCACGGTGGGCGCGGGAGACGCGTTCAGCGCGGGATTCCTCTCTGCCATGCTGGCCGGAGACACGATGGAGACGGCGGCGGCGAAAGCGAACCAACTGGCGGCCGAGGTAGCCTCCATGCCCGGAGCATTCTGAAATCCCCGATATCCGGCACCGGCACCCTGCCGGTCCGTCCGGAAGGGCGGACACCCGCCTTATAAAAATAACGGAACGCATGCTTTCAATCTCTTCCTCAAAAAAAGAGGCGCTGCTTATTACATTGTTAATAAACCGTGAATCGATTGTTGGTTTTCTGTTCGTCTTTTGTTTTGAACCGATTTTCCTCAGACCATTATCGCAGTTATTGACAAAAACGACAGCAAACATAAGACTGTCAGGGAAGCTCTTACAAAGTTATTCACAAAAAAAGGCGCCTCTGCTGCTATCCAGATCTTTCTTGATTAATAAAGATCAAATAGAATTCCGGGGACAGCAGCGCGGTTCCCGGCCCTTCACCGGAATCCTCAAAATTATTGATTTCCCGTATTGTTTTTTCAGAAATAGGGGTGTAAATTACGCCATGATCATCAGTAAAAACGGAAAATAATTCCTGGAGGCTGGAAAATGAAATTTACCGTCAACCGCGAGAAACTGCAGAAAGCCCTGCAGCGGGTTGGAAGCATCATCGGTTCCCGGTCGATGTTTCCGGTTCTCGGCAATGTTCTGATGCAGGCGGAGGACAATCTCCTCACCCTGACGACGACCGATCTTGAAATCCGGATTTCCACCACGTTGGAAGCCGCGGTCGAAGTTCCGGGGGTTTCCACCGCGCCGGCCCGCAAGCTGGCTTCGCTGGTCGGCTGCTTCGTCGGTTCCGACGTGTTGTTCGACATCGACGAAAAGGACCACATCAAACTCAAGTGCGGAACCAGCCATTTCACCTTGCTCGGGCTGGCTGCGGCCGATTTTCCGGCGGCGGAAGGCTTCGAAGCCAAACGCGAAATCCGGATTAAGGAAGGCGAATTCAAAAAGATGGTCGGTTCGATCGCCTATGCGGTCAGCGCCGACGACTCGCGCAAGGTCCTGACCGGCGTTCTCCTGAGTGCCCGGGAATCGACGGTCACTCTGGTGGCCACCGACGGCAAGCGTCTGGCGATGCAGGAAAACACGCCGGAAACGGTCACCGGCGGCGACGGCGACGCGATCATTCCGCTCAAGGCCGCGCAGGAAGTGCGCCGGCTGCTCGACGGCGACGAACCGCTCACCATCCGCCTCGGCGATAAGCAGTGCAGTTTCATCGGCGGCGGGTTCGAGCTCACCACCAAGCTGATTGAAGGCAATTACCCGAACTACCGTCAGGTGGTTCCTGCCTCCTTCAGCCGGACGGTCGAAGTACCGACCTCGGTGTTCCTCGGCAAGATCGAGACGGTTTCGCTGGTGCTCTCGGATTCGAGCAGCTTCATCATTCTTCGTTTCGAAGACAACCAACTGAAGCTCCAGGCTTCCAGCACCGAAGTCGGCGAAGGCAGCGACATGGTCGAAGTGGCCTTCGAAGGCGAGCCGTTCGAAGTTTCCTTCAACCCGGCGTTCCTGGCCGACCCGCTGCGCAACTGCGACGCGGAGACGGTCCGCATGAAGCTGAACGACCCGCTGAATCCGGTTGCGATCGAAGGCGACGAAGGGTTCCTCTACGTCATCATGCCGATTCGCAAGAAGTAAGGCGGTTCCGGGCTCGTGGCTCTATTGGAACAATTGGGGCTGGCCGATTTCCGAAATTGTGAAAACGTTCAGCTCCGGTTCTCCCGGGAAAAAGTGGTCTTCACCGGTCCGAACGGGACCGGCAAGACCAATCTATTGGAAAGCATCTATTTTCTGAGCATTCTGCGCTCGTTCCGCAGCGCATCCGGCCGGGAGTTGACCCGGATCGGCTGCCGCGGCTTCGAGCTTTCAGCCCGAATTCACTCGCGCGGATACCCGGAAACTTTGCGGGTGGTCCAGCAGGCCGACCGCCGGGAGATGTTCATCGGCGGCGCCAAGATCCGGAAATCCAGCGAATTCATCCGTGAATTCCGCGCCGTTGTTTTTGTTCCGGAAGACCGCAATATCGTTTCCGGAAGTTCGTCGTTCCGCCGCCGTTTCTTCGACATGCTGATTTCCACGCTCGATGAGACCTACCTTTCGCGCCTGGTCGATTACAACCGGGCGCTGTCGCAGCGGAATCGGGCCTTGAAGATTCCGATCAACCGCAGCGTGGCGGCGGCGTTTGAGCCGGAACTGGCCAAAGATGCTCCGTCAATTGCGGAGATCAGACGAAAATATGCCGGATTGGTGGAAGAGGAGGTCAATTCTCTGCTCAAACAGCGCGGTGGCGGCGAATTTCGCATCCAGTACCGTTTCGATTACCCGGAAACGGCGGAGGAATATCTGAACCAGCTCAGCCGGAATCGCGAGAAGGAGATTCTTCGCTCCTGTACCGGAATCGGCCCGCAGCTTGACGAATTTGACTTCTATCTTGACGGCCGCCGGCTCCGCAATTACGGCTCAACCGGACAGACCCGGATGATCTCCCTGCTGTTGAAACTGGCGGAATTCAACCTGGTGCGCCGCTCCGCCGCGGAAAAAGTGGCGGTTCTGGTGGACGATGTGACGGGGGAACTCGACGAAATGAATAAACTCCGCTTTTTCGAAACCATCGCGGGAGCCGACCAGCAATTTTTCACCTTCACCGAATTTCCCTCACTCCCCTATTTCAGCGATGCCGAAGAAATTCCTCTCTTTAAAAAAGATGGAGGGAGCCGGGGGAAGGGAGAAAACCTTCTTTTTACGTGAAAAGAAGGTTGCTCCCGCCTTTCTTAAATCCCCATTCTTCTTTCCAGGAAAAGCGGCGTACTTTTCAGTCGTTGGACAAGGGGTTGAATTTTTTGCAAAGTTATCTTGTTTTTCTCTCATATTCATATAAACTATTGTTCTATCACTTGATAACGACCAGAAAGCGCCGCAGCCCGAATCTGCCCGCTTATTCCGCTTTTTTTGAAAGGATGGGGTAGGGGCAAGTTCCCCTCTTCACCACAACGTTGGAGAAAGAAGATGATTAGAAGGTATGTGTTTGGGCCGGTGGCTTCGCGGCGGCTGGGGATTTCGCTGGGGGTGGACCTGGTGACTCCGAAGACCTGTTCGCTGGATTGTGTCTACTGTGAGGCGAAGGCGACGACGAATCTGACGCTGGAACGCAAGGAATATGTTCCGGTGGATGCGGTGATCGGCGAGTTGGACGGGGTATTGAAAGAGAAGCCGGAAATTGACTGGATCACCTTTTCCGGTTCCGGGGAGCCGACGCTGAATTCCGGATTGGGCCGGGTGGTCGAGTTTCTGAAAGAGCGTTATCCGGAATATCGGATCTGTCTGCTTACCAATGGTTTTTTGCTTGGTAATCTGTCACTTTCCCGTGAAATAGCGAAGATTGACCGGATTGTTCCGTCACTTGATGCGTCAAATGAGGAAGAGTTCAAAGTGATCAACCGTCCGGCGGCGGGGTTGGAATTCAAGCCGTTTATTGAGAGGTTGACGGAGTTCTGCCGGACGGCGGAGCAGGAGATTCACTTGGAGCTATTCATTGTTCCGGGAGTGAACGATTCGGACGAATCGATCGCCCGGTTTGTGGAGATTGTCCGGGGGATGAAGGTGGATCTGGTGCAGCTCAATACGCTGGACCGTCCGGGGGTGGTGGATTGGATTCGTCCTTCCGACGCGGAAAATACCCGCCGCTTTATCGCCGCATTGGAGCCGTTTGTTCCGGTGGAGGCGATCGGGCCGTTCCGGTACCGGACGAAGGCGGAGAAGCACGATCCTTCTCTCTTCACCGGGGCGGAGAAGCGGATTCTGGATCTGGTCTGCCGCCGCCCGGCTACGGAAGCGGACCTTGAAGTGGCGCTGGGCAGCGGTTCCGGCGAAATCCATGCGATTCTCGACCGCCTGTTCAAGCTGGGGATGGTGGAGATGGAAAAAAAAGAGCGGGGCGTTTTTTATTCCGCCCCGCACTATAAGCAGTAAGTCCGATCAATCAGGCTTTGCTGACCCGCTCGGCGTAGGCGCCGGTGCGGGTGTCGATCTTGACGATGTCGCCTTGATTGATGAAGAGCGGCACCTGGATTTCGTAGCCGTTGTCGATCTTAGCCGGCTTGGTGACGTTGGTGGCGGTGTCGCCGCGGACGCCCGGCTCGGTATCGACGATCTCTTTTTCGATGAAGGTCGGCAGCGTGATTTCAATCGGCTGGCCGTTGAAAAGGAGGAAGTTGCAGAGGCTTTCCTCAATCAGGAAGTAGATCTGGTTGCCGAGCGCTTCGGCGGAGACGGCCATCTCTTCGAAGGTGGTCGGATCGCTGAAAATGTAGTGGTGGCCGTCGAAGTAGGAGTAGTACATCTCGCGTTCTTCGAGGTTCGGTTTTTCGATTTTATCGGTCGGCCGATAGGTCTTTTCCATGCCGGAACCGTTGACCAGGTTGCGCATGCGGCAGCGGTAAAGCGCGGTGCCCTTGCCGGGTTTGCAGAAATCGAATTCGGTAATGACCCACGGCGCGCCGTCGATCTCGATCTTGAGGCCCTTCTTCAGGTCGGAAGCACTGAACATCTTTTAAACTCCTTAGAATAGATGATTCATCGGCATGAAAATTTATCATAAGCCTAATACTATACACTGGGTTGTGATTATTTTCAAATCTTCAAATTATAAAATTACCGGGAGTTGAAAAGAATCGCGGAAAACGGGACAACGGGTGGTTTGAGACGGTCATACTGAGGGTTTTTGCCGCTTTTTGCGAAGGAAATGAAATGATAGCTTCAAATCAACATGAAATCGTGCGGAACCGATGCTATATTTCCCCGTATCACAACCAAAGAGAGGGGGGCGGACATGGCGGAAAAAATCGGCATGATCCGGTGGTTCCTGGAAGAACTGCCGAAACTTCGGGAGAGCGGGGTGATTGACTCCACCGCGGAAGAGAGTCTGCAAAAACATTATCAGGAACGGATTGCGGCGGCGCCGTCTTTGCAAAAGTATTTTCTGCTGAATTTCTCGATCATCGGAAGCGTGCTGATCGCCGGGGGAATCATTCTATTGTTCAACTACAATTGGGATATGTTTTCCAAGCTCACCCGGATTCTAATTGCGTTTCTGCCGATTGCGCTGGGTGTGGTGCTTTCCCTTTATACGCTGATGGCGAGTCGGTCGCAGTCATGGCGGGAAGGGTCCGCTATTTTAACTTCGACAGGAACCGCGGTTTTGATCGCACTTCTTTCTCAAATCTACCACACCGGCGGAACGCTGAGTCAATTCATGACGCTGGTGCTTCTGCTGGCCCTGCCGCTGATCTACATCTTCAACAGTATTTCGCTGGCAACTCTTTACATGGGCGCATTGTTCATGACGCCGGGGTCATGGTATGAACTGAACTGGCTGCCGATGGAATTTTGTCTCCTGCTCGGAATCCTTCCGTTCGCCGGTTGGCATCTTCTCCGGGAGAAAAGTCCGTATCAGGTATGGATGCGATATCTTGTGATGGGGTTTGCCGTATTTGGAATTATGGCGTTCGGCGGAGGATATTCACGGGGAGTGATTCTTTTTACGGTTTGCGCTGTTTTCATGCTGGCTTCCCTGCGGTTGCAGGACCGTGGAGAACGGATGTTTTGCAATCCGTGGCTTCTTGCTTCGTTTTTTTTCCTGCTGGTGCTGATGTCGTTTGGAACTTATACAGGCGGGTGGATTCTTCGCTTGAACCGGCATGGAGAAGCTTCAGGAATTTTATATTTCTGGCTGATGGAAGGAGGGTTTCTGCTTGTGTTTCTTTTCCTATTTATTCGAGACTATCTCCGAAAACAGGTGAGTTTTCAACATTTTATGATGTTGTTTCTGATTTTGGTCGCCTTTTTGGGAATTCTTCTTGAAGTGTTCAACGTGAGTAAAATCTACATGTGTTTCGTTATGATTCTCTACATGGGGGTTTTCGGCGTCACGCTTCTGATGCGCGGATGGCGTAAAAACAGCATGCTCGCATTCAACGGTGGGCTTCTGACCTGGGCATTGCTGATTGGTCTGCGTTTCTTCGATGCCAAGATCGGACTTCAGGGCCGGGCAATCGCTTTCATCGTGTTCGGTCTGGGGTTCATTTGCGCCAATCTTTTCTTTTCTTATAAGCTCGGCCGGATCAAATCCACGGAGGTGAATCATGCGGAACAGTGATAGAATCCGTCTGGTATGTTATGTTCTGGCCGTGGGCGCGGCCCTCGCCTATCCCATCACGAAAATCCTTTCGTTTGAGTACCCCTCCGTTCCGCCGAAAGTCTATCTGTTTGAGACGAAAATCTACGATCCGTACGATCCCATGCGCGGGCGGTATGTACGGCTCAATTTAAATCAGAATGAGGTTCGTCTTCCAAATAAAAACATTGAATTGATGATAAGGCGTTCCTCTGATCGTCGCTGCTATGCCGTGCTTGAGAAAAATGCGGACGGAACGGCTAAAATCGTTGATTTGGTGACGGACATCAAACAGATTCCGGTCGGAAAGGATTTTCTCTGGGTTTATTATTATTACTTCAAACGAGATTACGATGAGAAAATTCACAAACAGAAAGAAACCGGTGTTCATGTCATCCAACTGCCGTTTGATCGTTTTTATCTGAACGAAAAACTTGCGCCTGAAGCGGAACAAACAATCAGCGAAGGTACCCGCCGCGGAAAAGTGCTTGTTCAGGTGAAAGTTTATCAAAACGGGAATTTTGCGCTGGACGACCTGCTTGTGGACGGCCAGCCCATTCTCGAACGGCTCCGGGGAAAATAGGCAAAGTAATCGCCCGTCGTAAAAACGGAAAAAGAAAAACGCCGCATTTCTGCGGCGTAACTTCAAGCTTAAAATGGCATCCCCAATGGGAGTCGAACCCATGTTGCCGGGATGAGAACCCGGTGTCCTAGGCCACTAGACGATGGGGACAAGCCTCTGACATGGTGACTAATATAGTTCGTTTCCGGGAAATGTCAACCCCGGAACATTTGAATTATAATTTTTTGAGGATCGCGGAACCGAAGGGAGGCAGTTCGAACGCCCCCTGCCGTTCCGTTCCGGTCGCCATGCAGCGGAAGGTTCCCGGCGGAAGATTCACGTTCCGGTTTTCCCCCGTGTAATTGTAGACGAACAGCCAGTCGGTTTCGCCGTCCGAGCGCAGGGCGGCGGAGATTCCTTCGTTGCCCTGTTCCGGCAGGACCGCCTCGATGCCGAGTTCGGCCGCCAGCCCGGAATAGAAAGCGGAGAGGAACGGTTCCTTCGTCCGCGCCGCAATGTAGTACGCCTTCCCGGCGCCGAACCGGTTGACGGTGACGGCGGGCTCGCCGGCGATGAAGTCCTGCTCGTAGACGGCCAGCGCTTCCGCGCCCCGGAGGTGGATGCGTTCGGCGTAATCGACCACTTCGAACACTTCGCCCTTGAACCGCAGCGACTGACGGTTAAATGACGGAATTCCGCCGACTTCCTCGTTCCAGATGCCGAAGAGCTCCATCAGCCCGTCGCCGGGCCAGCCGCCGAGGAAACAGCGCGCCGCCTCGTCCTCGTAACCGGAGAGATAGGTCATGACCAGGGTTCCGCCGTTCGAAACGAACTCTTTCAGCCGGTCCGCGACGCCCGGTTTGAGCAGGAAAAGCATCGGGCAGACCAGCAGCCGGTATTTGGAGAAGTCCGAAAGGCTCTCGATCACGTCGAGCGGAATGTTGCGGGTCCACAGGGCCCGGTAGTTCTCCATGACCGTCTGGGTGTAGGCTTTCTGTTCGAGGCTTCCGGGCCCGGAGGCGGTCCTGAACGCCCAGAGGGAATCCCAATCGAAAACGACGGCGGCTTCCGTCGGATATCCGCTGCCGCAAAGTTCGCCGCATTTCCGGTAAATCGCGCCGAGTTCCGCCACATCGCGGAACACGCGGGTTTCGGAGTGTCCGACATGGTCGACCACCGCGCCGTGAAATTTCTCCAGGTTTCCGTGACTTTTCCGCCATTGGAAATAGAGGGTGCCGTCCGCACCGTGGCCGATGGCGTCGAGCTCTTCGAGCCTGTGCTGGTTGGGGCGCTTGAGCGGGTGTCCGGGCTGCCAGTTGGTTGCGCTCGGCGCGGATTCCATGATGAGAAACGGCTTGCCGTTCTTCATCGCGCGGTGCTGGTCGTGGCGCATCGAAATTTCGCTCAGGATCAGCCGGAGATCGGGCTGGGTTCCCCACGGCGGATAAACGTCGTCGGAGATGAAATCGCAGATTTCCGCCACTTTCCAGTAATCGAGCCCTTCGAAGAAGCCCATCATATTGGTGGTGGCCGGGATGTCCGGGTTGAACTGTTTTACCGTATCGACTTCGAACTTCATGAAGTCGCAGCATTGAACGGTGGCGAACCGCATCCAGTCGAGCGTGTTGCACTCCGAGCCGCCCCAGGGGGTGATCTCATCCCAATCGGTGTTGATATGGCTCCAGAAGGAGTTGCTCCAGGAGCGGTTGAGGGTTTCGAGCGTTCCGTAACGCTCCTTCAGCCATTCGCGGAACTTCGCAATGCAGAGGTCGCAATGGCAGCTCCCGCTGTATTCGTTGGAGATGTGCCAGGCGGCGAGGGCGGGGTGGTTGCGGTAGCGTTCCGCCAGCTTCGAGTTGATCTTTGCGAGCTCCTCCCGATAGACGGGGGAGCTCCAGCAATGATTGTGCCGCCGATGATAGGGTTCCCGGAGCCCGTGTTCATCCACCCGGCAGATTTCAGGATGCGCCTTTGCCAGCCAGGCGGGTTTCGCGCCGCTCGGCGTGGCGAGGATGACGTGAAACTGATGCTCGGCCATGCGGTCCATGATCCGGTCGAGCCAGTCGAAATGATAAACGCCGGGAGCCGATTGGAGCGCGGTCCAACTGAAGATTCCGACGGAAAACGTGTTGCATCCGGATTTTTCCATCAGCTCGAAGTCGCGGTCGATGATCTCCGGGGTGTCGAGCCATTGATCCGGGTTATAATCTCCGCCGTGGAGCATTTCCACCGCGTTCCGGATGATTGGACCATACTTCTTCATTGTCATCTCCCAGCTTGGTTGAATCGTTATTTTCTATAAGATACCACGTTTTGCCGGGAAACAAATATGATGTTTGGGGAAATCGGATATGTTTTTCGGTAATCGTACAGATTTAGTAAAATCGTTATTTTTTGAGCTTAAAAATAAAAATATCGGGTTAATAACGGAAGAGTGACGGAAAATTAATTTAGCAATCGGTCGATGCGTAGGAGAGGGAATGCATCAGATCGGCGGATTTCATCAGGCAGCGGGGAAGATGGAAGAACCCCTTCCACTTGCCGCCTTTCAGAAGATTGTTGACTTCGCCGCGCCGGTCGAGATAGCCGAACCATTCGCCGTATTCGGGGTCGGGAAAGTGACTCCACATCCACCCGTCGATCGTCTTGAAATGATTCAGGAACCGTTCCTCGCCGGTCAGCTTGTAGGCGTACAGCGCCGCAATGACCGCTTCGTTGTGGGGCCACCAGAGTTTCATGTCGTGCTGGAGCTCGAGATGGGGCTTGCCGAGCGCGTCCATGAAGTAGAAGATCCCGCCGTATTCTGGGTCGGTTCCGAAACGGAACAGCTCGTCGATGAATTCCCCGGCCTGATGAATCAGCGCCTTGTCGCCGATCCGCTCCGCGTATTGCAGGACGAACCACATCGATTCGAGGCCGTGACCGGGATTGACGAAGCGGCCTTCGCAGCTTTCCAGATCGAACGTGCCGTCTGGATTGACATTTTCGAAGATCACTTTGAGCTCGGGATGATGGAACATCCGCATCACCGTACGCACCGCGCGGTCGGTTTCGGCGTCGAATTCGTCGCTCCCCAGGCATTCCTTCATGACGCTGCCGAGATTGGCCAGAATCATGTAGGACCCGAGGCTGAGCCGCTGCGGAGTGCCGGGCAGCAGCTTGTTCCATTTCCCCTTCGGATTGTCCAGGCGACGGATGTAGCTGCGCATGGCCGAGCGCGCTTCCTCGCGGTAGCGCTCCTCTCCCGAGGCGGCGAACAGCGCCGCCGCTCCCATTGCGGCGAAACAATCCGAAAAAATGCTGTACGGAGCCGCGACCGGTACCCCTTTCCGGTTCAGGGCGAAGAAGTAGCTGCCGTCTTCCGTCCGTCCGTGGCGGTACAGAAACTCAAACCCGTCCTTCGCCAGCGGAAGAAATTCGGGATGCCCTTCGCCGAAGCGGCTACGGGAAAGTTCGGCGAACATGTAGACGATACGCCACTGCATCCACATATATTTAGTCGTATCATAGACGGCGCCGTCGCGGTCGAGCATGGTGAAGTATCCGCCGAATTCGCGGTCGACGCAGTGTTCCTGCCAGAATGGAATCACGTTTTGCGTCAATTCCCGCTCATAACGTTCGATAACCGGTATCCAATTCATGCGAATCCTCAAAGTTGAACCATTTTAGCCAGCGACAGCCATTCTGCCCGGCATCTCTTCTTCGCGGAAAAAATCAATCCCAGTTTCTGAGCCGGGAACTGCCGGAGATGCGGATGCCGGAAGTATCGAGTTCGCCCCGGTACTTGAGGGAGGAACCGCCGGAAAGATCGCCTTCCAGTTTCTCACTCACTTCGATCTTCAGCTTCGAAGCGCCGGAAACGTCGATTTCGGCCTTCTCGGCCAGAACGACTTCGGCTTTTGAGGCGCCCGAAAGCCTGACGTAAAGCTGGTGAGCCACCCCGCGCAGTTTGGAATTGCTGCCGCCGGCAACTTCCAGCTCGGCCGAGCCGAAATCGCCGCCGCATTCGGCGCGGCAGTTCCCCGTCAGCTTGAGGACCAGTTCGCCGATCCTGGCGCCGGGGATCTCGACTTTTCCGCCGTCGGTCGCCTTGCAGACAAACCGTTCGGTCTCGACCGAATCGATCCAGAGCCGGCTCTTCCCCATGGTTTTAACCTGCGCCGGAACGCCGGTGGTAGTGAGCTCGATGGTCATCGGGGATTCCGGCCGCTTCTTGCCGGTATAACGGATCAGGAGCCCGTTGCGGACATGCTCCACCTTCACATAACGGGCGAAAGCCGGGTCGATTTCGATCTGGCAACGGTTCTCGGTCGCACGGCATTGCAGATGCGTCTCCCAGCTTCCGGCGATCGACAGGGATTCCAGTTTGGAAAACGGATATTCCAGGAGATTCGGCGTTCCCCCTACATCATCTTCCACCGTTGCGGGAACGGGAAATTCCTCCGACACCGGGTCGGAAACCGGGTCCGCCATTCTCGGCGGAATCGGGCGGTGGGCGGGCGCCTCGGCATCCTCTTTCCGCTGTTTGACCAGCAGGATGAGCACGATAATCAGAATTGCTCCGCCGATCAGCCAGAGCGGAGTCACCATGCAATCGATCGCTCCCACCATATTGAACCTCCTCATGTAAAACCCGTAAAAATCGGACTTTCTCCCCTGTAATATAGTGCCCGTCGACCGCTTTCCCAATCGTGTTTCCAAAATAATAGAAAAAAAATCGGTTTTGAGCAGCCGGAAAAACGGCAAAAATGGTTTGGAAATGAAAGGAGAAGGAGAATCAATTCCAGTTGAAATACAGAACCACCACCACTATTGTTGGAACGGCTTCGCCATGGCGGCAAACCACGGCGGACCGCGCGGATGGCGTGGTAGACATCACCCCCACGTTCAGATTTGAAAACTCCTGTTGCGAGGATAAGGGTTGACAATATTCTGATGTTCGGGCAGTCGTTGTGGCGAATGCCGAAATCAACCAACAGGAGAATCTCCATGATGAAAAATGAAACTATCTGGCGCAGTTCTCTTCCCGCCGGAATCGGCGGGAAAGTCCTCGATGCAGTCAATATCCTGACTGTGGAACGGGGATTGATCCGCTTTTTCGAAGAATTGCGGATTCTTCCCGAATATGAACGCATCCGTTACGGCGCTCTGGAGCCGGATGAAGTCGGCATCGGCATTTCGCTGTTCGACAGCTCCTCCGGCGACAACTCCTGCCTCCGCCTGGAATTTTCGCTCTGGGGGAGAAGCATCCGGCACGAGGAGTTCCGAACCCGGTTCGGCAAATTGCCCGGCCGCCTGCCCAAAGGCGAAGCGCAGATATGTCTGCCCGGAGGCAGCCGCCTGGTGTTCAACCACCTCGCCGCGCCGCTCGGCATCGTCTTTGAAGCGGAATATCTGTTCGGAATCCGGGTGGTCAACGGTTTTCTGTTTCTCGAAGCGGAACTCGATCTGCTGGAATCAACCTTCCATATGGACGACGCGCCCACTCTCAACGAACTGATCGTCGAAGACCGGCGCCTTCCCCTGCTCGCTTTGGAACGGGCCGCGGGAATCTATCTCAGGGGAAGGCTGAAAGCTCCCCTCGAAGTGGAACTGGATTCGCTCTCTCCGCTGCGACGGCGCGGCGGCGCGGAGCTCCGAATCCGGGTCAACTCGAACTCCTCCTCTCCGGAAGAGCTTGCTTCGCGCTTCCCGATCCTCCGCCCCGAATTCCCGGACCCGGAGACCGCACCCCTGGCGATCCTCCCGGACGCCGCAACCAAGGAGTACCTGACGTTGCTTTGCGTCTATTGAAACGACCGGAGCACCAATTCCCGCTCTTCCGGAGTCAGGCCGAATTTTAAGAAAATTCTGTCCTCGAACCTCTCCTCTTCCAAGAGAAGCCATTCGTGGATTTCGGAAGTGGAGAGCAAGGGGAACGGCAGACGCTCCAGATCCTTTCGCAAAATCTTGCAGACGGAGAAACGTTTCCGGAAAAGATAACCGGTCAGTCGGGAATTCAGAAAACGTGCCGTCAATTCAACTGGCCACCCCGGCAATTGCGGAATCAGCAGATTCGCACTGTTCAACGTCAGCATTCCTTCCCGGTCAACCGCGCAGATCGGACGGTCGGCGATGAAGCGATAGACGATTTTAGGGGTTGCACGAAAAAATCGTTCCGGTGCGTTCTGCTGCAATTTTCCCGGCCGCAGCCAGCGCCGCGGCGGCTGCAGCCGGTTCGGCAGGATGTCACGGCCACACAGGATCGGACGGCTCTCCGGCTCCGGTTCCGAAGCGAGAAGCCGCATGTTGTCGCCGGTTACAATGCCGAGCGCCCATTCGGCATTTCCGGCCAGCGTGTGATGCGGAACCAGGCTGATCTTCTCGATCAGCGCCCGGTCCGCTGTTGTGATTTCAGCTTCTATGGCGTATTCGTCCCGCTCCGCCGCATGGAGCTGGCGCTGAATGACTTCTCCGTCGCACCGCACGATCCGGAAGGTGTGATCCTCGCTCGGAGGAGCATTGACCGCATCCAGGCGAACGACGGAAGTGAATACCCCGGAAAAACAGCGGCCGAGCAATTCCACCGTCTCGATCCGGCACATCTCCAAAAGCGTCTTCCGCAACGGAGCATGGGTCCGGATATTGAGCGCCGCCTTCGGCAGCAGAAAGGAAAGCCTGCCCTCCGGCGCCAGAAAACGCAATGCCTGGCGGAGAAAACGGGTGAAACTCTCCTCCTGCCCGCTCTTATCCGCCCCCCACGGCGGGTTGGTGGCGACCAGCTCGAAATGACCGTGCTCCTCCCGCAGAATCCGCCCGGCCAGCGCGTTCCCCCGGAAAATGTTCGGCGTGAATTCCACATCGGGAAACGCCAGCAGCAGGTTGATCCGCGCCAGCTCCGCCGCCACCGGATCGCACTCGATTCCATAGATCCGCTCCGGCTCAAGATCAAGCAGCTTCGCCGCCCGAACCAGATAATGTCCGCTCCCGCAGCAGGGATCAAGAAAATTATGCGCACCGGTTCCGAACCGGAGCGCCGCATCCACCAATCCAGACGGCGTGTAATATGCCCCGCGCACCGCACGGTGACCGATCGAAGTCAACGCCTGATGCAGCTCCCCCAGCGATTCTTCGCCCGTCAGAGGCGGAAGCGCCAGAAAAAATTGCAGCGCCCGCAGACCCGGAGCCGTTGAGAGTCTCGCTCCCCACCTCTCCATCACCGCCTGCACCGAATTGCGGAGAAAACCGGCCGGGCAGGCCGCCGCATCCAGCTCCACCTCCCCCGCCGCCTCCAGCCGTTTCAGCGCAGCCAGGTACATGGCGCAATCCAATCCCGGCCGGAGCGAATGGAACGCCGCCGCCGCCTCCCGGTAGGGCCCCCGAAACCGCCGCTCCCGGGAACGGCATTTGTTGGCCCGGCTCGTCAGTTTCGAAATCCCGGAGAGGCGAAACGCACTCACCGTCTCCGGCAGAAAACGGTATGGTTTCTCCTTGTCCGGTATCACTATCTCCAGGCGAACCCAATTCCGAAGTGTCGCCGTCGAAATGCGCAACCGGTCCGCGGCCTCCCGCAGCCGCAAATATCGGCTCTCTTCCGCTTTCGCCTCCGCTTCCTCGGCCATCGAATTCATCAGTCGCTCCCCCCTTAATCCGTTTTCCAGAATAATATAGGTCTCGCCCCGTTTTTTATCAATACCGGTCATGTGAAAAAATAAGGGTCGTGGGAATCAGAGGGGCGCTTCGCCCCCCTCCGAACCTCCCCCAGACCGGCAGGGTGCCGGTGCCGGGTACTGGATTCGCATCAAATGCTGCGCATTTAATGCACCGACTAAGAAATTCGGGAGGTCGTGCGGGGTTCCGGAGGGCGCAAAATACCGCTCCGTCGGCACGCCTTTCCGCTTTTTTGCGGAAAGGCGGCTCTCCTCCGCCTGTTTTTGCAGGAGGAATGGGAACCGACCTCAAGACCGTTGCCGGGGAGATGGGTGGTTACGCTCATGTGGAGATCTTTGCGGGGGCTTGGCAGGCCATTTAGTATGATCGATAAGCCCTCGCTGAAGGTTCCCGGCGGTCTGGCGCGGGTTCTCTTGTGCGGGTCATGCCCGGCGTGCGGCCCGAAGCTCGTGCTCGGCTGCCGCCTTGCCCTCGCGTGCCCCTGACCCGGCGCTACCCGCGAAAACGACTTCGCCGCCAAGCGGCCAAGAACGCTCCGCAAGCCTGCCAAGCCCTTTTATCGATCTCCATGCAAGCAGAACTACCGGGTCGTTCTCGCAACGGTCTTGCGCCTCGCAAACCAACCTCCTGCAAAAACAGGCGGAGGAGAGCCGCCTTTCCGCAAAAAAGCGGAAAGGCGTGCCGACGGAGCGGTATTTTGCGCCCTCCGGAACCCCGCACGACCTCCCGAATTTCTTAGTCGGAGCGTCAAATGCGCAGCATTTGATGCGGATCTAGTACCCGGCACCGGCACCCTGCCGGTCGGGAGGGTTAAGGGAGGGCGAAGCGCCTCCCTTGCTCCCGCGACCCTGTAGATAAGGACAGAAAAAAAGCGGTTTCCCGAGGAGGAAACCGCTTTTGGGTGTATCTGACGGGACTTATTTGTCGGTCAGGGCAACCACGCCGGGGAGGGCTTTGCCTTCGAGATATTCGAGGGAGGCGCCGCCGCCGGTGGAGATGTGGCTCATCTGGTCGGCGAGACCGGATTTGTTGACGGCGGAGACGCTGTCGCCGCCGCCGATGATGGAGATGCCGCCGTTGGCTTTGACTTCGGCGACGGCTTTGCAGACGCCGAAGGTGCCGTTGGCGAATTTCGGCATTTCGAAGCAGCCCATGGGTCCGTTCCAGACGACGGTCATGGCTTTGCGGATGGCTTCGGCGTAGAGTTCGGTGGTTTTGGGGCCGATATCGAGGGCCATCCAGCCGGCCGGGATGTCGTCGCCGACGATCTGGGTATTGGCTTCGGCGTCGAACTTATCCGCCGCGACGTTGTCGACGGGGAGGAGGAAGTTGACTTTGAGTTCCTTGGCTTTGGCGATCATTTCCCTGGCATAGTCGAGCTGGTCGACTTCGCAGAGCGAGTTGCCGACGTCGTGACCCTGGGCCTTGAGGAAGGTGTAGGCCATGCCGCCGCCGATGATGAGGGTATCGACTTTGGTGAGCAGGTTTTTGACGACGGCGAGCTTGTCGGAGACTTTGGCGCCGCCGAGGATGGCGACGAACGGGCGGACCGGCTTTTCGACGGCGCTGCCGAGGTAGGCGATTTCTTTTTCCATCAGGAACCCGGCGACGGCCGGCTTGAGGAATTTGGTGATGACGGCGGTCGAGGCGTGGGCGCGGTGGGCGGTGCCGAAGGCGTCATTGCAGTAGAGGTCGCCGTAGGAGGCGAGCTTCTCGGCGAGCTTGAGCTGCTTTTCCTTCATGGCGGCCTTTTTCGCCTGATACTCTTCTTCGGTCATGTCGTCCTTCTTCTTGACCTTGCCCTGCTCTTCCGCGTAGAAGCGGGTGTTTTCGAGCATGAGGACGTCGCCGGGTTTCATGGCGGCGACTTCTTTGTCGGCGTTGGCGCAGTCGGCGGCGAAGGCGACGGGTTTGCCGAGCATTTTGGCGAGGTATTCGGCGACGGGCTTGAGGCTGAAATCGGCTTCATAGCCTTTTTCGGCGGGGCGGCCGAGGTGGCTCATCAGGACGAGGCTGCCGCCGTTGTCGAGGACGTATTTGATCGAGGTGAGGGCGCCGGTGATCCGGGTGTCGTCTTTGATGACCCCTTCTTTGATCGGAACGTTGAAGTCCACGCGCATGACAACGCGCTTGCCTTTGAGATCGACGTCGCGAAGCGTTTTCTTATCCATGATTTTCTCTTTCTCTTCGGGATTGGAACCTTTGGGAACAAAAAGGGCGGGCGGCCTATTACCACCCGCCCTTTCAGCGAATCACAAAAACCAGTGATTACTTGGCGATGACGCGGACCATCTCCAGAACCTTGTTGGAGTAGCCCCACTCGTTGTCGTACCAGGAAACGACCTTGACGAAGGTCGGATCGAGCTGGATGCCCGCGTCCTTGTCGAACACGGAGGTACGGGCTTCGCCGCGGAAGTCGGTTGAGACGACCTTTTCCTCGGTGTAGCCGAGAACGCCCTTGAGTTCGCCTTCGCTGGCGGCCTTCATGGCGGCGCAGATTTCGGCGTAGGTCGCCGGCTTCTTGAGCTCGACGGTCAGGTCGACGACGGAGACGTCGGAGGTCGGAACGCGCATCGACATGCCGGTGAGCTTGCCGTTGAGCTGCGGAAGAACCTTGCCGACGGCCTTGGCGGCGCCGGTCGAGGACGGGATGATGTTTTCGAGGATGCCGCGGCCGCCGCGCCAATCCTTCTTGGACGGGCCGTCGACGGTCTTCTGGGTCGCGGTGGCGGCGTGGACGGTGGTCATCAGGCCACGGACGATGCCGAAGTTGTCATCGAGAACCTTGGAGATCGGGGCCAGACAGTTGGTGGTGCAGCTGGCGTTGGAGATGATGGTCTGGCCGGCGTAGGTCTTGTGGTTGACGCCGTAGACGAACATCGGGGTGTCGTCCTTGGACGGAGCGGACATGATGACCTTCTTGGCGCCCGCCTTGAGGTGGGCGGCGGCGGTTTCCTTGTCGAGGAAGAGGCCGGTGGATTCGATGACGACGTCGGCGCCGACTTCGTCCCACTTCAGGGTGGAGGGGTCCTTCTCGGCGGTCAGGCGGATCTTTTTGCCGTTGACGACGAGCGTGTTGCCTTCGACGGCGATTTCGCCCTGGAAGTTGCCGTGGACCGAGTCATACTTGAGCATGTAGGCGAGGTAATCGGGATCAAGGAGGTCGTTGATTCCGACAATTTCGATGTCCTTGCTGAAATTCTTGACCGCAGCGCGGAAGACCATCCGGCCGATACGACCGAAACCGTTAATGCCAACTTTGATCATTTTTGACAATCCTCTTATTGGTGTTTAGGGGTCAGGTATAAAATTATCGATGTTCGTGAAATATAACCCCTGTTTCGGGAAAAGTCAATCGATCAAGGCAGGAATTTCCGGCTTTTGCCGTTGTTTTCCAATGAAATAGCCCCGGACGGCGGAGGGCCGGTTCTGCGCAGACGGTTCTTTTTGAACGCTTCTAGGATAACCCGTTTTCGCGGATCGTCGTCGGTGGGAGGAGGGGTTTTCGGTTCACCCTCCTGTTTTCTGCAATGCTCCTTATCTGGTCGGCGGTCCGTTTTTCCGGAGTCCGGCCAATCCGCTCAAAGATTTGCCGTGTGATGAGGCGGCACTTTCATAAATAACGGGGAAACGACGGATCATTTTGAGCTCGATCCGTCGTTTATGGCCGTATTTTCTTCGTTTGCCGAGTCCATTCGGCAAAATCACGGATGAAGATGGATCAGTTTGACTTCGAACGGAGTCAATTCCATTTCTCGCCCGAGATCGATATCGGCCTGATTCCAGAGATCACGGCCGGTTCCGTGGAACTCTTTTTCTTCGTCTTTGAGTCTGACTTTGCGGCTGTCGCCGCTCAAATTGACGATGGAAAGACAGCCGGATGCCAGGCGGCACTCCACCTGAAGATCGGGGGCGGATTCTCCCCAGGCAACGGGGCCGGAGAAGAATTTGACGTACCCCTTCCAATCCGCATCGACGATCACCTCGCCTTTTCCGCAGCGCGTCGTGCCGGGAGTGGCGAGGGCGCGGCCGAACTCTCCGGACAGTGCCGGCTTTTTTCCATAGTAGTCGCTCCAGGCGGCGGGGGCGGTCAGCCAGAGGGTTCCGCCGTCGGCAACCCATTTTTCCAGTCTTTCGGCGCTCCTGCGCGGAATGTCCTGCAGCGTGCCTGCGGCGACCATCCGGATTCCTTTCAGGTCATCAAGCCGTTCCGGATAGAGAAAGCGGACCCCGTGCGGATTGATTCTCAAGAACTCGTAGACAGCCTCAAGCGGCTTGAGATATTCGTCGCCCCGAATCAGGTGGGCCCGTTTGTCGTAATAGATCCGGACGGAGCCCCCGTCGAGCTGCTGAAACGGAACCAGCACCGGATAGAGCATCCGCATCCGGCAGGACGTTCGTCCGACCGCTTCCAGCCCATTGGGATAACGGGAGAATGACTGCGAGTGTCCATAACCGGGGCTGTCCCAGTCCGCCCTGGCCCCGCGCCAGATACAAGCGGACTGGATTCCGCGGGCAACCCCCTGAAACATGCGTTGCGCCAGATACGCGGCATTGGAGGTATATCCGTCGCGCAGAAAATGCCATTCCGGATTCACCACTGGGAGATTCGGGAACAGGCTGCGCAGATGATCCATCCACATCGCCTCGCCGCCGTCGGTCCCAGACACGTTCTGTCCGAGCCGGATATTATTCTGCTCATCGAGCATTTGATACCCGATTCCGTGCATTAATTTGACCCACACCTGCTTTTCGGGCAGGGAAGCGAGAAGCGTACCCCGGAGAAATCCGTAGAATTCGCTCACTTTAAGACTCATAAACGTCTCCCAATCCACTTTCGCGCCGGAAGATTGCCGGCCAAGGTTGAAGACAGTTTTCAGATCGATGTCGTCAAAAGAGGCAAACCGGCTGCTCCACGCGGTGTTCAAATTCGCGACGGTTCCATATTTTTCTTTCAGCCAGGGGCGGAATTCCCGCTGGAAGTCGACGGACTCGGCCGTCACCTGGTAACCGGGTTCGTTCGCGGTGCCGAGGCTGACCAGAAACGGCTTGTCTTTCAATCGGGGTATGATCGCACTGTACATGCGGCGAAACGCCTCTTTCGCCTCTGGAGCCAGGACGTTCCAATTGAAATTGCCGTTCGTCGCAGATGGAGTCCGGGCCCCCTGCAAATCCGGCGGCAGCGTCTTGCAATAGTGAGAGGAAAGCAGCAGATTTGCGGCAAGGCCGTTTCTCCGGCAATTCTCCAGATAAGCGGCAAGGAGCTCCTCGCAGTCGGCGAATTTCGACGGACGTAGGAAAAGATCGCTCTTGGCGGAGATGCGTTTATTTTGCCGGCTTTCAAAATTAAGCCAGTCATCCATATTGGTTTCAACGACCACCGTATTGAACCCGAGGCGCGGTGCGCAGGTGCTCCAATCCGAGGCGGGAATGCCGGTCAGCGGCCCGATAAGCAAAATGGGTTTGCCGTTCTGGCGGATCACGCCGCTTTCCCAGACAAGCGGAAGCGTCGGATCATAAGGAGTCACCGGTTCTTCCGCCAGCCGCTTCGATCGATATGCGCTCAACTCGGCATCCACGCGATCGAGCATGGTGGCCACATCGCCGAGTTCGCCGACGGCGATGCGAAATTTCCGCTGCCGGTCGAAATCGTCCGGTATGAAGTGATCCAGGAAAAGCCTTGCCGTCGTCAGTGTAATCCCCGGCAATTCAGCCTGAATGCCGGACGCGGAGAGCTCTATGTGTTCCTTTTCCAGCCCGGCAAGACGGGCAAGCAGGGCCAGCCGTCGCTCTTCGGTCTTCTGTTTCGAGAAGAATTCGACTTCAAACGGTTTTTGCGGCAAAGCGAGCACAGCGCCGGACCTGCCGTCCAGAATCCTGGGTTCGAGTTTGCAAACGCCCTCTCCGAACAACTCGACGGGATTGTCGAATTCGACGCGGATGACGGTGAAAGGCGGCCTCAGTTCGACCATTTTTCGGCTGGTTCCGCACAGAAGCTCCGCTTCCCGGGGGGATTCCACAGCAAGGTCCAGCTGTAACGTCATTTTGTCGCCGTCGGCGAGTTCGGAGGGGCCCGGATTTCTCAGCACTCCGGCGACGACCGGGAGGGTCGTTTTCAGTTTCTCTGTCGGAACATCCAGCCGCTGTTCCGGCGTCGGAACAAAGCGGATCGCCCCGATCAGCATTTTATGTTCGACCAGATGTGGAACATTCTGATTTCGGGAATTGAAGTCGAATCGGAGCGTGTCGGTGGTTTTTCTGGATTTTTTGAGCGGAATCCGTACCGTATTCCAACAGTTGGGTTCCAATTGAAGTGTGATATCCGACCATGTGCAGGGCAGCTGACCGAACCCTTTCTGGCTGCCGAAACGGGCGGTGATCGGGAATTCATATTTCTGAAACGGATAGATGTCGATTTCCACCTCATCGGCACCGACGATGCCGATCGGAGGTTCCAGATGGTATTGCCACCCGACCCAGCCCGGGGCTTTCGGATTCTTCGTATCCAGCCGGCAGGAGAACAGCACGCCTTTCCGGTTCGGATTGTCAGGCCAGGGGGCGGGGACCGCTTTGAGCAGATGCCCGCCGGTGCTGCCGAAACTTTTCCAGCCGGCGGCGTCGCTCATATTGAGCACGAAATCCGGGTAGACCATGCCGTCGCGGAAAAGAGCGGATTGTTCAGGATAACTGCAGTCAATCCGAATGCCGCCGCCGTTTTCGGCCGCATTCGCTCCGAGAAACCAGCCGGTAGAAAAGAGGCAGACGGCAACGACCCGGCAAAGAGATGAAACTCTCATAACGATTCCTTGTTCGAGAAGAGATAATTACAGTGCGGAAAAGCGCTGATAAACATATTGCGCCCGGGGAAATGAGCTGGTCTGCCCCAGCATGATGTACTGAGACAGCGGGATTGTGGCCGTGCCGGCGACGGAAGCCCGCGCCCCATCCTGATACATGGCGACATGACCATCCGGGAACAGGACATTCCACTTTTTCCCGTGAGCAAGATTGGCGAGCTGGAGGGTATCCGTCGCGATATCGTAAGCCAGCGCCAGGTGTTTTTGCTGCATATATTGGAGCGTAGGCCGGAACAGCCAGCCGCCGCGCGAGCTGTCCCAGGCCGGCAGGCTGTCATACCCCGCCGATCGGCTCGACGTATCGGGCAGATTCCGGTATGCGGAATAGGAGCGTTCCACCTGAGCCGGACAATACAGACTTGCCTCACTGGTGTAACGTCCGGAAACCAGCAATCCGAGGTTGTCGTTGTTTTTCGTGTACCGGTTGAAAGTCAGCCGACTGTTGGCCGGGGTCGCGCTGAGAGCTGAATGGGGAAGATAGTCCTTGAAATCAGCCGCATAGGCATTGAGCGCCAATCCGATCTGCCTGAGATTCGAGCTGCACGATGTGATTTTAGCCCGATCCCTGGCCTGATTCAGTGCCGGCAGCAGCATCGAGGCCAGAATGGCGATGATTGCAATCACAACAAGCAATTCGATCAGCGTAAAAAGTCTCCGTCTCATGTGGTTCTCTCCTATTTGGTTGCCGCCGCTTCAGGCGAAGTGGAATTACGTATGGCCAGTTCGGGAACGATCGTCAATGGTTCTGGCATCGGATTGGCCGGGTTGATCGCATGCATCAGCACCTGCACCGTGTGAACGGCAATCGGCTTGATCGGCAGGCGGATCGAGGTGAGCGGCGGCGAAGTCATCGCCGCGAGCGGGGAGTCGTCGTGACCGATGATCGACATCCGCTCCGGCAGCCGGATGCCGCGGGCGTTCGCCCACTGGATCAGCCCGGCGGCGATGGCGTCGTTGCCGGCCAGAACCGCGGTCGCGTCGCTGCCGAACAGGGCTTCGCCGGCTTCGACTCCGGACTGCATACTTCCGCCCGGCGCGGGGATAATCAGCGGAGGCGACTTCCGCAGTGCCATCTCTTCGCGGTAAGCGGCCAGGCAGGGGTCCTCCGCGCCGTGCCGCGCCCGGGTTTCTGCGGGGATGATCGCGATCCGGCGGTGCCCGAGTTGTTCCAGATAGGCGATGGCGGCGTGGACTCCGGCCGCGAAATCGATCACCAGCGGCGCTTCACGGTGGCGGCGGTAGGTGACCAGGGGGATGCCTCCGGCCAGTTCCTGCGCCTCCTCTTCGTCGAGTTCGGGGAGCGTGTTCAAAATGCCGTCCACCATGCCGTTCGAAAATTTCGCCAGCAGCGTGCGGCCGTCGTCCAGCCGGTCGGTGCTGCCCAGCACCATCTGAATCGAGTGGAGCGACAGCTCCCGCCCGAACTCCTCCAGGAGTCTCGTCGTATGCGGGTTGCTCAGGCTGTCCACCAGCACGCCGACCAGGCCGGTCTGCCGCGTGTTCATCACCTGCGCGGCGAAGTTCGGGCGATAGCCGAGCTCCTCGATGGCGCGCTGCACCCGGCTGCGCACTTCGCTGCTGATCCGCCGCTTTCCGCTCAACGCATGGGAGACCGTACTTTTGGACACGCCAAGGTAGTTCGCCACATCCGCTATCGTCACATGTTCGCCCATGATCGCTTTCCGCTCCTGTCAAAACTTTTTCAAACCGGTTTGATTATATTATGGCAAACCGGTTTGATTTTGTCAAGACCCGAAGCGGAAAAAAGTGAAAAAAAAGAGGGAAATCGATCGAAAATGCGCCGATTTGCGGCCCCCGGGGGTGGCCGGCGGCCGACTGTCGCTCACTGTGCCGGCGTTGGGCTGCTAGTCGGCGGGTGTTCTCGGGCTGGCAGTTCAATCCATGACTGATGGCGGGATGGTAATATAATGCAAACCATTTGATATCAGCTGCTTTTCGGTATGATTCATCTTCCGGTTTCCTTGGTTCTGGCAAAAATCGGACAGGGATTTGTGGCAGAATCTGTCGGTGCGGTCTTGACTGTGGACGGAAAATCCTTCATACTAATAGACAAACAGAGGATTTGATCATGTTCAGGATTCCTTTCAAAAACATCGCCCACGAGAGCGGCCTCAGCGTGCGGACGCTCTACCGGGTGATGAACAACGATGCCTGCGTCACCGACAGCACCCGCCGCCGCGCGGTGCGGGCGCTCAACAAATTCGGCTACACCTGCCTCGACCAGAGACGAAGCCGGACGATACTGATCAATGTCGCCCGCAATGCGACTTTCCGCCAGCCGCTGGCGCTGGCGCTGCTCGGCGCGTTCTCCCCGGAGTGCAACATCGCATTGAGCGACAGTGAAAATGAAGAGACCGCCTTCCTCAACGCGGCGGCGACCGCCTCGGTTCTGATTTCGCTGGAACCGATTCCGGCCGCGTCGATGAAAAAACTGCGCTATGTGAACCCCGGCTGCGTCGTCATCCACCTGCTGCTGGGCGGCGGCGGAGACCTCGCCATCGATTCGAACGATTTTCTCGGCGGAAAACTCGCCGCCGATCACCTGTTCGGCCACGGGCACCGCCACGTGGCGGTGGTCACTCCGCTCAATCACCCGAATTACGTGGACCGGATGCTGGCGTTCCAGGCGCAGATGCGCTACCGCGACCCCGGTGTCAGAATCGACGTGGAGAACGATTACCACGTCGGCTCGGAGGGTCCGGAGGAGTTCTGGACGCGTTACTTCCGGCGGACCCGGCAGCTGCCTTCCGCCATTTTCTGTCCGCTCGGGGGGCTTTGCGACCACTTCCCCTACTATGCGGAGAAATTCGCCTCGCTCTCGGTGCCAGGAGACATCAGCATCGTCGGCTACAACCGCCCCGAGGAGCGCGGGGTCCACACGCTGTTCCAGCTGGACTGCGTGGTATTCGACCTCAAAAAACTGATCGACTGCTGCAAATATTATGCGCTGAACCCGCCGCTTTCCGGAATCGACGGAACCGTTCATACGCTGATCGAACCCCAATTGCTCATCCAAGGAAGCGTCCGAAACCTCAAGGAGGAAACCAAATGAGAAGAGAACACCGGCAATCGGCCCGCCCGACAGGAAATTTCACACTGATAGAACTTCTGGTTGTGATCGCGATCATCGCGATTCTCGCCGCCATGCTGCTGCCCGCCCTGAACCAGGCCCGGGAACGGAGCAAACAGAGCAATTGCATCTCGAACCAGAAAAATATCGGTTCGTTTGCCATTTTCTACGCCAATGACAACCACGATTACATGCCTCCTGCCTGCCGCGATGCGGGCGGCCCCACTTCCGGCGGACGGCGCCAGCAGATTCTGACGATCAAATCCGAACATTTCTCCATCGGGTGGCTCTACGCGATGGGGCCGTACTGGGGCGCCGCCAGTACGTGGCAACTGACGAAATTCAGCCCCGTCTTCACCTGTCCGTCGGGCGTCGACGACTCCTATGCTCCGGCGATCAGCGGAGTGCTATATCCGACGAGCAACTATGCCTATACGACACGCCTGGGGTCTGTTTATACCGACAAGGATCTCATGCGCAAAATCTCCAACTGCCGGTCGGCCTCCAAGGCGGGCTATCTGATTGATCTCGACGTGAAATTGCAGAACAACGGCACCTACGATGCGATTTATCCCTACACCGCCTGCGACGCGATCTACCTGCCATCCAAGTTCCTCCGTCATGGATTGAAAGTGAACATTCTTTATGCCGACGGGCATGCCGCCTCCCGCACCTATGCGAACCTGAAGACGCCGGAGGGCGGTGTCTATCCTCTCGGCTGGGCCGATTCCGGCGAGAAGATCTGGCGATAACCGGCAACCGGGAAAGAATTCAGGATATGAAAATCGCGATTGGAATGCTTCTTCTGCTTCTGGCCCTGGCGGGCGGAGCGGCGGAACTTTACAGAAACGGCTTCGAGGAGAACAATGACGTCGCCTTTTACGCCGTCTGCGCGCCCGGCTGGATCGGGGACCTCAAGAGAGCGGAGAAGGAGAGATTGATCAAGGTTCACCGCGCGGGGCTCTCCGAGTTCGGAGAGAAAAACCACGACGGGGTTCTCTCCTATGCGCTCGACCTCTCGCTGCTCAAAGGGGATGACAAATGGGGTCCGTCGTGCATGTTCCGCGGCGGGAAATTCCAGGTTCCGGTGGACCGCCCCCTCTGGCTCAGCGCGTACATCTATCCGGAGGAGCTTCCGCCCGATGTCACCGTCGATATGGGAATCGTCTTTACGTTTGAGAAAGACGGGAAGCGGGTCGGCGGCAGCCTGCCGGTTCCCGCGCTGGGACGGAACAAAGATCACTTCCTGGTCTATTGCGCCGACATCCGGGATATCCTCAAAGACCGTTTCCAAAACGTGATTCTGGAGGGCTGGATGGTCCGCCTTCACTCGCGAAAGCCGTTCCACGGCCAGCGCGTCCGCCTGTTTCTCGACGATGTCGCGCTCGGCGACGCGAAACCGGACGTCACCCTCTCCGGCCTGAGCGGAGAACGCCTCGGGAACGATGTCCGGAAAAACGCCGCCGATCCTTATATCGTCGATTACACCTCGCTGTATCGGGAATACCCGGAAGATGCCGCCAACACGGTGTTCAACGGCAGTTTCGAACTGGGGCTGAAAGACTGGTACCCCCGCGCGACGCGCCTGGGCGAATCGCTGGAATTGCCGGACCCGGCGGAACTGTTTCGGGTGCAGGCGGAAGAAGGCGCGCCGGACGGGAAGCGGGCTTTCGCGGTCACCCGGAACGGCAAGCCCTCCAACATCATCCTGAGCGGGCGGCCGTATAAAATCGAGGATGGGAAAGATTATGTGCTCTCATTTTATGCCAGGGCGTCCAGGGACGGAGAGGTGCTGCGGGTCAACTCCTCCGACGTCAAGCTGGCGACCGGCTGGCGGCGGTACGTCCTCAATCTGCCGGGGATCAAATGTTATGAAACATGGCGGGGAAAAAAATTCCCGGGGCGTTTCGATCTCGTGTTCCGGAATTCCGGCGACGCCGATCTCGCGTTTGATGCGGTCCAGCTTCAGAAAGCGCCGTTGACCGGATACGTCGGCTCCGGCATTCTGGAAATCGCTGCAAAACCGCACACCCCGTTCGGTCTTTACGCGGCAGACGGCAAACCCGAATTCGAGGTCGAATACTTCAACTCCGGCGACCGGAAACGGACGGGCAAATTGACCTGGGAATTGAAGGACCACCAGCACCGGGTGCTCGAGACCGGCGAGCGCGAGATTTCCGCCGGGCCGCAAAGCGGCGGTTCCATTACGATTCCGACCGCTGCCGCGGTCAACTTCTGCAAGCTGTTCGTACGGTTTTCGGCCCCCGGCCAGCCGGAGCAGAGCGTCACCGCCTCCGCCGCGAGGATTCCGGACCTGACGAAGATCAAAGGCAACGAATTCTTCGGGCATTGCGCGCTGGAGGGCGGCAACCCGCCGAACCTGAAATACACGCTCGAGTTGAACCGGAAACTCGGAATGAGCTTCGCCATGGTCTACCACCTCAATCACCCCCGCGCGCCGAAAACCTGGCGGGAGGACAATCCGATTTTCCGGCAGCTGGACGATCTGGTCGCCATTTGCGGTTCCTATGGAATGGAGCTCGCCTGGAGCAACTATCAGCCCTTCCCCCCCGATGTGACCAAAGATTCCGAGGGCATTGAAATCGTCACTCCGCAAACGGAGGCCGATGTCCGCGACTACGCCGAGCTCATGGCGAAACGCTACCGGGGGAAAATCCGCGATTACGAATATTTCGGCGAATATCTCAAGGATTCCCTGCCGAAGCAGAGCCGAAACGTGGACAGGCTGGTCCGCGCCGCCGCCGAGGGGCTGAAAAAAGGCAACCCCGATGCGATTCTGATGACGCCCGGCCAGCACCGGATGAATTCGATTCTCACCGTTTTTCCCGCGTTGGCGAAGCTGGGCACCTTTCAGGCGGTCGACCGGCTCTCTCTTCATACCTACGATTTCGGTTCCGGCCTGGCCAGCCACAACATCCTGGAAAGCCTGAAAAAACAGATCGGGAACCATATGCCGGGGATGAAAGTCGTCAACACCGAAGCGGGCACCTGCTCGACGGATGTTCTCTACTACGACGACATCTGCGGCGAAACGCTGAACTACCCGGCCTACAAGACCGAACTGGAACAGGCGGTCTGGGATATTCGCGCCCAGCTGATCATGTTCGGCTCCGGAATTTTCGAAAAGAGCGCGCTGTTCTACTCCTACGAAGGCAATGTGTGCGGCCGGAAATTCTATCACTTCGTCAATCCCGACAACGATCTGTCGCCGCGGCCGGTGTTCCCCGCCTATGCCGCGCTGGTCGGCCGCCTGTCCGGGGCGAAAACGATCGGAGAGTTCCAGCAGCGGGAAAAAAATGGACTCCAGGGGTATCTGTTTGCGAAGGACGGCCGCTATTTCGCCGCGCTTTGGCGGTATACGCCGGATCATGTCCGCCGAAAAACCGTCATTCCGCTCTCTCCGGACCGGGTCAGGGCGCAGGACCTGGTCGGGAATCCGCTTTCGCTGCCTCCCGGCAATCAGGTCGAACTGACTCTGGGGGACGAGCCGGTCTGGCTCGATTTCACGGGCGTGACGGAAGCGGAGCTGCTCAAGGCGCTGAACGCGATTCACGTCGTTCTCGTCGAGCCGCAAATCTCTTTCGATGGAAAGACGCTGACGGTCGAGGTCGCCAATCCCGACGCGGAAACGCTGGCCGGAACGCTCTCTCTGAGCCCCGGTAAAATGACGGAAAAACTCCGGATCGAGCCGGTCGGAGCTCAAAAAGTGACGGTTTCCTTGAAAAAAGAGGAGGCGCTTTCGGCATGGCGGGCCGTCTTTCGGACGGAATCGGGAGAAGAGTTCCAATCCCGCGAAGTCCGTTTTTTACCGGTGGCGAAGGCGGTGGGGCCGGTCGTGATCGACGGGGATCTCCGCGAATACGTCGCCTCCGTTCCGGTTCGCCTCGGCGCGGCGCAGGCGTTTTCCAACTACGGCGCCACGGTGAAGAACGACCGCGACCTGAGCGCAACCGCCCGCTTTCTTTATGACGGGAAGAATTTCTATCTCGCGGTCGAGGTCGAGGACGACGTGTTCCGTACTCCGAACGCTTCCGCCAACCGGCTGTGGGCCAACGACGCGTTGCAGCTGTTTTTCGTCATGTCCGGAAATCCGAATGCGCTCGGCAGCGACATCGTGGAACTCGCCGTCTCCGATACGGCGGACGGCCCGAAAGTCGCGTTCGGCTTCGGCTCCCGAAGCGGATTTGCGGATTGCACGCCGCATATTTCGCGCAAAGGAGAAAAAACGGTCTATGAGCTTGCCGTTCCCTGGGCGCTTTTGCAGGCGGGCTTCGTTCCCGGCGCCGCGGCTTTGCCGCTTTTCAATCTTGCCGTCAGCGACAATGACGGCAAGCAGCTGCACGGAATCGAGTTTCTGAAGGGCTATGAGAAGTCCCTCCAGATGAATCCGGGAGTGGTCGACAGCAAAAATCCGGCGTCCGCACTGCAGCTCTGCTTTCTTCCATAGCAGTGACAAAGAAAAAACGGCGGATCGTTTTGAGCACGATCCGCCGTTTTTCCGTTATTGACGGATGGAATCCGTTATTTCGCCGCCTGGCAGACGGAGATCACCACCTGGCCGAAGATGTCGTCGGCACTGCATCCGCGCGACAGGTCGTTGAGCGGCTTCGCCAGACCCTGGAGGATCGGGCCGTAGGCGTCCGCCTTGGCGAGGCGCTGCACCAGCTTGTAGCAGATGTTTCCGGCGTTGAGGTCCGGGAACACCAGAACGTTTGCGCCGCCCGCCAGCGGGCTGCCCGGCGCCTTCGACGCCGCCACGCCCGGCACGATCGCCGCGTCGGCCTGAAGCTCGCCGTCGGCCACGATGTCCAGCTTGTCGGCTTCGATCTTCGATTGCATCAGCGCGGCGGCCTCTTTGATCTTGTTCAGGATCTCATGGTCGGCGCTGCCCTTGGTCGAGAACGACAGGAACGCCACCTTCGGCTGCTTGCCGAGCAGCGCGCGGTAGGTCGCCGCCGTGCCGAGCGCGATGTCCACCAACTGTTCCGCATCCGGATTCGGGTTGACCCCGCAGTCGGCGAAGAGCAGCACGTCGTCGCCCGAAGCGGTCGGCGTCTTGAGGTCCATCACAAAGCAGCTGCTGGCGATCTTGATTCCCGGCGCGGTGCCGATGCAGTGGAACGCGGCGCGCAGCATGTCGGCGGTCGAAGCGATGCTCCCCGCCACCAGCCCGTCGGCCAGCCCGCGGCGGCACATCATCGCGCCAAAGTAGATCCGGCTCCGCATGGCCGCGGCGGCCTTCTCCGGGGTCATCCCCTTCTTCTCGCGCATCTTGAAGAATTCATTGGAGAAATCGGCGAAAAGCGGGCTTGCCAGAAAGTCGAGCGACTCGAATTTGCGGACGGAAACGTTGGATTTCGCGCAGGAATCGGCGATTTCCGCCTCGCTGCCGAGCACGATCGCCTTGGTCACCACGCCGCATTCGACCGCTTTATTCGCGGCGACCACGACGCGGGGGTCGTTGCCTTCGGGCATGACGATGACTTTGGGATTCTTGCGGGCGCGTTCGATCAAGGTGTCCAGAATCGGCATTTCAACAACTCCAGTTCTTAAAAAAATTCAGGTTATTCAAATGGGGAAACTCCCCGCGGTAGTCGCATCAAACCGTCCGCCCCGGAATCCGGAGCGGACGGGCGTGGCCGGCGGACCGGCCGGGAATCAGGCCTCTTTGAGGCCGAGGGTCGAAACGGTGTCGCGTGCGATCATCAGCTCTTCGTCGGTCGGCATCACGATCATCTTCCAGTTGCTGTCGTCGGTGGAGATCACGCCCGGCTTGCCGAAGCAGGCCTGGTTGCGTTCGGGATCGAGCTTGACCCCGAGCGCTTCGAGCTGGCTGGTGATCCGCCGACGCATCGGCACCGAATATTCGCCGACGCCGCCGGTGAAGACCAGCGCATCGACGCCGCCGAGCAGTACGAAATAGGCGCCGACGTATTTCACCACCCGGCGGGCGAACATCTTGAGCGCCAGTTCGGCGCGCTCGTTGCCGCTTTCGGCGGCGGAGAGCATGTCGCGCATATCGCCGGAGTTGATGCCGCCCACGCCGAAGAGGCCGGACTTCTTATTGAGGATCGTGTCGATCTCCTTCGGCGTATGGCCCTGCTCGGCGAGGTGCACCACCACCGCCGGGTCGAGGTCGCCGGAACGGGTTCCCATCATCAGGCCTTCCAGCGGGGTGAGACCCATCGTGGTGTCGATCACCTTGCCGTTCTTGACCGCCGCCATGCTGCAGCCGTTGCCGAGGTGGCAGGTGATCAGCGTCACGTCTTCCTGCTTCTTGCCGAGGAATTCGGCGGTCGCCAGCGTGACGTAACGGTGGCTGGTTCCGTGGAATCCGTATTTTCGAATGCCGTACTTCTCGTAGTATTCGTAGGGAATCGCGTAAAGATACGCTTCGGGGGGCATGGTCATGTGGAACTGCGTGTCGAAGACCCCCACATTCGGAATGTTCGGCATGGTGGCTTCGCAGGCTTCGATTCCGGCGAGGTTGGCCGGGTTGTGCAGCGGCCCGAGCGGAATGTATTCGCGGATGATCTCCTTGACCCCCGCATCGACTTTGACCGGCTTGGTGATCTTCTCGCCGCCGAGCAGCACGCGGTGCCCGATCGCGACGATTTCGTCGAGGTTCTTGAGCACGCCGTCGGCCGGATCGACCAGCTTGGCGCAGACCGTCTTCAGCGCTTCTTCCAGGTTCTTCACCGGGACGATTCCTTCGAACTTGAGCCCGTCGGAGATGCGCTTGTAGATCATATTGGGCTTATCGGTGCCGAGGCGTTCAAACTGCCCTTTCGCCAGAACCGTGTTGTTCGCCATCGAGAACAGCGTGAACTTCATAGAGCTGCTGCCCGCATTGATGACCAGTACCTTCATTTCTCTCCTTCTCTTTCTTTCCCTGCTTTGTGATGATGATATGGTTATGTGAATAAAAAAATCCATTCCCGTAAAAATTGGAAAGGAGCCTTTGCAAGCTCCTTTTTCCGGTTCATTTTTTACGGAATACGATTCGTCCCTTGGTCAGGTCGTAGGGGGACATTTCCAGCGTTACCGAGTCCCCCGGCAGAATCCGGATGAAGTTCATCCGCATCTTGCCCGAGATGTGGGCGCTGACCATATGACCGGTCTGAATCTCCACCCTGAACATTGTATTGGGCAGCAGTTCCCGGACTACCCCTTCCACGCGAATTACGTCGTCTTTGGCCACGTTAAAATCTCCGGTTCGTTTTCAGTAATTAAAACCATATGTTCGAAATGAGCGGCGCATTCGCCGTCTCGGGTTCTCACCGTCCAATGGTCGTGCGAATCGGTCGCCACTTTGTGGGTTCCGAGATTCAGCATGGGCTCGATGCAGAGCACCATCCCCGGCGACAGCAGCGCACCCTGGCCGAAACCGACGAAGTTCGGTACTTCGGGGGGTTCGTGCATCCGGATTCCGCAGCCGTGGCCGACATATTCCCGGACCACGCCGAGACGGTGTTTCTTGGCGACGGTTTCCACGGCCTGGCTGATGTCCCGCACATGGTTTCCGCGTTTCGCCTGCCTGATTCCGGCCATCAATGCTTCCTGCGTGCCGTTGACCAGCCGCTTGAGGTCGGGAGTCAATTCCCTGAAACCGAATGTCCGGGCCGTGTCGCCGATCGCACCGTCGATTTCGACGCCGACGTCGATGCTCACCAGATCGGTGTCCAAAAGGATGCGGTCCGGACGGCCGATGCCGTGGACCACTTCGTCATTGACCGAGATGCAGATGTTGCCGGGGTATCCGCGATAGCCGAGAAACGCGCTCTTCCCGCCTGTCGCGCGGATCAGCTCCCCCGCTACCTGGTCGAGGTCGAACGTCGTCATGCCGGGCCGCGCCTGCGCGGCGATTTGATCGCGCACTTCGGCGGTCACCGCCGCCGCGCGGCGGATTCGGACGACCTCCTCGGGGGTGTGGATGATCTGATCGCGCGACATGATTATTCCAGCTCCGCCGTCAGCGCGGCGCAGATTTTGTCTTTGTCGAGCTCGGCGATTTCAAACAGCAGCCCGCGGTCGCGGTAGTAGTCGATGAGCGGGCTGGTCTGCTTGTAGAACACTTCAAGACGGGCTTTGGCGGTGTCGAGCGAATCGTCGGGGCGCTGGTACAGCGTGTCGCCGCAGACGTCGCAGACGCCGTCGACCGTCGGCGGCATGAAGAGCTTGTTGTAGATCTTGCCGCACTTTTTGCAGTTGAGCCGGGCGGTCAGCCGCTTCAGGATGGTGTCGTCGTCCACCTTGAAGTAGACCACGCGGTCGAGGCTCTTGCCGAGCGAGGAGAGCGCTTCCTCAAGCAGTTCGGCCTGGCGGATCGTCCGCGGGAAGCCGTCGAGGATGAAGCCGTTTTCGCAGTCGGGCTGTGCAAGGCGGTCGCGCACCATTCCGGCGATGATTTCGTCCGGAACGAGCTTGCCTTCCTTCATCAGCCCCGCCGCTTCCCGGCCGAGCTTGGTGTCGCGCTTGACTTCGTCACGCAGCAGGTCGCCGGTCGAGATGTGGGCCATCGGGTGGTCTTCCAGCAGCAGCGCCGAAAACGTTCCCTTGCCCGCGCCGGGTGCGCCGACGAAAATCAGATTTTTCTTTTTCAGCATTTCCGTTCTCTTTTCTTTCCTTATATGAAATGAAACAAAAAATCAGAGGCCGCGGGCGAAGCCGATCAGATAATCGGCCAGTTCCGCTTCCTGCATCTCAACCTGTTCGCCGGTCGCCATGGTTTTCACCGCGGCGACGCCTTTCTCCAGCTCGGATTCGCCGCGGATCACCGCGAGCAGCGCGCCGGATTTGTTGACGTTCCGCAGCTGCGCCTTGAAGGAGCGCTCTTCGAGCTCCAGCTCGACCGGAACCCCCGCCCGGCGCAGGATTCCCGCCAGCTTGAGGTTGGCGATCCGCGCTTCCGCGCCGAGGCCGACCAGGTAGACCGGCAGCACCGGGGCGGCGCAGGCGGAAGCGCCGAGTGCGTCCTGCACCATCAGCAGCCGCTCCATGCCGGCGGCGAAGCCGACGCCGGGGACCGGTTTCTTCTGCCCCGGCTGGAACAGTTCGTAACGGCCGCCGCCCGCGATCGCGGTCTGCGCGCCGAGTCCGTCATGCGTCACTTCGAAGACGGTGTGCACATAGTAATCGAGCCCGCGCACCAGCAGCGGGTCGACCGTGAACGGCACGCCGAGCGCAGTGAGCGCCGCCTTGACCTCTTCGAAGTAGGCCCGCGAAGCGTCGGTGAAACTCGCCACATAATCCGGCGCTTCGGCGACCACCTTGCGGCACGCCTCCTGCTTACAGTCGAGGATGCGCCAGACGTTGCGCTCCAGCCGGTTCTTGCAGTCGTCGCACATGCCGCCGATGTGGCGGCCGAAATAATCGGCCAGGAGTTGCCCGGCCGGTCCGCGGTCTTCGCTCACTCCGCGGGTGTTGATCACCAGTTTCGCATCGGAAATTCCGATCGACTGGAGATAATCCATCAGCATGGCGACGCATTCCGCATCGATCAGCGGGGCGACCCGGCCGACGTTTTCCACGCCGACCTGGTGGAACTGGCGGCGGCGGCCCGCCGCCGGGCGTTCGCCGCGGAACATCGGCCCGTAATAGTAGACCCGTTGCTCGACGCCGTTCATCACATCGGTGCAGGACAAGGCCCGCATCACGCCCGCCGTCCCCTCGGGACGCAGCGTCAGGCTCCGGCCGCCGCGGTCTTCGAAGGTGTACATCTCCTTCTGGACCACCTCGGTCTCGTTGCCGAGCCCCTTCTGGAACACCTCGGTATATTCAAAAATGGGGGTACGGAGTTCTCCGTAGCCGTAACGGGAGAATACCGCGGCGGCGGTGTTTTCCAGATTCCGCCAGCGGCGCGCCTCTTCCGCAAAAATATCCGCCGTACCCGGCGGAGGGGCGATGGTTGCCATCTTTTTTCTTTCTCCCGGATTCAATACGGGGTCCGGATCGAAATCCGGGGCCCGGCAAAACAAACCACGCCCGACGAAAAAAAATCCGTCAGGCGTGCAGTCGATTCATAACAAAAAGCCGGATTACTTGAACTGTTTCGGATCAAGCTGCTCGACGGCTTCCTTGAGCTCTTTGCCGGCGCGGAATTTGACCACGGCGCGCTCAGGAATGACCACTTCGTTCTTCGGCTGGTTCGGATTGCGGCCCTTGCGGCTCTTGCGGACCTTGATTTCGAACACGCCGAAGTTGCGCAGCTCGATGGTGTTCCCGGCAATCAGGTCTTCCGCGATATAATCAAGGGTCTTCTGGACCACTTCAGCAACGTCATTCTGAATGAAGCCGGTCTCGCGGGCAATCTTTACTACCAGATCACGCTTGGTCATTTTTCATCTCCAGTTTTATGAATGAAAGGTTTTTAAGTTTCTCTTCTTTTTACAGTTAGATAATATTACGCCAAAATCGTCCTTAGTCAATATCGGCAACAGGAAAAATGCCGCATTTTTTTAATTTTCGTTACAGCCGGTGCGGACCGAGGCGGCGCGGACGGCCTCCTTTAACGGAATTCCGTGCTCCCCGGCGATTTTGCGACAGTCTTCGAATTCCGGCTTTGCCGAGAGGACCGCGCCGTCTTCGCCGCGGGCGACCTTGACCCGGACCGGGCCGTAGGGGGTGGCGACCACTTCTTCGCTGCGCGTCAGCGCCCGGCGGCGGAGCGGCGCGATGCGTACCCCGAGCGTCGTGCTTTCGCGGAAAAGGAGGCCGAGCATCGTCTCGCGGTCGGCCGGGCGCGACAGCACGCAGAGCTTCACCCCCGGCCGCTGTTTCTTCATCTGGATCGCCTCGGTCCAGACGTCGAGCGCCCCGGCTTCGAGCAGTTGCCCGGTGAGGTAGCCGATCACTTCGCCGGTGCAGTCGTCGAGGTTGCAGGCGAGTTCTTCGACCTCCTCGTCGGTTCCGGCGGTCCGGGCCGTTTCAACCAGCATGGCGCGCAGCAGATTGGGGCGGTGCAGCAGTTCGCGCTGCCCGAACGCATTGGCGACGCGCCGGATTTTCGCTCCGGCGGGGAGCTCCCGCTTCGGCCACGCCGCCAGCAGCGCCGCCCCGGTCGGGGTCAGGAGCTCGAACGGTTCGTCGGAGGGGGCGATGGCGAGTCCGCGGGTCAGCAGCTCCGCCGTGGCGGGGGCCGGGACCGGCAGCAGGCCGTGCGCGCATCGGACGGTTCCGTATCCGGTCGGCAGCGGGGAAACCGAAATCCCTTCCGCTCCCAGCAGATGGAACGCGAGGCAGCAGCCGACGATGTCGACGATCGAATCGACCGCGCCGACTTCGTGGAATGACACCTCTTCCGGCGGCTTGCCGTGGATTTTTCCCTCGACTTCGGCCAGCAATGCGAACACCGTCACGCTCGACGTCTTCACCGCCTCGGGCAGCGCGGAGTGTTCGATCAGCGTCCGGATCTCCCGGAACGCATGGTGGTCATGGTCGTGTTCGTGCCCGTGATGATGGTCGGGCTCCGAAACGGAAACCGCGGCGCGGATTCCGGCGATGCCGTGCGAAGAGCACTCCGCCACGTCGAGCGTGAAGTGGCCCGGCAGCAGCGAATCGAGTTCGCGCACGACGGTTTCGCGGTCGGCCCCGAGACCGATCAGCGCCCCGAGGATCATGTCCCCGGAGGCGCCGCCTATGCTGTCGAAACGGATGAGTTTCATCTTGGAATCCGAATATTGTGAGGTTAAATTTTCATACTGTAGCGCCGAACCCGGCGGAAGTCAAGCCGCTTCCCGGCTCTGCCGCCGGCGTATGGTCGCGGAAATTCCGAAAGAAAGCGCCGTTCCGGCCAGCAGGAATCCCCACGGAATGCCGAGCGCCAGCGCCAGCCCGATGCCGAACGGGAACCCGTTCGCGCGTCCGGCGGCATGAATCAGCGACATCACAGCAGCATAAAGAACGCCCGATATCCCGTCCTGGACGAGCAGAAAGACGAAGAGCATTCCGCACCGCCGGCTTCTGCCGACCTCCAGAAAATGGGCGAGATGCAGGAGAACGAGGAGCGCGCCGCCGATCCAGAGCAGGACCGGCACCGAAACATCCGGCGAACTCGTTTTCTCCACCAGAACGGGCAGTGAAAACTGAATCCATGCCAGAGTGAAAAGCAGAAAGGCCACCGCTGAGAACAGACGGTCGCACCTCAGAAAACAGCGAACTCCAAAATCAATGCCGAACAGGGCAAGCAGGAGGAACAGGACCAAGATCATGTTGATCTGCATCCCCGGCAGAAAGACCAGTCCCAGCATAACCGGCACTTGCAGCAGAAGCCAGTAAGCCTGCCGGACGCGCAACTTCCGCTCTTCTTCGGTCATGCTTTTTTCTCCTCAATCATATGGTTGTGCCGTTTTCGCAGCCATACGCCGATAAAGAGCGCCGCCACGGTTCCGACGAGAAGGGTTCCCCAGGTCAAAGCGGCGCCGATCAGCATCGCTTTCCATAACGGGACTTCCGGTGCCAGTTTGTACGAGCTGAACATCGCGCTTTCCCAGGTGATCCCCAGCGCAATCAGTTCATCCACGATCACCAGAAAACGAAACAGCATTCCCGGCCGTAAATCAAGCCCGGCTTCCCCGAAGGCAAGGAGATGCAGCACACAGAGAAGAATAAGCGCACCAAAAAAACAGACTTCCATCTCTAATAGCGCCCCTGCAAGAGCTGCGCCCCAACAGAAAAGCGCGATGCCCGCACAGATCGGAAAAATCGTGCATTTCCGGCAGAAATACCATATGCCGAGGGCAAAAGCGCAAACCGGAAGCGTTGCAAACAGCCCATACAGCAACCAATTGCTCATCACGGATAAAAGAACCAAGCCCGCCAGCGCAACCACGGGCATCCACAGAAAAGCAATCTCCATCTCTCGCCGGACGCTTCGTTTTTTCTCCGCCATATTCCGCCTTCCTCTGGATTATGCGAATTCGCGGCGCAGCTCCTCGAACGTTCCGTCCTCGATCGAGGTGCGGATTCGTTTCATCAGGTTCAGGAAGTAATGCAAATTGTGCATCGTCACCAGCCGAACGCCGAGGATTTCCCCGACGTTGAACAGGTGGCGGATGTAGGCCTTGGTGAAGTTCCGGCAGGCGTAGCAGGTGCATTCCGGGTCGATCGGCGTGAAATCCGCCGCATAGCGCCCCGCTTTCACCGGGATCGTGCCGCCGTTGCCGACGAATGCCGAACCGTGCCGCCCCAGCCGCGTCGGCATCACGCAGTCGAACATGTCCACCCCGCGCGCCACGCTCTCAACGATCTGCCGGGGGGTGCCGACTCCCATCAGGTAACGCGGGGCGTTTTCCGGCAGGTAAGGCGCGGCGGAATCGACCGCCAGCAGCATCTCCGGTTCGCTCTCGCCCACCGACACGCCGCCGATCGCGTAGCCGTCGAAGCCGATGTCGATCAGACTCTCCGCCGAACGTTTGCGAAGCTCCGGATAGACCGAGCCCTGCACGATCCCGAACCGGAGCTGGCCGTCGTTCAGCGGCTGCTCCCGGCTCATCCGCTCCCAGCGCGTGGTGATGCCAAGCGACTTCTCCGCCTGCTCGAAGGTGGCCGGGTAGGGGGTGCACTCGTCGAACGCCATCACGATGTCGGAGTCCAGCGTCCGCTGGATCGCCATCGACTCCCGCGGACCCAGAAAAAATCGCGTTCCGTCGATGTGCGACGCGAAGCGCACCCCGTCCGGCTCCATCTTGCGCAGCGTCGCCAGGCTGAACACCTGGAAACCGCCCGAATCGGTCAGGATCGAACGCTTCCAGTTGCTGAATTGATGCAGTCCGCCCGCCTTGGCCATCAGCTCCATGCCCGGGCGCAGGAAGAGGTGGTAGGTGTTGCCGAGAATGATCTCCGCGCCCAGCTCTTCCAGCTCGGCCGGAGACATCGCCTTGACTGTCGCCCGCGTTCCCACCGGCATGAACACCGGGGTCTGGATTTTTCCGCGGCGGGTTTCCAGAACCCCCCGTCTTGCCGCGCCGCTGCGCGCGATCACTTCAAACATAATTTTGTTCCCGTTCTGTCAGTTTTCAAAGACCGAAACGCTTTCGAACGCGTCGGCCACGGCATGGGCGAGCAGAGCTCGACTTTCGGCGGTGGGGCAGACGGCGAAAAGCGAGGGGCCGCTGCCGGTGATTTCGGCATTGAGCGCGCCGTGTTCGAGCATGAAGTCGCGCAGCAGGGAGAGCAGCGGGAACTTCTTGTAGAGGGCGAATGCGAGGTCGTTGTGGAGGTTCTCCGCAATGCCCTTCGGGTCGTTGCTGCGGAGGGCTTCGACCAAGCGGTCGAGCCGCCCGGAGCGGTCGGCCCCGATGCGTTCCGGGGCGATGTTGCAGTAGGCCCACTTCGAGCTGACCGGGAAGTGCGGATTGACGACGAGAATCGGCGGAGCAACCAGCTCTCCGGCCGGATAGCGGAAAATTTCGCCGATTCCGGTGGCGATGGCCGGGCGGTTCTGGAGAAAGAAGGGGACGTCGGCGCCGAGGGTGACGGCGAGTGCGGCCAGGTCTTTCTCCGACAGTTTCCCGTAATGGTCGTTGAGCAGCCGCAGCACGGCGGCGGCGTTGGAGCTGCCGCCGCCCATTCCGGCGGCGACGGGGATCGCTTTTTCGATGCGGATCGACCACGCGGCCGGAATTCCGGCCATGTCGGAATAGGCGAGCGCGGCGCGTCCGGCGAGGTTTTCAAGGTTCTCCGGCAGGCCCGGCAGCGAGGAAGTCACCCGGATTCCGGGGACGTCCACGAAATCAAGCGAGATCCGGTCGGCGGGTACGTCGAGCGGGAGAAACAGCGTCTCGATCTCGTGATAGCGGTCGGGACGCCGCCTCAGCGTCTTCAGATAAAGATTGATTTTGGACCGGGACGCGATTGAAAGGGCCATCGCAGCAAGCTCCTAGTTGAGTTCGTCCGGCGTGCACGGAGCAAACTTGAATCCGTAATGGTCGTTGTAACTGCGCGCTTCCTGCTCGATCGCCAGGGCGAGGCGAAGGGCGCGGAGGCCCGCTTCGCCGGAGACTTTCGCCTCGCAGAGCTGCCCGGTGAGGCGGCTCTTGTTGACGGCGAGGATGAAGTCTTCGAGTTCCGCGGCGAGCGCGTTCTTTTCATCGAGGTTGACGTCCTTGCGGGCGAGCCCGACGCGGTTGCGTTTCAGCACCATGCCGAAATGCTTGCCGTAATCCATCGAGATGTAGCAGTTTTCCTGGAAGACGCGGAAGCGGCGCATCGGCTCCTGGCTGACCCGGCTGGCGGTCAGGCTGGCGCAGCTGCCGTTCTTGAACTTGATCCGGGCGTTGACGATGTCCTCGGTCTTGCTGAGCACCGGAATGCCGACGACATCGAAGCGCTCGACTTCGGAATCCACCATGGTCAGCACGAGGTCGATGTCGTGGATCATCAGGTCGACCACCACGCTCACCTCGGTGCCGCGGCGGGGCTGGCCGGGGCGCGGCGGCGGATACTGCGCCAGGCGGTGCGCCTCGATGAACCGGGTCTGATCGGCGTATTTTTCAAGGAAATCCATCGCCGGGTTGAAACGTTCGACGTGGCCGACGGCGAGAACGACGTTGTTCTTGCGTGCGGCGGCGACCATCTTCTCGGCCAGCTCCAGGTCGGCTTCGATCGGCTTCTCCACCAGGACGTGCTTGCCCATTTCGAGCAGCGGAATCGTCGAGGAGGCGTGGTAGTTGGCCGGAACCGCCACACTCAGTGCGTCGCACTGTTCGGCGAGCTTGCGCCAGTCGGAAAACACCGGCAGATTGAACTCCGCCCCCACCTTCGCGGCGGTCTCGGACTGCACGTCGAAGATGCCGACCATTTCCGCATTCGGGCTCTGGGCGTAGAGGCGGGCGTGGTGTCTGCCGAGCGCGCCGACGCCGATCACGCCGACCTTGAGTTTCGTATCGTTTTCCATTCGCGATTCCCCGTATTGTTATGAATGCACGGGAAGTAATATACACGTTTTTTTTATAAAAACACCATTTCGACGCGCTTTTTCTTGGCGAAATCGGAAAATACGGGGTATATTTCTCCGGCAGGATTGATATTGATTCAGAAATTTCAGGGACAAGGGGTCAAGGCATGAGTGAAAAATTCCAATTCAACCGGGTGTTGCTGAAGCTCAGCGGGGAAGCGCTCAAGGGCGAGCAGGAGCACGGCTACGACGCCGAGGCGGTCCGCTCCGTCGTCGAACGGGTGAAGGCGGTCGCCGACTGCGGCGTCGAAGTCGCGCTGGTGGTCGGCGCCGGCAACATCTGGCGCGGCGTCATGGGCCGCGCCGGCGGCATGGACCGGGTCAACGCCGACTATATGGGGATGCTGGCGACGGTGATGAACGCGCTCTGCCTCAGGGACTTCTTCCGGGCGGCGGGGATCGATGCGATCGTCCAGTGCTCGATCGGCATGGAGCCGATCGCGCCGCGCTACAACCGCGACGAGGCGGTCCGCGCGCTCGAAGCCGGCAAGATCGTGATTTTTGCCGGCGGCACCGGCAGCCCGTTCTTCACCACCGACACCACCAGCGCGCTGCGGGCGCTTGAAACCGACTGCGACGCAGTGCTCAAGGCGACCAAGGTGGACGGCGTCTACACCGCCGACCCGTTCAAAGACCCCACCGCCGAACGTTACGCCGAACTCAGCTTCGACGAGGCGCTGGCCAAACAGCTCAAGGTGATGGATTCGACCGCGTTTTCGATGTGTCGGGACAATGATCTGCCGATCATCGTCTTCAACTTCTCCGACCCCGACGCGCTCACCCGGGTGCTGGCCGGAGACACCGAAGCCGGAACCATCGTCAGTTAGCGGGTTTTAAGAAAAGAGGCGCATCATGACCGGGATTCATCCGACTGCGATTGTCAGTCCGAAGGCGCGGATCGGCGTCGGGGTCCACATCGGCCCCTACTCGATCGTCGAGGACGACTGCACCATCGGCGACGACTGCTGGATCGACTCGCACGTCAAGATCGCCCGCTACACCACGCTCGGGCCGCGCTGCCGGGTCTACCTCGGCGCGCTGGTCGGCGAGGAGCCGCAGGACCACCGCTTCACGCCCGGCACCGTGGCGTGGACGGTGATCGGGGCGGACACCACCATCCGCGAATACGTCACCATCCACCGCTCCCCGTTCGAGGGGCGTTACACCCGGATCGGGTCCGGCGCGCTCCTGATGGCCTTCGTCCACCTCGGGCACGACGTGCAGATCGGCGACCGGGTGACCATCGCCAACCAGACCGCCGTCTCCGGGCATGTGATCATCGAGGACATGGCGGTGCTCTCCGGCTTCGTCCTGATCCACCAGTTCTGCCGGATCGGCAAGCTGGCGATGGTGGGGGCGCGGACGATCGTCCGGCAGGACATCCCCCCCTACTGCATGCTGGCCGAAAACGAGTGCGTCTGCGGGCCCAACGTGATCGGGCTGCGCCGGGCCGGAATCGACAGCGCCGCGCGGGCGGCGGTCCGCCGGGCGATCAAAACCTACTTCTTCAAGGGGCTGAACGGGTCGAACGCGCTGGCCGAAATCGAGAGCGCCCCCGACCGCCCCGCCGAGGTCGACCACTTCGTCGAATTCATCCGCGGCACCGACCGCGGCATCATGCCGGGCGACCCCGAGCTCGTAGCGCTCGGCATGCACGGCGTCGATGCCGAAGAAAATCAATAAGCCCGGGAAACTCCGAACGATGGAACACGCCGCCGACAATCAACCGCAGAAGGTAGTCAATCTCCTGTTCCGGTGCGTCTTCCTTTTTCTGGCCGCAATCGTCCTGCTCAATCTGGGTATCGCCGCGTTTTTCTATTTCCGGACCAATGCGAAACTGGAGAAGTCGATCCGCGTGAAAGCCACCGTCACCAGGTTTACCCTCGAAGACGGCTGCTATTACCCCCGGGTGACCTTCACCGATCCTTCCGGAAAGAGAATGGTGCTGGATTCGAATTACGGCAGGTCGATGAGCCGGCAGGAGCGCCGGGACCTGCTCGGTTCGGAAATACCCATCTATTACCGGGAAGGGGACTCCTGTTTCAACGAGGATTCGTTTCTGGCGAAATGGATGCTTTCCGTGATTTTTGTCATTCAGGCGGCGGGCGTCCTGTTCCTGATGCTGATCCTTTTTATTTTCAAAATAATCATATTCGCAGTCATCCGGGCGTTGTGCCCCAGTAATGGAGAAAGTTCAACATGAAAAGAGTGCTGCTGTTCCTGTTTGCCGCGGTGGTCGCGGCGGTTTTCGCCGGATGCGCGCCGTTTACGCCGCTGCCGCACCCGATCGTTCCCGAAGACGCCGGCAAGCCGGTGAAAATCGGCGTGGTGCTGCCGCTGACCGGGCCTGACGCCGATTTCGGCAAGCGGACGCTGCGCGGCGTGGAAATGGCCGCTCTCGCGCTGAACAACGGCCGCGGCATCTCCAACCGGCGGGTCGAGCTTGTGGTGCGGGATACGAAGAGCGAGCCCGCCGAGGCGCGGCGTCAGGTCGAGGCGCTGTTCAAAGAGGGCATCGCCGGGCTGGTCGGTCCTTACAGCACGAACGAGGCGCTGGCGGTGAAGTCCGCGGTCGAGACGCTGATGATTCCGACCGTGGTTCCGCTGGCCACCAACAACGATCTGACCGAAGGAACGAACCTGATCTACCGGACCTGCTTCACCGACAAGCAGCAGGGCGAGGCGCTGGCCGCCTACTGCTGGTACTGGCGCAAGTACCTCCGTATCGCGATCCTCATCAACCAGGACAAGGACGCGGTCTACTCGCGCGGCGTGGCGCAGGCGACGGCGACCGCCTTCACGGAGCTCGGCGGCGAGGTCGTGCAGATGGTCGAATTCCGGGGCAACTTCGAGGAGTTCGCCAAGAAGCTGAACGATCTGGTTTCCTACAATCCGCAGGCGATCCTGGTTCCGGCCGAACCGGCCAACGCCGGGAAGATGGTGAAATACATCCGGCAGCTCGGCTACCGCGGGCTGCTGCTCGGACCGGAGAGCTGGGACGACCCGGTTTTCTTCGCCAACTGCGGCAAAGACCCCGGAGATTGCGCGTTCGTCGGACTTTATTCGGACGAATTCGATCTTTTGACGCAACATGACTTCCGGGACGAGTTCCGCCGCCGCTTCTTCATCTACCCCACCAGCTGCGAGGCGCAGGGGTATGACGCGCTCAACATGCTGGCGATCGGCCTCGGCAATGCGCAGAGCGTCGAGGAGTTCAACCGGAATATGCTGCAGATCCGCAATGTTCCGGGGGCGAGCGCGCTCTACACGATGAAGCCGGGCGGCGGCATCGACCGCACGATGTTCATCATGTCGGTACGGCCCTCTTCGCTGGCCGACGAGGACCCGGAAGCCAGGCTCGGCCAGAGCTTCAATATGCAGCGGATCTATCAGATGAACCAGGATTGACCGCCATGAGTTACCTGATCCATCGCGCCGCGAAGGCTCCCGCGCTCGACGCCGGATTCGATTCCGCCGACTGGAAGAACAGCCGTATGCTGGATGTCGGTGTGTTTCGTCCCGAGGGGAGCGGACACCGCCCGGAGACGCGGTTCCGGATGCAGTATGACGGCGAGGGGTTGTACGGGCTTTTTTCGGTCCGCGACCGCTATGTCCGCTGCGTGGCGGAACAATTTCAGGACCCGGTCTGCCGCGACAGCTGCGTCGAATTCTTCGTCCAGCCGTCGTCGGGAGCCGGGTACCTCAACTTCGAGTTCAATGCGTCCGGCGTGCTGCTGGCGCAGGTGCACCGCGATACGCTGCACCCCCGCACGGTGAGCGGATGGCTCTCCGAAGCGGAGGCGTCCGGCATCCGGATCTTTCACTCGCTGCCGGGCCGGGTCGAGCCGGAGATCGCCGATGAAGTCCGCTGGGAGCTCGGTTTCTTTCTGCCGTTCCCGGTTTTCGCGGCGACGCACGACGCCCCCGTTCCGGTCTCCGGGACGGTCTGGCGGGCCAACGTCTACAAGTGCGGCGACAACACCAGCCACCCCCACTGGGCCTCGTGGCGGCCGGTAAAGCGGCTCAACTTCCATGAGCCGGACTGCTTCGGCGACATGGAGTTCGAATGATCCGGCGCGGGAATGACGGGTAAATAACGGAAGAATCACGGATGGAACCGGAACTCGGCAATCGGATCGGCGGGAAGGGAAACGGCGCGCGGCTGTGGGCTGTGGTCGCCGCGGTGTTTCTGCCCGTGCTGCTCCTGATGGTTCTGCGGGTTTCGGTTTTCTGCACGGACGGAGAATCGGACGCCGATTCGTTCTATCACGCCGCGATCGCCCGACAGGGGCCCGCCGTATTCGCGGCGAAGGAATTTCCGCAGACTTCGCTTTCGGTCTGGCGGACTCAGTTCAGCGACAAGGAGCTGGGGTTCCATTTTCTGCTCTGGGGAGTGATGCGCGCCGGCGCCCGGCTCGGGCTGGACGACGCGCCGCCGTTTCATGTTCAGAGTTTCTTCCTGCTGATCCTCCTCTTCTCGGCCGTCTCCGCCGCCCTGGGCAGTCTCGGGGTCAGGCGAATCTGGCTCTGGACCGTGCTGCTGGCGGTCATCGCGCCCCGGCTGACGGAGCGCCTGATCGACTTGCGCCCCCATATTCTGGCGATGACGCTTTTCGCCCTGGCGGTCGGCTGTCTTGCCCGGCCGGTCCTGATGCGGGGACACCGGCGCTGGATCACCTGCCTGATCCTGGGAATCCTGTTCGGCTACTGCTACAGCAACCCGCATTTCGTGGTGATGCCGGTGGGGGCTTATATGCTGGCCGAGCTGTGGAGCAGGCGGGACTGGCGGGTCGTGTTTCTGCCTTTCGCGGCCTTCGCGGGGGTCGCGCTGGCGTTCGTGGTCCATCCGCAGTTCCCCAACACCTTCCTGATCTGGAAGATCCAGTGCGTCGACGTGATCGCCGCCATGCTGCAGGCCGACCCGGTCCTGCGCGGCGGCGGCGAACTGCAAAGCGGCGGCTGGTATGTTCTTCGCTCCGCGCCGTTTCTGCTGGTCGTTCCGGCGCTCCTTGCCGGAATCGGCTATGCGAGGTGGAAACGGCGTTTCCTCTGGCCCCGCAATGTGCTGTTCACCGGCATTCTCGCGCTGGGCACCGGAATCGGCGTATGCATTTCGTTTCGCATGGTGGAGTACGGGGCGCTCTCCCTGATCTTTGCCGCCGGGGTCTGGCTGCGGCCGTTCTCCCGCAATCCGGTCGCCGGCCGGATTCTCGCCGCGTTTGTGGCGGGGGCCTGCATCTGGAGCGCCGGTTATTTTTATCACTCCATGCCGTGGCGGAATTACCGGCCCGAATACCGTCTCGCCGCCTGGCTCCGGGAGAAGCGGGTTCCGCCCGGCACCGTGATCGGCCATTTGAGCTGGGGGGACTTCCCGCAGCTCTATTACGCCATGCCCGAATACCGCTTTCTCTGCGGGTTGGACCCGATGTTTGCGACGGGCGAATACCGGCCCGCGATGCTGGCTCTTGAGGGACTCCGGCGCGGAACCCGGTTTACCGCTCCCGGCGAGTTGAGCCGGCTGATCGGCAGCCGCTGGCTCTGGGTGTCGGACGTCGGCAGAATCGCGGCGGTCCGGCTCTATCTGTACGGCTACGTGCCGGTGTTCGACTGTCCGGACGGCTGCCTGTTCAAACTGGATGAACCGCTTCATGCCGGGAAACCCGCCGACGTGCCGCGTCTGGAGCCGCCCGCCGGGAAATAACCGAACCATCAATCAGGAGGATTTTGAATCTATGACCAAAGAATTCAGCCGTTCGTTCGTCGCCCAGGCGGCGGCCATGGCCATGATCGAGGCGGCGCGGAAAAGCGAATGCCCCCGGGGGGCGATGGTCGCTTCCCCGGTGCTGGCGGAGGCGGAAAGGGAACTGTTCCTCAAGATGCTGACCCGGCTCGGCGACCGCCGCGAGGCGAAGGAGAAGGGGCTTTCGGCGGACGAGATTTCGTCGCTTTTCACTTTCGTCTTTGCGAAGGCCGGAGAAGCGGTGACCAATCTGTGCAATGCGAAGAAGGAGGAGTTCAACCTGAACGGAATGCTGGACGGCAAGATTCCGATCTACGCCGATGAACGGCTGACCGGGTATTTCAAGACGCTGACCCTCCCCTCGGATTGCGCGCAGGCCTACCTCGACTGGCATGCCGCGAACGCGGACAATCCGTCGCTGCAGGCGTGCGACCCGATCCTGCCGCTGTTTGAGGCGCTCAAGTGGTGTTTCCGGCTGAGCTGCACGGCGGCGGTCGAGAAACTCGAAGAGGACGGCGGGAGGGTGCCGGGTGTTTGACCTCGGAACAGAGCGGACCCGGATGCGGTTGCTGGTCCTGGGCGGCGCGTTTCTGCTGCTGCTGATCCAGGCGGCGCTGCTGCCCCCGGGCGCGGTGTGGATCACCGACAACGGCAACAAGCAGATGGTTCTGGAGAACCTGATCCGGCACGGCACGCCCGCGATGGCGAATCCGGCGGCGGAGCTGGACCCGGAGAACCGCTTCTTTCCGGACGGCAGCTTCCATTTCCGCGTGGAAGCGGGCAAAATCCGCTCAATCTACCCGGAATTCTTTTCCGCTGTCGCGCTCCCCGGCTATCGGTTGTTCGGAGAAGCCGGGCTGTGGATTCTCCCGGTCGGCGGAACGCTGGCGGTGCTGGCGCTCTTTCTCGCGCTGATCGCGCGGCTCGGGCTCCCGCCGCGGCTCGAAGCGCTGCTCGCCGGGCTGCTGCTCTGCGGGTCGCCACTGCTCTTTTACTCGGGGACGTTCTGGGAGATGACGGCGGCGACCGCCTTCCCGCTCGCCGCGCTGTTGGCCGCCCGCAAACGGCGCTGGTTTTTCGCCGGGCTGCTGCTCGGGGCGGGGCTCTGGCTGCGCGAGGAGTTCTATCTCATCGCGCTGACGGCCGGAATCGCCGCGTTGGCTGTTTACCCGAAGGCGCGGAAGCGCCTCCTTCCCTTCGGCGCGGGGTTCCTCGCTCTGGCGCTGCCGCTCTGGCTTTACAATTTTACTGTTTACGGTCATATTCTCGGGCTGCACGGCGCGCTCTATTACACCCATAACGCCGAGGGAGTGCCGACTTTGACGGAGCGGCTGCTCGGGGTGTTCGAGGGATGTTTCATCTATCTCTGGAAGTTCAACTCCGGCAATCCCGAACCGGTCTGGTATTACTGGCTCGCCCTGACGCCGATGTTCCTGCTCCCGGTCGCCGGATTCCTGCGCGGGGCGGAGCGGTTCAAGGCGGGCGTCGGCTGGGCGGCGGTGGCGGCGTGGGCGTTCCTGCTCCGGCTCTACTGGACCAACCCGGTTCCGCTCTTCGCCGCCGGGCTGACGGTCGGATTCGTCACCTCTTCGCCGCTGCTGGCCGGGCTCTTTCTCAACTGGCGCAATCTCCTTTGCCGGGGGTCGCGGCCGCGCCGGATGGTCACGCTGGCGGCGTTGCTCTACGCGCTCGCGCTGCCGCTGGTGCTGACCCGGAGCGACATCGGAATCATCTGGGGTGCGCGTCATTACCTGCTGATGTTCCCGGTGTTCTTCGCGTTGAGCTTCATCGGGTTCGTCCGCCTCGGCTGGCTGCGGCGGCGTCCGGTGCTGCTGGGGGCGATTGCGGCTGCCGCGCTGGTGCTCCAGGCGATGGGCGTCCGGCTGCTGTTCTCAGCGGCGGAAGACGCGGCGCGGGTCCAGGCAACCGTCGCCGCGCTGGAGCCGCGCGTGGTCGTTTCGGATGTCTTCTTTTTGCCGGAGATGACGCCGCGGCTGTTTTTCGACAAACAGTGGCTCTATCTCAGGCGGGACGACCGGGTGGATGAGCTGATTGCCGCGTTGCGCCGTGGCGGGGTGAAACGGTTTACGCTGATTTTGTCCGCCTCGCCGCAGTTCCGGCAACTGAGCGACGCGGGGCTCGCCCGGCTGCTCAAAGCGGCTCCGCTCGCGGGCGAACCGTTCCGGCTCCGGGGTTCCGGAAACGGATTTCTCGACCTGATGATCGCCGAATGCCGTTTGCAATGAACCGTCATGCCTGCTATATTTAAGGGAGCCGGAAAATACTGATATCCCGTTTTTAAATCCTTTCCGGCGCTTTTTGCCAAAACTGTTCGTCACGTATTTTCCAAATACGCTCCTCGCAGTTTCAACAAAAATCACTCGAAAAGGGTTCAAAAACAAATGGGATATCAGTATTTTCCAACTCCCTAACGGGTTGATGAGAATTAATAAAACAATGGAGACCTGAATGGACCGACTCCTGACCATAAAACTGGACAACGGCAGTTTGCTGGAAGCGAAGGCTCCCGCCGAACTCGAACTCAAACCGCACGAAATCTGCGTCTTCCGCCGCGACTTTTACACCGATGCCGGCGAGATGATCCGCGAGATTCCCGAGCCTCCGGAGGGAATCGACTGGGGGGCGCTCCCCGTCGTCCTCCATGTCGCCGACAACCGCGAACTGGCGACCGCCAACGACAATTTCATGCGTTCGCGCGGCGCGATGCGCACGGCGCACGAGTTGGTGGGCAACCTCGGGCTGGCGATGAAACTCCTCAATGCGCACTATTCGCTCGACGGCAAGCTGGTGGTGATCCAGTTCAGCGCCGACGGGCGGGTCGACTTCCGCGAGCTGGTCAAGGAGCTCTCCCGCGCGCTGTGCACCCGGATTGAGCTGCGCCAGATCGGCGTCCGCGACGAGACCGGCATCTACGGCGGCATCGCGGTCTGCGGCCAGCAGCTCTGTTGCTCGCGGTTCCTCAAGGAGTTCAACTCGATCAACGTCAAGATGGCCAAGGAGCAGGATCTGTCGCTCACTCCGGCGACGATTTCGGGCGCTTGCGGGCGCCTCAAATGCTGTCTCAAATTCGAGCACGAGGGGTATCAGGAGCTGGAGAAGGACATGCCCAAACGCGGCAGCTGGGTGGAGACGCCGCAGGGACGCGGGCGGGTCTGCGACCGCAACCTGCTGACCCGGAAGGTTTCGGTTCAGCTCGAAACCGGCAACATCGCCAACTTCCTCTGCTCGGAAATCACCCTGCACGTTCCGGAATCGCGCCCGCGCATCTCCAACGACCGCCAGCAGCAGCGCAACGGCGGCAATAACAACGGCGGCAACGGCAACCGGGAACGCGGCCCCCGTCGTGAGCGGAACAACGATCGCGGAGAGAAGCCGCGCGGAGAAGAGCCGCCGCCTGACAGTGCCCCCGCCCCCGCCCCCGTTTCCGCCGAAACAGAGAACCCGGCGCAGGGGGAATAAACGATGGAACCTTCGGAGTTGGAGCATTACGCCGCGCTCGACGCATCGGGATTCATGCCGGGCGTCGATGAGGAGCCGTCCGACTTCGAAACCCGGGTCGCCGCGATCCGGGACGCCCACCGCGAGTTCGAACAAGAGCTGACGGAGAAGGGCGAAATGGTGGTGTTCGAGGAGTTCCGCGTCAGCTCCGACGAGCGGATTCCCGCCGAGATCATCGCCGAAGCCGATGAAGTCACCGATGCGCTCTACGGATTCCGGATCACCCATGTTCCGGGTTTCTTCCTGTCGCGCGGCGTCGGGCTGCTCTGGGGCGGCTGCATGATCGCCGACACCGAGCTGCCGTTCTCGTTCTTCCTGATTCGCGGCGCGTTCCGCAAACGGCCGCGCTGGTTCCTCTACAACCGCCGCGAACTGCTCGCCCACGAGCTCTGCCATTCGATGCGCCAACCGCTGCACGACGTGCCGCTTGAGGAGTTTTTCGCTTACCGGACCAGCCCGAGCCCCTTCCGGCGTTATCTCGGGAACTGCTTCATCCGCGACACCGACGCGCTGCTCTTCGTCGTTCCGGTCTTCATTCTGCTCGGGGCGGTGATGGTGCAGTCGTTCGTCTGGCCGGCGCTGCCGGCGTGGCCGTTCTGGATTCTGGCGCTGGCGTACCCGGCGTTTCTCTTTTACCGCAACGCGGCGGCGCGCCGCCGGGTGTTCCGCGCGATGCGGAAGCTGCGGGCGTTCGGCGTCGAAAAGCCGATGGCGGTGCTGTTCCGCTCCACCACGCCGGAAATCGGCGAATTCGGCGCGGCCAGGACCCGGGAGGAACTCGCCGCCTGTCTCGCTGAAAAACGCGGTTTGCGCTGGGAAGTGATCAAATTCCGGTTCCTGAGCTGAGGGGATTCCGGAAGGGGGAGCATCCATGCCGGGAGAACGGGAAACAGTGCTGGAAGTCCGCGACCTCACCAAGCGGTTCGGCGGTCATGCTGCCCTCGATCGCATTTCGTTCACCCTGGAACGCGGGCGGCTGAACGGCCTTGCCGGGCCGGACGGGGCGGGGAAAACCACGCTGATTCGCATCCTCACCGGACTGATGCACGCCGATTCCGGCGAAATCCGGCTCGACGGCGTCCCGCTCGCCGAAGCCGCCGCGCGGCAGGGCTTCATCGGCTACATGCCGCAGAAGTTCGGCCTCTACGAAGACCTCTCCGTCCTCGAAAACCTCAAGCTGTACGCCGCGCTGAACGGAGTCCCCAAAGCCGAAGAGCCCGAGGTGTTCCGGGCGATGCTGCGTTTCACCGACCTCGCCCGGTTCACCGAACGCGCCGCCGGTCGGCTCTCGGGCGGCATGAAGCAGAAGCTCGGGCTGGCCTGTTCGCTGCTCGGCAAACCGAAACTGCTGCTGCTGGACGAGCCGGGGGTCGGCGTCGACCCCATCTCCCGCCGCGAACTCTTCGTCATGGTCGAACAGCTGATGGCCGGCGGCATGACCGTGCTTTGGTCCACCGCCTATCTCGACGAGGCGGAGGAGTGCGACCGGGTGATCCTGCTCGACGAATCGAAGAAGCTCTTCGAGGGGCCGCCGAACGAATTGACCGGGAAATTGAAGGGGCGGGTGTTCCTGCTCTCCGGCACGGCGGACAACCGGCGGCGGGTGCTGCGGCACGTGCTGAACGAACCCTTCGTCCGCGACGGCGTCATCCAGGGCGACAATGTCCGTTTCGTCACCGCGCCGGAGCTCCCGCCGGGAGAGCCGGAGAAGCTCGCCCGCGAGGCGGGGGCTGTTCTGTCGCCCGCTGCGCCCCGGTTCGAAGACGCCTTCATCGACATTCTCGGTGGCGGACCCGGCGGGGAATCCGCCCTCGCCGCCGGGATGCCGCCGTATCCGGACGACGGCGCGATCGTGGTTGAGGCGGACAACCTCACCAAGCGCTACGGCAACTTCACCGCCGCCGATTCGATCACTTTTAAAATCAAACGCGGCGAGATTTTCGGCCTGCTCGGGCCGAACGGCGCGGGCAAATCGACCACCTTCAAGATGATGTGCGGGCTGGCCAAACCCACTGCCGGACGGGCGCTGGTGGCGGGGCGCGAGCTGGTCCGCGCCAAGGGGAGCGTGCGGCGGCACATTGGCTATATGGCGCAGAAGTTTTCGCTCTACGACGGGCTTTCGGTCCGCCAGAACCTGGCGTTCTTCTCCGGCATCTACGGGCTCTCCGGGCGGGCGCAGCGGGAGAAAATCCGCGAAATGGTCGATATTTTCGGATTCGGCGAGATTCTCGATGCCAACTCCGGCGACATTTCACTCGGCCACAAACAGCGCCTCGCGCTCGCCTGCGCCACCATGCATGGGCCGGACGTGCTGTTTCTCGACGAGCCGACCTCCGGCGTGTCGCCGGTCACCCGCCGCGAGTTCTGGAACCACATCAACGGCATCGTCGAACGCGGCGTCACCGTGATGGTGACCACCCACTTCATGGACGAGGCGGAGTATTGCGACCGCATCGCGCTTATCTATCGCGGCCGCGCCATCGCGGTGGGAGCGCCGGACGAGCTGAAACGCTCCGCCGCGACCGAAGCGCTGCCCGAGCCTGCCATGGAAGACGCCTTCATCGAGCTCGTGAAGCGTTCCGACCGGGCGTCGGAAGAGGGAGGCGCGTCATGAATTCCCGGCGATTAGGCGCGCTGATGCGCAAGGAGGCGCTCCAGATCATTCGCGACCCGAGTTCGATCCTGATCGCGGTGGTGCTGCCGCTCCTGCTCATCTTCATCTTCGCCTTCGCGGTTTCGCTCGATGTGAACGAGCTCAAGGTCGGCGTCGCGGTGGAAGACGACTCCCCCGAGGCCGCCGGGCTGGTCGAAGCGTTCACCAGCAGCCGCTACTTCAAGGTGACCATAGGTCGCGACCGCCGCGAACTCGAACCGGCGCTGGCCGCCGGCGACATCCGCGGCATCATCGTAATTCCGGGCGACTTCACCGAAAAGCTCCGGACGCCGGGCGGCGTCGCCCCGGTGCAGATCATCACCGACGGCAGCGAGCCGAACACCGCGAATTTCGTCAAGAATTATGCGATGGGAGCCTGGGAGAACTGGCTGCGGCAGCGTGGACTCGACGACGGTTCCCCGATCTCTTCGCCGGTTTCGCTGGTCGCCCGGGTCTGGTACAATCCGGAACTGGAGAGCCGCTACTTCCTGCTCCCCGGCGCGCTGGCGCTCATCATGACGCTGATCGGCACGCTGCTCACCGCTCTCGTCGTCGCCCGCGAGTGGGAGCGCGGCACGATGGAGGCGCTGCTCTCCACCTCGATCACCCGCGGCGAACTGATTCTCGGCAAACTGCTGCCCTATTTCCTGCTCGGAATGCTGTCGCTTACGCTCTCGGTGTCGGCGATGGTGATGCTTTTTCACGTGCCGCTGCGCGGTTCGTTCCCGGTGCTGGCCGGAACCGGCGCGGTCTTCCTGCTGGTGGCGCTCGGGATGGGGATGCTGATTTCAGCCGGGGCGAAAAATCAGTTCGTCGCCTGCCAGATCGCCTTTTTGAGCGCATTCATGCCGGGGATGATGCTGTCGGGGTTCGTCTTTGAAATCAGCTCGATGCCGACGCCGATCCGGCTGGCGACAAATTTGGTCCCGGCGAAATACTTCGTCTCGTGCCTGCACAGCCTGTTCCTGGTCGGGAATGTCTGGGAGATTCTGCTGCCGAATCTGCTGTTTCTCGGCGTCGTCGGGCTGATTCTCTTCGCCATCGTCGCCGCCATCGTGCGCAAAAGGATCGACTGACCATGTGGAACCGGATCAAATCGCTCATCATCAAAGAACTGCAGATCATCCTGCGTGACCGCAAGACGCGGATCATCCTCGTCGTTCCGCCGGTGCTCCAGATTTTTCTCTTCGCCTTCGCCTCGACGCTTGAGGTGAAGCACGTCACGCTCGGCATCCTGAACCGCGACGACGGGGCCGATTCGGCGCAGCTGATCGAGCGCTTCCGCGCCTCGCCCACCTTCGAGCGGCTCGACTTTGTCCGCAACGAGGAGGAGATGCGCCGTTACATCGACACCCAGCGCGGCATCGGCGTGCTCTACATCGGCCCGGAGTTCTCGCGCCGCCTGCGGGCCGGGGAGCCGGTCCAGCTGCTGCTTTCGCTCGACGGCCGGCGGACCAACGTCTCCCAGATCGTCACCGGCTACATCAACACCATCGTGCGCACCTTCGGGCTCGAACACGCAAAGGGCTCCGCGCTGCCGCGCAGCGAGCTTGTGGTGCGCAACTGGTACATTCCGAACCTCGAATACCTCTACTTCACGTTGCCGTGCCTGATTGCGAACATCCTGATGATCATGGGGCTGATGATTCCGGCGCTCTCGGTGGCGCGGGAGCGGGAGTTCGGCACCTTCGACCAAGTGCTGGTTTCGCCGCTCTCCACCTTTGAAATCATCGTCGGCAAGACGGTGCCGTCGCTCCTGATCGGATTCGTGCAGGCGACGCTGATGGTCGCCGCTTCGATCTGGGGGCTGGGCTCGCCGATGACCGGCTCGTGGCTGATGCTCTACACCGGGATGACCGTGTTCATCGCGGCGGTGATCGGGGTGGGGCTCTTCATCTCGTCGCTCTGCCGGACACAGCAGCAGGCGATTCTGGGCGCGTTCGTCTTCGCGGTCCCGGCGGTGCTGATCTCCGGCTACGCCACGCCGATCGAAAACATGCCGCACTGGCTCCAGACGCTCTCGCTGGCCAACCCGGTGCGCTGGATGATGGTGATCGTCAAGGGGGTGTTCCTCAAGGGAATCCCCTGGTCGATCGCCTGGCGCAGTCTCTACCCGCTCTGCCTGATTACGGCGGTGACGCTCGGCGTGGCGGGCTGGTTCTTCTCGCGGCGGCTGGAGTAGCGGCGGCTCAGCGCTTGCGGAGAATCTCCCGGACGTGGTCGAACTCTTTGAGCACCTTGGGGTTCGTCTCCGGGAAGTACCGGTTGACCACCAGGATCGCCGCCAGCCCGGCGAGGAATCCGGGCAGGAGTTCATACATGTAAACGCTGAATCCGGTCGCGTACCAGGCGACCATGACGACGGTTCCCGACGCCATTCCGCACAGCGCCGACTGCCAGCTCGTCCGGCGCGAGAAGAGGCCCATCAGGACCACCGGCCCGAACGCCGCCCCGAATCCGCCCCAGGCGAAGGTGACCAGCGTGAAAATGTTGTTGTTTTTGTTGAGCGCCATCAAGAGCGCGGCGACGGTGATCATGAAGAGGAAGACGCGGCTGACGTGGAGCTGTTCTTTGGATGACGCTTTTTTGCGCAGGATGTTCTTGTAGAAATCGGCGGTCAGCGTCGAGGAGGCGACCAGAAGCTGCGAGTCGATGGTGGACATGATCGCCGCCAGAATCGCCGCCAGCAGGATGCCGCCCAGCCACGGGTTGAAGAAGTCGCCGATCATGTAGATGAAGACCTTTTCGCTGTCTCCCGCGCTCAGTCCCGGAAAGAACGGGATCGCCAGCAGCCCGATCGCCACCGCCGCCGCCAGTGAAATCGTCACCCAGATCATGGCGATCATGGTCGAGCGCGGCAATTGCTTTACGGATTTGACGCTCATGAACCGCACCAGGATGTGCGGCTGACCGAAATATCCCAATCCCCAGACCGCGGCGGAGACCACCGCGAGCAGCGCGAGTCCAGGCGAGGCCGCCTGCGGCAGCAGGTCGAACGCCGCCGGGCGCGCCTGATGGACGAGGGCGGCGGAGTCCGGCGGCAGCTTGAAATAGGCCACGACCGGCACGATGATCAGGGCGAAAAACATCAGCGCCCCCTGAATCAGGTCGGTCCAGCAGACCGCCAGATAACCGCCCATGATGGTGTAGAGCAAAATGACCGCCGCGCCGACGCAGACCGCCAGATGGTAGTCGATGTTGAAGAGCGAATTGAACAGCTTTCCGGCGGCGACCAGGCTCGACGCCGCGTAAATCGAGAAGAAGAGCAGCACAACGACGGCGGAAAACAGCCGGAGCATCCCGGAACGGTCACGGAAGCGCCGCCCGAAAAACGACGACAGCGTCAGCGATTTGGTCCGTTCGGTGTAGATTCGCAGCCGCGGCGCCACCAGCAGCCAGTTGAGCAACGTTCCGATCCACAGGCCGATGGCCACGTACATATTGCAGAGTCCGGACATGTAGACCACGCCGGGCAACCCCATCAGCAGCCAGCCGGACATGTCGCTGGCCTGGGCCGACAGCGCGGTGACGAAGCTGCCGATGCCGCGTCCGCCCAGCAGGTAGTCCTCGACTCCCGCCGATTTGAAGTAGAAGTAGATGCCGATTGCCAGCATCGCCACCAGATAGATGCCGAACGTGATGTAGGTCGCCGCCACGATGAATTCCTTTCCTGAAAAAACAATCGAAAAACTGACAAAAATACACCGCTTTGTTTCATTCGTCAAGCCCGCCTGTCCGAAAAAACGCCGATTCCGTCTTGAAAAGCCGGAAAGCCGGGGTAAGTTATTTCTGTGACGGTTTTTACTGAAGGGAAAGCGCGATGGCGGTGTGGGAGAAATTCAAGGCGGCGTTCCAACACGATGCCGCCACGGTCGATCCGGCCGTGTTCGGCGGCGAACTGGCGTTGAAAACCGGCTGGGAGCCGATTGCCGGATCGTCGGCCAGCTTCTGCACCCACCGGCTGAAAATCGACCCGATGGACGGTTCGATGCGTTTCGTCGGAACCGTGGCGAACCTGTTGATCGGATTTGTTATCGTCATTTTCATCGCCTTCCTTGTCTTTATCCTCAGCCAGATTCCGTTGAGCGCGATTCCGTCGCTGGGAAACGCCTGTCGGCAGCATCCGCTTCTTTACGCCGTGTTTGTGCTCGGCTTGATTCCCGTCATTCTGGGCTGCTGGCTTTTTCGCAAAATGAGTCCGTGGATCGTGTTCGACACGCAGAACGGGGCGTTCTTCGTCGCGCCGGGCAACCCGCAGCGGATTGCGGATGTCACCGTCTTGAAGAACTATACGCCGTTCCGGCAGATCGGCGCGTTGCAGCTTCTGGAGAAATGGGTGCGGGGAGGAAAGACCAGCTATATGGCCTACGAACTCAATCTGGTCCGCAAGGACGGGGAACGGGTTCCGGTGATCTGTCACGGCGATTATAAGAAACTCGCGGAGGACGCCGCGGCGCTCTCCGAACAACTTCGCGTTCCTCTCTGGGACGTGAAGAATTTGCCGGAATCTTCACAGAGAAAGGATTGAATCATGCTAAAAGATTATGCTTCTTCCGCTTCCGGACACATTTCGCTTGGAACGCCGCTCCGCGCCGCGCTGTGCGGCATCCCCGCCGTCGCGGCGGGGCTCCTCATCTGGTATCTTTCCCATTGGCGGATGCCCGGCGCATTCGTCGTCGGTACCTTCATTGTCGCCGCCGTGGTCTATTTCACGCTGATTTCCGGAATCCGGGTGGCGGCGCAGTGGGAGCGCGGGGTGGTGTTGCGGTTCGGCCGCTACAAGAACGTCGCCGGGCCGGGGGTGTTCTATGTCATTCCCTTCGTCGATGCGGCGATCTTCGTCGATCAGCGGGTGCTGACGCTGAACATTCCGGGGCAGCAGGTCATCACGCTGGACAACGTCCCGGCGGCGGTCGAAGGCGTGCTCTTCTTCAAGGTCGTCGATCCCGAGAAGGCGGTGGTCAGCGTGCAGGACTACCGGTTCGCCGTAGCGCAGTATGCGCAGTCGGCCCTGCGCGACGTGATCGGCAACCTGACGCTCGACCAGTTGCTCTCGGAGCGCGAGAAGATCCAGGAGCAGATCGCCGGAATCGTCGGCAAATACATCGCCGAATGGGGACTCCATCTCGATTCCATCCGCCTTCAGGACATTGAGATGCCGGAGGATCTGAAGCGGATCATGAGCCGCCAGGCCTCCGCCGAACGCGAAAAACGCGCCACCATCACCAAGGCGGAGGGCGACCGGATCGCCGCCGACAACCTCTCCGCCGCCGCCGGAATCATGGCCCGGACCGAGGGCGCGATGATGCTCCGTACGCTGCAGACCATCGACGGGCTGGGGGCCTCGACCTCCAACACGGTGATTCTCTTTCCCGCCGATCTCAACACCGCGTTGGCCAAGCTGGCCGAAGGGCTCGGCAAACCGGGTTCCGCCGGGAAAGAAAAGGAGGTTCTTCCCCTGCGGAATGATTGAAAAAATCCGGACGGGCGTTATATTATTCCGATTGGATTTCACCGAACTTAGGGAGCCGCCGTGGCCGCAGGAGAACAAGACCGATTGAGCCGGGGACGCCGGGCGCTGGAACTGCTGTTCGCCGCGCCCGGTCGCGACGGCGACCTCGAATTTGCCGCCGGTTCCCTGCCGGAACTGCTCGCGGCGCTGTTTGTTCCCCCCTCCGGCGGCGCCGCCCGGATGGCCGACTACGCCAACTGGATCTCCCGCCGGTTCGGGAAGACACCGCTGGAGCCGCAGCTCGCGGCGCTTTTGTTCGATGTCTTCATCGCCAACCGCATTCTCCCTGCCGAACTGGAGAGTGACGGGCGGAGCCCGAATTGCCGGTTCCTGCTCGGCGCGGCGCGTGAAGTCTGGAACGGCGTCGCGGCGGCGGTCGAAGCGCTCGATTCCGAGCGCGACCGGGTGTTTCCCGCCTCGTTCGATTTCCTCGCCGCATTGCCGGTGCCGGAGAGCGACGCGGCGCTGGCGAAAACGATTCTCGGAGCGGACCGCTTCCGGCAGACGCGGATGTTCCGCTATTTCGACGGCGAATTCCTCCCCGCGGTGTTCGACTCGGTCAAGCCGGTCGTCCGGTTTTTCGGCTTCCCCGGCATCCGCGCCCAGTTCCAGGACCACTTCCGCCGGTTCGCCAGAGGGGAGAGCAACCTGCCGCTTCTGGTCAACAGCCTGCCCGGGCACGGCAAGACCAGCATGGTGCTTTCGTTCGCCTTCGCCGAGCCGGGGCTGGTCCTCATCCTGCCCGATCCGGTCACGCTGGAACGCGGCTGGCACGAGCTGATCGCGCCGCTGGCGGCCCGCCCGGACCACCGGTTCGTGCTTTTCTTCGACGACATCAACCCGGCGGAGACCGACTGGTTCTCCTTCCGCACCAACGTCGGCGGGGCGTTTTCGCTGCCGGGGAACATCATGCCGGTGCTCTCCGCCAACTACGAATTCCCGGCCAACATCCTGTCGCGCGGCAGGCGGATCAGCTTCCCGGTGTTCGACGAGCTGCGCTGCTGCGAGATGGTCGAAGACTATCTGGCGACCTTCGGCATCCGCCATCACAACCGCAATCTGATTTCGCAGATCGCGGCGAGCTACACCGAGGAGTTCGGGCAGAAGAAGTTCACCGAGCTCTCGCCGCGCAGCCTGATCCGCTATCTGGCGTCCTACGAGAACGACCAGACCAAGCGGCGGACCATCGTCGAACTGGCGACCGGCCCGATGGTGACCCGCCCCGATTCCCAGCTCTTTTACGAGTTCAATATCGAATTGATGCGTTCTCTCTACGGAGAGGAGTACATCAAGAAGCTGCTCAAAGAGCGGCTCGACGATTTGAGTAACGGATAAAAACATCCCAATCCCCAACCAATAGAGGCCAGCAAACATGAACAATTGGATCGAACGGAACATCGAATACACCCTCGTCGACGCGGAGAGCCAGTTCTCCATCGACTTCGCCGGAATGAAATTTTCGGCGGCCGAACTCGACGCGCTCCAGCCCAAATTCGAACGCGCCGCCCGCGAAATGACCCGCATCGAACTCGGAGAAATCAAGAATCCGGATGAAAAGCGGCAGGTCACCCACTTCTCCGACCGCAAGCTCTATCCGGCCAGCGACCTTTTCGCCTCGGTCGAAGAGTTCGCCGAAAAGGTCCGCAGCGGCAAGATCACCGGCGAAACCGGCCGCAAGTTCGACGCGGTGGCGGTCAACGGCATCGGCGGCTCGGCGCTCGGCCCGCAGCTGATGCAGTTCGCCATCAACGGTCCCTACTGGAACGAGAAGACCGACGCGGCGCGCGGCGGCTATCTCAAGCTCTACTTTCTCGACAACACCGATTCGGCCGAATTCTCCGACCTCGCCGAAGTGATGGACCCGGAGACGACGCTGCACCTGGTCATCAGCAAATCCGGCGGCACCCAGGAGACCAGGAACAACATGATCGCGATGGAAGAGCTCTACGCCGCGCGCAAGCTCTCCTTCCCGAAACACGCCGCCGCAATCACCATGAAGGGCAGCGAGCTCGACAAGCACGCCCGCGGCAACAACTGGCTGGCGGTCTTCGAAATGGCCGAATCGATCGGCGGACGCACCAGCGAAACCAGCATCGTCGGCCACCTTCCGGCGGCGCTGACCGGGATCAACTTCCGCCGCTTCCTCGAAGGCGCCTGCCGCATGGACGCGTGGACCCGTACCGCCGACCCGAAAAAGAACCCGGCGATGATGTTGGCCGCGATGTGGTACATCGCCGGCGAAGGCAAGGGAAACCGCAACATGGTGATCGTGCCCTACTCCGACCGGCTGATCCTGCTGTCGCGCTATATGCAGCAGCTGGTGATGGAGAGCCTCGGCAAGGAGCTCGACCTCGACGGCCGGGTGGTCCACCAGGGGCTCAACGTCTTCGGCAACAAGGGCGGCACCGACGCGCACGCCTTCATCCAGCAGCTCAACGACGGCCGCGACGACTTCTTCGCGACCTTCATCGAAGTGCTCAAGGATGCTGAAAAACTGCCGATCACCGATTCGACCGACATGGGGACCTACCTCCACGGCTTCCTCGAAGGGCTTTCGGCGGCGCTGCGCGGCAAGGGCCGTCAGGTGATCTCGATCCGGATTCCGCAGATTTGCGAAGCCGAGCTCGGCATGCTGATCGCGCTTTACGAGCGCGCGGTGGCGATCTACGCGGAATTCGTCAACATCAACGCCTTCCACCAGCCCGGCGTGCAGAATTACAAGCTGGCGGCGAAGGGCGTGCTGACCCTGCGCGAAAAGGTGATCGCCAAGCTCTCCGAGCTCGGTGAAGTCAAGGGCACGGCGGTCGAAATCGCGGAAAAGATCGGCTGCGCCGACGACGCGGTGGAAATCGGCGGGCTGCTCGACAAAGCGGCGGCCAACTGCCCCTGCGTCTCCCGCGAGTTCTGCAAGAAATCGAACCAGTGGGTCTACACCGTCAAATAATCAATTCCAGAGGGAGGCTTTCAGATGGTCCGTTTCAAAGCGAAAGAAGTGAGCGGTCTTCTGAAGGCCTCGCAAAATGTCTGGATATTGCTGGTTCTGGGGCTTCTGCTGAACATGTTTCTGCGGAACAGCCTGCCTGCAATCGCGATGTCGATTCTGCTGGTGGCTCTCCTGATCCCGCCGGCGGCGGCAATCTGGGTGCTTGCCCGGAAACTGCGTTTGCGGGCGGCCTGGTGGTGGGGCGTCGTCGGCCTGGTTCCGATCGTCAACTGGGGGATCGCCGTCGTTCTCCACGGCCGGGTGTGGCGGGTGCTCCGCGCATTCGGAATCTCCCGGATGGAGATGCGTCCGGGAGTCCGGACGAAACTTCTCGGCGAGGAATCGCCCGAGGAGGAGCGCGAAGTCAAAATGGGCTTCTCCTGGCTCGGACTGCTGTTTTTTCTCCTCTTCCTCGCCTTAGCCGTCGGCCTCGACATTTCCGCGTTCACCGTCGCCTGGCAACAGGCGCAGATCAAAACGGGGTTGAAGGCCTTCGAGCTCGAATACTATGAAACCGCGGCCCGGAAATTGGGACCGGTCGCCGCAGTGGGCGGCCACAAGGTTCGCGCCCGTCTCGGTTTCTCGTTGCTGCATACGTCGAAACCCGGTTCTCCGGAGAGAAAGCGCGCGGTGAAACTGCTTGCGCAGGAGGCCGATCACGATCCGGTCGCTGCACTGGGCCTCGGGCAGGCGTATATGAACGGCATGGAAATCGACCGGGACCCCCGGCTCGCCGAACGGTATCTCCGGAAGGCCGTCAATGCAGGCCTTCCGCTCGCCTGCAACGAACTGGGAACCATGTATTTCCGCGGCGTGGGCGTACAGAGGGACCCGAAGTTGGCGTTCGAATTGCTTCAGCGCGGAGCTGATGGGGGAAATGGGCGGGCAATGCTGAATTTGGGAAATTGCTATGCCAACGGCATCGGAGTCTCCCCCGATCCGGTTCGTGCACTGGACTGTTTTCGCTGGGCGGAAGCAAAAAAAGTCAAGACGGCAAGGGGATATATCGCCCAGGCGTATTTTCAGGGAACCGGCGTTGAGAAAAACGTTGCGGAAGCCCTCCGCCTTGCGAATGCCGCGGCGAAGGAAGACGACCCTATCGCCTGCAATCTCCTTGGGATCATTTATATGGAAGGCGCGGAAGGGATTTCGCCCGACGTGAAGCTGGCGGAGCAATACTTCCGCCGCGCGTTGCCGGGAAACATTCCGACGACCAAATCCAACCTCGGCTTTCTGTTGCTCAACAGTTCTCCTCCGCGGACCGAGGAGGGGCTTCGGCTGCTTCACGATGCATATGAGCAGTACCGGGAACCGAACGCCGCCCTCTATCTCGGTTCGCTGTATATGGAGGGGAAAGGCGTGGAACGCAACCCGGCGAAGGGGGAGGAGTTGTACCGGCAGGCGGCCGATTTCGGACTCCTCGCCGCCAATTGGAATCTTGCCCTGCTCGAAATCGACCGGAATCGTCTTGATGAGGGCATCCGATATCTGAAACTGGCTGCGGAGCAGGGATATCCGGAGGCGATCAATCTGCTTGGATATTATTACGAAGAAGGCGCCGGCGTTCCCCGGGACCGCGCCAAAGGGCTGGAACTTTATCTGAAGGCGGCGAATCTCGGGTTGCCTGTCGCCATGTGCAATGTCGGCGCCACCCTCCTCGAAAGTCCGGGGCGAGAGGCCGAGGGCATCGCCTGGCTGAAAAAGGCCGTGGAAAAAAGAGAGCCCAACGCGATGAATCAGTTGGCTATGATTTACGCCAATGGACAGTACGGCACATCGCCTGATTTGGAAAAAGCGGTGTCGCTCTGCCGGGAAGCCTTCCGTCTCGAGCTGCCGGTCGCAGCATTCAACCTCTCCGAATACCTGAAAAGGCAGGGGAAAGATGGCGAAGCGTTGGAAGCGCTCAAAAACGGTGCCGCCCGGAACGAACCGAACTGCCTCAACTCCCTCGGAAAACGCTATGAATTCGGAACCGGCGTTCCGAAAGATCCGCAAAAAGAGCTGGAGTACTACCTCAAGGCGGCAAAGCTGGAGCTGCCTGGTGCGATGTACAACGCCGGACTCGCACTGCTTGAGCTTTCGGGACGGGAGGCCGAAGGGGTCGCCTGGCTGGAAAAGGCGGCTGAACAGGGAATCCCTGAAGCGTCGAACCTGGTCGGTCTCATCTATGCCGAAGGGCGTTACGGCATCAAAACCGATCCGGGAAAGGCCGAAGCATTCTACCGGAAAGCCCTCGACGCAGGCAGCCGGATCGCGGCATACAATCTTTATTACCTTTTGTCCCCGCAGGGAAGGGTGGAGGAGGCCGTCCGCGTACTGGAGCTCGGCGCGCAACAGAATCAGCCGGATTGCCTGAATGCCCTCGGCCTTGCTTACGAAACCGGCCGTGGAGTACCGAAGAATTCTCAGAAAAGCCTGGAATATTGTCTCAAGGCGGCCGAACTCGGCCTGCCTCTCGCGATGTACAACACCGGAATTTCTCTGATCAATTCTCCGGGCCGGGAAGCGGAGGGAGTCGCCTGGCTGGAAAAGGCGGCGGAACAGAACCAGGAGGACGCTGTCAATCGCCTCGGACTCATCTACGAGAACGGCGAGTTCGGGAAAAGCGCCGATGCGGCGAAAGCCGAGACGTATTTCCGGGAAGCCTTCCGCCTCGGGGCTCCGATTGCCGCGTACAATCTGGCGAGTCTGCTTTCCACGCAGAAAAAGTATCCCGAGGTGGTTCGCATTCTGGAACTTGGAGCGGAACAAGGAGAGCCGAACTGTCGGAATTGGCTGGGACAATGGTATCGTGACGGCGAGAATATGCCGAAAGATCCGCAAAAAGCGTTGGTCTTGTTTCGCCGCGCGGCCGATGCGGGCCTCCCGGAAGCGATGCGGAATGCCGCCGGGATGCTGCTGGCGACCGAAAACAGCAAGATTGAAGGGATAAAGTATCTCGAGAAAGCCGCCGCGCTGAATGACCCCGAGGCGTTGGACTGGCTGGGATATTGTTATGACCTCGGCAAGGGCGTCCCGAAGGATGCGGTCAAGGCGGAAGAATATTACCGCCGGTCGGTCGCCCTGGGGTACCTCGAGGCATTTTGCGACCTCGGGTTGCTGCTGGAAGAAAAGAGCGGCCCCGGCACCCGGGCGGAGGCGGAGAAACTTTACCGGGAGGCCGCGGAGAAGAACTATGCCCCCGCCCAATACCAACTGGCTGTCCTGCTGGGGGAAAAGCGCATCGAAAGCCGCCGCTGGCTGGAACGGGCCGCGGGACAGGGGAATATCCGCGCCCTGAACCGTCTCGGCTCCATCTATTGCCGGGGCGCAGGCGTGAAGGTCGACTACGAACTGTCGCGGAACTATTTTACCCGGGCGGCGGAATTGGGCAGCGTGGAAGCGCTTTCCTGTCTCGGTTATCTTGCCCTGCAATATGAAAACAAGCCGGACGAGGCGGTGGGCTGGTTCCGCCGCGCCGCCGAAGCGGGTGATCCCGACGCCATGGTGCAGATGGCCGTCTTCTGCCGGGACGGGAAGGCCGACGAGCCGAGAAACCCGGAGAAGGCGTTTGAATGGGCCGAGCAGGCGTTGAAGGGCGGCAACACCGAAGCATACTACTTTCTCGGTCAATTCTATGAGTATGGAATCGGCGTCGATCAGGATCTGAACAAGGCGCTCGAATTCTATCGTCTCTCAAAGAAGGAAGGCGACAAGGACGCGGAAAAGAAAGTCCGTGAACTCGAACGGCGGTTCAAATAGCGTGAAACCGGCTCCGCCGGTTCCCGGACCTGTACCGTCAAATCATTTTTTATGCGGAGGACTGTTCTGTTGATCTGCTTTAAAGCGAAAGAGCTGAATGGACTTCGAACCGCCCTCCGGCATGCGTGGATGGCGGAAGTTCCGCCATTCCTTCTCTGGCTCGGCACTCTTGCGGATACTTCGACGGCGGCGCTTGCCGGACTCGGGCTTGTGATTCAGGCCGCACTCGTCTGGAATCTCGCCCGCCGTCTGAAGATGCATTCCGCCCCCGTCCTCGGTGCTGCTGCGCTGATTCCCGGAGTCAATGCGGGGGTCATCGTCTTGCTGACCCTCCGCGTGTCGCGGGTGCGGAAGAGCTTCGGGGCAACCCGGCGTCGGGTCGGAGAGCTGGCTCCGGAGGAGGAGCGCGAAGTCGATCTCTCGCTCTCCCGGCCGGAAATCGCGATTCTCTGTGCCCTCTTTCTTTTCTTCTGCGCGAATTATGCGTTATCCGCCGCTCAGCAAATGCGCCGGGAAGGGTTGCGCGCATTCGAGCGCGGCGATTATCAGACCGCCCGGACGAAGCTCAAATGGCTGTTTTTCTGCGACGACCCGGCCGTTCGCGCCCGCCGGGCATTCTGTGCGTTCAATAACGCATCGAACCCCGCCGAAGCGACGCGCGCGGTGGAGAGATTGCGCTCCCTCGCGGACAACGATCCGGTCGCGGCATGGGGGCTGGGGCTTGCCTGCCTGACCGGACGGGGAGCTCCGCTGGATAAGGCGCAGGCCCGGCGCTGTTTCGAACAGGCCGCCGAACAGGATTTCGCGCCCGCGGCAACCCATCTCGGGCTGATGCTTCTGGACATCCCCGGGCGGGAAGCGGAGGGGGTGGCGTGGCTGAAAAAGGCGGCCGGGCAAAAATATCCCGCCGCCTGGAACTATCTCGGACTCTGTTATGAGAATGGAACCGGCGCCGCCAGGGATGTGCGGGAAGCCGTGCACTGTTATGGGACGGCGATTTTTCTCGGCGATCAGAACGCCGTATTCAACATGGCCGGGCTGTTGGACTCCAGGCTGTCAGGGAATGAACCGAATGTCGCCGCGTTTTTCCGCCGGGCGGCGAAAGCGGGGAATCCGGCCGCAATGACAGTATTCTCCGCGATTTGCTGGAACGGGCGCGGGATGGCCAAAGACCCCGACCTGGCCTTGCAGTGGGCGCGGAAAGCGGCGGACGCGGGACACCCGGGCGGTTATTATCTCCTCGGCCGGTTTTACGAGGAAGGCGGCGGCAGCCTCAAGCCGGACCATGCCGAAGCGGCGAAATGGTTCCGCAAAGCGAAGGAGGCCGGGGTCGAAGACCTCGACCGGAAAATCTTGGAAATGGATGGGGTGGCGTCCGTGAATCCGCCAGAATCAAGCTCAAAAGCAGAGAATGACGGAAATAAGGCGGAGAAGTGACGGAGGTGTCCGGGGGGCTGTATCCCTCTGCGAATCGGCCATGCTTCCCCGGCCGGACCGCCTTTACCGGAAGTCGCAGTCGGCGAGGTGGTCGTTGACGTAACCGACCGCCTGCAGGTGGGCGTAGCAGATCGTTGTGCCGAAGAATTTGAAGCCGCGTTTCTTCATGTCCTTGCTGATCGCGTCCGAAAGCGGGGTCGAGGCGGGCACTTCGCTTAAGTCTTTCCGGCGGTTGTCCACCGGCTTTCCGTCCGGCAGAAAGGTCTTGAGGTAATTGCAGAAACTGCCGAATTCGCGCTGGATTTCCAGGTACAGTTTCGCATTCGAGATCGCGGCGCGGATTTTCGCCCGGTTGCGGATGATTCCCGCGTCCCCGAGCAGCCGCTCGACATCCGCCTCGGTGAATTCCGCCACCTTCTCCGGATCGAATCCGGCGAACGCCTTGCGGTAGTTTTCGCGGCGGCGGAGGATGGTGATCCAGCTCAGGCCGGCCTGCGCCGACTCCAGCGTCAGAAATTCGAACATGACCTTGTCGTCCGTCACCTCATGTCCCCACTCCTCATCATGGTAACGCTCGTAGAGCGGGTCCCCCACGCACCAGTCGCAACGCTTCGCCATCTCGTTTCCCTTTCGTTTTTCCATACTATGGCCCGCCGAAGCCGAAAAAGCAAGCCGTTTTCAGAAAGAGTTCGACCTTGAAAAACCGCCGCGAAGCTGTATGGTAAGTACACAGTCAAGAAAAGGAGGCTACCGCGGCCATGTTCCGGAAACGCAAATGGATTTTTGCCGTGCTCGTCGTCGTTCTCGTCGTCGTCGGCGCCGCCTGGTGGACCGCCTCCGAACGCGAACACGAAGAACCCGGCGTTCTCACCCTCTACGGAAATATCGACGTCCGGCAGGTCAACCTCAGCTTCCGGGTCGGCGGCCGCATTGCGTCGCTCTCCGTCGATGAAGGCGACCGCGTCAAAACCGGCCAGACCCTCGCCGCCCTCGACGACGCCACCTTCGTCGCCGCCCTCAAAGGCGCGGAAGCCCAACAGGCCAAAGCCAAAGCCCAGCTCGAGAAGATGGAGAACGGCACCCGCCCCGAACAGATCGAACAGGCCGCCGCCGCCGTCCGCATGTTCCAGGCGATGGAACGCAACGCCATCGCCGAGCATAAGCGCAACACCGAACTCATCGCCACCGACGCCGTCGCCAAAAAGGATTTCGACACCACGCTCGCCAAGCAGGAAGAAACCCGCGCCCAGGTGGAACTCGCCTCCGCCAAACTCAAGGAACTTCAGGACGGCCCCCGTCAGGAGGATATCGCCGCCGCCCGCGCCGCCCTCAAAGCCGCCGAAGCCGACGTCCTCGCCCGGCAAACCGATCTGGCCGACGCCGTCCTCCACGCACCCAGCGACGGAATCATCCAGACCCGGGTCCACGAACTCGGCGCCGTGGTCGCCCCCGGAACCGTGGTCTTCACCCTCACCCTCGACCGTCCGGTCTGGGTCCGCGCCTATGTTTCCGAACCCGATCTCGGCAAAATCCGTCCCGGCATGAAAGTGACCGTCCGCAACGATTCCGAAGCGAAAGAGTACGAAGGCCGCATCGGCTTCATCTCCCCCGCCGCCGAATTCACCCCGAAAAGCGTCGAAACCGCCACCCTCCGCACCGATCTTGTCTATCGGCTGCGCATCATCGTCGACAACCCCGGCGAAGCTCTCCGTCAGGGTATGCCGGTCACCGTTACCATCCGTCTCTAACTTTGGGAATCAGAGGGGGCGCTTCGCCCTCCTCCGAACCTCCTCCCGACCGGCAGGGTGCCGGTGCCGGGTACTCTGATCCGCATCAAATGCTGCGCATTTAATGCTCCGACTAAGAAATTCGGGGGGTAATGCGAGGTTCCGGAGGGCGCAAAATACCGCTCCTTCCGGCGCGCCTTTCCGCTTTTTTGCGGAAAGGCGGCACTCCCTCCGCCTGTTTTTGCAGGAGGATTGAGAACTTACCGTAAGACCGTTGCATTAATGGCTTGGTAGTTACGCTGGTGTGGAGATCTATAACCGGGCTTGGCAGGCATACGAAACGCTCATGGCCGATTGCGGCGAATTCGTTTTCGTGGGTCGTGCATGGTCGGAGGGCCCGCGAAAAGCGGTTGCGAAAAGCGGTTGCGAAAAGCGGTTACGAAAAGCGGTTACGAAAGCGTTTTCTGCTTCGTAACCGTTTTTTGCCGCTGAGTGTTCAGCACCATTTTTCGAGCAGGCAGCGCTCGTAGGCGTCGGGTTTCGTCACCGACGCGGCGATTTCCGGGGCGGGCATGCCCCAGCGGCGCAGCGCGGCGGCGATGTACGCCCGGAAGATCGGGTCCATCCGCTTCATCTCCGATTGCGTCCCTTTGAGCCGCGCGACGACGCGCCATTCGGGGTCCCCGGCGCGGGTCAGCAGCAGTTGCGCGATTTCCCCGCGCAGTTCCGGATTGCGGTTGCCCAGCTTGACCAGCGCGGCGATCGCGTGGGTCTGGTACTCGTAGGCGCACTCTCCGTCCGAAATCAGCGCTTCCCGGAACACTGGCAGCGTCTTCTTTTCAGCCAGCAGCCCGAGGCAGAAGAGCGCCGCGTAACCGCGCGCGTGGTTGTATTTGCGGCTGTGGGTGGGGCGGTAGGCGTCGCGTTCGCGCACCATCGCGCAGAGCTCGTCCACTCCCGCCGGATTCCGCTTCATGGCGAGAACCATCGCCGCGTGGCGGCGCAGTTCGGAGCCGGGGGCGGCTTCGTTCATCCACCGGATCAGCGTCGCCGCCGGGACGCTTGTCCGCGCCGACCACTGGGCGAAACCGGGGCGGTCCGAAGCCAGTTCGGCGCGGATCGCGTTTTCGTCGGTCATCCGGATAATCGCGTTGCCCTCCGTCACTTCCGGCGTGAGCGGCAGGAGCGCGGCAAATTCGGCATAGGCGACCTCATCGGGGAGGACTCCCTTTTTCGCCGCCAGCGCGGCGATGATTCCGGCGGCTTCGCCGATCCCGCCCATCAGGGAATTCATGCGGAGCGCGTGACCGGTGTCGTGATCGACCGCGAGGTGACGCCCCGCCGCGAGCAGGTTCTTCACCCCCGCCCCGGCGGCGGAGATCGTCCGGCGCGGCACCGGGAAGCCGAGGTTGCAGCCCCACAGTGAGCAGCCGATCATCCATTCGCCGAAGAGGTCGCTTTCCAGCGGCATGTCGTTGGCGTGGGTGTCGATGTTGGTGTAGGCGTAGAAAACCGGCTCCTCGCACGGTGCGCTGTCGGCGAAGAACGCTTCGAGCGTGTAGGGGTGATCGGTCAGCAGCCGCTTCCCTTCGCGGATTCCCGGCAGGTCGGCGGGCGCCAGCATATCGCGGTGGGCCGCGAAATCGTCGCAGAGGTGGACAGTGGCGGTCTCCAGCAGCGTCCGCGAATATTCCGGTTCGCGGTACTGGTCGATCCGCCCCGCGTCGAAGTTGCGGACGCCGACCTTGCAGCCGCTCCCGACCAGCATCGCGTTGGTGAACGGCTGGAACTGCCCATCGGAGGCGCGGCCGTGGGAGAGGCGCGCCCCGGCCAGTTCGCAGAGCAGCGCGTCGCCGGTGGCGTCGATGAAGCAGGGGGCTACGGCGGAGTGGTCGCCTTCGGGGTCGGTCCAGAAAATCTCCCGGATGATCCCGTTCTCCATCCCGCAGCGCGAAATCGCCGCTTCGTAGCGGACTTCGACTCCGGCTTTGGCGGCCTCTTCTTCGATGATATGCTTTTTGAGTTCGGCGAAGCTGGCCGTCGGAGCGGATTCCGGGCTGCGTTCCTTGCAGATGCGGTCTAGTTCGGCCATGATGCCGACCGGTTTCTGCATATAGTACCAGCAGACGCCGCCGGCGGTGTGGGTTCCGCCCGGACAGGTGTTGCGTTCAAGGACGAGAACCGAGGCGCCCGAGCGCCCGGCGGCGATGGCGGCGACGGCTCCGGCGGTGCCGAATCCGGCGATGATGCAGTCGTAATGCTTCTTCATTTCGCGCCTCCTTCCTGTCCGCGGTCGAGGGCGGAAACGGGGTTGTCCACGGTATCGAAACTGAAACGGGACGAGGACCAGAGGAACACCGCTTTTTTCAGTTCCGTCGGCCGCTTTTCCCAGAATGCCAGCAGGGCCTGCCGCGCCTCGCGGTATCCGGCGTCGAGCGGAAGAGTCTGGCGGAGAAGCCGATGTTCCGGCGAAGCGGTGTCGAGAACTTCGAATCCGTCGAACCGGCCGGTTTCGCCGCCGGCGAGGAACGAGTAGAGGAATTTCTGCTTTCCGGGAAGCGGCCGCGCGTCGATGATCTCATCGGCGGAATATTCTTTGAGTCCGCTGACTTCGAGCACGGTGACGGCATGTTCGGCCAGCCGGATCACCGGGGCATTGAAACGGATTTTGACGCCGCGGTCGAGGCACCACTTCGCCAGCACCGGCGAAAGCGCGGCGTTGTGGAGGAGGCCGTTTTCGATCGCCTTGCGCCGTTCGAGTTCCTCGCGGAGCGCCGATGCGCCGGGAGTACGGAGCGGGGCGTCGAGATTTCGCGCCGGGCATCCGGTGAGGGTGAATTCCGGTCCGACCGCCACGGTCGGTTCGAAGATCAGGGAATCCGGCCGCATCGCCGCCGCGCCGCAGCCGTAGCTGCTCGCCCCGATCACAATGGTTGAAACCTGTTCCGCCATTTGCAAATTCAACTCCGGTTTGATATGGATTTGAACATTTACCATATGCCGGAATTTCCGGGAAGTCAATCCGCTTTCAAATGAAATATCGGGAAATCGTTACGGCTGTTCCATCGGTCCGGTTCAGCATTTGCTGGCGATGCCTGCGGCAAGCGCGAGTGCTTTATCGACGAAACCGAGCACTTGAGCTATATTGTCGGCGATTTCCTTCAGATGATCGATTTCCTTGATGAATCCCTTGATTTCTTCATTGTCATCCTGTAGTTTTTTCAGCAGGAGTTTGCTGTCCTCCGTCCAGCAATTGTAGCCGGCGGCGAGCAGCGCCTTCACTTTTTTGCTGATCTTGCGATATGCTTTGTTCAGCTTGTCCAGTCTGGCTTCGTCGCAATCCGGAGCGTCCATATACATGTTGAGGTAAATGGAGAGTTTTGCATTGAATCTGCAAAGCCGTTCAAGATACTGATCCTGGTTGGTGCCCATGACAATGTCTCCTCAATTGATTTTTCGACTCAATTACTGCAGCCTGGTCAGGGATGAAAGATTCGCATGGAGGATCTCCAACTCTTTGGACAGGCTGGCCAGCTGGTTCAGCCAGGGCAGGGCTGCATCGTCGTCTTCCAGCGATTTTGCCAGGTCGCTGTTGGCTTGCGGCAAAAGTTGATATGCCTGAGCCAGGGCGTTCAGCAATTCCATCGCGGCGGTGGTTTTTGAATTCAACGAGATGGTTTCTTCCAGAATTTTCACCTTTTCCTCTTCGGTTTTCGAGACCTTCCATCTGGAATGGAGAAGCTGGAATTTTCCGTTGTACGAGTCGATCAACGTTTCCCGCTGGAGAGTTACAAGTTTGGCTCCCAATATCGCATATTCTTCTACCGCCTTTTGATTTTCCCTGATGGCTTCCATCAGGTAGGCTTTGGTTCTGTGCTTGAGATAAAGGTCGGCGGATTGGGCGAACGCGGCGCCGATGAAGTCGCCGGTTCCATCGGGCAGCGATTGCTTGGAGAGCTTAGCCGCGGCTGTCGCCACAGAGTTTGCATTTGCGGAGAGTGCCTTCAGCTCATCCGGACTGAGCGATTTCGTTCCGGCCAGAGTTTTGAGCAGTACCGCATAGGCACCGAATGCCGCGTTCAGCTTCTGCAGGGCCGTACGTGCATGAATGATCGAGACAAAAAGAGGTTTCCGGGCGGCTTCGGCCTGAATCTCTTCTTCCGCGGCTTCCGCTTCCGGTTCCTGACTTTTGTCAAAATCAAACTGAAGAGAATGAAACGGGGATTCCGAATCCGGATCGGAGATAAACCCTTTCACGAAATCTTCTTTGGCCAGGACGTAGGTCAGATTGATGCAGTTCTCTGTTCCTGCCTGTGTATTGGAGACTGCCGTCGAGAATTTGTCGAACGGTTCCTGGTCGATGGAGGAGCAACCGGCTCCCCCCGCCAGCGCGACAGCCAGCAACGCGGCGAATGCCGCCGTGCTTTTCCGGACAGTTTGTTTTTTCCAACTCATACCGCACCTCCCTCTTTTTCCTTTGGCTTCTTCTGCAACGGGAAGAATTTCGAAAGATACAACCGGATTGGTCTCCGGCCAAAGATTCGGGGCCGCATATCATCATCGCATTTTATGGAACACTGAAATATAGTTTTCGAATCGATATATTTCAACCCCGTTTTTATTATTTTCTATCTTGTTATGACTAATCTGATTAAATCTTGTTTCCCGGTTGGAATCTCTCCCGGATGGAGACGCCTGGACTGGGCGGATTTGAAATTAGTTGCTGTTATATATTGCCGTATCGGTGCGTTTGAATGCGGAACTCCTGTCGCCTGTGCGGAAAGGACGATTTTTCCGGAAAAGAATCCGGTGCCGAATTTGCGAAAAAGGCATGATGGCGTTATATTACGGGCTTGAAACCGCCCGTTGCAATTTGTTCGGATAAGGAGCTTATACACTATGGCCAGAGGGACCGTTGTTCAGAAAATCATCGAAGCGCATTTCGTCGACGGCAGCCGCGAAATCGGCAAGCCCGTCGCGATCCGGATCGACCAGACGCTCACCCAGGATGCCACCGGCACCATGGCCTATCTCGAACTCGAAGCGATGAACGTTCCGGCGGTCAAAACCGAGCTATCCGTCTCCTACGTCGATCATAACATGATGCAGAACGGCCCCGAAAACCGCAACGACCACATGTACCTGCAGAGCGTGGCGGCGGCGAAGGGCGTTCGCTTTTCGGCTCCCGGCAACGGCATCTGTCACCAGGTCCACCTCGAACGGTTCGGCATCCCCGGCAAGACGCTGATCGGTTCCGACTCGCACACCCCCACCGGCGGCGGCATCGGCATGATGGCGATCGGCGCGGGCGGCCTCGACGTGGCGCTCGCCATGGCGGGCAAGCCGTTCCGCATCCCGTACCCCAAGGTGATCGGGGTGAAGCTGACCGGGAAACTGCGGCCGTGGTGTGCCGCCAAGGACGTGATTCTTAAGCTGCTGTCGATCCTCTCTACCAAGGGGAACGTCGGCTCCATCGTCGAATACTTCGGGCCGGGCGTCGCCTCGCTCACCGTGCCGCAGCGCGCCACGGTGACGAATATGGGTGCGGAACTCGGGGTCACCACCAGCGTGTTCCCCTCCGACGAATCGACCCGCATCTTCCTCAAGGCGCAGGACCGCGAAAAGGATTTTGTCGCGCTCGCCGCCGACGCCGACGTCGAATACGACCAGGTGATTGAGATCGAACTCGACAAGATCGAGCCGATGGCCGCCTGCCCCTCCAGCCCGGACAACATCAAAACCATCGGCGAGCTGGCCGGGAAGCCGGTTTCGCAGGTGCTGATCGGCTCCTGCACCAACTCCAGCTACCGCGACCTCGCCATGGTGGCGATGACGCTCAAAGGCCGCAAGGTGTGCGACTCGGTCACGCTCTCCATCGCCCCCGGCAGCCGGCAGGTGCTCGAAATGCTGGCCCGCAACGGAATGCTGGCCGACATCATCGCCTCCGGCGCGCGCGTCCTCGAAACCGGCTGCGGGCCGTGCATCGGACAGGGCCAGAGTCCGGCCGACGACACCGTGTCGGTGCGTACCTTCAACCGCAACTTCGCCGGACGGACCGGCACCAAGGGCGACCAGGCCTATCTGGTCAGCCCGGAAACCGCCGTCGCCATCGCGCTCACCGGCGAATTCGTCGATCCGCGCGAAACCGGCATCGAGTATCCGGCCGTGGTCGAACCCGAGGTCTTCGAAATCAACGACAACATGATCCAGCTCCCCGGCGGATCGGGCGAAATCGTCCGCAAGCGCACCATCGGCGCGCCGCCGGTCAGCGGTCCGCTGCCGGACGAACTCGACGGTGTCGTGGTTATCAAAGTCGGCGACAAGATCACCACCGACCACATCATGCCCGCCGGAATCCACCTCAAGCACCGCAGCAACATTCCGGTCTACGCGAAGGTGGTGTTCGAATGCTTCAACGAACCCGGCAAGCCGACCTTCGCCGAGCGCGCCTCGACGGTGCGCGACGCGGGCAAGGCGGGCAAGGCGGGCGTCATCGTCGGCCGCGACAGCTACGGACAGGGGTCCAGCCGCGAACACGCCGCGATCTGCCCGATGTACCTCGGGGTGAAGGTGGTGGCGGCGCTGGCGATCGAACGAATTCACAGTGCGAATCTGGTCAACTTCGGCATCGTTCCGCTCTTCTTTGCGGACGCGGCCGACTATGACGCGATCGAAGAGAGCGATCTTCTGCGCTTCCACGGACTTCGCGGACAGCTCAAGCCGGGCGAACCGGTCAAGGGCGAGCTGGTCAAGGCGAACGGCGCGAAGAAGGAGATCCTTTTCCGCCACCGGCTTTCTGAGGAAGACATCCGGATCATTCTCGCGGGCGGAATGCTCAACTTGTAAGGAGTCGCCAACCCGATGGAAGAGCTGCCGCGCGCGTGGCGGGAATTTCTGGGCGGCGATCTGGAGGCCGCCGGACTCGACGCGATCCTCGACCGGGTCGCGGCGGAGCGTTCCGCCGGGACGCAGGTGTTTCCGCCGGAGGGGCGGCTCTTTCATGCGCTGAAACTGACGCCGCCCGATGCCGTCCGCGCCGTCCTGCTCGGGCAGGACCCGTATCATGACGACGGGCAGGCGGAGGGGCTGGCTTTTTCGGTTCCGGCGGGAGTGAAATTTCCGCCGAGTCTGCGCAATATTTTTAAGGAATACGCGGCGGACCTCGGCCGCCCGGTCCCGGAATCCGGTTCGCTGCGCGACTGGGCGGAGAACGGCGTCCTGTTGCTCAACAGCATGCTCTCGGTCCGCGCCCACGAGGCGGGGAGCCACCGCAAGTTCGGCTGGGAATGTTTCACCGACGCGGTGATCCGTTCGCTCAACCGGAAACAGGAACGGATCGTTTTTCTGCTCTGGGGCAACTTCGCGCTGGCGAAGCGGCCGCTGATCGACGAAACACGGCATACGGTGCTGGCGAACGTCCACCCGTCACCGCTTTCGGCGCACCGCGGATTTTTCGGCAGCCGTCCGTTTTCGCAGGCGGAGCAGGCGCTCGGCGACTGGCACTGGCCCGGACTCGCCGTTCCGGACCAACTTGAATTTCATTTGGAAAGTGAGGAAATATGAGCCTTTTCCGCCCCTGCATCGACTTGCACGACGGCAAGGTCAAACAGATTGTCGGTTCCACGCTGTCCGACGACGGTTCGGCGCCGGCCACCAATTTCGTATCGGAGCACGACTCCGCCTGGTATGCCGAGCTCTACCGCAGCGACAACCTGACCGGCGGGCATGTGATCAAACTCGGGGACGGCAACGATGAGGCCGCGAAGCAGGCGCTGGCCGCCTGGCCGGGCGGTCTTCAGGTTGGCGGCGGAATCAACCTCGACAATGCGCGAGAGTGGCTCGACGCCGGGGCCGCGCAGCTGATTGTCACCAGCTTCATCTTCACCGATGGGCAAATCCGCCTCGACCGGCTCGAAAAGCTGTTCGACATTACCGGACGTGACCGGCTGGTGCTCGACCTCTCCTGCCGCCGCGGTCCGGACGGAAAATATTACATCGTCACCGACCGCTGGCAGAAGTTCACCAATACGGCGATTTCCCGCGACACGCTGGCGTTCCTGAGTGATTTCGCCGGGGAATTCCTGATTCACGCCGTTGATGTCGAAGGCAAGCAGGCGGGAATCGACACGAAACTGCTGGGCATTCTCGCGGCCGACAGCCCGATTCCCTGCGTTTACGCCGGGGGAATCTCCAACTTCGGGGACATCGGGGAGATCGAGCGGGCGGGGGGCGGACGCATCGCCTACACCATCGGCTCGGCGCTGGACATTTTCGGCGGAGAACTTTCCTACAGCGAAATCGTCGCCCACGCCTCGCGCAAGCTGTAATCCGGCACCGGCACCCTGCCGGTCTGGGGTCCGGGGGCGAAGCGCCCCGGCCGCCGGAGGCATGAGCTGTCGCTCACTAAACAGCTCAATTGCCGGACGAGTCCGGCAGTGAGCGGCAGCGGTGGAGGTGACCGCCAGGGCAACTCACCCCCCCCCCGCGCAGGGCGGGGCTCCCCCATTTCCGGCACGACTGGAAAAA